>Ga0126378_10002485_pt1 | contig 13667 bp, 10 predicted proteins | sample PanSoiMetPlot_23_FD_92587 | JGI IMG/M metagenome (GOLD analysis project Ga0126378, IMG submission 92587) | Tropical forest soil microbial communities from Panama - MetaG Plot_23 | ecosystem: Environmental > Terrestrial > Soil > Tropical forest > Bulk soil | place: Panama | collected 2016-02-17 | reverse complement strand
TGAGAAGAGGCTGATGAAAAAAATCCTTCGACAGGCTCAGGACGATCCTTCGACAAGCTCAGGATGAGCGGAGTTCATGGTGAGTGCTGAGCCTGTCGAAGCATCGAATCCAGAGCGGGACCGCCTTTTTCATCAGCCCGCGATGAGCGCACCGGATCGAGCTCGAGCAATGCCGCGAAACGTTACGATCGACTGCTTTCGCCGCCGAGTGCCCGACTATCCAGGTGACTACGTCATTGTCGCGGTCGACGTCATGCGCGCCACCACGACCGCGGTCACCGCGCTCGTGACTGGTCGGAGATGCTTTGCTGTGCCCGATCTCGATATGGCTGCCGAGATGAGCGCCCGTCTGGAGAACCCGCTGCTCGCGGGCGAGCTGGGTGGCAACGTGCCCTTCGGTTTTGATCTCGACAACAGTCCGGCCGAGGTGGCCCACCACCCCGACACGCGGCGTCCGCTGGTCCTGCTTTCGTCTTCGGGCACGCAATTGATGGCCGAGGCCTCACAACGCTGGACGACGTACGCTGCGTGCCTGCGTAACTGTTCGGCCCAGATCGAATACCTGATCGGCCGCCACGACAACGTGGCCATCCTTGGCGCCGGTACGCGAGGTGAGTTCCGCGAGGAGGACCAGCTGTGCTGCGCCTGGATCGCCGATGCGCTGATCCGTGTCGGCTACACGCCTGACGCGGCGACCAACGACGTGGTGTGTCGCTGGGGTCGCGCTCCAGCGAGCGACCTCCTGGTCAGCAAGAGCGTCGCCTACCTGCGTGCAACTGGCCGCGACGAAGATCTGGACTTCATCCTGGGTCACATCGACGATGTCGCGTCGTGTTTCGCGGTGTGCGATGGCGAAGTTCTGGCGCTCCCAGCTGCGGTAGCATCAGGGGATGTCTCCGGCGCGTCGTAGACTGCGCCTCGTCTACTACACGTATCCGGCGGTTCTGGCGCCAGCGCTGTCGCTGACACATGAGCTGAGCAAGCACGCGGAGTGTCACCTGTTGCTTGAAGTCTCGCCATCCGCGTGGAAGATCGAGATGTTCGATGTGGATCCGCGTTCCGTTCCGAGTGGCATCGTCGAAGCGGACCCGATTCTGTCGCGCGCCTTTCCAGCGGGTTTGCGGAAGTGGTGGCGCGGTCTGGCGAGCTTCAACCTGGTGGTGCATCCCGCCTCGAAGAGCCTGCACCCTGCCTCCTGGCGCCTGAGTCGGGCAGTCACGCGCTCAGTGCGGGAGCTGGCGCCAGACCTTGTGCACTTCGACGATGTGTCGCGGCGCATGGTGCTTGCTTTGCCATCGCTCGGCCGCATACCCGTCGTCCTCAGCTTGCACGATCCAACCTTCCATTCGGGCGAAGGCAGCTGGCGCGGTGATCTCTTCCGCCGCCTGATGCTCAGGCGAGCCAACCATGTGATCTTGCACAACGATTTGCTGAAGTTGGTGTTTTGCCGGCGCTACAGACTTTCGCCAACGCGAGTGCACTCTGTGCACCTGGGCGTATACGACCTCCTGCGCGAGTGGGTGTGCGAGCCGATCGTGGAAGAGGACCGCACAGTTCTCATGTTCGGTCGTCTGTCGCCGTACAAGGGCCTGGATGTCCTGTATCGCGCCGCGCCGCGCATCGCCGAACGAGTGCCCGGCGTCCGCTTTGTCGTGGCCGGTCAGCCTGTGCCTGCCTACGTTCCTCCGCCGCCGCCGAGGCTACCCAACGGCGGCCAGATCGAGGTGTTGACCGAATACGTTTCCAATACGAAGCTGGCGCGTCTCTTCCAGCGCGCGACGGTCATCGCCTGCCCCTATCGCGACGCGACGCAAAGTGGCGTCGCGCTTACCGGGTACGCGTTCGGGAAACCTATCGTCGCAACCCGAACAGGTGGCCTTCCGGAATACGTACGCGACGGCGAAACTGGTCTCCTCGTGGCACCAGGCGACGCTGAAGCGCTGGCGGACGCACTCGTCCGCGTTCTCCTGGACCCTCAGCTCAAAGCCGGCTTACAGGCCGGCATCACGTCCTTGCGTCGCGACAGCCTGACCTGGGAGAGGGCCGCCCGGCAAACGCTCGACGCGTACGACGAAGTGGTCGGCCTGCTCATGAGCGAGGAAGTCGGGCGCCAGTCAAACGTAGCCTACTCTGCGCGAAATTGAGGCACAGCCGCAGCTCCGGTGTCCCGGCGCCGGCCGCCAGGTAGCCAAGGGCGTACACCAGGCCGCCAATCGCCGCCGCCACCACCAGACCGAACACCGATTGCACGTCGAGCGTGCGCTGCACGACATACAGCGCCAGGGCCATGGGCAGCGCCGGCGCCAGCGCCGGGAAGAAGACCTCGCGGAAACAGTCGAGCGGCCGCATCCCGAGCACGCGGATGCTGTACGGCAGGACGAAGAACAGGTTCTCGACCAGGGTCGGCACCAGCGTGCCCAACGCGACGCCCAGCAGGCCGAGCGGCCGAACCAGGGCGATCGACAGTCCCAGGTTGGCGATCGATGACACAAACGCGGCGATCATCACTGGTCGGTGGTAGGCCATGCCTTGCATGATCATGCTCGCTGGCCACTGGCTCGTGTCGACTAACGCGGCCAGCGTGAGTAGTGCGACCAGATAGGCATACGCGCCGTATTCGGGCCGGATCCAGAGTGCCAGAATCGGCCCCGCCAGCAACGTGAGCGTGCACGCGATGGGCACGTAGATGAGCAGCGACACGCGCGTCCCAACCGAGTACAGGTTCCGCAGTCGGGCGCGGTCATCGCCCGCGTGCAACTCTGAAGCAACTGGCAACAGCACCCGCAGGAACTGGTCGGCCAGATTCTGGCCTAGCTCCGCGAGACGGCGCGCGATCGCGTAGGGCGCGACCGCGCTCACCGGCAAGAAGGCCGCGATCTCCAGCTCATCGGACTTGGATTTCAAGCGTTTTGCGACCCGACCGACGAGCAAGGACCAGCTGTACGAGATGATCATCCGGTTCATTGGGCGGCTGCCGGCACGCCAGTCCATCCGCACGTCGGGCGCGATACGTCTCAGGAACCAGGTGTTGACCACTTGCATCAGCAAGGTCGTCGGCAGGTTGATCGCTACGGCACCGATGAGGCCGCCGCCCAGGTACACGACGAGCAGCGTGGCGCCCGCGGAAAAGAAGTTCCCGATCGTAGCAGACAGACTGACGATGTCGTAGCGTTGGAGGCCATTGAGCACTGCCTGGACGATCGTGCTGGGGATGGTGACCGCAACTGTCAGACCGACCAGCAAGATGTATGTGCGCATGACGTTGGCGTCACTCTGAACGCCGCCAAACAACGGATCGCTGATCGGGACGAAGACGAGCGTGACCAACGCCACCGCGATGCCCACGCACGAGTAAATGAGCAGCGCACTTCCAAGCAGTTCTTTGATCCGCGCGTCCTCTGAGCGCGCACGATATTCCGCCACGAACTTGGTGATCGCACCACCAATGCCCAGGTCCAGAAGCGATCCGTAGCCGATCAGCGCTGCGGCCAGGACCCACAGGCCAAAGCCCGCCTCGCCAAGCACGCGCAGGACCTCCGGAGTGATGAAGAACCACGTCGCGATACCGATGAACCTGGCGCCGTAGTTGGCCAGCGTGCCGCGCAGCACGCGTTGACGAATGTTCTGGTCGCGGCCCGGATCAGACACCGCGCTTGGGTGCTGCCGCGCCGCGTCCGCGCAGCCCGTCGCCCAGCCAGACGGCCAGGGCGAAACGCAAGAGCGAATCAGTACCCCTAATTTCGGTCCGACGCAGATCGAACTCGGATCGGCCGGGGCCGTTGAGGCCGGGCTCGATGCCGCACGCTCCCCAGAAGCCGGCCTCGCGGACCGCGTCCCAGCATTCCGGGGTGGAAGCGCCGAACGGATACGCGAATGATCGAACCGTCTTGCCCAGCTGGCACTCCAGCTCTGCGAGCGACCCGGCTATCTCGGGGCACAACTGTCCCTTCGATACGCCACGGAGAGACGCATGCGAACGTGAGTGCGCGCCGAAGGACACACCGCTGTTACCGAGGCGGAGCAGATCGGGCCACGGCAGCAGCCGACGTCCGCGAAGTTCGCCGCGGCTATCCCAATCGTTTATTCCGCCCACCGCGCCACTGACCACGAAGAGCGTCGCCGGCAGCCCGTAGCGACGCAGGATGGGCGCGGCGTGGTCGAGGGCGTCGACGTAGCCGTCGTCGAAAGTGATGACGACCGAGCGGGGCGGAGGTAGCCGAAACGCGCGGCGATGCGCCAACAGCTCCTCGAGCGGCATGACGTGATACCCCGCTATGCGGAGCAAGCGCATCTGCCGAGCAAAGCGCCTGGCAGGAACCACAAATCGTCCGGGCGCCTCTCCGAGGCCGCCAAATGCGTGATACATCAAGATGGCTGTGCCCATGGTGAGCCGCAGCCACGTATCGGAATCCGGCACCGCGCATGCGACGCCCCGCCAATAAAAGTAGTCGAACAGCAGTCCGTACCAGGCGTTGGCTCGCCGACCGCGTCCGAGCACCGTGCTGCACAGGCCCAGCAGCCCGATGGGAGGCTTCAGGCCGAGGAGCACGCGCCGCGCAATCCTGAACCGGATTCGGGCGTCCGCGAAATGCGCCAGAGGGAGTCGGGGCAGTACCGCGCGGTGACGTTGAAAGAATTGGAAGTTGGTGTAACCGGCGTGGAAGGCATCTTCCAGGATGTCTCGAAACGTTTTGGCGAAGTCGTGCGTCCCGTGCGCATTGGCCAGGTACACGAATCGCAAGCCATGCCGCTCCAGACGATACCCAAGCTCAATATCGTGACTGCGTCCGGTGCTCGGGTCGAAGCCGCCGACCGCGCGGAACGCGTCCAGCGGCGCCGACATGTTGCCGCTCCAGCAGTCCACATCAGTGGGCAGCCGACCGTTTGCCAGGCCCGCGTAGTGGTCACTCCACCACACGGCGAACTGGCGGGCCAGGCCATCCGCTCCCCGGGGAACGCGACAGTCCAGATGGCCAAGGGCAACCACGCCTCCGCCTGTCGTGCTGCCGCGCTGGCCGGCCAGGTGCTCGGCAATCAGCGCTGGGCCAGCCACGATGTCGTCGTCCAGAAACAAGCAGTACTTGCCCGAGGCTCGCTCGGCGCCGCGATTGCGCGCCACGGCAGCGCCCTGATTCGGCTGTTGCTCGATGACGAGCTGGTACGGCGTGGACAGCCGCTCCAGCATTGCGCACGTGCCGTCGCTCGACCCGTCGACGACCACGATGACTTCGAAGTCGGCGGCTGACTGCGTCTGCTGGCCGAGCGCCATCAGGCAGCGGCGGAGCGACTCGGCGCGATTGTAGGTGGGGATGACGACACTCAGCTCGACCATCGCCGAGCTTCCTCCAGCCACAGGTCCACAAAACGTATCGTACGCGCGGTCGTTGGATCAGGCGTTCGACTCAGCCGGCTTGCCAGCAGGTGGTAATCCCAGCATGCGTGCGCCAGCCAGGCCAAAAGGCGTAGACCCTGAAGCTCGTGAGGCGTCAGTTGCAGGGCGCCGGCGTAGCGTTCGAGACACTCCGCCCACACCGCGCCCGTTGGTGTCGTTGGATCGAGGCTCGCGCGGTAGGACGCGCCAAACTGGCGTGAGCCGAAGGCGTTGTCGTGAAAGAAGACCAGGTCGGCCAGGAAGTACAGCAAGTCACGCGCCGGCAGGCCTTCCGGATTGGCAGATTCCCAGTCCAGCACAGCTAATTGTCCGTCCTCCTGGACCAGAACGTTGCCAGTCCATAAATCGCCCTGCTCGAACACGATTGGTAAGGAGTCAATTCGGGAGATGCCAGCGCGCGTGCGCGCCAGGAGGTCGTGGTCGACCACTGGACCGAAGCAGTCGCCGAAATCTGCTAGCACTGGTTCGACCAGACGGTCCCACCACGCCTCGCGTGGCCGTCGTCGCGGTTGGCCGGCGAGTTGAATCAACCAGTCGGTGACCTGCAGGGCCAACCCGCGATAGGTGCGCGGCGTGAGGCGGGCAAAGAGTGGCGTACCGAGACGCGCCTCCTGGCCCTGCATATGTACCCGGTCGTCTACCCGCCAGAACACCAGTCGCGGCACACCGTTCATGTCGGGACGCTGTTGCCTCAGGGCCTCGAGCGCTGTGGCTTCCGCGCGCAGGCTCGCGGCGGCCTCCGGTGTGCGCGCCATCTTGAGCGCCACACGTGGACGTGCTTCGGGCTCGCCAAAGATCAGCGCGACCACCTTGCTGCTGGTCCGCGGACCGCCGGTCAGCAGCAAACTCGATAGGTGTTCGGGCGTCGGGCCGAGCTGCCAGCTCGACCAGTTCCCGCGCACCCATTCGAGCAGCGGTTCTGACCCCGGCGTATGCCCGATAGGTGGCTTGCACGCGAGCGCACAGATCGGCAACCCGAAGCCGAGCTTCAGGCTCGCCCGCCACAGTTGTCTGAGCAAGCGTCGCGACAGCTCGCGGGCGGGGCTCCGGGTGCGCGGTCGACTACTCAGGAAATAGTTCACCGCGCCTGGCTGATCGACAGGCAGCCACACGCGCGGAGTCCGGAATGGCGGCACGGGCCAGGGCATGTAGCAGCCCAGCATGTCGAACCGAGCGGCGCGCAAGCGCCGGCTGACGCCGCGCGCCCCGCCACTGAACGGCCAATACCACGCGCTGTAGCAGGCGCCGCCTGGCCGCAAGGAGCGCCACGCGCGGTCAAGTACCGCCCGGCGCGGATTGACGACTACGGCGAGATCGAAGCCTTCATCAGGAACGGCGCCGCTAGCCGCGACAACGCGCTCGGATATCTGCTGAAGCCCCTCGGTGAGCATCGTCTGTGCTCCGAAGACGACGCTCGATGGCGGGTACGGAGTGCCGAGCAGCCAACGCCAGTCGAGGCGTCGCAGCGCACGATCGGTGTGCTGCTCAGCGACCGACAACCGCCGGCTGCGGCGTGGTGAGCCGACCCGTCCGCTCCAGCTCGGAGCGAATCCACGAGTACGTTCTGGCCAGCCCTTCTTCGAGGGAGGTCCGCGGCTCCCAGCCGAGGATCTCGCGCAGGCGCGTGTTGTCGGAGTTGCGGCCCCGCACGCCTTGCGGCTTGGTCAGATCGTGCTCTTTGAAAATCACTTTGCCCGCGATGCCCGCTACGATGTCGACCAGCTCGTTGATGGTCACCAATCGATCGGTGCCCAGGTTGAGCGGCGCTCGATACTCGCTACGCATCAAGCGATAGATGCCTTCGACACAATCCGCGACGTGGCAGTACGAGCGGGTCTGCTGGCCATCACCCCAGACTTCGATCGTGCTGCCATTCTCGGCCAGGGCAACCTTGCGGCAGATCGCGGCTGGCGACTTCTCGCGACCACCGTCGTAGGTCCCGAGCTCGCCATAAATATTGTGGAAGCGCACGACCCGCGTGTCGAGGCCATAGTCCTCCCAGTAGTGGCGGCACTGGCGCTCCATGAACAGCTTTTCCCAACCGTAGCCATCCTCGGCATCAGCAGGGTAGGCGTCGTCTTCCTTCAGGGGCGTGACGTCAGGCGAGCTCTGGCGATACTCCGGGTACACGCACGCAGACGAAGAAAACAGAAAGCGCTTCACGCCTCGCTGGCGAGCTGCTTCGATAATGTGCAGGTTGATCAGCGCTGAGTCGTGCATGATCTCCGCTTTATGCGAGGTGATAAAGCCGATTCCGCCCATATTCGCGGCCAGGTTGTACACCTCGTCGATGCCGTCCGTGACAGCCCGCGCATTCTCCCAGCGTCGCAAGTCGGTTTGCACGAATTCGTGTCCCAAGCTCGGGCCATATTCTGGTAATTTGAGATCTGCTCCACGCACCCAAAAACCCTTGCGGACAAGATGCGTGGTCAGATGATGTCCGATAAAGCCTCCCGCGCCGGTCACGAGAACGCGAGTTTGTGATCCTCGGAGGTTATCGATGTGCACGGCGTGCCTCCTTACGTGCGCGATTTGCTCCCGGTCCGCTGACGCCATCGCATCGTGACGTACTGGCGCGTAACCAGGGCAACGTAGACGGGGATGTGCTTGGTGTAGCGTCGCCATAGGCGACGCGGCTCCATTGCCAGCCGAAACAGCCACTCCAGGCCGTGCTCCTGCATCCAGACTGGCGCCTGGCGCAATGTTCCGGCGTGAAAGTCGAACGCGGCGCCAACACACACGATTGGCATTGGCAGTCGCTCACGGTGCTCAGCTGCCCATCGCTCCTGGCGTGGACAACCCAGTCCAACAAACACGATCCGCGCGCCGGACTCGACAATCCGCCGCACGTCCTCGTCGTCCTCCTCCTTCGTTGAGGGGCGAAACGGAGGCGAGCGGAGCCCAGCAATGGTGAGGTTGGGCGCCATGCGGCCGAGGCGTTCCTCGAGCCGTTCGAGAACTGCCGACCGGCTACCGTAGAAGTACACGGCGAGCTGTTCACCAGCGGCTGCCTCGCACACTCGCAACATGAGCGTTGGTCCGTACACGCGTTCCGTCAGGTCCGTGCCATGCAGCCAGTTCAATGCCCAGCGGACCGGCTGACCATCCGGAGTGAGGACGTCGAGCTGATTTAGGACCCGACCGAACGAGGGGTCCAGGGCGCCCATCGTCAAGCCGTGGACGGAGGTCGCGGCGATCACGGCGGAACGGCCCTCGCGCGCGGCCGCTAGCACAAACTCAGTTGCGCTGGCGTAGGTGACGGCGCTGACGAAAATATCGGTGATCGGGTAGCGCGACGGCACGGCCGCCGTGGACGGCGTAGCGGCGACCATCACTCCGGTCGCGCTTCGGGTGGCCCAACGTCAGCGAACGCGGTAGGCGACGTTGCGCCATCGTGGCCATTGGCGCGCGGGCTCGGTCGATTGGCTGTGGTGTATTCGCCGCGGTGGCTCTCGAAGGCGCCAAAATCGGCTGAGCCCGGCCGCGCCCCGTTAACCACCGCGCCGACGACCGGCGCGCCTGCGCGGCGCAGCATGTGCAGCGCTCCTGCCGCGTGGCGGCCGCGGGTTTGCGCCGGGTTGATTACGAACAGGACCGCGTCGGCACGCGTGCTGAGCAAGACCGCGTCGGGTCGGGTGAGCAGCGGTGGCGTGTCGAGCACCACGATGTCGCACGCGGCACGTAGATCGGTGAGCACGTCTTCCAGCCGTCTGGACAACACGAGCCCTGAGGTTTCGGCCAGCGTTGGCCCGGCCGGTAACACGTGCAGCGTTGGCAGCCATGTCGGGCGTAGCACGTCGGCGATAGCCGCCTGCTCGTCCACCAGGAGTGTCGACAATCCGACCCGATTCGGCAGGCCGAAGAGCTGCGCAACCGCCGGTCGGTGCAAGTCCGCGTCGACCAGAATGACACGCTGGCCAGATTCGGCCAGGACGACTGCCAGGTGGCCAGCTGTGGTGGTCTTGCCCTCGCCCAGTGCGGCGCTCGCCACCAGCACAACGTGCAAAGGGGTGCCGGCCGTGGCATAGAGCAGATTGCTGCGCAACAGTCGATAGCTTTCGGTAACACGGCCGCCCTTTGGATCTCGCAGCCGCACCGACTTCGCGCTGCCACGCGGAACGATGACCAGCACGCCCAACCCGGTCGCCGCGGTCAGTCGCTCCCCGTCGCGCAGACGATCATCGAAATGCTCGGCAATGAGCGCCAGGCTGGCGGCGGCCAGCAGTCCAGCGAGCACCGCCGCCAGCGTGGTCAGCAGGCGGTTGGGACGGATCGGCGACTCGGGCGGAGCGGCGGCGTCGAGCACGGTCAGCGTGTTGGCGCTGCGTGCCTCGCCAACGCGCAGGTCCTCATAGCTGCGCACGGTCTGGCTGTGAGTCGCCTCGAGTTGCGTCAGGTCCGACTGGAGGCGGCCGAGCTGCAGGTCGTGCTCGGGTGAGGACGGTTGTGCTTGCAGGTCGGCAATCTGACGGTTGCGATCGTCGATATCGGCCTGGAGCTGATCGACCAGGCGGGCGAGATTGTCGCGGCTGGCATTGAATCGGCTCGCCTGCGCGGCGGCATTGCGGTTAGCGAACACATCGGCCACAGCGTTGGCCAGGTCGGCCGCCAGCGCCGGGTTGGTGTCCTCAGCAGAGACCCGCAGCAGCTGGGTGTTGGTAACGCGGCGCGCATGGACGCGGTTCTGCAGCTCGCCAAAAGACAACGACCCCAGGTCGACCCTGGCGGCGGCTTCCGTCAGCACAGAGCGCGTGATCATCGCCTCGGCATAGGTTTGCGCGACGTCGCCTGACACCTGGGCATCCTGTCCAGCAGCTAGCGCCGTGGTCGTGTCACCGCGCTGCACGAGCAGCGTCACGTCGGCCGAATACACCGATGGCACTGCCCGCGCCACCAGATAGCCGGCGACGCCGCCCACGAGCGGACCGATGAGCAGCAGAAGCAGCCATCGCCTCAGGAACTGGAGCGTCGTATGCGAGTACATAGGGTCAGCAGCTCCCACGACCAATTGGTGAACAGCGGGCCACGCGACGGCGTTGTTGGAGGCTCACCATCAAAAGGCACCGAGCCCGCGGATTACCACCCCAACTGTCCGAAGCACGATTTGCACGTCGAGCAGGAAGGACTGCTTTTCAAGATACAGAAGATCCAGCTCGGTCTGCTCGTGCATGAGCCGCTGGCCATCACGATTCACCTGCCACCAGCCAGTCAACCCGGGTTTGGCGGTGTGGCGCACGTGCTGCCACGTCTCGTACTGCGCAACGATCTCCGGCAGCTCCGGCCGTGGTCCAACCAGGCTGAGGTCGCCGCGCAGGACATTCCACAGCTGCGGCAGCTCATCGATACACGTTCGGCGCAGAATGCGCCCAAGCCGCGTGACGCGCGGGTCGTGAGTCGACTTGTGGACGCGGCGACGCTCCGGGCCAGGCGGCTTGCCTACGCGTTTGCGGCGGTCCGGGCGCATGGTCCGGAATTTGACGATACGAATGGGCCGCCCGAGATAGCCGACGCGTTCTTGACGGAACAGCACCGGACCAGGCGAGTCGAGCTTGATCGCAATCGCCACCACGCCCAGAACTGGGCTAAGCACGACCAGCAGCCCGCCAGCGAGCACGACATCGAAGACCCGCTTGCGCCTCGACCCCACCCAGCCACCGCCGGTGTGGAGTACGACATCATGGGGTGGGCCAACCGGCAGTGCGCGGTCTAGAGCTTCATTGTCCGTCGTTGCCCGCTTGGTGGTGCCACTCAACGCTGGCGGGCCAAATCTCAAGTGCGTGTCTCCTCCGACTATGCCTGGCGTTCCGTCGTGCGCGCGCGCTTGCATGACTTGCTTCAAAGGACCAGACCATTCGAGTAGGTAGGACAGACTGCTCGCCGACTGACGTGGCCTGCGCGGGCCATGAACCAGCCGTACGGCTGCGCCGTGCATCAGCAGCGATCGCAGAACATGTCATCGAGCTTCCAGGTTCGTTGGCGCGACCTGAGGCGACAACATTCGGACCGCTGCAACGGCGTGCGGGTCGGGTTGCAGGTCGACGCTAACTGCCAATAACGGCGCGGGCCTCCACGCTGTTATGGCTATGTGAGCCGATTCTGAGCAAATGCCGAACGGATGCTGAGTCGATTTGACCGCCGCCTGGCTGACGTATTATGGGCAAGCGGTGCGCGCCAGGAGGATCGAGCGCGCCCTTTTTGGTGTGAGCATGTACGCAGCAAGGTCATGAGAGCGTGCGGGCGGTTTCAGCGCTAGCCAACCTACTCGCCAGCCTGGTTCGCGAGTCGCCCGGGCTGTGGAGTACGGCGGGCATGGTGGCGGCTGGCCTGACGTTGGCCATGGCCGCCGGGTTTGGCGCGGCCATCGTGATCGCCGGACCAGCCAGCGTGGTCGCGTTGTTCGCTGCACCCATCACCCGCACTGATCCGATTGCGACGCCGGCCATCGTGCTGCCGACCAGCGCCCCGGTGGCGACGCGCAGCATCGCTCGCCCGCTGCCACTGGCGACTTCGCGGCCCGAGGCCGCCCAGACGATCGTGGCCGCCGCGGCCGCTCCGACCGCTGAACCGATATTGGCGCCCTCCGTCGCGTCGACGCTGGTTCCGACTGCTGTGCCAACTGTGGGACCGACGTCAGTGCCAACTGCGGTAGTGGCGATAGTGCCAATCGAGGCCTCGACAGTCGTGCCTACCGTGGCGCCGACTGAGGCGCCGACGGCCGGCCCGGTCGAAGCCTGGCAGGCGACGCAACCACTCCTGGATGCGGTCTGGACCTCGGACACGACACGCGCGATCGAGATCCTCGACGACTTCCTGGTGCGCTTCCCGGACGATCAGCAGGCGCGCGAAAAGCTATACGCGGCGCTGATCGCCGACGCCGAGCAGTTAAACGATCGCGGTGCGCTCACGCGTGCCCAGGAGCAGCTCGATCGCGCCCAACAGCTGCTGCCCGATCGACCCGAGGCAGTCGCTGCGCGAGAGAGCATCACAGCCACCATGGCTGAGCCGAATCCGCCAAGTCCGGCAAGCGTCGCAAGGGCGCCAGCGCCGCCGCCCGCTGCCCCTGCGCCCACGCGGCCACCAGTTCCACCGCCAACGCCGACCAAGGTGCCGTTCGTGCCGCCAGGTGGGCGATGAGAGCGCTGATCGCCGTCGCGCTGGGCCTGCTCCTGGTGCTACTCGTCGGCTTGAGCGGCGCGGCGGGTGCGCCTCTGGTCGAGCCGCCGGACCCCACGGCAACCCGAACCGCTACCCTCCCGCCCACGGCGACGAGGCCACCAACCAGGACACCGACGCCGAACCCCGCGACGAGCACGCCAACGAGTCCACCAACCAGCACGCCGACGCCGGTCCTTGCCACGAGTGCGCCGACCAGTTCACCCGCCCCGCCAACCGACACGCCCACGCCGAAGCCCACCAGAACGCCGACTCCGGTTCCGACGGAACGGCCGCCGACGGAAACGCCGACCCCGCAGCCGCCCAACCAGCAGCGGCGCGCAACGCCAACCCCGACCAGCACTCCGGACGAATCGGCAAGCAAGGTGCCCTTTGCTCCGCCTGGGCCGCCACCACCTCCGAGCCCACCGCCCCCGGTCGAAGTGGCCCCGGGTGGTCCGAGCTTCCTGCTCGGCTTTGCTGTGCTGAAGTCGCAGCTGGGTGACGTCATGGGCGACCCGATCGAAGATGAGCACGGTGATGAGGGGACTTGCGACACGCAGCAGCTGACGACCACTGGGGTGGCTTACTGGCGCTGCTCAACCGGTTTCGTGTCGTTCTCAGCGGCGCCCGACGGCCTGCAGCACTGGGCGTGGCTCGGCGACCGCCTCGTCGCGTGGGGCGGAGAGAACGCCGATCCGCCGGCCGAGCTTGCCGACCCTCTCCTGCTGCGCGCGGAGTGTCTGGCTGGCACCGCGCCCGCCGATGTGACGTGCGTCATCGCCGACGCCACGAGCCTGCCTGGCTTCATCCGCGAAACCGGCGGGACGACGAAATACACCTTCGGCGTGGACATGCCCGAGGCGCACGTCGTCGCCAGTCTGACCGACTTGCCCGCCGACTACGATCTGTATCTCGCCGACGGCGGCGGGCAGTTGCTCGGGCAGTCGGTCCACGACGGTACCGTGCCCGAAACGATCGACCTGGAGCTGCCCAGCGGGACGTACTTCTTGTACGTGCACGTCGATCCATCGCGCGACTTTGATCCGAACGTGCCGTTCACGCTGAATCTGGGTGTAACGAGCATCGTCGCGCCCCAGCCCGAGCCGTCCGCCGCTCAGCC
>Ga0126378_10002484_pt1 | contig 13670 bp, 10 predicted proteins | sample PanSoiMetPlot_23_FD_92587 | JGI IMG/M metagenome (GOLD analysis project Ga0126378, IMG submission 92587) | Tropical forest soil microbial communities from Panama - MetaG Plot_23 | ecosystem: Environmental > Terrestrial > Soil > Tropical forest > Bulk soil | place: Panama | collected 2016-02-17 | reverse complement strand
GCTGCGCGGAAACTGGAGAAGCTGGTCGAGGCAGAGATAAATGACCTGGCCATGAAGGCGAGTTTCCGCATCACTATTTCCAGCGATGAGGCGGAGGCGAACTGGACGGGATCGGGCTTTGACCAGGTCATGTACATGATCGCCACGAATCCGGGCGAGCCGCTGCGGCGTCTGGAGCTGATTGCCTCGGGAGGAGAACTGTCGCGCGTGATGCTCGCGCTGAAGGCGGTGGTGGAAGCCAGGTCGGGTCAAGCTAGAGACGAACGAGGAGGGCAGCGTACGTTGGTGTTCGACGAAATCGACACGGGAATTGGGGGGCGGGCAGCGGAGGCCGTGGGTAAGAAGCTAAAGGCGCTTTCGCAACGGAATCAGGTGCTTTGTGTCACACACCTGCCTCAGATCGCGACTTTTGCCGACCACCATTACGTCGTTGAGAAGAAAGAGAGTGGTGAGCGTATCCGGACGGCGATCCGGGTGGTTAGCGGAGAGGAGCGAACCGAAGAGGTGGCGCGGATGCTGTCCGGCGCCAAGTTGACGGATGCTTCACGCAAGCATGCCGAGCAGATGCTCAAAGCCAATGCATGAGGGTTCGCAGTGGACTTACAGATAATCCCGGTCCTGAATGCGCCCGATTTTGAGCGACGCTGCGCTTTAGGATCAATACGGTATGGAATGGCTGTGGTAAAACGACGGCGGACGTTTCCCCGTTCAGCCACCCAAAATCGCCGATTACTGCTAATCCCCCGCTGTTCTAGGACTTACGTTGACCACCAGGGTACCTCTTCGATAGCCTTATAGGGTGACATTGTTGCAAAAAGTGTAGGCTATAGCTATTGAGGGATACGTGTCTGCTGAACGAAAAGCCGTGTTGCTGTTGAAGCCTCGGGGTTTTTGCGCCGGGGTGGTGCGAGCCATTGATATTGTCCGCATTGCGCTGGAGGCCTTCGGTCCGCCGATCTATGTTCGCAAGGAAATTGTCCACAACCGGTTTGTGGTGGAAGAACTGCAGGGCAAAGGCGCCATTTTTGTGGATAGCGTCGACGAAGTGCCCAATGGCGAGCGGGTCATCTACAGCGCTCACGGCGTCTCCCCCGAGGTGCGGGATGCCAGCAAGAACCGCGGACTCCGGGTCATCGATGCCACCTGCCCTTTAGTTACAAAAGTTCACGTCGAAGCGGTCAAGTTTGCCAAAGAGGGTTATTCGCTCATTCTGATCGGGCACCGCGATCACGACGAGGTCATCGGTACCCTGGGCGAGGCGCCCTTAGTGACCCAGGTGGTGGGATCACCCGAGGAAGTTGAGTCCCTGGTTTTGCCTGATCCGACACGCGTAGCCTACCTGACGCAGACAACCCTCAGCCTGGATGAAACCAGGGATATTATTGAGGCGTTGCGGAAAAGGTTTCCTTACATTAAGGGACCTGCCGCGCAAGACATTTGTTATGCCACTGAGAATCGGCAAGTTGCGGTCAAGCACGTGGCTTCCGAGGCAGATCTGCTCCTGGTGGTCGGCTCGGATAACAGCTCCAATTCCAAGCGGTTAGTCGAAGTGGCTCGCAGCTTGGGAACGAGCGCGCATCTGATTGATAGTTACAAGAACATTGAATCGGCCTGGCTGGAGGGCGTAAGGAACATTGCGCTCACGGCCGGAGCTTCGGCGCCGGAATGCCTGGTAGAGGAAGTCGTGAGGTTTCTCGTGACCAGAGGATTCGACAGTGTGCGGGAAGTTGAGGTGATGCCGGAAAACGTGCGGTTTGGGCTGCCTCCCGAGATCGTGGAAGCGATTGCTGCCGCTCCGGCCAATGTTGCTGCGGAGTAACTAAACAATATGGAAGAGAGCTCCCCCGCGTCGTTTACGAAATCTGCCGTTCCACAACTTCGCTTCGGAAAAATTGATGATCTCTCGAGCCGGGTAGCGGCCAGTGTCGATGCCGCTCGAAAGTGTCTCTTATCGCTTCAGCATAAAGAGGGGTACTGGTCCGGAGAGCTGGAAGCCGACACTACGCTCGAATCGGATTATGTCCTGCTGCACACGTTGCTGGGGACGGGCAAGCAGGAACGTTTTGAGAAATGCTGCAATTACATCCTGCGGCACCAAAACGAAGACGGCGGCTGGCCGATTTATATCGATGGGCCATCGAACCTGAGCGCCTCGGTGAAAGCGTATTTCGCGCTCAAGCTGAGCGGCTACAAGCCGGATCATCCGGCCCTGGTTCGCGCCCGCGTGAAAATTTTGCAGATGGGTGGTGCGACCGAGGTCAACACCTTTACCAAGATTTATCTCTGCTTCCTCGGACAGTACGATTACGATGCCGTGCCGGCGGTTCCGCCCGAGATCGTTCTGTTTCCCAAATGGTTCTGGTTCAACATTTACGAAATTTCCTCATGGTCGCGGGCCATTCTCGTTCCATTATCGGTTTGCTACGCCAAGAAGCCGCTGAAGAAAATTCCAGACGAGATGGGAATTGAAGAGCTTTTTGTCGGCGGACGAGACAAGTCGCGCATGCACCTGCACTGGAGCGAGCGATTGGTCTGCTGGCGGAATTTCTTCCTGGTACTCGATCGCATGGTGCACTGGTTTGAACGCGTGCACATTCGGCCGCTACGCTGGGTGGCGTTACGGACAGCGGAGAAATGGATGTTGGAACGCTTCGAAATGAGCGATGGACTGGGCGCGATTTATCCCTCGATCATGAACTCCATCATCGCGCTGCGCTGCCTGGGATATTCGCTCGATGATCCGCAGGTGATTCGCGCGATGGATGAATTCGAGAAGTTGGGCATCGAAGAGGGCGATACGTTCCGCATGCAGCCCTGCATGTCTCCGGTATGGGACACGGCTTACGCGTTATTTGCGCTAGGCGAAGCCGGGGTGCCGGCCGATGATTCCCGGATGGTGAAGTGCGCCGACTGGATTCTGCAGAAGCAGGTGCGCAGCGGTGGTGACTGGCAGGTTAAGAACAAGCAAGGAAAGCCGGGTGGCTGGTATTTCGAATTCAACAATGAGTTTTATCCGGATGTGGATGACAGCGCGATGGTATGCCTGGCGCTGAGCCGGGTCGAGCATCCCAATGGACGTTATCAACGGGAGTCGGTGCAGCGCGCGATCGATTGGATTTTTTCCATGCAATGCAAGAACGGTGGCTGGGCATCGTTCGACAAAAACAACGATCGCATGGTGTTTCAGCACATACCGTTTGCCGACCACAATGCCATGCTGGATCCGCCGACCGTAGATATCACGGGGCGCATTCTGGAAATGTTGGCCACATACGGCTACACGAAGGATGATCCGCGCGTCGAGAAGGCCATCAAGTTCGTTCGCACCGAGCAGGAGCCGGACGGCTCCTGGTTCGGACGCTGGGGCGTGAACTATATCTACGGGACGATGCTGGTCTTGCGCGGGCTGGAAGCTATCGGGGTCGATCACCACGAGCCTTACGTGCAGCAAGGGGCGGAGTGGCTGCGCATGGTGCAGAATCCCGATGGAGGCTGGGGCGAGACTTGCGCGTCTTATGGTGATCCCACTCAGCGCGGGATTGGCCCGAGCACGCCTTCGCAAACGGCTTGGGCCATCATGGGTTTGCTCGCCGCCAATGACACGCGCAGCGATTCGGTGGCGCGTGGCATTGCCTACCTGCTGCGCGGGCAGAAAAAAGACGGGTCGTGGAATGAGCCGGCGACGACCGGCACCGGTTTCCCGCGCGTGTTCTATCTCGTGTACACGCTTTATCGGGAATATTTCCCGCTGATCGCACTGACGACATACGCCAAGGTGATGTTGGAAAAGAGCTAGCACTCAGCATTCAGCACTCAGCATTCCGCCAGACGAGGACTGTAGCGGCACGGCATCGCTGGATGCTGTCGGTCGGAGCTGAGTGCCGAATGCCGAGCGCTGAATGCGGGCTTTTGTCACAGGAGCTACCGGATTTGTGGGCAGCCACGTGGCTCGCGTGCTGCATGAGCGAGGCGCGGATTTGCGGCTGCTGGTCCGGCCGACCAGTAATCCCCAAAACATCGGAGCCCTGCAGGCGGAGCAAGCAGTGGGCGACCTGCGCGATCCGGCGTCGCTAGAGAAGGCCATCGCCGGATGCGACACTGTCTTCCACGTGGCCGCAGACTATCGATTGTGGGTCCGCGATCCCGATCAGATGTATCGCTCGAACGTGGACGGTACTCGGGCCCTTTTGGAAGCAGCCCGGAAGAATGGCGTGCGGCGCGTGGTTTATACGTCCAGCGTTGCGACTATGGGTTTTCGGGCAGATGGTCAACCTGCAGACGAAGATTCTCCAGTGTCCTTGGGGCACATGATCGGCCACTACAAGCGGTCGAAGTTTATGGCCGAGCAACTGGCGATGGAGGCGGGGAAGAGCGGCATAGACGTAGTGGTAGTGAATCCCACTACGCCGGTCGGAGAACAGGATATAAAGCCGACGCCGACGGGTCGGATTATTGTCGACTTTCTAAAAAAGAAGTTTCCGGCATACGTCGATACCGGGTTGAACCTGGTGGATGTGGAGGAATGCGCGCGCGGGCACGTCGCCGCGCTGGAGAAGGGAAGAAGCGGAGAGCGCTACATCCTGGGTGGAGAGAATCTAACTTTGAAACAGATTCTCGATAAACTGGCGCACATTACTGGACTGCCATCGCCTAAGGTGCGCGTGCCTTACGTGCTGGCGCTGGCTGCAGGGGTCGTGGACGAAATAGTAACCGGCCATATCCGGCGGGGCGAGCCGCGTGCCACCATTGACGCGGTTCGCATGGGACGGAAGAAGATGTTCGTTTCGTCAGCTAAGGCCGAACATGAGCTTGGATGGAAAGTCGTGGCGGTGGACAATGCACTTGGGCGCGCGGTCGATTGGTTTCGCGCGCACGGGTATGTGTGAGCGCGGCGCGGCTGAGATGGCGCGTCCACGTAGGATGGAGAATGATCAAAATCGCGATCGTCGCGGCTTTGGACCGAGAAGTAAAGCGGTTGGTTCGACGATGGCGGATGAGCGAGCACGAGCACGAAGGCCGTCGCTACAGATTCTTTGAGAACGGCCAGGTGGTTGTAGTCTGCGGCGGTATTGGCGCGGAGGCAGCACGAAGAGCGACCGAAGCAGTCATCCGCTTGTACTTACCCAGCCGGGTGTGGTCGGTAGGTTTTGCGGGGGCACTGGATTCTCAAATGAAGGTTGGGGACGGCTTTCGACCTAGCCGCGTGGTTGACGCTAGCGACGGCAGTGCAGTAGAGACTGAGGGTGAAGGTACGCTGGTTAGCTATGGTTCGGTGGTGCGGGTTGAGCAGAAGCGAAAATTGCGGCAAGCCTACGGTGCCCGCGCGGTCGATATGGAAGCGGCGGCCGTAGCGCGAGGCGCGCAGGCAAGAGGAGTCGAGTTCGCCGCATACAAGGTCATTTCGGACGAAAGCGATTTCGAGCTCCCCGCAATCGAGCGCTTTATTCGAAATGGCGAATTCCGTACGCTCGCTTTTATGAGATATACAGCCATACGTCCTTGGCTGTGGCCTCGAGTGATTCGCCTTGCCAGGAACAGCTCGCGGGCCAGCGAGACGCTTTGCCATTGGTTGGCTCAATCGAGTGTGCAACCAGAATCCCTGGAGAACAAACCTGCTGCACTGCATCCAATGAAACGAGCCTGAATATACATGGTTCTTGCCAAACAAGTCGCCGTTGAACCAAGGCGAACGAGCATCCCCGACACCATGATGGCCGCAGTATATCGGGGCACGGATGATGTACGTCTGGAAACGGTGCCGGTTCCGGAAATCGGACCAGGGGAACTGCTGGTTCGTGTACATACTTGCGGCATATGCGGCACCGATCTGAAAAAGATTGCTAGCGGATCGCATACCGCCCCGCGCATCTTTGGACACGAGACATCAGGCACGGTGGCGACCGTGGGCGAGCGGGTCACAAAATTTATCCCCGGCGACAGGGTAGTGATTTTTCATCATGTCCCATGTGGGGCGTGCTACTACTGCGCTCATAAAACATTCGCGCAATGCGCCACCTACAAGAAGGTGGGATGTACGGCGGGATTCGCAGCTGCGGGAGGCGGGTTTGCGGAATATGTGCGCGTGATGGATTGGATTGTTGAGCGCGGCACCGTCTCGATTCCCGACGATGTCTCCTTTGAGCAAGCCTGTTTTGTCGAGCCGGTGAACACTTGCATGAAGGGAATTGAGAACCTTCAACTCGATCGGGATGAAAGCGTGCTGGTGATCGGGCAGGGACCGATTGGAATTATCCTTGGCGTATTGGCCAAGCGAACAGGGGCGAAGGTAATCACTACCGACCTGTACCGGCAGAGGCTTACAATAGCTGAAAGTTTCGGGTTACGACCATCGATTGATGCCTCGCGTCAGGATGTAATTCAAGTCGTGCGGGAGGCGACCCAGGGGCGTGGTGCGGACGCAGTCATTCTCGCCGTGGGTGGCGACCGCCTGATTCGGACCGCCATGGACGCTGCGCGCCCGGGTGGGCGCGTATTGCTGTTCGCGCAAACCGCTCGCGGAGAAGCAATCATTGATCCCGCGGCGGTGTGCGTAGAGGAGAAGACGCTGCTGGGCTCTTATAGTGCGTCGATCGATCTACAGGAAGAATCGGTGCGTTTTGTGCTGGGCCAGGAAATGGACATGACACGGTTGATTTCGCATCGCTTTCCGCTGGCAAAGAGCGTGGAGGCCCTGCAGCTGGCCGCGCGGCCGCGGCCCGACTCGCTGAAGATTGTTATCCAGCCGGGCGGCGCCTGGGAAGGAATCTTGTGACGGGAAAGATGACTGCGGCGGTCCTCTACGGTAAAGAGGACGTGAAGATCGAGCGCGTGCCGATTCCCCAGGTTGAAGACGGCGAGGTGTTGATAAAAGTGCAGGTAGCGCTGACCTGTGGCACCGACGTAAAAGTGTACCGGCGCGGCTATCATGCGCGCATGATTGTGCCTCCAGCGCTGTTCGGCCACGAGCTAGCTGGAGTAATCGAGCAAGTTGGCGGCGGGGTAAAAGGTTTTCGCAAGGGGATGCGCGTTGTGGCGCTGAATTCGGCTCCTTGCGGCCGTTGTTTTTATTGTTCCAAGCATCAGGAGAATCTGTGCGAGGACTTGTTGTTCAACAATGGAGCCTATGCGGAATACATCCGCATTCCGAAACGTATCGTGCAGAAGAACATGCTGACGATTCCCGATTACGTCTCGTATCACGACGCCGCCATGATCGAGCCGCTGGCGTGTGTGCTGCGTGGACTGCATGAGACCGGAGTCGAAATTGGCGATACGGTGACGGTCATCGGCGGCGGACCGATTGGACTGATGTTCGTGCAAGTTGCGCACGCGATAGGGTGCAACGTGATCGCGGTGGTCAAGCGTGACTCCCAGGTCGGAGCCGCCAAGAGAAAAGGCGCCAACGAGGTGGTGCAGATCACAAAAGTGAGTGATCCGGTCGAGGCGGTGCACGCCATCTCGCCCTCGGGCCGCGGCCCCGATGTCGTTATCGAGGCGGTGGGACAGCGCGAGGCGTGGGAATGGGCCGTTGGCATGGTGCGCAAGGGCGGCACGGTCAACTTTTTTGGCGGCTGTGCCAGCGGCACGAAAGTTCAGCTGGATACGAACCGGCTGCATTACTCAGAAATCACCCTGAAGGCTACGTTCCATCACACGCCGGAGATGGTGCGGCGCGCCTTCGATTTGATTGCGGAACGAAAGGTCAAGGGCGCAGATTACATCACCGGAGAGGCGCCGCTATCTCGCTTACATCACGTCCTGCGCGATATGAGCGACCGCAGTGGCGAGATTAAGACGGCAATCATCCCTGGTCACTAGGAGATAAGATTCGCCACAATGGACACCAGAGACACGAGGGAGTTCGGACAACTTCGTGCTACTTTGCCAGCATTGTGGTGAGTTGGTATGGAATCTACTGTTGCGAGAGAGGCCTTATGCGGTGGGGGACACCTGCCGCCGGAATATGCGATTCCCGACGTCGCTCCGAGTGAAGCCGAAGCACGTCGGTATTGCCGGCGTCTGGCGCGCAGTCATTATGAGAATTTCTCCGTCGCGACGTGGTTTCTGCCGAGGCGCTTGCGCCAGCACTTTTTTAACGTATATGCCTACTGTCGTATTTCCGATGATCTGGGCGACGAAGTAGGCGATCCGACTGTGTCTCTTCATCTGCTGGACCGGTGGGAAGGAGAGCTCGATGCCTGCTATGGTGGCCGGCCAAAGCACCCTGTTTTCGTTGCGCTGGCAGAGACAGTTCGCGCTTGCAAAATCCCCAAGCATGAGTTCTCGGACCTACTGACGGCCTTCCGGCAAGACCAGACCATGTTACGGTATGACTGCTTCGGCGACCTGCTCGGTTATTGCCGGAATTCGGCGAATCCGGTTGGGCACCTGGTGCTCTACGTCTGCGGTTACGACGATGAGGACAGGCAGAAGCTATCTGATTTCACGTGTACGGCGCTGCAACTGGCCAATTTCTGGCAGGATGTCAGCGTGGATTATGCTAAGGGACGAATCTATCTGCCGCTCGAAGATCTGCGACGATTCGGCGTCCAGGAGAGCGATATTGCCGCCCAGCGGAACACGCCACAGTTCATCGAGATGATGCGGTTCGAAGTGGAACGTGCGCGAGAATGGTTCCGTCAGGGGCTGCCGCTGGTGGGGAAAGTCAGCCGGGAGTTGGCCATTGACATCGCACTGTTCAGCCGGGGTGGTCAGGAAATTCTGAATGCCATCGAGCGGCAGGGTTTTACCGTGCTAGGTCGACGTCCGGCGATTTCCAGGTTCCGCAGAGTGGCGCTAGTGGCTCGCGCCGCGCTGGGAAAGCTGGTATGAGTGCCGGCGTGCAACCTGCCCCTCGTCAGTTCGTGCCTACCCGATCCCAACTTGTCGTCGCCTATTCTGTCTGCCGCTCCATAACGCGGACCGCTGCCAGGAATTTCTACTATGCCTTTCTGGTTCTGCCGCGGACCAAGCGCGAGGCCCTGTGCGCGGTATACGCCTTCATGCGCCGTTGCGACGACATTTCTGATGACGCCTATCTCCCCGTTCGCGACCGCCGTATGAAATTAGCCGACTGGCTGGATGCGCTTCATAACGCGACTGCCGGAGCGCCTAGCGACGATCCCGTTCTATTGGCCCTGGCGGACGCGCAGCGCAGGTACAAAATTCCTATCGAACTGCTCGATCAGCTAGCTGCCGGAACTGCCATGGATCTTCAGTTGGCAGGGGAAGAGAAGGACGAGCCTGTGTTTCGACCTTCGGCGTTGTCGGTGCAGTACACCACTTTCGACGATCTTGCGCAATATTGCTATCGGGTAGCGTCGGTCGTGGGATTAGTTTGCATCAAGATTTTTGGCTACCGCGATCCAGGCGCAGAGGCGCTCGCCGAGCGCTGTGGACTGGCATTTCAATTAACCAACATTATTCGAGATGTAAAGGAAGATGTCGCGATGGCGCGAGTGTATCTTCCCTTGGAGGATATGAATCAGTTCGGCGTTACGGTGGAGGACTTGACCGGAGCACCCGATATGGTACGGCTGCGGCCGTTGTTGGCGAGGGAAGCGGATCGGGCGCGCGAATTTTACCGGGCGGGTGAGCAGTTGATTCCCCTGGTCAGTGAGGATAGCCAACCAGCGCTCTGGGTTCTGATTACGATTTATCGGCGACTGCTGGAGAAGATCGCTGCCCAGGGATATAACGTCTTCCGTGAGAAGGTGAGTCTGACGACTAGCGAAAAAGTCAGAGTGTTGGCCAAAGGCTTCCTCAAACGGCTTGCCTGATTTGCTGCCAGGGGTCGACGGAGCCGTTGCTCCAACCGGAAATTTCCGCTGATGATTTAATATCTTTTATCTTTCCCAACGCGCCATTCACTTCAGAAAACACGCCGATGATGCAAGATTTTTCCAAGCCGCCAACTATCGCCATCGTCGGTGGCGGCCTGGCCGGTTTGGCAGCTGGATGTGCGCTGGCGGACTCTGGCTTTCGCATCACGATATTTGAACGGCGACCCTATTTGGGGGGACGCGCTTCCTCATATCAACATCCGGGCACCGGCGAGATTGTCGATAACTGCCAGCATGTTCTGCTGGGATGCTGCACGAACCTGCTCAATTTCTACGAACGAACGGGCGTGAGCGGCAAAATTCGCTGGTACGATCAGCTAACGTTTCTGGAGCCCGGGGGACGCGCTTCGACCATTAGGGCATCCTCGTGGCCTGCGCCTTTGCATACGGCGCCGTCATTCCTGCGCGCGCCATGTCTAGGACTGGGAGAGAAACTGGGGATCGCTCGCGCCATGCTGGCGCTAATGCGTTCCGCCCCAAGCGACGACGGCAAGTCGTTCCTCGATTGGCTGCGCCGCCACGGGCAAACCGATCTGGCTATCGAGCGCTTTTGGAAGACGGTATTGGTCAGTGCCCTGAACGAGGAGCTCGATCGTGTAGCGGTGAATTACGCCGCCCAGGTCTTTCGCGAGTCTTTCCTCAAATCGGCAACGGCTGGAAGGATGGGCATACCCAGCGTGCCGTTGAGCGAGCTATACAACGCGGCCGGGGATTACATTCGTGCGCGCGACGGACAAGTCGAGCTGCGCTGTTCGGTCGAATCATTTTCTTCCGATCCATCGTCAGCCCAGCTCATGGTGGATGGCCAACAGCAACAGTTCGATCTTGCGCTGCTGGCTATTTCCTTCGACGCCATGAATCGCGTGCTGCCGATGTCGATCGAGGCTGCACCATTGCGGAAACAGTTGCAACAGTTTGAGAGTTCGCCGATCACAGGTATCCATCTGTGGTTCGATCGCGAGATAAGCGATCTCGAGCATGCCGTTCTGCTCGATCGCACGATTCAGTGGATGTTCCACAAGTCGCGCTTGCTTGGACGCGGGCGAGAGGCAGGCAGCTACGTCGAACTGGTGGTCAGTTCGTCAAAATCATTGGTCGAAAAGTCGCGGTCCGAGATCACCGCGCTGGCAGTCAAGGAACTGAGCGAATTCTTCCCGCGGGCGCGCGATGCGAAGTTGCTGAAGTCGACCGTGATCAAGGAAGTGAACGCCACGTATGCTCCGAAGCCGGGGGTAGATCGATACCGGGCGGCTAATGCCTCGCCGTGGCCGCGTGTGTTCCTCGCGGGCGATTGGACAGCGACGAGTTGGCCCGCAACTATGGAAGGGGCAGTGCGGAGTGGGCATCTAGCGGCCGAATGTATGGCGCGTGCAGCGGGCCACGGTGCTGCCAAATATCTCGTTCCCGACTTGCCGCCCGATGGGTTTATGCGATGGTTTGGCAGATGAAGAGTGTCTCCTCTGTGCCCATAGCCCCTTGGTGGCGCTCTTCCAGTCCTTGGCGAGCCTGCTTGGCTTGCCGCTCGACGACTGCGCCGCATTGCTACGAACGCGGGGACTTTTCTCGTCGGTTCTCGCCACCCCGCTCCGGTGCTGAGCCGTGACGTGCATAAAATCCTATGCGCGAGCACGCCAAAAAATCCAACAACTTAGATCGAGGGGAGAAAACGATCTCAAGATTTCAGTAATGAGCCAAGCGATTGTCAGGGAAGCTTCGAGGGCCGGAATTCGATCTCGGCCTCAGGAGAAGCCCGAATTCTGTGCATTATTTAGGCAACATATTCTGCTTCGTTCATACTTCAGCTAAATGGGAGGGGTAGCCAACAGCAAGCTTTGGAGGGCCGCTCGGAGCGAGCTATTTGTCAACCTTTAAAACGATTTTGCGGATGATCGTGCGCCGGGGGAGCGAGTCGGTTGAGTCATTGACAGACTCGTTAATGTAAAGAAGGGGCCTCCAGGGATCACAAGCAATGCCGTTTGGGAATGACAACCGTGCTTTTGAGTCATCTCCATCCACAACCCCGCGTTCGCCGTTGCCAAGAATGCGTTTCACAGCACGGTTGAGAGTTACCTCGTAAACTTCATGCGAGTCGAATGCAGTGACATAGAACCGATCTTGCTTGAAGCACAAGTGCCCTAGTCCTTTTTCGGAAACAGTAGCGAACAATGCGACCGTGCCTCGGGGATCCACCTTCAGCATTCTGTTGTCTCTGAAGTTGACTACGTACAGATTTCCTGCCTTATCGAAGGCGATCCCGTTTGGACACTTAAAAAGGTCACTCTTCGCAAAAGTGGAAATAGAACCGTCGGCTGCAATCTTTGTGATCGAGTTGCTGCCGCAGTTGGCCACGAACACGTCGCTCGTTTTTTGATCGATAGCTATGCCGACCGGTCGGTTCAGGCCAGTCCTCGCGAACATCGCCGTTTGACCATTCCGATCAATCTTGGTAATTGAATCGCCATAGAAGTTCGATTGTAAGAGGTTTCCCTCGTGGTCAATTGCGTTGCCAGATGAACCATAGAGCCCGCTCGCAAATTCGTGCAGTTTACCTTCGGGCGTTATCTTCCAGACGATGTCACCGAAATCGGAGACATAAATGTTACCCACAAAGTCAATGGTGACGCCCCCGACTTCGTGCCCCTCAATGACGCCGGTGAACGACTGGATTTGCGTCTGCGCGAACGCGGAGTCGGCGGCGGAGTACAAGGCCGCTATCAACAACAAAGTACCTGCATATGTGAAATGCCTTGATTCGACGAACACTGGGCTTCATTTTCTGTTTTCTCCTTGTCCCGCATGCCGCAGACTGGATCTGATGTACCAAGTGCTTTAATTGTTTGCGGTTTTCTTGCAGCCGAATCGGCTCAAGAGCGCCTACGATTATTGGTGCAAAGTTACCTTTAACCTGCACCTCCACCTTGAGTGCAGTCGCGTCCAGTGTTCGTCCGCGGACTGGATCAAATCGAGCTTGGAACAGTTATGCGGAACTCAACTAATTCGAGGTTCCCAAATATCCTGAGAACTAATTGTGACTGAGATCACAGACATAGTAACGTGCCTCGCACATAATCCGCCTCCTGGGGGTGGCCATTTCGTGAGGCACACGCGAATCGTCGTCACCCGCTACGGTGGACCTGATGCTCTGCAGGTGATTGAAGAAGAGTGCCCGCGGCCCCAGCCTGGGAGGGTCCGGGCGAAGGTGCTGGCCGCGGGCGTGAGCTTGCCCGACGTACTGGCGCGCGAGGGCGTTCATCCGGAAACACCGCGTGTGCCCTATACGCCGGGTTGGGACCTGGTCGGCATCGTGGATGAGATCGGCGAAGGCGTCTCCGGTTTCGAACTCGGCCAAACGGTTGCAGCAATGCCGATCAGCGGCTGTTACGCAGAACATGTTTGCTTGCCGCAACGCAAGTTCATTCCAGTACCCAAAGGTTTGGACCCTGCGGAAGCCGTCGCGGTTGTATTGAACTACATCACGGGACACCAGATGCTGCATCGCTCGGCGAAGGTAAAGCCGGGGCAGCGCGTGCTGATTCACGGCGCCTCAGGAGGCGTCGGTACTGCGTTGTTGCAATTGGGGCGGCTCGCCGGCGTGGAAATGTACGGAACGTGTTCGGCGCAGGCGGCGGAGGTAGTTAAGGAGCTTGGTGCTACTCCCATCGACTACCGTAATTCTGACTTCGTCCAGGAGATCCACCGCCTTACCGGTGACGGTGTGGATGCTGTTTTCGACGGCATCGGTGGGGACAATCTTTGGCGCTCGCGCGAAGCGCTCCGCGAAGGCGGCCGAGTGGTGGTCTACGGATTCCAGGCCAAGCTGCACGGAGG
>Ga0126378_10002483_pt1 | contig 13672 bp, 17 predicted proteins | sample PanSoiMetPlot_23_FD_92587 | JGI IMG/M metagenome (GOLD analysis project Ga0126378, IMG submission 92587) | Tropical forest soil microbial communities from Panama - MetaG Plot_23 | ecosystem: Environmental > Terrestrial > Soil > Tropical forest > Bulk soil | place: Panama | collected 2016-02-17 | reverse complement strand
TCGGCGCGCACCCGGCCGACTGAAGTCGTCATTCCGTTCTCGGCGTCACGATCGAGCCGAGGCTGCGGCCAGTATCCGCGGTGAAAGGGCTGGAAACGACGCGAAATTCCTGCACCCAATCTTGCGAAGGCGTCACGCGCTGCACACCCGAGATACTGGTGGTGTAGTCAATGCCGTCTTGGGTGAGCAAAGTGGTATGACTTTCGCGCAAACCGGCGAAACTCAGTTTCAGAACGGTTTCCGTGAATGGAGACTGGGCGCCCACCGCAGTGCTGCGCCCCACGTTTACGGAAGGCGTCAGCAAGGCAAAGTCTATGAAGTCGCGACCTTGAATTGGCAAGTTGTCGATGCTCTTGGTGTCAATAACCTGGCTTAATTCGGCCTTCTCCGGCTCGACATCCTGGATGCCAGCGCTGACCTCGACTTTTTCAGAGCGTCCCGCAAGGCCCAGAGAAACCTCAAGAGAGGCGACCTGACCAACTTGCAATTGGATGTTGAGCTTCTGGCTGGCAAAAGAGGTTGCTTCGACGGTGAGTTCGTAAGTTCCCGGCACGACGTCGGAGATGACTGCGAGACCGTTTTCACCCGCTGTGCCGGAACGCTTGACGCCGGTATCGACGTTCCTGAGGGTCACGGTTGCTCCGACGACAGAATCGTGCTTGGGATCTGTGACTGTCACTCGGACGGCGGCTAGCTGCTGCGCGGAGAGGTTAGCGGCGAGCACTAAGAAAAGCAGGATGGATGCTAGAACGAAACGCAAGGACGAGCGATGCATAATCCGCGGCCTCCAGACAGTTTCAGGTCGTTCGAGCCTTCGCAAGAAGGAGTTGTGATTTTTGAGGTGAGAAAACGAATGACATTCAATACGCTGGATTCATGGATGTCAAGCAAACAGGTGCGCCAGTAGTGGGTCAGTTTGAATTCTGGCCCCTTGTGTCACGATCAAGAAAACTCAAAGTGACCACTACCGGCGTGCCGGTAAGAAAATCAAGGTCGTCCCGCTGCCAGGCGCTGGACCTCTGCATCCACCTTTGTTCGCGCGATATTGTGGCGGTCGGCGATTTCCTCAACCACCTTGGGGGAAGCGCTTTCAAACGCCTGAACCACCAACGTAGAAGCATCTTGTTGGCCACCCTTCAAGAATTGCAGACGGACAATGTCGGGTCTCGCGTAATGCCCGACGGTGTCAATGAGCGCTTTCCAGACTTTGATCATGTCTGCCTGGCAATCTGCATAAAGGACGGTGTCTCCGGAGGTGGGAGGCACGATCGGAATCCCTAGAGGGGCAACGACTTGACTGCCGCCGTGCGCGTAATCCAAATTGACTGTATCGCGCAATGGAAAGTCCGCAGGAAGATCGCGGGCGGTGAAGTAGCCGCAGGCAGAGAGGACGAAGGCCCCCGCTTCCATGGCATGAGCGCGCGCGGAAGTGTGGCCCCAGAAGAACTTGCCCTCGAGATCGGGCTCTTCGAGCTTTGGGCCGCAATGGATGGAAAAGGCGCCGGGAAAAACCGCAATGTGAAAATCCTCGCCTTGCTCGATCATCCGCCCACGTACGAGCGTCATCAAATGCTCGCCACAAATCAAGCCACCTATGCGCCCAATATCTGTTTCGTAGGTGACCAAATCGCTTCCATCGCCGCAACCCCACACTGCCCGTTCGACGAAAGTGGGCACCGTCTTCCGATGCCGGCCTAGAATGCGGCCCAAGCGGTCGATAAACAGTAGTGTGTTGTAGATCGTGTGAACGCCCGCACGCGAATCCATTTCGTTGCAACCGATCACCACGTGGGAGTTGGCTCTTGCGGCGGCCTGGCACAGACGTTCGGTATCGTCACTGGGAATCAGGATTGCGTTGTCGTAGAAGCGCACGCGAACTGGGAGCCATTTCTGGAGTTGGGACTCCCATCCTTCGCCCCAATAGGGGTAGCCGGCGAGCCATGTCTCGGTGTGGGCCATGAGTTCAGCGCCCTGACCAGCGGCTTCCGCGATCTTAGCGCAAGCGCGCTCTATGCTCTTCTCGCGGTCCAGGAACGCTGGAGGAGTCTGGACGATCGCTACTTTAACGCTGCTACGCCCGCCGAGAACCTTTTGCGCTGGTTTCACAGTTGCTCCCACAAGCGAGCGCCGCTCGCGCACTGACGAAAGAAGTCAGTCCCTTCGGCCGCCAACTCCTTACTCCACAAAGCCTCCTACTCAGGTCTACAAAACCAAGATTCCAGTGCGAGGTGTCGCTGTATTTCACTGATCTTGCGAGTATTCAACATTGCGTTCTACGGCTTGTCAAGGAATGGTTTCGCGCCGCTTCGTCAGATGCTGCATCGCAGGCTATTCCCACGGCTGAGAAATTTGCGACGCAGAAAACGACAGCCGCAGCATAACCAGAATGCGTCGCGACGGAATCGGGTCAGGCTCCAGCTTGCTGGACGGCGGTCAGCCGCTCAGCTTCCTTGGCGTCGAACCACCATGGGTTGTAGTCGGGCGGATTGTTGAATCCGTTGGCAATCTTGCGAGCGAGCGCTGGAATTTTGGTTGCAGCGCCCATCAATTGAAGAATATGAGGGGGAGGCGGCGTAAGCAGGGAATTCGTCCACTTCGCTACCCATTGTGCATAGCTCCAGAAGGCGGCAAAAGTCTGCTGCATCCAGGCGCTGTCAAACGGCTTGTTGCCTTGTTCCAGGATTCGGTTCATGTAGATTTTGGCGGCCTTACAAGCCGTGTTTGATCCCTGACCGGTGATTGGATCGTTAAGCACCACGACATCGGCCATGCCCAGAATCGGCTTGCCAGAAGGCAACTTGCAAATCGGCTTGCGGACGATCGGCGCAAAGCGCCCGGACAGGACTCCCATGTCGTCGGTTAGCTCGATGTCGTGGCAGCGATCTGCTTCCCAGGGCAGGAATCTCTGCAGGATTTCTTTGCTCCGTCGTAAGTGCTGTTCCGGCGTCTTTACGTCTCCCCAGCAGTCCATCGGCCCGCCAGGTACACCCTCGAACACCATGATTTCGCAGGGGCCACTCGTCGTCAGCGCCGGAAAGACAAAATACTCGCCGACACCCGGAATCAGGTTGAACGCCACGGCGGTAAACGGTTTTCTCGGCGTCAAGCCTTTCACATAGGTCAGCGCAAGTGCCCGCATGGGGCTCGTAAAGGGTGTATGCGCTGAGTCGGTCTCAAAGAGCCGCGCCACTTCGCCCTTGCCCGCAGCCACGATCACCAGGTCATTGGAGTTCGCGTACTTCTCGAGTTCATTTACCCCCGCGTCTTCCAACAGGAGGTTGCCGCCCCTTTTTCCGAACTCTTCGGTCCATTCGGCAAATTTCACGCGCTGGTCTACCGATTGTCCGGGACGGTCCAATCTTGTCTCCCAGAAGAGGGCTCGGCTGCCATCAGGTCCCGGAACCGCAAAGGCGATTCCTTCTGTCACCGGGCATTCCCTTTCCCAGAAGTTAATCCCAAGGTCCCGCTCGACCTGAAGCGAATCGTCAAACATGAATTGGCTCGAAGTGACGCGACCCGTGCGAATTTGTTCAGGCGTGCGGTTCGAAGCGATCGTGACTTGGTAGCCTTTTTGCAGCAGGCCAAGTCCCAGCTGGAGCCCTGATTGGCCACCGCCAACGATCGCAATTCTTCTCATGGGATCTGCCTCGCGAGATGCTCTAGGAGCGAGTTATTTTGCTCGCCTGGTTTCGCTTAGTCCAGCGTTTTCACATCGAGACCGAGCTGAACGCGTGCCCGGCGGTTCAACTTCAATCTTTTTCCGGTTTCCTTCGCATGGTAAGGTGGCCGCTCGCTTCAACGCGCCAACGAAAAAGGAGAGTTTCCATGGAAGGTCTCAAGGGCAAAGTCGCAATCGTGACCGGCGGAGCCACTATGATCGGCGCGCAGGTAGCGCGGGCATTTCATCACCAAGGGAGTTGTGTGGTCATTGCAGACATCAACGAAAAGGACGGCCAAGCGATCGCCAACGAGCTTCGGCCGAATGCTCTCTTCGTGAAAACCGATTTGGCGGATGACTCTCAGGTCGCCGCATGTGTGGAGAAAACTGTCAGCGCTTTCGGTGGAATCGATATTCTGGTCAATCTTGCGTGCGTCTATATCGATAACGCGCTCGCTTCCACTCGGCAAGAATGGCTGGACAGTTACAACGTCAATGTCGTGAGCGGCGTTATGATGCTACAGGCTGCCCGCCCTCATATGGCGAAGCGGGGTGGCGGCGCCGTCGTGAATTTTGGCAGCATAAGCGCCAAAGTCGCGCAGACTGGGCGCTGGCTTTATCCGGTCACCAAAGCCGCCATACTGCAACTGACGCGCAATGAAGCCATGGATTTGGCCGCAGACAAGATTCGCGTCAACTCGGTCTCGCCCGGATGGACTTGGTGCAGGCTCATGAACGACCTGACGCAGGGTGACCGAGCCAAGACCGACAGAGTCGGCGGAGCATTTCACTTGCTGGGCAGAGTGGGTAATCCCGACGAAGTAGCCCAGGCGGTTCTCTTTCTGTGTTCTAGTCACGCATCCTTTATTACGGGGACGGACTTGGCCGTGGACGGCGGCTACTCCGCAATGGGCCCAGAAATGGCGGAGCCTGCGATTCCGAAACTGATGCAGTAGGTCGAATCACCGTTCATGAAACGCATTGCCATCATCGGTGCTGGCCAGTCTGGTCTGCAACTCGCGCTCGGCCTGCTTGACGCTGGTTACGAGGTTACGCTCGCCTCGGACCGTTCGCCGGATGAGATTCGCACCGGCCGAGTCATGTCCAGTCAGTGCATGTTTGATTCTGCCTTGCAAACCGAGCGCGACCTAGGGCTAAACCTTTGGGAGCAGGAATGTCCGTGCGTAGAAGGGATCAGCTTCACCGTTCCCAGCCCGGGAGGCCAAAAGGCTATTGACTGGGTAGCCCGCCTCGATAACTACGCCCAAGCCGTCGATCAACGCATCAAGATGCCGCGATGGATGACGGAATTTGAAGCACGCGGCGGCCATTTGGTGATTGCCGAAGCTCAGATCTCAGATGTCGAATGTTACGCTCGAAGTCATGACTTGGTGGTTGTTGCCACCGGCAAAGGGAATCTCGGACGCTTGTTTGAACGTGATGCCAGCCGTTCGCGCTACGAAGCACCGCAGCGCGCTCTAGCGCTCACCTATGTCGAGAATATGTGCTCGCGGGGCGGTTATCCCGCGGTTTGCTTCAATCTTATTCCTGGTGTTGGCGAGTATTTTGTCTTCCCGGCGCTGACGACGAGTGGGCCCTGCGAAATCATGGTGTTTGAAGGCGTCCCTGGCGGGCCAATGGACTGCTGGGCGGACGCGCAGACTCCCGAACAGCATCTTGCAAAGTCAAAATGGGTCCTCGAGACCTTTCTACCCTGGGAAGCGGAAAGATGCGCGAACATCGAGTTGACCGACAGTCAGGGAATACTCGCCGGTTCGCTAACGCCTGTAGTGCGCCGGCCCGTGGCATCGCTCCCGTCCGGTCGAAAGGTCTTGGGGCTTGCCGATGCCGTGGTCCTGAATGATCCGATTACTGGGCAGGGATCGAACAATGCGGCGAAGTCAGCCGACATCTATTTGAAATGCATTATCGAACAAGCTGACCGGCCGGCGAATCAGGAATGGATGGAGCAAACCTTCGACCGCTACTGGACCGGCTATGCGCGCTGGGTCACCGAATGGACTAACTTGCTCCTCCACCCTGCGCCGCACGTTCTTAACATTTTTGAATCGTCAGCGAGGTTGCCCGACGTCGCCGCGGCCATCGCAAATGGTTTCGATGACCCGCGTTCCCTGTCAGCCTGGTTCATGAACGCCGCTGAAGCCGAGCGTTACCTCGAGAAAAGCCGGCGAGCCGCCGCGGAGAAGTTTGATCGCAGAGAGTTTCGCCGCGCGCTGGGACAGTTCGCCACCGGCGTCGCTATTGTCAGTACGCGAGGGAGAGATGCGACGCCTGTGGGGCTCACAGTTAATTCATTTACCTCGATATCGCTCGATCCGCCCCTGGTCCTCTGGAGTCTGTCGAAGAATTCGCCCAGCTACCAAGACTTCGCCGGCGCAACCCATTTCGCCATCAGCGTTCTCGCCGCCGATCAGCACCATCTTTCACGAAGGTTCTCTACTCCAGTGCCAGATAAGTTTGCAGGTGTAGAGTGTGCAGATGGTCTTGCAGGCTGTCCTCTTCTGCGCGGTTGTATCGCTCATTTCGTCTGCCGCCTCCTCCGAGAATTCGACGGGGGTGATCACGTTATTTTTTTGGGTGAAGTCGAGGATTACGAGTGGCGCGAGGGTGAACCGCTAATCTTTCACTCGGGGCGCTATCACGTTAAGACCCGTCATCCTGACTTGCCGGAATAAACATCTCTTGGAGTCCTTTGAGGAAAAACATGAACCCATTTGCGAAACTCAACAAGCAATACATTGGTGGCACTTGGCGAGACGGTTCCAGCGAAAAAGTCTTGAGTGATCGAAATCCTTACAACGGCGCGCCGATCGCCGACTTCAAGCTGGCGACTCTCGTGGATCTGGACGAGGCCTATCGTTCGGCGGCCGCAGCGCAGAAAGTCTGGGCGGAAATCAATCCATTCGAGCGCCGTGCGATTCTTGAAAGGGCGGTGACGTACATCGAAAAAGTGGAAGCCGACATCACCGCCATCATCATTGACGAACTCGGCGGCACGCGCCTGAAATCGTTCTTCGAGATTGGGCTTGTGAAGAACATCATCAAGGAAGCCGCCACCTATCCGCTTCGCATGACCGGCGAAATCCTTCCATCGGTGATGGATGGCAAAGAAAACAGACTCTATCGTGTGCCAGTGGGAGTAGTCGGCGTAATCAGTCCGTTCAATTTCCCGTTTTTCCTGAGCATGCGCTCCGTGGCTACGGCGCTCGGGGCAGGCAATGGCGTAGTCCTAAAGCCGCACGATGACACAGTTATCACCGGCGGAACGCTGGTCGCCAAGATCTTCGAAGAAGCGGGAATCCCCAAGGGGCTGTTGAACGTGATCGTAGCTGATATCAGGGACATCGGCGACTCATTTGTCGAGCATCCCGTTCCTCGCGTCATCTCCTTCACAGGTTCGGAGAAGGTCGGCCGTCACATTGGGATGGTCGCCGGCCGTTGTCTGAAGAAGGCGGTCCTCGAGCTTGGCGGAAATAGCGCCCTAATTGTTATGGCTGACGCAGACCTCAACAACGCTCTCAATGCGGCTGTCTTCAGTCGCTTTACACACCAGGGACAGATTTGCATGTCGGCAAACCGCATCCTCGTGCACCGCAGCGTCTATCCGCAGTTTCTCGAGCGCTACGTCAAGCGCGTCGCCGCCTTAAAAGTAGGCGACCCAAGCGACCCACAGACCGATCTCGGTCCGTTGATGAACAAGGCGCAAGCGGACACTCTTTTGAAACAGATCGAAAAAGGCATCGCGGAAGGCGCACGCCCGGTCTTGCAGGGCAAGGTCGAAGGGAATCTTGTCTCACCCACCATCTTTGCGGATGTGAAACCGACCATGTCCGTAGCACAAGATGAAATGTTTGGTCCCGCAGTCTGCGTGATGCCCTTCGATACCCCTGAAGAGGCACTCAAGATCGCCAACGACAGTGCTTTCGGATTGAGCGGAGCCATTCACACCAAAGACGTCGAATACGGCGCAGAGCTCGCCAAGAAGATCGACTCCGGAATGATTCACATCAACGCGGGCACGATCGACGATGAGCCCCTGGTGGCTTTCGGCGGTGAAAAGGGCTCCGGCGTCGGCCGCTTAAACGGACGATGGGCTCTCGAGGAATTCACCACCTTGAAATGGATCTCTGTGCAGCACAAATCAATGCACTATCCGTTCGAGGTCGCATCAGATTGATAACCGCCGCCACGATTAGTCTCCCACGCACCTTGGCGGGCAACTCGGAGGTAGTGCCTGATTTGTCCTGCCGGTTCAAACGGTCGATGCAACACTTGCTTGGAGCTTACTCGCGGGAGTCTGGCTTCGCCTCGGAGAGCATTCGGGTTAATTCGACGAGATCGCTGTGTCGGATGGCTCTTTCATCGATTTCACTGGGACACGTTTCGTAAGCGAGCCCGAGAATGTCCGGGGCCCGTCTGCGAAACGGAGATTCAGAGGCCAGAATAATCTTCGTTGCGTTGCCATTTCCAATAGACAACAAAATATGCCACTACCGAAAGCTGCGCCAGATCATCGGGGCTTGTCCGTCGCAGAAATTCGAGGGCGCTTCCAGTTCGCCCTCTTCCAACTTCCACTTTGATTCCCGCCCAAGAAAGCCGCTGGATTTGCATTTCACACGTCGAGGCGATTTTCGTAAGGAACGGTGTCGCCGTACTCCAGATTGCGGCGCATAACTCTCAGATACATAGCCCAGCAGAAGCATGAGACCCGCCAATGCTCGTTTTCGGTCGGCCAGCCCGTATGGTAAAAAAGCACGCGGGTGTTACCCGTTCCTTCCGCGTGCAGCTCACATCCAACCCGGGTCCCGATCCAATCTGGATGAGCTTTGGTCATCTGCAGCTCGAATGTCGAATGAGGCTGATAGCGCGTCACCTTACCTTGCCAGTCGAATTCCGGGCCGAAGAAGAGGCCGTACTCGGCGCCTTCTTGCGGCTTTCCCTGCGAAGTCTTGGTCCACCAGCGATCTAATCCTTCCGGTGTTGCCATGGCTCGAAAGACTCGATCCGGTGGAGCCTTCACCACCAACTCATGAACGATACTTGGCATCTGAAGCCTCCTAAACATTGTAGTGACAATCCGGCGACGGCAAACGAGTTGCCGTCTGTTTCAACATAATCATGCCCATTCCCTGCACTTCCTAATTCTTGAATTGTTGCCGGCCCGATTTGTCGTTTGGCTTGCCGTCATGGACGATTCGATGACACCGCCGTGTAAAGTTACAGACGGATCTCGCGTGTGGGATTGGCCCTAACAGTTCCCGTTGGAAACGGTAAATCTTCAAGTCGACTTTAATGCAAGCACAAAGTTCGTTGGTAGTCCGCCTAAGAAAACTCTTGACTTAAAGTCGACTATAGCCGCGAAGCTGTCCTCGGGCCGGCTTACGGCTCACCTTGGAGGAGATCATGAAAAACAGAAACAGGAGCATTTCAAATTATGTTGCGGTCGCAGTTGCCGTATTTTCCTTTGTGGGCCTTGCAAGAACCGCTGCGGCGCAGCCGAAAGGCGATACCTGTGACCGCAAGGGAGATCAAGAGATGACTTCGAAGCAACAGAGCCCGTTTGCGTGTGACCGGCTCGCGCTAAACACCCAAGCACGAAAGCGCCACTTTGACGAGCTGGGTCCCGCGTTGCGTTCGATGAGAAAGGCCGTCCGAGAATTGCCAGACGGCTACGAATTTCAGTTTCCTTCCGACCCGAAGACCATCGCGATGGTTGCGGAGTGGGCCGCGGGGGAACGGTTGTGCTGCCCCTTTTTTAACATCCAGCTTCGCATGGAGGAGGAAGGTGGTCCGTTTTGGTTGCGGCTGACCGGCCGAAAAGGAACCAAGGAATTCATCCAGATCGACGGCGCTTCGTGGATTAAGCAGTGAGCTAGCCGACTCACTTTGTCGCAGATCCAAGAGGAGGGTTTTTTTGATGTGGTCTCTGCCGATTGCCGCCTTCACGGCCGGGTTGGTCTCGTTTCTATCTCCCTGCGTACTGCCGTTGGTGCCGGGATATATCTCTCTGATATCCGGCTCCGGTATGGAGGAACTGAAACAACTTGATGGAAGAAGGATGCGGGCAGTCGCCTTGAATTCCGTTTTGTTCGTCATGGGATTCAGCGCGGTGTTTCTCGCGTTAGGGGCTGTAGCCACAACGTTGGGGCAGTTGGTGCGGGAATACATCGGCGTCCTGAGCAAGATTGCAGGGGTGGTGATTGTCTTGCTCGGCCTTCATCAAACGGGGTTGCTGCCAATGCGCTTGCTCTACTCCGACAAGCGCTTTCACGGCATGCCGCCCGGGGTTACCGGAATCCGGTCGTTCCTTGTGGGATCGGCCTTCGGTTTCGGCTGGACACCGTGTGTCGGCCCGATTTTGGCCGTAATTCTCGCGTTCGCTTCGGTGGAATCCACCGTCGCGAAGGGCTTCGGGCTACTGGCGGTTTACGCGACGGGCTTAGCCCTCCCATTTCTGTTGACTGCATTCTTTATCGATCGCTTTCTGGCCTTCTACAGCCGATTCCGGCCGCACCTGCACAAATTGGAAGTTGGCAGCGGCATCGTGATGATCGCTGTTGGTGCCCTCATCTTCACTGGGCATCTGGCTATGCTCAACAACTGGCTGAACAAGATCCCCCTCTTCCGGTGGATGGCGGAGAAGTTTCTCTGACTGAATAACTTGTAACACCAAGAATAAGGAGCTGCGTCGAAATGAAAAATCAATTCATCGTGGTCGCGATGTTTGCTGTTGTCTTGCATTTTGCGAAACTTCAAGTAGCCGTTGGTCAGGGCGCCGAAGAGAATCCACGAAAAGCCGCGCCGGTTTTTTCCCTGACCGACGCTTCTGGCACCCCCGTGCGCCTTTCCGATTACAAAGGCCAAGTGGTCCTGCTCAATTTTTGGGCAACCTGGTGCCACGGCTGCAAGACTGAAATCCCCTGGTACATGGACTTCCAGAAAAAATACAAGGCTCAGGGCTTCACGGTTGTCGGCGCGTCGATGGACGACGAAGGGTGGAAGGTAGTCAAGCCTTTCGTGAAGGAAAAGAAGTTGAACTATCCAGTAGTGATCGCGTCGGATGAGCTCGCTAAGCAATACGGTTTGCGCGAAATGCCGTTGAGCGTCCTTATCGATCGCGATGGGCGAATCGCAGACTCGCATTCGGGCGTCGTTGACCGGAATGCGTGGGAATCGGAGATCCAGCACCTCCTCAACGAGAAAAAGTGAGGGATGATGGTTCGGTCTCGGTTAGTTCTAGGTGCTGGGGTTGCCTTAATCGCGGCGCTTGTCTGGTTCGGTCTAAAACGGAGTTCTCGCCCTTCTGCATCTCACGCCGGCCGGAAGGATGCAGCAAAAGTCGGTTTTGGAGTCGGCGAATATGCTCCCGATTTTGAACTCCGTTCGGTCGACGGCGGCAGCTTCAAGTTGTCCGCTTTGCGAGGGCAGCCCGTCGTTGTGAACTTCTGGGGCACTTGGTGTGCTCCGTGCAAGGTTGAGATCCCCTGGCTCGTCGAGTTGGATCAGACTTATAGCAGCCAAGGGCTCAAGATCGTCGGAATCGCCATGGAATCGGGCCGCCCGGAGGAAATAAGCAAGTTCGCTCAAGAGCACGGGATGAAGTACCGGGTCGTCCTCGGAGATCCCGGGACGGCAAACGAATATGGCGGTGTTCGCTTCATGCCGCAGAGCTTTTTCATCGGCAAGGACGGCAGAATCGCCAAGGCGACGACGGGGCTAACCGATAAAAAGGACCTCGAAGAAGGAATGAAGGCTCTGCTCGGCGACACAAGCCAATCTCAGATTGCGCGAGCCCACCGCAAATGAAAACGCTACTCGTGCGTCTGAGTCGCTGGGTGCGTCTCGCGTCCATGGTTGCCATTCTCTTCACTCCGATGCTCACTCCATCAGCCGCGCAGGAGGTTCGATCTGCAGATGCTCCCGGCTCCCGCCTCAGGGTCGGAAACAAGATCCCGGAGCTGGCCGGCGTGGATCAACTCGGCAAACAACAGAACTTCGAATCGCTCAAGGACCGAAACGGACTTGTCCTGCTGTTTTTCCGCTCGGCGGATTGGTGACCGTTCTGCAAGTTGCAACTGGTCCAGTTGCAGAGTGCGCAGTCGCGGTTTCGGGAGCGGGGCATCGGCCTAGCTGGCGTCAGCTACGACAGTCAGGCCATTCTCAGAGAGTTTTCCGAGCGCCATGGAATCACATATCCGCTTCTGGCCGATCCGCGATCCGCGATCATCAAGCGGTTTCGGGTGTTGAACGGCAAGGCTAAGGATTTCATGAAGGGAATGGCGTCCCCGGGTTACATCTATATTTCCAACGACGGGCGAATTTTGCAGACGTTCTTCGAGGAGAACTACCGGGAGCGATATACGGCGAACAATGTAATCGCGAGATTATTTCCCGAACTCACCGAGACTGACGTCCGCACATTGACGGCTCCGCATGTAACGCTGCATCTGGGGCAGTCGGACCTCGTGGTAGGTCCCGGAAGTCGAATCATTCTATTTGTGGAGGTCACACTCCCACCGGACGTGCACGTTTACGCCCCTGGGGCGCAAGGTGACAAACCGATTCTTCTCCAACTCGATTCGGCCTCCGAATTCAAGTCAGGTCCCATCGGCTACCCCAAGTCCCAAACCCTATACCTGCCTGCCATCAACGAGAAGATGCCGGTCTTCTCGGGCACGTTCAGGATCGCACAGGATGTGACCGTCTCCGTTTCGCCGGAATTCATCCGGGCCCTGCACGCAGCAGGCGACGCAGGCAAGGGGATCGCCGTTCACGGAACATTGCACTATCAAGCGTGCGATGATAAGAAATGCTTCTTGCCGGAAAGCGTTTCTTTTTCATGGCCGTTGACCGTAATGCCGCCCGATTTGAAGCGTGCTTCGGAAGCGATCCGGCATCCAGGAAACCCCTAAACGTCCGATTGATTGGTTGAAGCATAGGGGAAATGCGAATGATTACATGTCACATCTAACTATCTCTCAAGTGGCCCGCCATGTCGGTCTGAAGCCGTCGGCAATTCGGTATTACGAACAGCAAGGGATTCTGCCGCCGGCGGATCGGGTCAGTGGGCAGCGACACTACGACAGGTCCGTGCTATATCGCCTCGCCGTTGTCCAGCGGGCACGCCAGGCGGGTTTTGCCCTCGACGAAATCAAAACGCTCTTTTTCGGTTTCGCCGAAGGAACTCGAGCCGAGGCTCGATGGCGCCGATTGGCAGACCGTAAGTTAACGGAATTGAATGAACTGGCCGAGCAGATAGCGACCATGCAGGCGCTGCTCAAACGGCTGAAGGCCAAGTGTCATTGCGAGACGCTGGAGATATGCGGAAGAGCAATTCTTGAGAAGGGTGTGTCGAACGTACAGCGACCGCCTCTCCCGCTCATCCCTCACCGTTGTTGACGGCAAGACCAGCCGCCGGGAGCAGGGGAATTGCTAGATAGGATCACAATCGCTCTCTGTCCCGGAACACGGCGCGATTAAAGTACGGGAACTGGAGGACGATAGGACCTAGCTTCTGCCGGAGAAGGCCGACCGTGTCCAAGAATTCCTTCCATTCCGCATCACAGTCAACCAGGACTTTATCGTGGGTGATCGATTGCGGCACTTTCACAGAGAAGATGAAGTTGTCCGGTGTTTTGGAGAACCAGCCGCTGACAGTGTTGGCGGATGGGCACGCGTGGAACGTCGAGTCCACCTCGACTGAGTCAGTGCTCGGCGTAATACGCGAGATAGTCCGAAGACTTCAATCCGCGGGGATAGAACGACCTTTCTCAACCTGTCGCGGTAAACGACGAGGTTCTGGTTCGACCGCTGTCAATGGAACCTGTTCAAAAGCTTAACCGTGCCGGGCGAATAGACCGGGACGAGGAATGTCGATTGATAAAGACGGCCCTCGGTTTCACCTACAGCTCCAATTTCCCAATAAAGCGGCGGCGTGCTTGACAAGTGCGCAGCAGCCTCGAAAACTGCGGCTTTTTCCTGAGTGCGCGATTA
>Ga0126378_10002481_pt1 | contig 13675 bp, 9 predicted proteins | sample PanSoiMetPlot_23_FD_92587 | JGI IMG/M metagenome (GOLD analysis project Ga0126378, IMG submission 92587) | Tropical forest soil microbial communities from Panama - MetaG Plot_23 | ecosystem: Environmental > Terrestrial > Soil > Tropical forest > Bulk soil | place: Panama | collected 2016-02-17 | reverse complement strand
CGTCGGCGCCGTGCGACGCCGCGCTCGCGCACAGGGCTCTCACGGCGTCCAGCCAGCCCTCGTCGCCGGTGCCGGGCGGCAGCGGCAGGTTATGGTTGGCGCCCTCGCCGCCGCCGGTGCCGATCTCGGTTGCATAGCCGGCGTAGTGCGGGAACCACCCCGTCCCCGGGTCCACGTGCACCGACCCGTAGTAGACGTCGGCGCGGCCGTAGAAGATCATCTGCGTGCCGTTGCCGTGGTGAGCGTCGATGTCGAGGATGGCCACCCGTTCGGCGCCGGCCGCGACCAGCGCCTGGGCGGCGATCGCGGCGTTGTTCAGGTAGCACGACCCGCCGTAGGCGGCGCGGGTGGCGTGGTGGCCCGGCGGCCGGCACAGCGCGTAGGCAAGACGCGTGCCCGAGCTCACCAGGCCGGCCGCGGTCAGCGCGGCGTCCGCGGCGCCGCGGATGGCCGCCCAGCTGCCGGGGCCCACCAGCGTCATCGTGTCGTAGCAGTACAGCCCGGCCCGGCCGTGCACGGCGGGCGGCGAGCGCATCGGCAGCCCGGCGAGCATCCCGGGTGTCGGGAACACATACGGCACCACCCGGTCCCGGCCGTGCTCGGCGACGAACCCCGCCCGCTCCCACTCCTCCCACACCCCGGCCAGGTGATCGAGAAGCGCGCGGTCGTGGACGGCGCGCAGGACCGCGTCGCCATGCGCGGCCGCCGCCACGACCGGCGCGCCCGCCGCGGTCAGCGCGTCCCTGAGCACCCGCGCCCGGGCCGGCACCTCGGTGCCCGCGTCCCGCACGCCCAGCCACACCTCCCCGGCCGGGTCGTGGCGCAGGCAGTCCTCGCTCCACACCACCGGCACCGGCAGGCTCATCGGACTTCCAGCAGCGTGCTCAACCGAACTCCCAGCAGCGTGCTCACGGCGGGATGATCAAACAGACAGTGGGGTTCCAACACCAGCAATCGCCCGGTCACCGCGCCACGGCAAGCATGCCACGCTGGTGATCAAGGAGAAAGTGGGGTGCCAACCCCACCAATCCTTGATCATGACGGTGACAATCATGATCACGAGAGGGGTGCCCGAGTATGGAGCCACCCGTCGCGCCCCGGCGGGGTCACGGGCCGGACGCGGACCCGTACGCGTGGATGCGGGACACCGGTGACCCGGCCATGCTGGAGTACCTGGCGGCCGAGCGGGCGTACTACGACCGGCAGGTTGCCCACACCGCGCCGCTGCGCGACGCGCTGCTTGTCGAGATGTCCGCCCGCATGGCGCCGGCCGAGGAATCGGCCGGCTGGCGGCGCGGCGGGTTCCACTACTTCACCAGGACCCTCCCCGGCCTGAACTACGAGCAGTTCTGCCGCCGCCCGCTGCCCGGCACCCAGGGGGCGGAACAGGTGCTGCTCGATGAGAACCTGCTGCTTGACGACCCCGCCTGCGGCGCGGGCTACGTGGCGCTCGGCGTCCGCGAGGTCAGCCCGGACGGGCTGCTGCTCGCCTACTCGGTCGACTTCGACGGCGACGAGGTCTACCAGTTGCGCATCCGTGACCTGGCAACCGGGACCGACCTGCCGGAGCGGATGGAACGCAGCTACTACACGCTGGCCTGGTCGGCGGGCTCGCGGTCGGTGTTCTACACCGTCACCGACCGGCTCTACCGCCCTTACCAGGTGTGGCGGCACGACGTCGGCACCGGCCCCGCCAAGGACGCGCTTGTGTTCGAGGAGGCCGACGAGCGGTTCGAGGTCACCGTGCGCGCCACCCGGAGCGGGGCGTTCATCCTCATCGAGACCGAAAGCCGCGATACGACCGAGATACTGCTCATCCCGGCGGCGGACGTGAGCGCGCCCCCGTCCGCCGTGCGGGAGAGGCGGCCGGGGGTGGAGTACCGGGCGGATCACGCGGACGGCCCGGGGGGCGGGGAGCTCTACCTGGTCACCAACGACGGCGCCGTCGAGTTCCGGCTGGTGAGCGTGCCCGCCGGGGTGCTGGGCGCGCCGGGCGCCCAGGGCGCCCCGCGCGGGGAAGGGTGGACCGAGGTAATCCCCGGGTCGGCGGACACCCGGCTGGTGGCCTGTGACGTGTTCAGCCGGCATCTGGTGGTGACGCAGCGGCGGGGGGCGGCGACGCAGCTGCGGATCATTGACCGCCAGACGGGGGCGGAACGGCTGGCACGGGCCAGCGGCCCGCACATCTCGCTGGCGCTCGCGGAGAACCCGGAATACCGGGCGACGAGCGTCGTGGTGCGCACCGAATCGCTGATCGACCCGCCGTCCTGGCACGACGTGGACCTCGCCACCGGCGAGTGGCGGCTGCGCAAGCGGCGGCGGGTGCCGGGCCATGACCAGGCCGGGTACCGGACCGAGCGGATCACCGTCGCGGCGGCGGACGGCACGCAGATCCCGGTCACGGTCGCCTACCGCACCGGGTTCCGCCGCGACGGCACCGCCCCCTGCCTGCTCTACGGCTACGGCGCGTACGAGTCGTGCGAGTGGCCGGAGTTCAGCCTGCCGGTGGCCAGCCTGCTCGACCGCGGCTACCTCTACGCGATCGCGCACGTGCGCGGCGGCGGCGAGGGCGGCAGGCGCTGGTGGCTGGACGGGAGGCTGGACCGCAAGCGCAACACGTTCACCGACTTCATCGCCGCCGCCGACGCGCTTGCCGCGGGCGGCTGGGTCGCGCCGGACCGCATCGTCTCCCGTGGCCTGTCCGCCGGGGGCCTGCTGCAGGGGGCGGTGTTCGGCATGGCCCCGCGGCGGTGGCGGGCCGTGATCGCCGAGGTCCCTTTCGTCGACTGTGTCACGACCATGCTGGACCCCGGCATTCCGCTGACGATCAGCGAGTGGGACGAATGGGGGGACCCGCGGGACCCCGGGGCACGCGCGTACCTGGAGTCCTACAGCCCCTACGACAACCCGCCGGCCGGGCGGCGGCCGCCGCTCCTGGTCACAGGGAGCGTGCATGATCCGCGGGTGCTGATCCATGAGCCGGCCAAGTGGGTGGCGCGGCTGCGGGCCACAGCCGCGCCGGGCGGGCGGCTGTTGTTCCGGCCCGAGCTTGGCGCTGGCGCGCACGCCGGCCCGGCCGGGCGCTACGACCAGCTGGCGTACGAGGCCGAGATCCTGGCCTTTGTCCTTGACGCGGCCGGCGGCGGTGCCGCCGCCGGGGGTGCCGCCGCCGGGGGTGCCGACGGCAACGCTGCGGCCGGCGGCGGGTAACTCGCGGACGACCTCGGCCGGGTCCTTGTCCAGGCGCACCCCCTGGTAGGAGGCGGCGCGCATCCGCCCCTCCCGGGTCCAGCCGGTGAAGGCCACCTCGACCACGAGCACGGGCTCGGCCCAGACGGCACCGCGTGCGTGCTCGGGCGGCAGCGGCGTGGCGAACGGGGAGGTGTCGCGGCGCAGCGGCGCCAGGCGCTCGGTGAGCATCTCCAGCGTCTGCTGGGTGAAGCCGGTCCCGACGTGCCCGGCATAGACGAGCCCCTCGGGCCCGTGCAGGCCGAGCAGCAGTGAGCCGATCGTGCCCGCCCGGTTGCCCTGCCCCTTCCGCCAGCCGCCGACAACCGCCTCCTGCCGGAAGATGTTCTTGACCTTCCGCCAGCTGCCGGAGCGCTTGCCAGGTTCATAGCGGGACTCAAGCCGTTTGGCCACGACTCCCTCGAGGCCGTGCTGGCGGGACACTGCCACCACGTCGGCGGGCTCCTCCTCGGTGAACGACGGCGGGGTCTGCCAGTGCGGGCCGTGCAGGCCGAGGGACTCAAGCAGCGCCCGTCGCTCGGTGTAGGGAAGGTCGAGCAGCGGCCGCCCATCGAGGTGCAGCAGGTCGAACGCGAGGTAGGTGACCGGCACCTGGGCGGCGAGGTAGACCGCCGCGGCGGCGGTGCTCACGTGGATGCGCGGCTGCAGGGCCTCGAAGTCCGGCCAGCCGGACGGCGTGAGCGCCACGATCTCGCCGTCGAGGACCGCCTGCCGCCTGCCCAGGGCGGCGCCGAGGCCGCGCAGTTCGGGGTAGGCCATGGTGATGTCCTGGCCGGTCCGGGAGACCAGCCGGACCCGCCCGCCCTCGGCGTAGACGAGCGCGCGCACGCCGTCCCATTTCATCTCCAGTGCCCAGCTGTCGTCGTCGGGCGGCAGGGCATCGAGGCGGGCCAGCATGGGCTGGAGCCGTTCCGGCAGCGGCAGCCGTTCCCGGTGGATCATCCAGGTGTCGTCCCCGGTCTGGAACAGGGCGTACCCGCCGGTCAGCCGCTGTCCGCGCAGCACCACCTTGACCTCGTCCGGCTGCCACTTGACGGTGTCGTAGGTGCCACGGTCGGTGATCGTGACCGAGCCCGCCCCGTACTCGCCGGCCGGTATCTGGCCGGCGAACCAGGCGTAGGCGAGCGGGTGGTCCTCGGTGTGGATAGCCAGGTGGTTGGCTGCCGGGTCGGTGGGCATTCCCTTGGGGATCGCCCAGGACACAAGCACGCCGTCGCGCTCGAGCCGGAAGTCCCAGTGCAGCCTGCGGGCCCGGTGTTCCTGGACCACGAAGACGCCGGATGACCCGCCCCCCGCCGGTTCGGGCCGCGCGTCACCCGCGGCCGCCCCGGCTGGCACCGCGCCGGCTGGCACCGGGTCACCGGGCATCGGCTCCGGGGTGCGGCCCGGGTTCCGCTTTCGCCGGTACGCCTCCAGGGGGTCCATGCCCTGGATCTACCCAGCCCGGCGGCCGCGCCCCGCGCGCCGGTCCCGGGAGTCAGCGGGGCAGCATAGCTTGTTTGCCATGTGCCGCAACATCACAACGCTGCGGGGGCTCATGCCCGAGGCGACCCCCGAGGAGATAGAGGCCGCCGCGCGCCAGTACGTGCGCAAGGTAAGCGGGGTCCAGGCTGCGTCGAGCCGCACCGAGGCTCCCTTCGAGCGAGCCGTCCGCAAGGTGGCCGAGGCAACCACGGAGCTTCTTGCCGATCTTCCGCGGCGTCAGCAGCCGCCCCCGACGCTGCCGCCACTGCGGCGGATCGCCGCCAGGCGAGGCTGACCGGCCGTGCCCGCGCGAACCTGAACAGCCGTGCCCACGCGAACCTGAACAGCCGTGCCCGCGCGAGGCTGACCGGCCGTGCCCACGCGAACCTGAACAGCCGTGCCCGCGCGAACCTGAACAGCCGTGCCCGCGCGAGGCTGACCGGCCGTGCCCACGCGAACCTGAACAGCCGTGCCCACGCGAGGCTGACCGGCCGTGCCCACGCGAGGCTGACCGGCCGTGCCCGCGCGAGGCTGACCGGCCGTGCCCGCGCGAGGCTGACCGGCCGTGCCCGCGCGAGGCTGACCGGCCCTGCCCGGGCCGCGGTGACAGAGTCTTCCCGGGGCCGGTCGGGCGCGGGCGTGCCAGCGCCGCGCACCCGCCGGCGGGCCGCGCGGCCAGCACGCTGAACCACGAACGCGAGCGCGAGCAGCAGCGCCGCCACGACCCCGTCCAGCCAGAAGTGGTTGGCGGTGGCCACCACGACAACGGTGGTGACCGCCGGGTAGGCGAGCGCCAGCCAGCGCCAGCGGCTGCGCGAGACGTGCACCACCACAAGCGCGACCAGCAACGCCCAGCCGACGTGCACCGATGGCATGGCGGAAAGCTGGTTGGCCTCGAAACCCCCCACCTTGCCGTACACCGACTGGCCGTACTGGATCGCGGTGTCGACCATGCCGTCGCTGGCCAGCATGCGCGGCGGCGCGACCGGGATGAGCTGCATGAGCAGGGCGCTGGCGGTGAACAGCACGACCGTGGTGCGTACGTAGCGGTACCGGCCGCGGTGGCGGGCGAAGAGCCAGATGAGGCAGGCGATAAGCACCGGGAAATGCAGGCCCGCGTAGTACAGGTTGCACACCTGCACGAGCAGCGGGTGGGGGAGGAAGAACTGCTGAACAGCGGCCTCGCTGGGCATATGGACGGCGCGCTCGGCGTCCCAGAGCCACTGGGCCCGGGTCAGTGCCTCATCGGTGGACATGACCGAAAAGCTGCCTGCATACTGCCACAGCGCGAACAGCGCGAGCAGCGTGGCCGCCTCGCGGGCAACTCCCGCGGCGGCGGCGATCCGTGGGTGCTTCACCCGCGCGGCGAAGCCCGGCGCCGCGGCCTGCGGCCTGGTCTTCAGGCGGGCGAGGGTGGCGCCCGCGAAGAGACAGCCCGATGCGATCGCGGCCTGCTGCCACGACAGCTCCAGGTCCAACATCCCCGGCGTCTCCCCGGTGTCCCACCCGTGCGGCTCGCGCGTGCGCCTGCTGATCTTTCACTCAACTATCTACAGCAACGGCGGCGGCGGCGTCCGCATGCCCTGCCGCGAGCGCTTCCATCGCCGTGCTCACCCGGCCCGGCCACGGCGAGGCCGTCCCGGGGTCAGGCAGGCAAGCGCATTACCCCGGCGGCCAGCCGCTGCCGTACCGCCTCGTACATCATGATCGCAGCGGATGCCGACACGTTCAGCGAGTCCACCCGGCCGAACATCGGGATGCGCACCCGCACGTCGGCCCGCGCCAGCCAGTCCGGCGGAAGCCCGGTGGACTCCGATCCCACCGCGAGCGCGACCGGCCCGGTGAGATCGGCGCCGGTCAGCGGCACGCCGTCGTCCGGCGTGGCCGCGACGAGGGCCAGCCCGGCGCCGGTGACCCACCGGAGCACCTCCCCCGACTCCGCGGCGGCGACCTTGACCGAGAAGACCGTTCCCTTGCTGGCCCTGACCACGTTCGGATTCCCCCAGTCGGTCGCCGGGTCGGCCGCGATCACCGCGGTGACCCCGGCCGCGTCCGCCGTCCGGAGGATCGCGCCGAGATTGCCCGGCTTCTCGACTCCCTCGCAGATCAGGACCAGCGGCCGGCCGCCCACGGTCAGCCTGGCCAGGTCCGTGGGCGGCGCGGGCAGCACGGCGAGCCAGCCGTCCGGCGCCTGGCGGTAGGCGATCTTGCCGAACACCGCCGGGCTGACCCGGATTACTTCCGCGCCCAGCCCGGCCACCCGGCTCAGCACCCCGCGCGGGTCACCGCCGGCCAGTTCCGGGCAGTGGTACACCGACCGCGGGCGCGCGCCGGCCGCGAGCGCGAGATCGAGTTCGGCGTACCCCTCCACCAGGGTGACCGCCGCCTGATCACGCGCCCGCCGCCGCCGCCGCAGCGCCACCAGGTGCTTGACCCGGGGGTTGGCGGGGCTGGTGATCTCCAATCCGGCGTCAGCAGCTCGGGTTGCGCCGGACCGGCCCGGCGAAGGCCCCGATCGTCTTCGGGGTGACCGAGCCGTACTGGGCGTCGCCGCCGAAGGTGTTGCCGCCCAGCATGTTGCCGAATTCCCAGACGCACCGGCCGCCGACCATCGCCTGCGTGAAGTAGGGGTAGAAGTGGCCGGCCCCCTTGGGCGGCAGCGCGCAGCCCCTGCCCGACGCGAGGTTGCAGTTGGTGTTCAGCTCGCTGGCGCTGGCGTCGGTGACGAACTGGATCTGCGGGTACCCGTGCCCGCCAGCGGTGACCGGCTGCTGTTGCAGGAACGGCGACGGGAATGGGCCCGCTGCCGTGGAGGCCGGCCAGTCCCGGTAGTACGGCGTGCCGTCGAAATCAAGATCGCCGATGGCGCTGAGGAACACGGGGCAGCCGGTCACCAGGTTGGGCGCCGCGTGGCCGCCATGGGTGTCGCCCGCCGGGTAGCAGGGCGCGTCGTTCGGCTCGAACGCGCGGGCGGTGTCGCCGGCCTTCTCGTACGGGCCCAGGCACCGCTTGAAGAACGTGTCGGTGAAGCTCCCGACCCTGAGCGTGCCCTTGCCGCGGAGGCTGGTGCAGGGCTCGAAGTGGCCGATCTCGAACTGGTTGTTGATCATGTAAGGCCCGATGCCCCACGGCAGGATGTTCTGCGCCCGGGCGCTTGAGTACTCCGGCTGGAAGTTGAACCGTCTGCCGTGGCAGGTGAACGGGTTGGTGGTCATGAACCCGTTGGCGGCCGAGGCGATCATGAAGCCGCTCTTCCCTGTCGTGAGGTCGGTTTCTCTCGCTTCCAGCGCGCGCCCGCCCCGGATCGTGGTGCTGAACATCTGCACCCTGATCCGGTCGCCCGGGTTCATCAGCAGGGTGTGCGGGTTCGGCGTGAACGTCGCCAGGTTGCTCAGCTGAGGGCTCGGCGGCCCGGTGGGCACGCCGTTGGTCTGGACGAAGGCGAAGTTGACCGGCTCGAAGCAGTTGTTGTTGCAGGGGCCGACGTGGATCCCGGTGCCGACGCACTCCAGGCTGTCGATGTTCAGCGCCGAGCACCAGTGGGTGCCGTCGCAGCTGAGGTTGTCGGCGAAGGGGGCGAACCCGGGCGGGTAGAACTGAAGCTCCACGAACCCCGCGCCGGCGCCGGGATACCGCCCGTGCGGCGCGTTGGCATCCGACCCCGGGGTGCACGGCAGCAGCGGCGTGGAGTTCGGGTCGCAGACGTCGGTGGAGAACCACGGCGCGAGCGAAAGCTCGAACCAGTGCGTGACGTCATGCCCGGGGCTGTGGACGGTTGGCTTCGCCTTCGGCTCCAGCGGCAGCCGCTCGGTGAACGTGGTGCTGCTGCCCGATCCTGCGCGCCGCGAGATGAAGCGCACGCTGGGCTCGTCGTGCCCGATGTACCTCCCGTTGTCGACGGCCCTGCCAGCGTCCGGGCCGCGCGGCTCGGCGCACGGCAGCGTTGGCTTGACGGGGCGCTGGATGGGGGACAGGCCATTGCAGTCAAGCTCCCCGAACGCCCTGGGCGCGACCCCCGCGCTCACCGCCGGGGAGGTGGCGGCGCTGGCCGCGAGGCCCTGCACCGCCAGCGACGACGTGACGCCGATGATCAGGAGAGTAAGCGCAGTAAGGCGGTAACCGTGCAACAGCTTCCGCATACCACCCCCTAGTGGACGGCCGTAGCTGGTCGCCGCGGAGAGGCGGCCCAGCCCCGTGGCGGCCGTGCCGCCCGGGGCCGCCGCACCACCCCGCCGTGCGACGCACCGCACCCTACCGAAATCACCCGCCCGAGGGAACGAGGCACGCCACCCGGTGGAAGTCAGGGGGCGGGCCGCCCGGCACGCCGGGCCGTGCGGCCCGGCGTGACCCGGGGCCACGGCGCCTTCACCGTTTCTTCACCGGCCGGCGGCGATGCTCGCACGGGGGGCTGGACCGAAGTTCCGACCGGAAGGAGAAACGATGATCAGGAGCGTGCTCGCCGCCATCGCCGCGACGGCCGTCGTGGGAACGCTCACGGTTCCGGCGGCGGCGTCGCCCGCCCCCTCGGCCACGTCGGCGGTGGGGAAGTCATGCCGGTCGACCGGGTATGAGCCCCCGCTGAAGCCGGCCGGCTTCGTCAGGAACATCACCAACCCCTACTTCCCGCTGCCGGTGGGCAGAACCCTGACCTACCGCGGGATCAAGGACGGGAAAACGCAGGTAGACAGGGTTCACGTGACATCGCGCCGGAAGGTCCTCGAGGGCATCAGCGCGGTGGCGGTCAGCGACGTGGCCACCCACAGCGGCAAGCTGCTTGAGAAGACGACCGACTGGTACGCGCAGGACACGCGCGGCAACGTCTGGTACCTGGGTGAGCGGACGGCTCATTTCCTTCCCGGCGGGAAGGTCGACAGGTCCGGGTCCTGGCAGGCGGGCGTGAACGACGCGGAGCCGGGTATCGTCATGCTGGCCCACCCGCAGGTCCCCGACGCCTACCGGCAGGAATGCCTGCCGGGACAGGCCGAGGACACGGCCTGGATCGTGGGCCGGGGCGGCTCGCTCAAGCTCCCGTTCCGCACCGTGACCAGCGTGCTGACCTCGCTGGAGTTCACCCGCCTCGAGCCCGGCGTGATCGACAAGAAGGTCTACGCGCCCGGTCTGGGCATCGTCCTTGAGAAGGCGATGTCAGGCCCCAAGGAGACCGCGAAGCTCGTCAGCGTGCACGGCTAGCCCGGGCACCATAAACCGCCGTGGCCCGTCGTGTGAGCGATTGAGCTCACACGACGGGCCCGCGTAGGTACGGGGCAGTACCCTCCGTACGAGCATGAGCGTAAGCGCGTTGCCAGAGGTGATGCCGGTGCGGATCCTGGTGGTCGAGGACTCCGCCAAGATGGCGGGGCTGCTGGAGAAGGGCCTGGCGCGGGAGGGCTATGCGGTCGACGTGGTGGCCTCGGGGGTGGACGCCATCTGGATGGCCACCGAGCACGACTACGACGCGCTGGTACTCGATGTGATCTTGCAGGCCAGCGGCCCGGAGGTGGACGGCTTCGAGGTGTGCCGGCGCCTCCGCCGGGCCAGCCGCTGGACGCCGGTGCTCATGGTCACCGCCAGGGACGCGGTAGAGGACCGGGTACGCGGCCTGGACGCCGGCGCGGACGATTACCTGGCGAAGCCGTTCAGCCTGCCGGAACTGCTTGCCCGGGTGCGGGCCCTGATCCGCCGGGGCGCCGGGGAACGGCCGGTTGTCCTCGAGGTCGGGGACCTGACGCCGGACCCCGCCCGGCACGACGTGCGGCGTGGCATCCGCGGCATCACTCTCACGCCGACGGAGTTCGCGCTGCTTGAGTACCTCATGCGGCACCCAAGCAGGGTTCTCACCAGGCGGGAGCTGATCGAGCACGTCTGGGACTACGCCTTCGACGGGGACCCCCGGATCGTGAACGTCTACGTCCGTTCCCTGCGGGACAAGATCGACCGCCCGTTCGGCCGGGCGTCCCTCGAGACCGTCTGGGGTCTCGGCTACCGGATTCGGGATGACGGTGTGGACGCGGCTGCCGATTAGGCACCGGCTCACCCTCGCCTTCGCCGCCGGGCTTGTGCTCGTGGTGGCCGGGCTGAGCGCCTTTGTCTATGTCCGCACCGGCGCTGACCTGCTGGCCACGGCGGACGCCGGGCTTCGCTCGCGGGCCGAGCTGCTTGTCGCCAACGTGGAGGACCGGGAGCCGGCGCTGGTGGACATCCAGCCCAGGCTGATCGAGGGCGACGAGGTGTTCGCGCAGATCGCCGATTCAGCCGGGCGCGTCGTCCAGTCGACCTCGAGCATCTCGCGGGACGTGCTGCTGCCCGCGCCGGTCATCGCGCCGGTCAGCAAGGCGGGCTTCTACGACCGGACGATCGTCGGCATCGACAACGTCGCCAGAATCCTCGCGGTGCCGGTGACCACCTCTCGCGGGCGCTTCGTCGTGCTGGTAGGGGTCTCGCTGCAAGATCGCCACGATGAGCTCGCGCAGCTGGGACGAAGCCTGGCCGTGGGCGGGCTGGCGGCCACGGTTTTCATCTGCGGCGGCGCCTGGCTGGTGCTGGCCGGGGCGCTGCGGCCGGTGGACCGCATGCGCAGGGAGGCGGCCGCCATCTCGGCCTCCGATCCGGGCCGCCGGCTCAGCCCGCCGCCCGGGAAGGACGAGCTGTCTTCGCTGGCCGTCACCCTGAACCAGATGCTTGACCGGGTAGAAGAGTCGGTGACCGCCGAGCGCCGGCTTGTCGACCGGGCCAGCCACGAACTCCGCACGCCGCTCGCGATCCAGCGGATGGACCTGGATCTGGCGCTGACCGGGCCGCAGACCGTCGCTGAACTGCGCGCCGCCCTGCACAGCGCCTCCGGGGAGAATGCCCACCTGGCCCGGCTGACCGAGGACCTGCTCGTGCTGTCGCGCGCGCGCAGCGGCGCGCTGCCCGTCCGCCGCGTGGACACGCAACTGCGCGACCTGCTTGCCGAGGCCGAGCGCCGCCGCAGCCTGCAGGCGGGAACCGTGCGGCTGAGCTTCCGGTCATCCGGGGAACGGGCCTTCCTCGATCCGGCCTGGTTCCGGCAGGCGCTCGACAACCTGGTGGACAACGCGGTCAGGCACACGCCGGACGGCGGCCGGGTCGATGTGTTCACCGCCCGCCGGGACGGCGCCACCGTGCTGGTGGTGGAGGACACCGGCCCCGGCTTCAGCGAGACGTCTCTCGCCTCCGCCTTCGAGCCGTTCGCCCGGGCCGGTGAGGGCGCGAGCGGCGGCCAGCCATCGACCGGGCTTGGCCTGGCCGTCGTGCGGACGATCGCCGAAGCCCACGGCGGCCGGGTCTGGGCGGAGAACCGCCCTGGCGGCGGCGCCCGGGTGACCATGTCCATCCCGGATTGACGCGGTGCCCGTAAGCTGCCGGGGGTGACGACGCGGACCGGAGAATCTGCCGGGCGCTGGCGGCGGGTGCGCGCGGAGCTTGTGGAGCACCGTCACCGGCTCACGCACCTGGCCGCTTGCCTGTACCCGGACACTGCCCGGGTCGGGACGACCGATCTGCTGTGCCGGGAGGCCTGGCTGCCCAGCCAGCCGATGGCCCTGGACGACGTGGTGCTCAGCTGGGCCGCGGACGCTCCGGCCCCGGCCGTCGACGGAACGGGCCCGGCGCAGGTGCGGCCGGTCCATCCGGCGGGGCACCGGTACGCCACCTACGCCGAGGCCGTCGCCGACCTCGACCCGCCTGCGCTGCTTGACAACCGGGTCTGCTACCGGCTGCTGCGCGCCGGCCTGGGCGCGGGCCCTGCCGCCCAGCCGGGGCTCTGCTTCACCCAGGCGAGGTACTTCGACGCGGTGAACCTCGGCCACGCGGTGGCGCATGAGCTTGCGGCCGCGTGCGCCGGCTCGCCCGGCGGCGCCCCGCCGCTGTCCGGCCTGCCCCTCCGCGAGCTGGCCGGGGATCCCTGTGACCTGCCCCGCCGCCCGGCCATTCCGGCCATCACGACGCTGACGCTGCGGCGCACGGCCGCCGGGGAAGCCACGTTCGTGCTGCACTGGCGTGATCCCGCCAAGGTGAACCACGCTGGCGGCCTCTACCAGGTCATGCCGGTCGGCATCTTCCAGCCGCTGGCCGGCACCCCGGCCGCGGTGCGGAACGACTTCAGCCTGTGGCGTTGCATGACACGGGAGTTCAGCGAGGAATTCCTCGGCGGGTCCGAGGTATACCCGGGCAGCGGCGGCGTGCTCGACTACGACCGCTGGCCCTTCTACCGGCGGCTGACCGGCGCCAGGCGGGCGGGGAAGGTCACCGTCCACTGCCTGGGGGTGGGTGTTGACCCGCTGACCTTCGCGACCGACATCCTGACCGTCGCGGTCTTCGACGGCGAGACCTTCGACAGCGTGTTCGAGGGGCTGGTGGCGCTGAACGCCGAGGGCCGCGTCGTCGCCGGGGCGGGGTCGCCGGGGATTCCCTTCACCGCCAGCACCGTGGGCCGGTTCGGCGGCGGCGGTGAGCCCATGCAGGCGGCCGGTGCCGCGGTGCTCCAGCTCGCCTGGCGGTACCGGCGGCAGCTGCTCGGCTGACTCTTGTGCCCGCGGCCTTGCCCGCGGCGCGGGCCATCGCCACCGGCGGGCGGGATCCCGCCAGCGTTCATGATCGCAGGTAGCGCAGCACCGCGAGGACCCGGCGGTTGTCGCTCTGGTCGGGGGACAGCCGGAGCTTGCCGAAGATGCTGGCCACGTGCTTCTCCACCGCCCCGGCCGACAGGACCAGGCTGGCCGCGATCCCCGCGTTGGACCGGCCCTCGGCCATCAGCGCGAGCACCTCACGCTCGCGGGGTGTCAGCGAGGCGACGCCGTCGCTGCGGCGGCTTGCGCGAAGCAGCTGGGTGACCACTTCCGGGTCGAGAGCCGTGCCGCCGGCCGCGACCCGGGCCAGCGCGCCGGCGAACTCGGAGACGTCGGCGACGCGGTCCTTGAGCAGGTAACCCACCCCGCCGGCG
>Ga0126378_10002480_pt1 | contig 13676 bp, 9 predicted proteins | sample PanSoiMetPlot_23_FD_92587 | JGI IMG/M metagenome (GOLD analysis project Ga0126378, IMG submission 92587) | Tropical forest soil microbial communities from Panama - MetaG Plot_23 | ecosystem: Environmental > Terrestrial > Soil > Tropical forest > Bulk soil | place: Panama | collected 2016-02-17 | reverse complement strand
TGGCTCGTGGAGGGAGAGTCATCCTGGTTGGGTCTGATGATCGTCCAAATTCCGAGCGGCGGTTGTCGATCAGAATTGACCCGGTTCCCGAACCCTGGGAAGGGATCACCTCCGTCCTGGTTCCGCAGGCACTTACTCTGGCGATCGCAGAACGGTTTGGGGCGAAACTCGCGCCACGCTTTCAGTACGGGGAAATGAAAGAATAGGAGATCTTGGCTGGTCGAAGGCACATTCATGTTCGGGCTGGGAAGTCCGCTTGTATTGTCTGCGCTCAAATCAAATCAGTGCTATCTTCGTTGGCGCGCTGAATTTGGTCGATGGGGTGCGGTCGTGAACCAACAAACTAGCAGATCGTTTCTGACCACCTGCTCCACTGCCACCTTAGCTGCGACCTTCCCGTCGAGGTTTTACCTTCAGACCTCCGACAAGTCGGGAACCCGACTCCCCGTTGTGGGTGCCGGAGCGCACAGCTACGAGTGTGTGCATGACTGGCTGGTTCCGCCGGAAGGACTGGTATGGGGCGATACACATGGGCTTTGCCAGGATGAGCAAGGAAACATTTACGTCGGGCATACGGTTCACAAGTCGAGCATGCGCGGCGAGGCGATTGTCGTATTTGATCCGAAAGGTCGGTTTATTCGCGCGTTCGGTGAGGGCTTTCGTGGAGGAGCGCACGGACTGAAATTGCGGCGCGAAGGAAAAGAAGAGTTTCTCTATCATTGCGATATCAATCGCTGCCGTGTGGTGAAGACGACACTTACGGGTGAAGAAATCTGGGTCCACGGCTATCCGCGGGAAGACTCGAGTTATCGCGAGCGACCGATTGACTTCGTGCCGACCAACGTTGCGTTCGCTCCCGGTGGTGATTTCTACGTGGGGGATGGTTACGGTTCGAGCCACATACTGCGCTATTCTTTGGACGGAAAATTTCTCGGTGAGGTCGGCAAGCCTGGGCAAGGCGAGGGAGAGTTTCAGACTCCTCATGGTCTTTGGGTTGACTCCCGTGGAGAAACGCCTCTTCTGACCGTGGCTGATCGTGGCAATAGAAGAATTCAGATCTTCACGCTTGACGGCACCCATCTGAAGACAATCAAAGACGAGGAGCACATGCGGATGCCCTGCAACTTCCATACCCAGGGCGGGTGGATGGTGTGTCCGGATCTTGATAGCCAAGTCTGTATTCTCGATCGTGAACACAAAGTGGTGGCGCAACTGGGGGATGGCAAGGCGGAAAATGGCGATGTGGGGTCTCGACGCAGCCAGTCACGTCCGCAGTTTACGCCGGGAAAGTTCATCACGCCGCATGACGCCATTTTTCTTCAGAATGGAGACATTCTGGTAGCGGAGTGGCTGCCTATCGGGCGTTTGACACTTCTGCGGAAAACTTGATTGGGGCACTGCTACTCGCGAGATTTGCGCTGGACGCGAGAATCAGAAAACGAGTTTACCCAGTAGGCTTGCGGGTACCGATCCGCCCGGCCGGATGCTTGTTTGCCCGGCGTAAAAGTGCGCGAGCTTAGGAAGCTTTGCGATCGTCGGCAATACCGCCGGTGTAATCGGAGTGCCATACACATCCAGGGATTCAAGCTGATTCAGGCTCTCAAGCCGCAAGAGGGTGGCGTCGGTTAGCCGCGTGGCTGTGAGCCGCAGCACCCGAAGCTGCTTCATCGCGGCGATGTCGGCTGCCGAATGGTCGGTGATCGCCGTGCGCGAGAAATCGGCCACAATGATGTGCCCAGCGACAGGTGCGAAGGCCTCCAGGTCCCGATCACCAAACTTACCTCCGAGGATCGAAGCATTCAATCGCAAGTCAGCTGCGCCTCGTGAGTCGTAATCCAGAATATTGGGGAATTGTTTTTGCAATTCTGCCACCGCTGGTGCGATGGCGGACCGCAGCCTGGCAACTGCGGCCGGGTCGACCTCCTCGAATTTCACTTCGGCCGGAACGGCAGAACCGGATGGCGCACCCTTAATGGCGCTGATGGCGAGTCTGTCCGAGGCGCCAGCGCCAATCCACAACTCAATTGTCTTCATCTCGTCAGCCGTTAGCGGCGGCTTTCCTTTGGGCATGAAATCGTCCTGCCCCACGGGCAAAGTTATTCGACGAAACAGATCGCTGCCTTGAATGTTTCCTGTCTGAATCACGATCCCGTCTTTTCCGCCCCGCATGAGAGCTCGGTAACTGTCGAGCCGAAGGTTCCCTTTTTGTTTGTCCGCTCCATGGCAGCTGATGCAGTGCGCAGTGAAGATCGGCTGAATCCGTGCACCGTAGAAGGTGTTCGGATCGACACTCGATGCTGACGCGGCGCTGCTGTCCTCGACACCCAGAAGATGACGCAGCCCGTTCGGCATGTGCTCGGTAAGGTGATTCCGGCCGAGCGATAATTGCCCTCCCCGATAACCGGTCCAGGCAACAAGTCCAACTCCTAGCGTCAGCGCGATTCGGTAGGTTACGCCGAACTCGCGCAGCTCCGTGCGCAGCAGCCAACACAGCCAACAGATGAGTGTCAGCAATATGCCGCCGCACATGTGCTGCGTAATCAGGCTGCCGGAATAGCCTCCGCTTCGCCCCAAGCACCATCCCAGAATCGCCGCTGTCGTGGCGGCGAGCGTTGCGAGCGCCAGAACGAAATTGATCGAAAGATGTAAATACGCGAACCGAGCGCTTCGGCCCACGATTTCGAGGATCGGCACCAGCAGGAAAAGCGCGATCGGAAAGTGCACCAGCAGCGGGTGAAAACGTCCGAGGAATTGAACCCAATGTGCGCGCTCATTTCCGTCGGGAGGGAGAAATGCGATCAATATCGTTACCACCAGGATGGGGGCCAGCATCACGGACCCGAGACGAAAGCGGTTGAGGCCGGCGGGTTTCGGTGCGGTCATGGAAGGCCCACTACTTTGGTCGAAAATTCTGAGGACATTCATGCAAGAATTTCGCTCACCACTCGCGCCGGCTTCACGCTGGTCAGCTTTTGTTCCAAGCCCTGAAACCTGTAGTTCAGCTTGTGATGATCGAATCCCAGCAAATAGAGCAGGGTCGCGTGCAGGTCGCGAATCTCAACCGGATCTTTGACGATTTCGTATCCCATATCGTCGGTCTCCCCATGACTGATGCCGGATTTTATTCCGCCACCTGCCAGCCAGATCGTGAAAGCGCCAGGATTGTGATCGCGACCCACATACTTCATCTCCTGTCCGCCACGGTTTTCTCGCATCGGAGTGCGGCCGAATTCTCCGCCCCAAACTACCAGCGTGTCTTCCAGCAAACCACGCGATTTAAGGTCAGAGAGCAACGCCGCAGTGGGCTGATCGACTTCGCGGCAACGGTCGTTGAATCCAAGGTTCAAGGCTTCTTTGGCGTCGGCCCCATGCGAGTCCCATCCCCAGTGATAAAGCTGAATGAATCGTACTCCCCGCTCTGCTAGACGCCGTGCTACCAGACAGTTGTTGGCGAAGCTCGCTTGGCCAGGCTTCGAGCCATATTGCGCATGCACCGCTTCTGGCTCTTTGCGAATGTCCATTGCGTCGGTTGCGTCCATCTGCATGCGGAACGCCATTTCGTACTGCGCGATTCGCGTTACCGTCTCGGGATTTCCGAATGCAGCGTAGGTCTGCTGATTGATGTCATCAATGGTGTCGAGCATGCTGCGGCGCAACGACCGACTCACACCTTCAGGATTGTCTAGATAGAGCACGGGTTCGCCGTGGGAGCGGCACTGCACCCCCTGGTACACACTCGGAAGGAAGCCAGAACTCCACAATTGCTTTCCGCCATCGGGCGTCTTGCCACCAGAAAGCAGCACGATGAAACCCGGCAAATTCTGGTTCTCCGTGCCCAGACCGTAAACAACCCACGACCCGAACGATGGATATCCAAGGCGCGGATTCCCCGTGTGGACCAGCAACTGCGCGGGAGCGTGATTGAACTGGTCCGTGCGCATGGATTTGATGAAACAAATATCATCCAGCCGTTTCTCGATGTACGGCAGACGGTCGGAGACCCATTGGCCGCTTTGTCCCGCCTGATGAAATGGATACTGGGATCCGAGCAGCTTCGGAACACCGCTGATGAACGCAAAACGCTTCCCCGCGAGAAATGAAGCGGGGCAATCCTGCCCATCGAACCTCTTCAATTCTGGTTTATGTTCAAACAATTCCAACTGGCTGGGTGCACCCGCCATGTGGAGATAAATCACACGACGGACTTTCGCTGGGAACTGCGGCGGAAGTGGTGAAAGCGGAGCCCTGGCATCGCGGCTGAAATCAAGTGCGGCGGTTTCTGCTCCTGCCGCTTTGGCGGAGGGCGCAAGTCTTGAAGCCAGCGTTCCCAGGACGAGCGTCCCCAAACCTCCGCCCAGACTGCGTAGAAAGTGCCGCCGGGTTCGAGCTTGCAAGATTGCCAACTCAACTTCGGTGGGCGATCCGGATCTGATTTCCAGGTCGAGCGGAATTTGGGGGCGCGGTTTGAAATCGAACATGGGGCTACCTGGTCAAAGATGCATCAAGATTGATAAGCACGCTCGCCACGGCCGTCATGCCGGTCAGTTCCCGAGAGTTGTCATGGACTGTCGCGGCGGCCGGTTGCAAGGTCGGAGTCGCGGCAGTCTTTTGAAATAGCGCACGCAGTGCTGCTAACTCCTGCTCAGTGGGATCACGCGACAGCACTAGCCGCGCTCCGTACTTAATGCTGGCATCAAGGCTTCGTTGCTTGGAAATCATGCGTTGGGCCAGAGCTTCGGCCGCTTCGGAATACACGGGATCGTTGAGTGTGACGAGTGCCTGCAAGGGCGTGTTGGTCGGAATGCGCCTTGCCAGGCTTGTGTCATGATCGGACGCATCGAAGGTGAGAAAGCTCGGATACCCGCTAGTCCTCTTTATATACGTATAGATCGCGCGCCGGTGACGATCAGGCCCGGTCGCGTCTTTCCACTTGGTGTCGTTGTAGACGGTATTCCAGACACCCTCCGGTTGCGGGGGCATTACGGGCGGACCACCCATCTTGTCGGATAACAAACCGCTTGCCAACAACGCCTGGTCCCGTACCATCTCAGCGGTGAGTCTCTGCTGCGGGCCTCGAGCCAAAAGGCGATTGTGAGGATCTCTTTCAATCAGAGCGGGACGTGCCTTTGCACTCTGGCGATACGTTGCGCTGGTAACTAATTCGCGCAACAACGCTTTCATATCCCAGTGCAAGTCGTTCTGACAATGCAGCGCGAGCCAATCGAGCAGTTCTGGATGACTGGGCTCCTCGCCAACACTGCCAAAATTTTCGAGTGTTTCGACCATCCCGGTTCCGAACAACTGCTCCCAATAGCGATTCACAGCGGTACGTGCGGTCAACGGTTGCCCCGGAGCAAAGAACCATCTTGCGAGAGTCAAGCGATTTCTCGGTGCGCCTTCGGGCAATCGGGGGAAAATTCCGGGCACGTCGGGAACCAGCGGAGGCCCGATCTTGGTAAGAAAGTTCCCGCGCTCGAATTCCAAAGTAGTTCGCTGATCGTAGTCATGTTCCTCCGCCATGATCGGGAGGGGAACGGTGGGAATCTTTTTCAATTCGTGAGTCAGTTTTGTGAGTTGTGCGAGCTTCTGGCTCCAACCGCCATCGTCGGCGAGGCTTCGCCAGATCTCATCTCCACTGACGGATAGATGGACGTGCCGCACCAATGCGGGCTTGTCGTCAATCTCTTGAGTCTGCGTGAGGCGCAGTTTGATCTGACTTCCACGACTCAGCTTGATAGGCTTGGCGGGCACGAGTAGAATCCAACGGGTATGAAACAGACTTGGAACTACCTGAAACCCGTTGGCCCCAGGGTCAGCGGTGATTTGGCGCTTGGATTCGATCGAGGCGTTTACCATGCTATCCAGACTCACCTCTGAATCCGGGATGAGCGAGTGGAAAACGATCTTCTTCTGCGGTCCTTCGCCTCCCATGACCCAGGCATCGATTCGATCGACCATGAAGCCGAGATCCGGCGTATGGCGCGCAATTTCGCTGTTCGCCGGATAAACCTCGATGCGCAACGCAGTTACTACGGGCACGTCGATCTTGGCGGTGAGTTCGAACGACTGCTTACCGGAGATTTCGGAACTGGCTTGCAGATCTCCGTCCGAGATATGGAGCTTCGTCACTTTTCCGGCTTGGGCTTGAGCTCTTTTCCGGTCATCCGCAATGGCCTGCTGCAGATATTTGCGCTCCTCTTTCTCTTTTTTCAGCGTGAGACTTTTCTGCTTCAGTTCAGCGAACTGATGCTCCAATTCCGAAGCTTCCCATTGCGACGCCAGTGCCACACTGGCTGTGGCCGAAGCAATGCGGATAGGTGACCATTGCGACTGCTGTTCAAGCTGCCTGCCCCGAGATACAACATCGGACTCTAGTTTGGCGACTTCCTGTTGCAACCGTGCAGCGTCGGAATAACGCGCCTTGTCCTTTGGTACGTGCAAGACAGGGGTGTCCTCGGGAAGGTCGGCATCCTGGGTCGTGTTGAAGAATGCCAGGAATTTGTAGTATTCGACGTGGCGGATTGGATCATACGGATGCGAATGACACTGAACGCAATTGATGGTAAGACCGTTGAGCACCGACCACGTCGTCGCCGATCGGTCCATCACCGCGACTGTGCGAAATTCTTCGTCATCAGTACCCCCTTCATCGTTGACCGGTGTTTGGCGATGAAAGGACGTCGCGATCTTATCTTCAAACGTGGAATCCGGGAGTAAGTCACCGGCCAATTGCGTGATCACGAATCGATCGTAGGGTACATTCCGGTTAAAGGCATCAATCACCCAGTCTCGGTAGGGCCAGACTCCCGGGCGCTCCATATCTTTTTCATAGCCTTTGGTATCTGCGTAACGAGCCAAGTCGAGCCACATGGAGGCCCAGCGCTCGCCATAACGCGGTGAAGTCAGTAAACGATCGACCTGCTTTTCGTAAGCGTTGGGCGAGGAGTCAGCCATGAAGGACGCTTGCTCTTCTGGCGTCGGTGGAAGGCCAGTCAGGTCGAGGGAGACTCGACGCAACAAGGCAGACTTGTCCGCCTCGGGAGATGGCGAGAGCCCTTCCTTTTCAAGACGAGCGAGGATAAATCGATCGAGTGGCTGACGCGGCCATTCGCTGTGCTTGACAGCGGGCAGGGCCTGCGGCTTGGGAGCGACAAATGCCCAATGGTCCTCCCATTTTGCGCCCTGTTTGATCCACCGCCGCAGCAGGTCAATCTGTTGCGCGGACAAAGGCGGCGCATGGTATGGCATGCGAGCGTCGGGGTCCGAGGAGGTGACACGAGCAATCAATTCCGATTCATTCGGCTTTCCTGGCACAATCGTTCGCCTGCCCGATTTAGCCGTCCCCAGCGCCTCTTCGCGAAATAAGAACGACACGCCGTTTTTCTGGCGTACTCCCCCATGGCAGGGCATGCAATTTTGATTCAGGATGGGGCGGATATCGCGACTGAAGTGCACTTCGTCATCGGAGCGACGCCGAGTTAAGAACGCGGCAACTAGCAGAGCACAGGTAAGGAGTAGCCCAAGCATCCATAACCAGACCGATTCTTGGCCGGATCGTTTCAGTTCCCCCAGCATAGCGCGCCACGTAGCTGACATTATATTGCGATCGGATGCCGGGCAGGCCGCTTTCTGTCGCGAAGCTGGATTTCGGGCCCAGAGTTGTGTGGCCGCGCGGACGCATTCGTCCGCGGGCAGGAATGAAAGGCGGATGCGATTTCGCAAGACCAGTCGGGGGACTGATGACGCTAGGCTATGAGTCCGGCTAAGCTCCGTCGCGGTTTTTCTTGAAGGATCGGGTCATCCCGTGTCTAAGATTGAACTTTCGCTGGAGGGATTGTATGCCGCCCGAATGTCGCGCCGATCACGTTGGGAGTTTGCTGCGCCCTACGGAGCTGCTGCACGCGCGAGCGACTGCCACATCGAAACAACATCTGCACGAGATAGAAGATGAATGCATCATTGATGCCATCCGTCGGCAAACAGAGATCGGCCTCGACGTTTTAACCGATGGCGAGCTGCGACGCCGCAACTTCATGAGCGACTTCGTGGATGCAGTGGCTGGCTTCGACACCGAAAATGCGGTTGCTCGAAGTTGGTCGGAGCACCGGAGCTCGGGCTCCGTAAGCAGTGTCACTGGAGTCGTGACCTCGAAGTTGAAACAGGTCGCTCCGCTGACCGGACACGAGGTGCCCTTTCTGCAAGCCCACGTCCCCGGCAAGTTCAAAGTCACTCTGCCCAGCGCGATTCAATTTCCTGCGATTTCCTATAAGCGCGGAATTACTGACAAGATCTATCCCACACCTTCTGACCTGCTATGGGAGATCGTCGCGATCATGAAGGCCGAACTGCAGAATCTACACTCACAAGGGATCAGCTACATTCAGATCGATGCCCCACGCTACAGCTACTACATCGATCCGAAGTGGCGGGAATGGATACGGACCGAAATGTCTCAGGATCCTGAAGCGGCCTTGAAGGAAAGCGTCGATGCCGACAATGCATGCTTCGCGGCTGCGCGTAAACCCGGTTGCACGCTGGCTATTCACCTTTGTCGGGGCAACAATCGCAGCCACTGGTACGCCGAGGGTGGTTATGACGCAATTGCAGAACAGCTCTTCAGCACGCTCGACGTCGACCGTTTCCTGCTGGAGTACGACGATGAGCGCTCGGGATCGTTTGAACCGTTACGGTTCGTGCCCCGCGGGAAGATGGTGGTATTGGGACTCATCAGCAGCAAGCAGCCGAAGTTGGAAGACAAAACTGAGCTGATTCGCCGCATCCGCGAGGCATCACGCTATGTTCCTCTGGAGAACTTGGCCTTGAGTCCGCAGTGCGGGTTTGCGTCCACCGCCGAGGGGAATCTGGTTTCTGAGGATGACCAGTGGGCCAAACTACGGCTCGCGGTAGAAACGGCACGCGAGGTATGGCGATAACCTGCCTCGCGCAACTGCAACGCAATTGGGCAGACGAAATCATCTGTGTAAGGCTCAACGACCTAAGCAATCAAGCGTGCGTCTCTGTACGAAGATCAGGGTCCTTCTGGAATTGCAAACATTTATCGTCGTGCTATACTCCCGCCGTTTCTCGCAACACGGTTTCTGATCCGGCGAGGAAAGCCGCAACGCTTTGATCATCGTTCCCAACACGTTTAATGTCGCTCACTACTTCGTGGATCGTCACGTGCTCGAAGGCAGGGCCGCCAACATCGCCGTTGAGTGCGGCGACCATACCGTCAGCTATTGCGAGCTGCTTGAAAAGGTGAACCGCGTTGGGAATGCGCTTCGAGGACTGGGCGTGAGAATCGAAGAACGGGTGGCGATTCTGCTGCCGGACTGTCCCGACTTTCTATATGCGTTTTTTGCGGCGATCAAGATTGGCGCAGTTGCCGTGCCTTTTAATACTTATCTTCAACCACCGGATTATGAGTTCCTCTTGAACGACACGCGTGCCCGCGTGCTTCTGGTCCACCAAGAACTGCTGCCTCTGGTGAATGACATCCAGAACTGTATCTATCTGGAGAAGATGGTCATTGTCGGTGGAGATAGTCGGGATGGTCTGAATTTCCACGAACTGACGAAGTCCGCTTCGTCCCAGTTGCAAGCAGCACAGACAAGCAAAGACGATGCCGCCTTCTGGCTCTATTCCTCAGGAAGCACCGGCGCTGCCAAGGCGTGCATTCATCTGCATCATGACATGGTGGTTTGTTCAGAGCGGTACGCGAAAGGAATCCTCGGAATCACCGATCGTGACCGTTGCTACAGTGTGGCGCGGCTATTTTTTGCCTATGGCCTGGGGAATGCCGGCTATTTTCCTCTTTCGTGCGGGGGCACTGCAATTCTCTGCCCTGAACGTCCTACGCCATCGGCTATCTTTGCAAATATCGAACGCTACCGGCCCACGTTATTTTTCTCCGTGCCCTCCAACTACGCAGCGTTGCTGTCACAACGTCGGGAGGACGGACCAGACTTTGATCTGACGAGCGTGCGGCATGCCATTTCGGCGGGCGAATCTCTTCCAGCAGCGTTGTTTGAGAGATTCAAACAGCGCTTCGGCATAGAGATTCTGGATGCCCTCGGTTCGACAGAAACCTTGCAGATGGTGATTGCCAATCGCCCCGGAGAAGCCCGCCCGGGGTCGAGTGGGAGGATCATACCAGGATATGAAGCAAGGCTAATTGATGACGCAGGCCATGATGTCGTGCCAGGTGAAATCGGGGCCCTGCTGGTCAAGGGCGACTCCATCTGTGCCGGTTATTGGAACCGCCATGAAAAAACAAAGGCGGCTTTCGAGGGACATTGGTTCCGCACGGGAGACAAGTACTACCAGGATGAAGATGGCTATTTCTGGTATGCCGGCCGTGCCGACGACCTCTTTAAGGTGAACGGACGCTGGCTAAGCCCGGCGGAGGTCGAGAGTGCATTGATTGCGCATCCCGCTGTTCAGGAGGCCGCTGTCATTGCCCGCGAAGACAAACACAGACTCACCAAGCCCGCGGCATATGTGGTAGTAAAGCCCGACTATTTCGGCAACGACGAGCTGGCACGTACTCTGCAGGATTGGGTGACGAAGAGACTCGGCGCCTACAAGCGCCCGCGATGGGTCAGATTTCTGCCTGAACTTCCGAAGACCGCGACGGGAAAACTGCAGCGATTCAAGTTGCGCGAACTGCAAGCCCAAGAACTCGATGATCGCTGACCACCAGAAAGTTCTTAACTGCCATAGCCAATCGGTATAAAATACGCCGCCGTGGAGCTCCGACACATTCGCTACTTTTTCGCAGTAGCGGACTACTTGAACTTCAGCACGGCCGCACAGGAATTGCACCTCGCCCAGCCGCCGTCCGTGGCCGCAGGTGCTCGCGTGCTGATCGGTCAGACCGTATCCCTTTTGAACATTGCAGCATGTGCAACCAAGTCCATCAGCGCCATGTCTAACGTGACTCCCTATCGACGACACGATCCCGACACCCAGCCTTCTTCTCTGTACCCGCCCTATCGCGCCACAATCCGCCGCTCGCCGCAACTGCCCTTGATTGTTCTTCCGCATACCCTCTCGGAAGTTACCGGTCCGGTTTATGGGGATAGCGGCATGACCGAGACGGATCGCGATCTGACGCGCCAACACACGGGAGAACCTTTGGGGCAACGCATTATTGTCAAAGGAAAAGTTGTTGACGATGGTGGCCGTCCTGTTCCTCACACGTTGGTGGAAATCTGGCAGGCAAATGCCGCCGGCCGCTACATTCACAAGAAGGACGACCACTGGGCGCCGCCGGATCCGAATTTCACCGGAGCCGGACGAACTTTAACCGATGCGCATGGCAACTACGAATTCGTCACGATCAAGCCCGGTGCATACCCGTGGGAGAATCACGCCAACGCATGGCGTCCCCCGCACATCCATTTCTCTCTCTTCGGAAACGCCTTGGCGACGCGGTTGGTTACCCAAATGTATTTTCCGGGTGATCCCCTGCTCGCCTTCGATCCGATCTTTCAATCGATCCCACAGGAGCGCGCCCGCCAAACACTGGTATCGACCTTCGATCTCGACATCACGAAACCAGGCTGGGCCTTGGGATTCCGCTTCGACCTGGTCTTGCGCGGGCCGGAGGCCACACCATTTGAGGGATAGCACGGATCTCACTCCGACGCCGGCGCAAACCGCAGGCCCTTTTTTCCATCTGGGCTGCATCACCACCCATTCCGTGGCCTGCATCGCCGGTCCAGATGCGAAAGGCGAGCGCGTACGGCTCATCTGCCGCGTACTCGACGGTGATGGCGCTCCTGTCGACGATGCCATGATCGAAATTTGGCAGGCGGACTCGCAAGGCAGATACAACCATCCCGCTGATTCACGCGCTGCAGCGAGAGATCCGGCCTGCGGTGGTTTCGGCCGATTGGCGACGGACGCAGCTGGAACCTGTATCTTTGACACTATCAAGCCCGGACGAGTGGCTGGAAACAGCGGCACCTTACAGGCCCCGCATTGCAACCTCTCGGTGTTCGCTCGTGGAGTTTTGAAGCAGCTGGCAACTCGAATTTATTTTGCCAATGATCCGGGGAACAAAGCAGATCCGATCCTAGCTCTGGTTCCCGAGGAACGGCGCCCTACTCTCATGGCACTCTCAGATCCTCGCAATCCCGGCGACTGGCATTTCGATGTGCGCCTTTGCGGAAAAGATGAGACGGTGTTCTTTGATGTATAAGGATACGCATGCCGTTCGAAATACCGGGCAATTTCTTGTTTGAGCCCTGCCCAGACCGGAGCCGCTCATGGCGTTCCGCCTGATTGAAAGTGTGGCAAGCACCGAGCCGCTGGCGAATTTATTTGCGGACCAGTCAATTCTGCACGCCCTGCTGGATTTCGAAGTCGCGCTCGCTAAAGTGGAATCGCGATTAGGAATTATTCCTGCCTCGGCTGCCAGGTCAATCGCGGCAGCGGCGAACCCGGAGGCATGCGATACAGCCGAATTGTCGCGCCAATCTCTCCGTGCGGGGACCCCGAGTATTCCTTTGGTCAAGACGCTAACCAAGCTAGTCCGGACGGAAGATGAGTCGGCGGCCGCATTTGTCCATTGGGGAGCAACGAGCCAGGACGTTTCCGACACGGCGCTGATGGTCCTCCTCAAGCAGGCGCAGCCGCTGATCGAAGCCGATCTTGCCCGCTGCGAAAACGCGCTTGGAGCCTTGTCGGAACGTCACAAGCATTCCGTAATGCTCGGCCGTACTCTCCTCCAGCCTGGCCCACCAACTACGTTCGGCTTAAAAGCAGGCGGATGGCTCGGAGCCATTCGGCGTGGGCGAGTGCGGTTGTCTCACGCCTTCGCCGAGGCATTGGTAATCCAGTTCGGTGGCGCGGTCGGTACTCTCGCAGTGCTCGGGGAAAAAGGTTTCGTTGTGGCGCAAGAACTCGCCGCGGAGCTCGGTCTCGGATGTCCCGATGCGCCGTGGCACACACACCGCGACCGGCTTGGAGCTTTGATCTGTGCCTGTGGGCTGGTGACTGGCTCTTTGGGCAAGATTGCGCGGGACGTCAGTCTGCTGATGCAGAACGAGGTCGGCGAGGCCGCCGAACCTGCCAGCGAAGGACGGGGCGGTTCTTCGACCATGCCCCACAAACGAAATCCAATTGGCTGCTCTGTGACGATCGCGGCTGCGACCCGTATGCCGGGACTGGTTGCGTCTTACTTGACCGCCATGCTGCAAGAACACGAGCGCTCGGTCGGCGGATCACAATCGGAGTGGCCCACGGTTGCTGCCGTAATTCAGACGACGGGGGTTACTGCCGCATCGATCGCGGAGATTCTTGAGGGGCTCACAGTCGACAGCACCCGGATGCGACGCAACCTGGAGCAGATCCGCGGGATCGTTTTTGCCGAGAAAGCCATGGTCCTGCTTTCCCGCAGTCTCGGCCGCGAGAAAGCACACGAACTTCTTGAGGCCGCCGTTCGCAAGGCCGTTGAGGAGAAACGCGAGCTTGCCGACGTGCTCGGGGATATGCCGGAGATCATTACGATCGTTGACAAGAACTCCCTCCAACAACTCACCGTGCCGGAAGACTATCTCGGCTCGGCTGAGACTTTCCGGCGCGAAATGCTGCGAGAAACAACTCCGATCTCAACTAAAAGCTAACCTTCATGCCATTCGTTACTGCGAACCAAACGCGCATCTTCTATC
>Ga0126378_10002479_pt1 | contig 13676 bp, 15 predicted proteins | sample PanSoiMetPlot_23_FD_92587 | JGI IMG/M metagenome (GOLD analysis project Ga0126378, IMG submission 92587) | Tropical forest soil microbial communities from Panama - MetaG Plot_23 | ecosystem: Environmental > Terrestrial > Soil > Tropical forest > Bulk soil | place: Panama | collected 2016-02-17 | reverse complement strand
TCGTTCGACCACCAACAACCCTGTCCCGTACTTGAATCCTCTGCAACCTGACGCCGCGGTCCCTGGTGGCGCGGCTTTTACTTTGACCGTAACAGGTACAGGTTTCATCTCCGGTTCCACGGTGGACTGGAACGGCAGCTCCAGAACAACAACCTTCGTGAACAGTTCAAAGTTGACCGCAGCGATTCCTGCTTCAGACATCGCCTCACCCACGACCGCAACGATAACCGTTGTTAGCCCAGCCCCGGGCGGTGGGGTGTCCAACCCTCAGTATTTTCAGGTGGCATTTTCCTTGTCGCAGTTGTCGTGGACTTCCTTCGACTTGACTGGCCAAAATCCCACGACCTCCCGAATTGTGGGCGGGGACTTTAATAGTGATAGTAAGCTGGACTGGGCCGTGGCGATGGGGTCGCGGGTCTTTGTGATACCCGGCAACGGCGACGGCACTTTTGGTTCGCCAATCCCCGCCTTTGGCCCCGCTGGGACAATTACCGGCCTCTACGCAGCTGACGTTAACAGTGACGGCAAATTGGATTTGATCGTGACCGGCCCATTGAGTACTTCGAGCTTTTTTGTCGCGACCATGCTAGGCAATGGTGACGGCACTTTTCAAACTCCTATCGAGACCGATTTTACTGGCACGATTCCTGCCACTGGAGTGCTGGCGGACTTTGACGGAGACGGAGTCCTGGACTTGGTGTACGCCAACTCGACGAGCGTCCAAACACTCCTGGGTCTCAGTAACGGAACATTTAAGCGCGGCCCGAGCAGTGCGCTGAGTCAGATCGGCCTAGCTGCGGTTGCTACCGGGGATTTCAATGGCGATGGGAAGATGGACGTGGTTGTGACGGTCTATGACCCCTTCACCACCGGCTTGGACTTCACAGGCGTGATGCTGGGTAATGGCGACGGAAGCTTTGCCTCCCTAGTTCCCGTCAACGGGGTGGGCACGCCTTTCGTAGGATCGATCACCGCAGTGGTAGGTGATTTTAATCGTGACGGAAAGCTCGACATTGCTACGGCGATTCAAACCACAGGAGCCACTCTTCAGGGATTCATTTATATTTCAAGTGGCAATGGGGACGGAACTTTCCAAGCCCCGTACAGTGTCCCCAACGTTCCCGACGTTACTACGCCTCTCTTGCTGGCAGACTTCAACGCGGATGGAAATCTGGATCTTTCCACGGGAGGCTTTATTTATTACGGACAGGGAGATGGAACGTTTCCCACTTCGTCTGGAAGGACCGGGCTTCCGACCTTTGTACTCGCGGGTGACGCCAAGGGTGACGGCCAAATGGATCTGTTCGACGACACGATCACGATCAACGGTTCTACGGTCAATCATCATTTTGGGATCGAGCTGCAAATCCCTCCGCAACCGGACTTCAAGGGCATAGTAGCGCCGTATTCAATGACTATGGTTCCGGGGGGGACCCTCTCTTTCAATATTACTGCGGAATCTCTCTACGGATTCACAGGTGACGTAATTGTCGGGGTGACCAACGCACCGAATGGCATAACTCCCAGCTACAATCCGACTACGATTCCGCTCAGCGCCGGCGGCACAGGCACTTCTGTCATCACTTTAACCGCGGCAAACAATATGCCTCTCGGCCACTACACCGCGACGCTGACGGGAAGCAGTGGATCGCTTTTTCACTCGACTACGGTGCCTTTCTCTGTGAATGATTCCGTTGGCGACTGGACTGGATACGTAGCTCAACAATCTCAAAACATCGCGCCAGGCGGAACGGCCAATTACAGCCTAGTCGCCCAACCACTCAATGGATTTAACGGAGATATCAGCCTAAATGTCTCCGGATTGCCTCCTGGGGCAACCGCAAGTTTCAACCCCACAAAGATTTCCGGCGGATCGGGTAGTTCAATTCTCACCGTTAAAACTGTGAGCACGACGCCGCAACCCCAAGTCTATAGCTTGACCGTAACGGGAACCAACGGGATTCTCGTTCACACCACCACGGTCTACCTCGGCGTCAGCAGCAGCGGCGGAGACTTTACGGGGTCGGCTTCACCCTCTCAAGGTTCTGTTTCCGCTTCCGGGGCGGGCAGCGCCGCGTTTACGGTCACCGCGACTCCCATAAATGGCGGAGCGGGCGATCTTACCTTGTCGGCCAGCGGCATGCCAACCGGTGTCACCGCCTCGTTTAGCTCGACGACCATTCCCGGAAGCTCTGGCAGCTCCACCCTGACTTTGACGGCCTCCAGTGGCACGCCTACGGGCACATATCAGATTTTCATCAATGCATCGGGTAGTGGAGTGTTCCACCAAAGCAGCGTAACTCTTGTAGTGAACCCTTGATTCAGAAACACTCAGGATATAAAAGGGGCGAAAGCTTGAACGAGTTCTCGCCCCTTTCCCATTCACATTTTCCGGTTGTTCTAGAAACATCTCTGTAACATTGGTTTACTAGCGTGACTCGCAAGAGCTCGATACTCAAGGATGATGTCCAACAACGAATTTACCGGACCGCCCTCAACGGGCTCTTCAACTCCTGACCAGGCCGCGACCCTTTCTCGATGCGAGTCTCCCCAAGAATCCGCGGTTAGGCTGCGGATTGTTAGGGGTCCCCTGGAGCCACAACAGAATGAGTCAATTCTTTCCCAATATAACAGCCTTGCATCTGCGGCCATCCCTGCTCAGGAGTTTTTGCGGTGGATCCAGGATAGTCCGGCGGGTCCCGCCTGGCATGCAATTCTCGAGACGAAAGACGGTGATATCGTAGGACACACCTCTCTAATTCCTCTTCGCGCGACATATGACGGGCGATCCTTTGTCGCTGCAAAATCGGAGTACTCATTCATTCGCGAGGAGTTTCGCAGCTCGAAAATCGTGGGATTTGAAAAGACCGGCCGGCTGAAGAACCTCATTTACATTGATGAGCTGTTCCGGCAGTGCCGTTTGAAAGGCTGGAGCCCCCTACTGATTTCGACTCCAAGTGGTTTTCACCGGGTTTTCCGGAGTATCGCCTGCTATCCAGTCGAGTTTCCGCTTTGGGAATGCTTGCTTGTTTTGCGACCTCGTGAAGCACATGATAGAACGCCAAACCTTCGCCGCTGGCAAAGAGTATTCTTGATGGGCGCAGGGTTGATGCAAAGAGCCTTCTGGACTCCAGCTTCGTTTCTTTCAGGCCGCGGGCAAGGCCTTCGCATGCTCCCTCCCGATGAAAGTCCCATGCGTCACCCGGGGCCGCCCCTGTCCTTCTTTCAAGATCGAGACTCGCTGGCCTGGAGATACCCCGAAGGCCAATACGAACGAATCAAGGCAGAGGCCAAAGGGGGCGGGGATGTAATTTTAAAATATGGGTCTGCCAACAGGTATCTTCGGATTTGCCAATGGAGCTTGAATTCCACGCCACCAACGCATGCCCTCATCGCCAGACTCGTCCACATAGGCTGGGAACAGCATGCGCTCGGAGTACGATGGGCAGTTTACGGCGAGGGCGCAACCTCAACCGCACTCGTCAGACGTTTACGGAATTTCGGTTTTCTCTGCGCTAAGCGCGTCAGGACTCTTTTAGTCAACACTGCGAATCAACGATTCTTGGACGCCAAAGCATGGAATCTTACCGATTCAATGTTCAGTTTCGACCACTGATTGCACCTTGAGCTTATTCAGACGCCCTTGTTTTAGCGCTCCTCTCGTTAACGAGATTTTCAAAATTCATTAACGCGGCCTCTTCGCCAAGCATGTATTTTCAGGCTCTCGGGCCCCTCACATGCGGTTTAATTCTTCCGTGTGGGAATTGGGGTGTCTTCTGAATTGCGCGAATAGGTGCGCTTTGCTGGGTAATGACATCGTTGACCTTCGTTTTTGCGAGTCACCAAAGAAGAGCCACGTTCACTATCTAGATCGCGCTTGCACTTTGGAAGAGGCTGAAGCCGTTCGGAGGTCTGTTAGCCCGGCCAGGGCTCTGGCATTGGTTTGGGCATGCAAGGAGGCTGCGTACAAGCTGTTCTCGAAACAACTGAAGTCTCATTTTGTTCCGAGTCAGTTTGCGATTCAAATTGAGGATCGGGACCCTGTGTTGGTCGACAAGAAATTATCAGTTCTCTATGCGGGAGCGCAAACCGAAGTCTCGCTATTCGCCGAGGAATTGTGGGTGCACGCAGTTGCGATTTCCCCGGGGATGAGAATTCATTGGGCGGTGCGCGAAATTGAAAAGTGTTTCGCCGGAAGGCACCGCGCTAGCCACGAATCGGAGGCCGTCCGTTCCTTAGCGAATGCTCTTCTCGACGACCTTGGCTTACGCGACGTGAATTTGCAGTTTGAGGGAAGAATCCCCCAGGTAAGGCGCAAAGGCGGGGGCCAAGCCGGAATCGACGTCAGCTTGGCGCATCACGGAGAATTTGCCGCTGCCGCGATAGCTTGGCCCGCTTGCTATGTCCTGTCTCGACGCTGGGATGAGGCAAGTTTCGTGGAGGGCGCGGATTTGGAGGTTGTTTGCTCTACTTGCACAGCGTAGGACATTTTCACCCGGATAACGTGATTGACAACGAGTTTCTTTGCTCTTTGGACATCGGAGTTGATCCAGGCTGGGTGGAGGAGCGCGTCGGAATTTTGGAGCGCCGCACCACTCTCTCTCTCGACTATATCCGGCAAACTCGGAATGTTGATACCCGTGCCGCTGCTGAAGGCTCAACGACTTCCACAACCGAAATGGCGCGCCAAGCCGCTGAATTGGCGTTGCAGCGTGCCTGCCTTCAGCCGAGCGCTATTCAAATGGTCATCGCCGGAGGATGCTGCCCCGAGATGCTGATCCCTGCGGAGGCCAGCCGTGCTGCGGCAATTCTTGGAATTGAGGCCCTGGCATTTGATGTGTCCGCTGCCTGTGCCAGTTTTGTTGCTCAGGTTCATTTTCTCGCTCAAATGAAAGAGGAATCACTGCCGGACTATATTTTGGTGTTGAGCGTGGAGGCTTTTACCCGTGCAATCAATTATTCGGACCGGCAGACGGCCGCACTGTTCGGAGACGGCGCCACTGCTGCAATTCTTTCCCCGCGAATCAGCTCGGCCACGCGCATCCTTGGCTCAAGCTTCCACTGCGACCCATCCGGACAAGACCAAATTACGATCCGAGCAGGCGGACACTTTGCACAAGACGGCCACCGGGTGCAAATGTTCGCCATTCGCAAGACTGTGGAGACGGTCGAGGGGATCAGCACATCTCATTCGAGAGGCAATGGCTCTGGGGAGCCAGGGGAGTATTTTATTGGGCATCAAGCCAATCTGCGCATGCTTGAAGCCGTTTGTCGACGCTTGAACCTTTCACCGCAAAACCATCTTTCAAACGTGGAACGGTTCGGGAATTGTGGCGCTGCTGGCGCGCCGTCTGTGCTTTCGCAGAAGTGGGACACGCTGGGCCCATGCGCCATTAATATGGCAGTTGTCGGCTCCGGCCTGAGTTGGGGAGGCTTGCGGATATGCAAGAGTGCGCACGACCGAAATTGAGTCTTTCCCAGGATAAATCAGGAGGATCACGAGTTTGTGAGTCGGCGGATGTCCTTGCTCCCTCTGACGTCTTAGCTATGATGCCTTGCGGACTGCGGTTTTTGTTTCTCGATGAGATCCTCGAGGTTAACCAAACTCGTATTTCCGCCCGATATCGTTTTCGCGAGGACGAATTTTTCTACGAGGGGCATTTTCCGGACCGCGCCGTTACTCCCGGGACAGTGCTCCTCGAGGCCATGTGCCAGTGCGGGATCACCGCGCATAGCTACTATTTTCTGGCCGGGGAATTGGGAATCGAGATTGCCAAGCGTTATCGCATTCTATTTACCAACTCCGAGGTCGAATGGTTCGAGCTGGTTGCGCCCGGCACGGTCGTCACTATGCACAGCGAGCTGCTTGCATGGAGGCTTCGGCGTATCCGGGCGCGGGTCAAGATGTTCAGCCAGGCAAACACTCTCATAGCCCAGTCGTTGTTGGCAGGCACTAGCGTCGTCTGGTCCTCGAACGACGCCCCTGAGAATTCGCTTAGCCCTGCAAGCGAAGAAACCGAAACAAAAAACTTCTCTGTGAGGAGTCTTCCATGAATCGAGACGAGATCCATAAATCATTCCTGGAGTTGATTCGACAGTATGTCCGCATTCCGGATCCCAGTGTGATCACGGAGTCGAGCCTTCTCGTTGACGATCTCAAGGTGAACAGCACTCGTTTTGTGGACATCATCTTGGAGGCAGAGGATCGCTTCAAGATTGAAATTCGAGATGACGAGATGCAGCGGTTTGAGCGTGTCGGTGACGCCATTGATTTTATCTGTGAGCGAACTGTGCACGCCTAAAGGGTGAATTAATGTGAATCGAGTGGTGATAACAGGACTGGGTATCGTCGCCCCGAATGCCGTCGGGCTGGAGGCGTTTCGTCTCGCCTTGTGTGAAGGACGATCCGGTCTTGGTTTCGTTCCGCAGATGAAAGAGTTGGATTTCGGCTGCCATGTTGCCGGTATCCCGCAAATTTCTGATCAAACTGCGGCGGCTTACTTGGGACCGCTTCTCAAAACCACCAACTCTTCCATGCGATACGCATTAATCGCGTCCGTCGATTGCTGGCGCGATGCCGGATTGCCGCCGCCGCAATCGGACTCCGATGTGGACTGGAGCACCGCAGCTATCATTGGATCGTCACTGGGTGGGCTGGACACAGCCGGCGAGCTTGTTGTTCCCGAAACAAATGCTGGCCGCGTACGCAAACTCGGCAGCAGTGCCATTGAAAGAGTCATGGCTAGCTGCGCCACGGCCTGTGTCAGTGGCTTGCTGGGACTGGGCGGCCAGGCTGCAACCAACAGCAGCGCCTGTGGCACCGGGACAGAAGCGATCGTCAATGCCTATTGGATGATTCGCGAAGATCGTATCGACCGTGTTCTCGCCGGGAGTACCGAACCCAGTTCGGTGTACGCGTGGGCCGGCCTGGACTCTCTTCGAGTCACCATGCGGAAGTCCAACGATCAGCCACAAGCGGCTTCTCGCCCCTTGAGTGCCAGTGCCGGTGGTTTGGTCCCTGCGGGCGGCGCCGGGATCTTGATGTTGGAAAGCCTGGCTTGCGCGCAATCACGCAGAGCACGCATCTATGCCGAGGTTTTGGGGGGACATTCGAATGGCGGGGGGCAGAGGAATGGCGGAAGCATCACTGCGTCTAACCCCGAAGGCGTCGTGCGCTGTGTCAAGCGCAGTTTGGAAGCGGCAAAAATCAATCCCTCTGAAGTTGACTACATCAATGGACACTTGACAGGAACAGCCGGAGACACCAAGGAGATTCGGTGTTTGTCTGCGGCATTGGGCCGATCGCTCGCCGAAATGCCATGGGTCAATTCCACGAAGTCCCTGATCGGCCACGGGTTGGCTGCCAGCGGATCAATGGAATCAGTCGCGACGGTCCTGCAAATGGTGCACGGTTTCTTGCACCCTTCAATCAATTGTGAAGACTTTCACCCAGAGATCGCGGAGCTGGCCCCACGAGTGCCGCGGGTTTCAACCCCCGTGCCATGCCGCGTGGCCCTGAAGACAAGTTTCGGCTTTGGCGACGTAAATTCCTGTGTCGTATTCCGACGCTGGGACTGAGTGAAGCTCAACCCGGAATAGCAATTCATTTTATGCGTAAGTCGCCTAGCACTGTGCTTCATGAGATTTGGGACCACGCTATCTAGATTCCTCTCGAACTGGCTTGCACATGTTGAACGGAGTATCCAGCCCGCAACCGTCAGAACTCGCTTCGGAATCCCGGCGCGTCCGGGAAGTTTTTGCAAACCGCAAAGAGCCCGGCGATGGGGCGCTTGACCTGTTCCGGCTGTGCGCGCAACAAGAGCGTCAACAAGCGCTGGTTCTCTTTTTCCGTGAGATTGGTCTTTCCTCCCTCAACGGCTTGCGCATCCTTGATGTCGGTTGCGGCTCAGGCGGTCAATTAAGGCGCATGACCGATTTTGGGGCAGAACCCAAACACTGTTTTGGGATTGACCTGTTCACGCCTAGTTTGGCCCGTGCTCGGCGGCAGAACCCAAACATCACTTTTGTCGAGGGAAGCGCTGCACAGTTGCCGTTTGCTTCAGACCACTTTGACTTGGTCTTCCAGTACACGGTTTTCACCTCCGTGCTCGACAACCAACTCCGGCGGGAGATTGCTTCCGAAATCCACCGCGTGCTGCGTCCCGGCGGTTATTTTATTTGGTATGACTTTGCTTACTCCAACCGCAAGAATCCTAACGTACGAGGCATTGGCCGCCGCGAAATCAGGGAACTTCTTGGAGCGTTCCATCTTCGTATACAGAAGATCACCCTGGCGCCGCCGATCGGGCGCAAGGTAGCGCATGTCTCTACGTTCTTGTACCGAGTGCTCGCCGCGGTTCCCATCTTGCGTACGCATTATTTCTGTTTTGCGCGGAAACCCTGCAATGAGGATTCCTGAGGTAACGTCCATGAATGGACCGCCTCCGGCATTGTATGTGTGCCTGACTGTCAAATCACCGAGTTCCCATTTCAATGAGATTTGCCTCGACCTGCATCCCTTCCAATAAACCTGCGTTCTGATAACGTCCAATACAACTAGTCAAAAATTGATTCATACTCACCCATTTTTCCCGAGACTTGCTTGTTCGCTTCGCACAACTCCAGAAGACTGAGTTGATTTCCGCAGGCACTGAGAGCGGCTCGATCGGGTTGTGCCATATCAGGCCGATCCCTCCCCATCCGTACTTTCTACTCTCCCCCAGCACCTCTTCTGCCAATTCCTGTGGCGGCCTGCGCAAAACGCGCGATGCTGCTTCCAGACTTCCGTCCATCAGCACGAGCGGGACTTCCAGAAACTCGCAAGGCCTCTCTTCCGAAAAGTTATACGGCGGAAACGCAAACGATGCTCCATTGCGGAATCCTACCGCCTCCGAAAAACCCAGCGTCGAATCCGCGAGCAATTCTGCACGCTCAATTTCTTCAAACAGCACTTGATGTTCAGAAAAGCGCAGCCAATGCTGGCGGTTCGTCAATACCTTTGCACCTGTGAATTTACTCAGGACTTTTGTTTCCTCTGCAAGAGTATGATCTTCGATGACACTTCTATACGATCCATGCACTCCCACGGAAATCCCTTTCTCTTCCGCGCCTGACAGCTCACCAGCAATCTGCTCTAGCCGGTAATTAGGATCGCGCCGATGTCCCTGCCGCGCGACCACGAATACCGTGTACTCGAAATCATGTTCGCCCCCAGCTTTTCGCAGTGCTGGTAAGTAGTCTCCGATTCTTTTTCCGCCGAGAAGCTGCAGCGTCATTTTCAAATTGTCGAAGAAGAATGATCGGCTCCTATAGTGGACTATAGCCACGCCAAGATTCTTGATCAACCGGACCAGGGCCGTGAATCGATTCACATAGTAGAAGTCAATGTCATGAGAACAAATCACAACGTGCTCCGCGTCCGAAATGGGAGAAGGCGCCCTGGGGAGAGCTTCTTTTGCGTTTCCTTGGTCCAGCGCATTCTCCATCCATGCCATCAGCAGAGCCGCATGTGGTTTACGCGGTGAGATTCCTTCACGAGCAAAAATCATCTGCTCATACGGAATACGACCCAGCCTATCTCGCGAGGAAACGTTCCGTTCATAGCTGCTGGAGAGCCAAAGAAAGATTTCTCCCAGCCAATCGGGACGCCCGCTGGACGAATCCACTCCACACGCGAGACAAATCTCTTCCCCCGCATAACGCAGCCTCCTAGGTGGTTTTCCCCCGTCGGCGAATACGTTCTGGTGATACAAGGCGGGAACGTAAAACAGATCGAGACCCGTTTGTGGTGAGAGCACTTCGCCATAGTAGATGCGAAGCACTCCCGCCCCCGTCCCCTCCTCGTCCTCTACAACTGCATGGTCGTAAACAGCAGCGAACACGCGGAATGCGTATCTAATCCTGGATCGAATCGGCTCCTGCACGTTTGGACTGAATTGCAGGGAGATGGGACGGGGATCGTTCACGCCTTTGCTCTCCGGAATTGTCTTTACCTGCCGAGTTGTGGTTCTGAAAGCAAGAGAGCGTACTCGCCCAATGTTAATGCTCTTTGACTCATCGATGAAAACCAACATCTCTCGCGGGTGCCGTCAATGAACGAAAGCTCATGGAGGTGCGGGCTTGCACGTATGAAATTCAATGTGTCATTCACTGAATTGAAATATTCCGGCCGGATCATTGCCTGATTCACCAGGCAAGGCAAGTTCGAGGCCCCCTTGAAGATCACGTTTATCAATCATGCGAGCATCTTGCTGGAATCCAAGGCCACTAGCATCTGGACCGATCCTTGGACGAAAGGAAAGATTGTCAACAACTGCGCCGCTCTCTTTAGCCCTTCTGCGCCGGTACCCTTTGAGCATGTCGAGCATATCTGGCTCTCTCATGAGCACTCTGACCATTTCCACTTCCCCTCGCTCAAAGCCATTCCTGAGACCCATCGCCGCCGCATCACTTTCCTTTATCAGAAACACAGCTCGCCGCGTGTAATTGAGGCCGTCAGGAAACTTGGCTTTGAGAAAATCAGGGAACTCCCGCAATACCGGTGGGTGGTGCTCAAGCCGGGATTTGACGTTCTCTGCGGGAGTGTGGGTACTATCGACTCTTTCCTTGTGATTCGCACAGAGGGCGAGTGCATTCTGAATCTGAACGACTGCGTGTGTACGGATGCCCAGATTCGATACATTCACCGCTTGGCCGGTCGCCCTTCCGTGCTGTTTACACAATTTTCCATCGCCCAGTGGATTGGAAACCAAGCCGACGAAACCGACGCTGTCCAGCAAAAAATTCGTGAGTTGCAATTTCGCGTTTTGACGTTTAAGCCAGAATTTACCGTGCCTTTCGCAAGCTTTGCCTATGCCTGTAACCAGGAGAACCGCTGGTTGAACCGCTTTCTGATCACACCCACTCGCGTCATGGAACTGAATTTACCTGGTGTGAACTTCATGTATCCCGGCGATGTGTGGGATTCCGGCAAACGGAAGTTCTCCACGGAAGTTGCCATTTCCCGCTACACAAGGGATCTGGAGAACCTTCAAATTGATCCCACGCCGCAGTCGGTCGACGAGGTGACCATTCGCCTAGCCGTCCTCAAGCTGCTCCAAGGGCTGCGCAAGCGCTTCAAGAAGGTATTACTCTCGCGAATCGAACCGTTCGAGATTTACACGCACGATACTAACCGCATCTTTTCAATCTTCCCAGCCGAAAGCCGCTGCGAGGTTCGTGAAGCAACCCCCGGAGGGGCCTCTCAGGCACGCTACGTCATGTGCAGCCAGGTTGCTTGGTACACGTTCGCCCATACCTGGGGCTGGAATGTCCTCCAAGGCAACGCGACCTATTTCGACCGGCAGTTCAAAGAGAAGGGTGACAACGAGCTGTGGACGCGCTGTGTGAACGAGCTTTCCACCGATATTCTCCGCTTCGACACTCCCAGACGCTTTCTCCGGACTCTGGCTTTCCTGTGGGGCAAAAAGTTTGAAATGCTGTACCACTTTCATGGCCAACCCATCAGCGACGAAGCCATTCGCAAGCTCTCACCGGCCACACCTTCTGGCGTCCATGCTCGTTCGACATCAAGTGCCTGAGGTGTTTTTTACTTCTCGTTCATCCTCACGTCACCGCTCCGTGATGACATCAACTTTTCCGTGGAGTATCAATCCGAATCCCTCTTTGGGGTCTATGGCAAATGCTTTTCGCGCAATTCCGGAGCCGCATCAGGCTACAAAGCCTGCGCCGGATCCGTAAGACCGCAGCCTAAGTGGTTCATTTTTTCAGGTTCCTGTTCGGGGCTGCGAAGACTAGGGGCGCTCGCAGGAAACATGCGGAACAAACGAGCGCTGGTGCCGGCATTATGTTGATTGAGGGGCGTGTATGAAACAGACCGTGATTCTGCTTGGCGTCGTTCTGCTGAGTTGCGGAATTGTTGCATTAACGCAGGCGCAGGGCGGTGGCTCCTTTCCACCTCCGAACAACGGCATCACCGGCTTTACTTACCAAGCTTCCAATAGCACATATCATTTCACTCGCACGGATGGCACATTTTCTGGTGTGGTCATTTACGACAACAGCGCGGAGCCAGGTTATCCCAGCACTCATGATTTCAGTATGGATTCGGTCAATGTAGATGGTCAACGAGACTTGGCGACGTACCATTACAATCGCAATACCGGAAGCTATGACCTCAGCACTCTATTGGATCTAGATGAGGACAGTCATTTTCTCCTTGGCGCCGGCAGCGGGGCTGGCATTGGCAGCGACCCGTCAACTGGCGACACATGCATCCCTGCCAACATTTCGGTGGGAGGCAATGGTTGCAATGAGGCCAATGCGATGCACTGGACCATCGGTGGAACGGTAAACAAATACCAAGGCTTGGCCACCGACGGCAACGGCATCAGCACGATAGCCAAGGTCGTGAACGGGAGCGCCAGTGGCACGGTCAGCAACTATCCTGTGTGGACCACCCCGTCGAGCGGGTACGGCTCGACTGATTTTTATGAGGTCTCGTGGGTAGGCGTTGTAACAAGTCCAGCGCCTGGCGCCATTGCCGGGGCCACGTGGAACTTTACCGACGAGTCCGGGCTCAATTCATGCTCCTCCCCCACAACGGCATTCGGCTCGGTCGGGAATCGCCTTGAGCTAACATGCCGCTTCTATTCAGCCCCGAACACGCCAGTCAAAATATCAGTAACGATCATTGGTGGCAGCCCGACTTATGCTTCGCACTTGCGCGTCATGATTCACTGACGGCAACAAGGATGCCGCGGTGGACCTGTCCAAGAAGTGGCGAGCGATGCGCTCTTGTGACCTTTTCTCAGTGGTCGTCCCCAGCCCGTAAGGAAGGTGCAAATTGAGAGCGCGCAGGCGGGTCTTTACACCAGAATCGGGGCTCACCCTTCTTGAGCTGATTCTTGCCGCCAGCATTTTGCTTATTCTCTCTTCTGCCGCGCTTCCTGTCTTCAAGTTTACTGTCATTCGGGCAAAGGAGGCAGCACTACGCAGGGACCTTCGCGAGATGCGCGATGCCATCGACAAATTTAAGGACGCGGCCGACCTGAACCTCGTTCGCGTGCAGATAGGCAGCGAAGGCTACCCTCCTGACCTCGAGTCGCTTGTCAAAGGAGTGGATTACGGTAGTGGCGGGCAGAAGAAAAGGTACCTCCGCAGGATTCCGGTTGATCCTATGACCGGACGCGCCGAATGGAGCCTACGTTCCATTCAAGATGACCCCGACGCGACAAGCTGGGGCGGGAATAACGTCTTCGATGTTCATTCCACTTCGACGGCTACCGCGCTCGACGGCACAAAGTATTCGGACTGGTAATTCTCGCGAACACTGAACAACCTCGACGGAGCGTTAGCCATTTTGACGCGTGGATTGCCAAAGGACATGGTAAGCCTCCTTAAGAAATCACCCGAGGAAGCCGGAAGATTTTCAGGCCAAACTCCTGGATGTCTTGGTGGGAGAGTTGAAGCTTTCGGGAGTTCGCGACCTTCGTGGGTTCAACCGGGAGCTAGGGGCCACTCAGGCCGGTGACTACGATTACTTCAATAGCTCACGCGACGGCAAGGCTGGAGCTGTATAAGCTGTCGAAGCATGGCAAATCTTAAGCCCCTTGCGAGGTATGCCGTTTGGGGTCAGTGATATCAACCGGCAAATCCATGAGAAATTCCGCTTTGGA
>Ga0126378_10002477_pt1 | contig 13686 bp, 12 predicted proteins | sample PanSoiMetPlot_23_FD_92587 | JGI IMG/M metagenome (GOLD analysis project Ga0126378, IMG submission 92587) | Tropical forest soil microbial communities from Panama - MetaG Plot_23 | ecosystem: Environmental > Terrestrial > Soil > Tropical forest > Bulk soil | place: Panama | collected 2016-02-17 | reverse complement strand
GGTTGTATTCGTAAGCCGAACCGTGAAAGCTATTTGTACCTCCCTTTGTAATCAACGCGACTTGCGCGCCCGACGATCGCCCTTCGTCAGCCTTGGCATTGCTGGTGGTTACGCGAAACTCCTGCAAGGAATCCAGCGTGGACCTAAGAGCGCCCGCGAACGCATAGCCTTTGACTTGATCGTTGTCATCCACTCCGTCCAGCGTGATGTTCGTCTGGTCGCTGCGCGCTCCGCTCACCGACCCACCACGACTATCCTGGTTCCGGTCGACATTGGTTCCCACGAAGGTTACGCCTGGTTGCAGGCTTAGAATCTGCGTGGGATCACGGCCTTCGAAGGGCAGAGATTCGATTTGCTGCGCGCCAAACGCGTTCCCCAGGGTCGCATCTTCACTATTTACCTGCACAGTCTGGCTCTGTACGTCAATGACGGATGCTTCAGCCATCACTTTCATGGTGACATTCGCAGTGGCCGGAACATTCACCTGCAACTCAAGGTTCTCTTGCTTCATCGTAGCGAATCGCGCCATGCTCACGGTTAGCGTGTAAGTGCCGGGAGGAATTTGCAGAAACTGGTAGGTCCCAAGGTTGTCGGTCGTTGTCGACTGAGAAAATCCCGTGCTCGGGTTCGAAAGATTCACCTTGGCGCCAACCACGACTGCGCCCTGCGGATCGGAAACAATGCCGCGCAGGGATGACGTGGATGATTGCCCCCAAGAGAGCACCGAGAAAGCGAGCATGACAACTGCCGAAACTGCAGTCAGCCGTTTCATACGAGAACCCCTTCAGCAGAGGCTGCACTGAAATTGCCGTTGGTTGGGTTCAGTAGGATAATCTGCGAATGCGCGGGCAAAACGTAGTTCCTAGCCGTAATGTTTGTCAAGGTCTTTATTCTTTCTAATCCTTTAAACGAAAGACCTGTTGCTAGTTTTCCTGGGGGACATGATGCTGCGAGGCCATTCTGTACGTCCAATCGCTGTCTTGTTTTTCGCATTCTCTGTCAGTTTCCTGATTGCACAAACCAAGCCCCGTGCCCGCGATTTGGGAGTTCCTTTTGATGGCACACCAGGAGCGTTGAACGCCATCACCGACGTCAAGGGCGTAGAAGTCGGTCATACTACGCTCATTTCCGGGGAGGGCGCCAAGAATGCGGGAGTCGTGCGGACGGGAGTGACCGCAGTGCTCCCTAGGGGGAAGGACTCAAACGACCCGGTCTTCGCAGGATGGTTCACCGAGAACGGCAATGGTGAGATGACAGGAACGACCTGGGTCGAAGAATCAGGTTTTCTTGAAGGCCCAGTGATGATTACGAATACACACAGCGTCGGGACCGTACGCGATGCAGTCATCGCGTGGCGCGTGAAACGCCGAGGGCCTGACAAGGGCGGTTATTCCTGGTCTTTGCCGATCGTTGCCGAAACCTGGGACGGCTACTTGAATGACATCAACGGTTTCCATGTGAGGCCAGAGGATGCCTTCAGCGCACTTGATAGCGCACACCCCGGACCGGTGTCGGAAGGTAACGTGGGTGGTGGCACCGGAATGATCTGCAACGAATTCAAAGGAGGAATTGGCACTGCTTCTCGCGTTCTCGATTCCAAGTATGGCGGTTACACTGTGGGAGTATTGGTGCAGTGCAACTACGGTCAACGCGATCAGCTGCGGATTGCCGGTGTGCCAGTGGGCCGCGAGATTTCTGGACCAAAGGTTTGGGACGACGATGTGGGATCGATCATCGTGGTGGTTGCGACGGATGCTCCTCTGATTCCAACCCAGCTCAAGCGGGTCGCGAAGCGGGTAACGCTGGGACTCGGGAGAAACGGGAGCTACTCCGGCGATGGCTCGGGCGACATCTTTATCGCTTTTTCTACGGCGAATTCAAGCGCGTCTTCGTCGCACGGTCTTCCTCAGATCACCATGTTGCCCAACGATCAGATCAATCCCGTCTTCCTCGCCACGGTACAGGCCACCGAGGAAGCGGTGATCAACGCATTGGTGGCAGCAGAAACCATGACGGGCGTCAACGGTCATACTGTCGTGGCGCTGCCACATGATCGGTTGCGGGAAGTCTTACAGAAATACAACCGCCTACTAAAGTGAGGTATTCGTTCGGTCGGGTCGAACCCAGTTTGAGCCCTTTGCGAGCGGCTGACGGGCAAACGGAGGTTAGGTATTGGGGTTTGTTGTGTGCCGCTGGTGTGCCGGACTTGCTGCCAGCGAAGTGCATTTCATCAACTTACTGTCGGCTAGCCGAGAATCCAGTCTCTGCGCTGGTTGCCGACTGACTGTCTGACCTAAAGAGAACCCTCAATCTGCAAGGTCTATCCAATTTGTGTGCGCGAACTGTGTGCGTAGTTGCGCAGATGATCCGGCGTTTCAATTTTTCTGTTCACCCGGGCACCGACACAATCCTCGCGACGATTCCTCGGATGACCTGAGGCTCGTGCTGGCCGGCCATACCTTCAAGTGTGTAGGACCTCTCGAACGCATTCGGGCCCGTAATCTTCATCACCCATTGGTCATTCGCCTGTGATCCCAAGATCAAAACCCGCCAATCTCCTGACTTTTGCGAGAGCACGTGCTCAATAGCGGCAGCAACCTCCGTCCGCAACGCCGGATCGCCCGTGTTGTGCATCTCCACTGAAACCGCCACCGTGCCCTCAGCCAAGCAGATATACCGCTCATCAGATGGGTCGCGCAAACGACAGCTCATGCCCGTCCGGGTCTGGCATATGAATATGGCGTTCACCCCACGCGCCATCTTGAGGACTTGCCGGATCAAATCCCCTTTCTTTCAGATGGGCCCAGAACGCATCAACCTCGGTCAAGTGCAGGATCAAACGACCCCAACGCCCTCCAGGATGACCTTTCTCCAGATTGAGGATTGCAGACCAAGCCTCTCTGGCTCGCAGCGAAGAGAAATAAGAGTCCCCTTCGCTATAGATGAGGTCCATGCCGAGCCACCAAGGTCAGCAATACCACGTCGAAGATCTGGATTTCGACAAACGCAAAGCCTATGTAAAACCCGTCAATGTGGACTACTTCACGGACGCGATTCGCTACACCCAGGTTCGCGTGCTCGAAGTCTCTGAGGAAGAAGCGATCGCTGGGCCAGCAGCACGCGTACATGGCGATGTGCTCGTGCGATCTCAAGTCCCGGGTTTCAAGAAGATCAAATTCTTTACCAATGAGAACGTAGGCTCGGGAAGACTGGAACTGCCGGAGAACGAGATGCACACAACATCGTTCTGGCTAACGCTTGGACACGTCCTGCTTGCCGAGTTGCCGTTCAGCCTCTCCGAGCGTCAGAGCGGAATATTTGGTTTGTTGTATGCGCTTGGGTCGATGGCGACGCTCCTCTTGATGTGTGATCGCCGCGACCTTGGCACCGCTGTCGGCGAACGGCCTCCGAGCGCGCCGACCGAGATTGACTGGGAAGATTTTGCCAAACCGGCGACTGCTCCGGGGACATGTAGTTGACGGTGCCCATGACGATGTTCTTGTTGGTGAGCGATCGCTCTGTGAGTGTCGGATCATCTGAGCCAGAGCTCGAGTCGCCGCGCACGGCCTGATCGGTGCGTTTCGCAAGCCCGAAGTCGGGGACTTTAGCGTGGCCGCGCTTGGTGATGAAGATATTCGCCGGCTTTATGTCGCGGTGGATAATGCCCGCTGAATGCGCGGCATCCAGCGCGTCGGCAATCTCGATCGCCAGCAAAACGAGCAAATCGTTATCCAGGGGTACGCCAGCAATCTGGTACTTCAATATGACGCCATCGATGAACTCCATGGCGATAAAGGCCTGCCCATTGAGCTCTCCGACCTCATAAACGGTGCAAATATTGGGATGGTTCAAGGCGGAGGCAGCCTCTGCTTCACGCCGGAAGCGAGCCATGGCCAGAGGATCGCGAGCAATATCGTCAGGCAGGAGTTTGAGAGCGACGAAACGATGCAGGCGCGTGTCCTCGGCCTTATAAACCACTCCCATTCCGCCACCACCCAACTTCTCGACGATCCGGTAGTGCGAGATGGTTTGATTGACCATTGGGCGGAAATGTTAGATCTGCGAAATACCGCAAGTCAATGATGGGTGACATGTTAGCGGCGTCCGCGGACGATAGTGGGGTGAAAAATCGCGATCTCTGACTCGGCGGTGTGAAGCGTTTTTCGAGCACACTTCGGTCTGAGCGCCATTTCGCTCGCGTAGAAGAATTCGCGCGAACACTATCCAACACTATCCAAAACCTTGACCTGTGGCGAGAAGCGGCTTAAGATGCCGTGCACTGGTTTTGGCACTCGGCACGGTCAGGCTCCTCCCCCACAGTCTCCAACCTATGGCTAATCGCGCATCCGCTTTTGAAGTCTCTATCGGTGATTTTGCAGCGCGTTTGATAGCGCAGAGGGAAGTGGCACCGAGGGCGCAGATAACGGCAGATCAGTGTGCCAAGATGCTGCCTGGAGCGTCCGTCGTGGTGTATATCATCCCGGATGCGGCCAATCCCATCTGGACGGCAAAAGCGACCGCCGGCGATATCTCGGTTGCCGCCGAGGTGGACTTCCACGACGGCACGTTGGGACAACTAGCCGAAACCGCCACGGGATTCTTGGTTACGAGCCAGGAGATTCCCCGCGAGAGTTATGCCCATCTCGATGTCCGTCGTAAAGTCGTTTCTCTTGCTTACATCCCGCTCCTTACGGATGGGCCGCCGTTTGGAGCGATTGAACTCATCCACCATGAACAGAGTGTGGATCAGCAGATGCTCGACGAGGTCAACGAACTTGCTGCGAACCTGGCCGCTCCTGCGCTGGCCGCGGCCCTGAGTTACGAAAGTGAGCGCAATTCCAGTCTCCACTCCATCAGTCGCGTGACCCAGATGTACGACCTTGAAAAGGTCTTCAACTCGACTTTGGAGATGGATGAACTACTCCCCATGATCGCCAAGAAGTTTCAGGAGATGCTGGGCGCTCAAGCCGTCAATTTGTGGATGATCAATCCCGAGTTTCCCGAATTGACGACGCAGGCGGGTTCGGACCCGACCGTTGATTTGGGAGCGGTAGAAAAGCCAGGGGAAGGTATCGCCGGAGACGTGTCCGACGATGGCGCAAGTGTGCTGATCGCTGATCCGGAAGACGGGCGGCTGACGAAGCGCAATACGGGCCATAACGATAGTCCCATTTTTTCAATCCTGGCAGTTGCGCTGATGGAGCACGAACACCTGGTAGGAGTGGTCGAGGCTGTGAACCGACTCGACAGTGCACCCTTCGATGATGATGACGAGTTCTTGCTGACGACGATCTGCGAAACAGCCAGCAACGCCTTGCATAATGCCAGCCTGCTTCAGGCCGAGCGCAAGGTAGAAATCCTGCAAACGTTAGTGCAAGTCAGCGGCGAGATCACGTCGACGCTGAATATGGACCGCGTGCTGAAGGCGATTGTCAATGGACCGAGCGCCGTGATTCCGCATGAGCGGTCGGCTATTGCGCTCGAGCTGCGGGGTCGCCTCCAGCTCAAAGCCATTTCCGGGATAGAGACGGTCGACTCTGACGACCCGCATGTGAAACGGCTGAACGGGATCTTGCAATGGGCTTCAATGCTCAACGAGGATCTTTTCGTATCCGAAAAAGATGGCGAAGTCAGCGCCACTCGGGAAGAAACGAAAGAGAAATTTCGGACCTATTTCGCAGAGAGCGGGATGCGAGCGTTTTATGCGCTCCTGCTGCACGATGAGGAAGGACGCCTGGGGGTTCTCTCCTTTGAGAGCAGCGATCCCGAATTTTTGACAGACGCTCATCTGGAAATGATCAAGGTTCTGACGGGGCAGGCCACAGTCGCCTTGCGAAATGCTTCGCTCTATCAGGAAGTGCCGTTCATTGGAGTTCTTGAGCCACTACTGCAAAGAAAAGCGAAGTTCATGGCTCTTCCCGGACGCAGGCGGGCTGCGATTTTGGGCATGATTGCTGCCGGACTGATTTTCCTTGCCGCGGTCCCCATGCCGATGAGGGTAGACGGCAACGCTGTGGCCGCACCAGCCACTCGCGCCCAAGTTGAGCCCGAACTGGATGGTGTTGTCCGCGCCGTTTACGTACACGAGGGTGATTTCGTGAAACTCGGAGCAGTTGTGGCTGATCTTGACGACTGGGAGTATCGCGATGCTTTGACGGCCGCACAAGCCAAGTATCAGACTGCCATGTCGGAAGCCAATCGCTCATTGGCCGAGAACGATGGGGAGCAGGCCGGCATCCAGCGGGTTACTGCACAGTATTGGGCCGCGGAGGTGAAGCGATTGCAAGAACGGTTGGAAAAAACCCATCTTCGAAGCCCGATCAGCGGGCGGGTATTGACCGCCCATCCTGAAAACCTGGTGGGACGGAAACTCTCGGCAGGCGATGTTTTCGCGGAAATTGCAGATGCCTCGGTCGCCACCGTGGACGTCGCAATTGATGAAGCCGACATTCCTCTCGTAAAGCCTGGTACCGCGGCGGCCGTCAAGCTCGAAAGCTACCCGCAAAAAACGTTTCGGGGCAAGGTAGGCGTCGTAAGCCTGCAAAGTGAAGTCTCCGATGCGCGAAGAGTGTTTTACGCTCGGGTTAATGTTCCTAATCGCGACGAACTGATGCGGCCGGGGATGCAAGGACGCGGGAAAGTTTCGGTGGGATGGAGGCCGGTCGGGATGGTGTTGCTACGCCGTCCAGCCATGTGGCTTTACTCGCAATTATGGTCGTGGCTGGGCTGGTAAAGAACAAAACTCAAATAGAAGGAACACCAAGATGCCCGGGTTAACCACGAACGGAGTACGTCGAACGGTGTTGATCGTAGTTCTGCTGTTGGCAGTCCTTGTGTTGCAAGCGTGCAGCCGCGCGGCTCCAGTGACCCAGGCGGTTGCCGCCACACCAGCGGGCAATGCAGAAGCGGCCCTGCCTGCACCCCCGACCCCGAGAGAGGAGGACGGCTACGTCGCTTCTGGACCTCTCATCGTCGAGAACCAGGTCGACGTCACAGCATTACGAAGCGGGGTGATCTCAGAAATCCTGGTGGACGTAGGGCAAGCAGTCCACCAAGGACAACTCCTCGCGCGCCTCGATGACCGTCAGGCGATGGCTGAGCGCGATGCAGCCGACTCCAAGTTGAAGAGCTGTGAAGCCAACGTCAATGACTGGGAAGCGGAGACCAAGCTGGCGCAGGCAGACTACGAGCGTGCCCAACGCATGCGGGACGCGGGGATCAACACCCAGGAAGAACTGGAACACGCGCGTTACAAACTGGAAGGCTCCAGGTTCGAGATCGAAAAGGCAAAGCGAGAACTCGAGAGTGCCCGCGACGCTTTGCGCGTGGCAGATCTTGAGCTCCAAAAGACGCGCATTGAAGCACCCTTTGATGGCGTGGTAGCCCGACGGTACGTACGAGCGGGACAAATGGCTGCGGCGGGCGACCGCATGTTCTGGGTTTCTGCCGTGAGCCCGCTGCTGGTGAAATTTACCCTGCCCGAACGCTTCCTAAGTCGCATAAAGACCGGCGACCTCGTCTACGTGAGTACCATTTCTGCCGGGGACGAGTCGCACAGCGCAAGAGTCGTGCAAATGAGTCCAGTCGTCGATCCCGCGAGCGACTCGATCGATCTTATGGCCAAGGTGGAAGGTAAGCCGGGAAGCCTTCGTCCCGGGATGACGGTCAATATCCGGATGGCAGCGGCCGCCATTTCATCGCGATGAATCTCGCTGAAGCACTCAATGTGGCTCTTCCGGACATACCCGCCCGGAGCTTGCCCAGAGACCGGCCGCCGAAGCTCGATCCCAACCTGATCGTGAAGGAACAGATTCATGACGGTCAGCCCAAGATCATGATCCTGATCCCGACGACTCGCGTCTACTATCCCATCACGCCGGAACAATGGGAACTGTTGTCACTGTTTGACGGTAATCGGACCTACCCGGAGATCGCGGAAATTCTGACCCTCCGCACGTCCACCCTCTACAGCGAAGACTACGTTCGCGAATTCGCCGAATCGGTGGCCAGTGAGCCGCTTTGGGTGAAAACAGCGCAGGAGCAAAACATCGCCCTCTGGGAAAAGCTCAAAGAAGAACGCCGGCGTCGTACCAAACCGAAATCCCGCTGGGGCAATCTTGCCGAGATCACATTTTCGGCTTGGGATCCCAATGCATTTCTCACCACGGTCTACGAGAAGCTGCGATTTGTGTTTACCCGGAAGTTTCTGATTCTTAACCTGGCGCTCTTCACTTTCATGGCCTGGGTCTGGATTGATCGCTGGGGGGAAATTGCGCACGACAGCGTTGAATATTTCGTTTTCACTGACAAAGGCTTCGCCGATATCCTTGAATTTTGGGTGCTGATGTTTTTTGTAGGTTTTGTGCACGAGACCGCACACGGTCTGGCCTGCAAGCACACCGGCGGCGAGGTGCACCGGATGGGCTTTCTTCTAATCTATCTTTCCCCTGCTTTTTTCTGCGATACAACTGAGGCGTGGGTGTTCGGCAGCAAGTGGCAGCGCATTTTCACCGCAGCGGCCGGACTCTGGGCGGAGCTGATTTTATGTGGGTTTGCCACCATCCTGTGGTGGGGCCTGCCGCCGGGGGGATTTGTTCATGAGATCGCATACAAAATCATTCTGGTCGCTGGACTCGCCCTGATTCTCATCAATCTCAATCCACTTGTAAAGCTCGACGGCTACTTCATCTTTACCGAGATGCTGGAGATCTCGGAACTGAAGGAATTATCCACGGGCTTCACAACATCGTGGATAAAGAAAAGAATCTTCCGATTGCCTGTGGAGGTCCCCTACACTCCGTGGCGGCGCAAGCTGTTGTTTGTGCCCTATTCGGTCCTCTCAGGGGTGTACTCGTATCTAATGCTGTTCTTCGGGATCACATTCGTCTACAACCTGGTCTATAAGTACAACTCGCAGTGGGCGTTTTTACCGGCGCTTGTCCTGGCGTTGCTGATTTTCCGTTCCCGACTGCGCTCAGGCCTCAGATTCCTGCGGAGCGTGTATCTCGACAAGAAAGAACTTTTTGTGTCCCAGCTACGATCGCGGCGTTCATGGGTTGCAGGAGCGCTTCTGCTGTGCTTGTTCTTTGCGCCCTGGTGGCGGGAAACGGTTTCCGGACGCTTTGTACTGGAAGCGGCGCGGAAGTCCATGGTTCGAGCTCACGTCCCAGGCAGGATAGTTGAGGTCAATGCTGCAGAGGGCGATGCCGTACAAGCTGGCGCGCCCCTGGCCAAGCTGGCGGACTTGAAATTAGATTCTGAACTCGCCCGCTTGACCGCAGAGTATCAAAGTGCGGCTGCCCGGGTAGTAGCGGCTCGACTGCGAAATAACCAATACGCCGCGATCGAGCATGAACGGGATGAACTGGCGACCCGTCTGCGACTTCTGCGCGAACAGGATGTTCAGCTGATTTTAACTAGCGAGATCTCAGGCCTGTTGGTTACACCCAGACTGTCGGATCGTATCGGAGACTATATACCCGCGGGAACGGAGGTCGCTGAGGTTGCCGATCTCTCTGAGCTACGAGCGAGGATCTATATCGCGGAGAGCGATTTGCCGAAAATATGCACGGGAACCGTCGCCACGCTTCACGCGAGTGGCCATTTGCCCCTCATGGGGGGAACCGTCGTTGCGATCGCTCCTGCAACCTCGGCGATGGAAGCTGGGGTTATGGAAAAAGAGAAGTACATTGGCCTTCACGCGCCCCACTACTATTTTGTCGATATCGCAGTCCCAAACATTGACGGGAGCTTGAGGATCGGGATGACAGGAGAGGCGAAAGTGTTTGTTAAGCGCCGTAGTATCGCGGCGTTACTGAGCGAAGCAGTGGCCAACTTCGTTGCCCGCAAACTCTGGTAGTCCACAAACAAAAGGGAGGCTGCTCCCCCACGAGCAGCCTCCCTGACCAAATCGACTGGCCTAAGTGGCGCTATTCGGTGATCTTCAGTGGCGAGCTACGATGCGGACCGGCTACCATCGGCGAGCTATGATGCGGACCTGCTACCATCGGCATAGAGTGGTGCTTAGCGGCGAGTGGTGCAGCCTTGGTGGCGCCAGCCTTCACGGTTTCCGATGCTTTACGGGCAATGACAGCTTTCTTCGCGGCAGTTCTGCTGCTGATCAAGCTCTTCTTTTCAACTGACATGGTGGCTCTCCTCGTCTCAGATTTTCCTTGGAAGTCTGCCGCGACCCCATTCTGCGGCTCGTATCTGCTCATAGCACGGCCAGGGCCAAACGACTGCGAGGTCCATCCCCAATTGCGCGCCATTGTTTTCAATGTTTTGTTGTAGTTCTTGCCCGGGCGTGTGAGAGTGGAAGGCAGATAGGTTAAAAACTGACCGCCGTATGGGTTAATTTTTTAATCTATTACGATGCGATGTTTGCGGCACAGGTACTTCATCCGTTGTGAGTTCACGCGTAAAAGACGGGCGGCGGAAGCCTTGTTTCCCTCTGTGCGCTTGAGGGCCGCCCGCAGATAGGCAATCTCGGTATTTTCCAGTTCGCGGTCGAAGTCAATTCCTTCCTCGGGAATCAGCAAAGCTTCCTGCGTGGCCGTGGCGTGGTGCAACAGATTCTGGGGCAGGTCCTTTATCTTGATGATGCTGCCTTGGGACATCAGCACCATCCTGCGCATCAGGTTTTCCAGCTCTCGCACATTGCCCGGCCAGTCGTATTCCTCAAGAATCTCCACAATTTCGGGCTCCAACCTTTTCGCCGGTCGCCCATCCGCCGAGCAATACAGGTGGACGAAATGCTCGGCGAGGAGAGGAATGTCGCCATACCGCTCGCGCAAAGGAGGCAGAAAAATGGGAACCACGTTAATCCGGTAATAAAGGTCCTCGCGGAAGCGGCCAATGCGGACCATCTCCTCCAAATTGTCGTTGGTGGCGGTAAGCAGCCGGAAGTCGACCTTGAGCGTCTTTCTTGAGCCCAGGCGTTGGATGGTGTGCTCTTCCAGAACCCGCAACAACTTTCCCTGCAGCCCTAGCCCCATCGATGAGATTTCGTCGAGGAAAATGGTTCCGCCCTGGGCTGCTTCGAAGTGGCCGCAATGAGCTTCCCGGGCATCCGTGAAAGCCCCCTTTTCATATCCGAAAAGTTCGGCTTCAATCAGGGTTTCCGGCAGGGCCGCGCAATTTACGCTGATAAAAGGCCGGTCGCGACGCGGACCGGTCGCAACAATCGCTCGAGCTACCAGCTCCTTGCCGGTGCCACTTTCACCCCGGATTACCACTGGCGTAAGGCTGTCAGCTACCCGGCTGATGGCACTATAGATAATCCGCATGGAGTCGCTGGCGCCGATCAGTTCGCAGAACGTTGATCCGCTGCGAGCCTGCTCTTCCGATTGACGCCTCGCGATCTCCTGCTGCCGGTCGTCGAGGGCCTGTTCCAGTTTGACCTTAAGTTCCTGACAGTCGACGGGAGCCACCAGAACCTGGTCCGCACCAGCCGCATGAATCCGCAACCGGTGTGGTCGGGTGCGAACGCGCGTAATGGCAAACAGAACCAGATCGCGGTCGAAGGCACGCAGGTTCCGCAAGACCCCCACGCTGTCTTCGGCATCAGCCTCGGTCGGATCGATATCCAGAACGACCGCATCCACCGGCGTCTCCTGGTGCAGCGGGAGTACTTCTTTTGGCGTATTGAGATAGGTGATATGGAAGAACGGAGCCAGGCTCTGCTCAACGGTGGGCAAGACGCACTCGTCGCTGCACACGAGCACAACCCGGGCGGGACGCTGGGAAGGCGACATGGCGACTATCTTTACTCCCTGAGCGCCACTGGGGGGGGGCGCCTGATTATAGGTCAAAATTTGACCCTCGCAGGCATTTTTTTTGACTAATTGTGCTCGCCACCCTTGCAAAAATTAATACAATTTCGTACCTTGAGCACTCGTTCGGGCTGGCCAATTTCCCCTAGTTTTTGGCACGCATGGGTTCTTCCAAGGAGAGTTCTGTGGACATTAGCGTCCGAAGACGTTCGCGGGTGCAGATAGTGCATTTGCGCGGTCAGCTCCGCATGGGGGATGCGGTGGACAGTCTGCGTCAAACACTGGAGGAGGCACTCAACAGTGGGGACAACCGCATTGTCGTCGATCTTGCTGGGTGTCCCATGATCGATTCCAGCGGAATTGGACTCCTGGTAAAAATCCTGGCTTCCAGCAAACGGTTGGGAGGAAACATTAAGCTGGTCCAGCCCTGCGATTTTGTGCTGAAGACCTTGCGCCTTGTAGGCGTGCTTAATCTATTTGAGGTTTTCGATGGTGAGGACGCCGCGGTGAGTTCGTTCTCCTGACTTTGTTCACCCTTAGGTCTTGGCCTTAACAGCGAAGCGATTACGATGCCGGTCGAATTCAGCGCCATGTCACAGAATGATGGCTTTCGCCAATTGCTCCACTTCTCGATTCCCGCCGAATCGGAAGCTGTGGGCCCGGTCGCGGATGCTATTTCTGAGACACTGAGTAAGCGTGGCGTGCCCGAGCAGAAGCTCCTGGAGATCAGCCTGGCGGTCCAGGAGGCATTGGTCAATGCCGTCGTGCATGGCTGCAAGGGTGATCGCTCGAAGAATGTTACTTGCGATGTGCAATGTGATGAAGAGAGCCGCATCGTGATCGTGGTCCGCGATCCCGGACCGGGCTTTAGTCCGGAGAGCATTTCCGATCCGAAGAAAGATGAGCATTTGCACGCGGATCATGGGCGTGGTGTGTATCTGATTCGCCAATTGATGGATGAAGTGCAGTTCGAACGCAACGGCAGCGAGATTCGGATGTGGAAATTTTGAGCGGTACATCTATCTCCATCTACTGTTTACCACGTCATCTATTGTTTACCACGTCGTTGTCTCCCGAAGGCGCCAGTTTCTCACCGGCCATCGTCAGAGAATTCCTGCGAAAGCCGTATTGGCCCCTCGGTCAACCGGTTTCCCATAATTCGCGGCGGTTTCGGGCTTCAAATTCCGCAGGGAAACTTCCTTCGCCCTATCCTTCAATTGCCTTTTGATCGCGGGTGGCAGAACAAGAGCCGCCACCCGGCTGTTGGCTCGGCGCTTGCTTTTTTCAAATGCTGAACCGTAGGTGTTCATGGTGGTTTTGATGTCGGCGTGCCGCATGAGGCGCTGCTGCACCCCGAGAGGCGTGCCTACATCGTCGATGAGCGTGCGATAGGTGTGGCGAAACGTATGCCAGCCCACTCCTAGCAGTCCGACTGTTTCACCTGCCGGTCGCAAGTAGTCTTTCTGGATCACATCGCCGTGCACTGGCCGCTTCGTCTCAGCATTCGCAAATAGCCAGCCCTCAGGCGTCGGAACACATCTGTTCGGCCAGCGTACAGCTTTCGAGACCCAGACACAGTCTTCGTGAAAGTTATCGCATGGCAACAAACTCTAAACGGCCTTGTCTTTCAATCTGCACCTGTACGATGCATGCATAGTCCTTAAACGCAACTTTTGAGTTTGTGGACACTACGGGGGCTCAAGGGAAGACCCACGCCTCACGGAATAGCAACGGCTCTGTTCAATCGGAGATAATTTAGATGCTAACTACCCGAAGAGGTGTTTGACATGAAAATTCCGCAGGAAATCCGCGCGCTGATCGAAGCAGGAACCTTGGCTCATTTCGTCACCCTCAATCGCGATGGTAGCCCTCAGGTCACGCTGATCTGGCTTGGGCTCGACGGCGATGATCTGGT
>Ga0126378_10002475_pt1 | contig 13688 bp, 12 predicted proteins | sample PanSoiMetPlot_23_FD_92587 | JGI IMG/M metagenome (GOLD analysis project Ga0126378, IMG submission 92587) | Tropical forest soil microbial communities from Panama - MetaG Plot_23 | ecosystem: Environmental > Terrestrial > Soil > Tropical forest > Bulk soil | place: Panama | collected 2016-02-17 | reverse complement strand
CGACAGCCCAATCGGAGCGGCTGGCTTGCGCCTGCGCGGGCATGAATTCCACTACGCGGCCCTGGTCGCGACCGGCAACGACGAGCCTTTGGTCGAGCTTGCCGACGGTCAGGGCCAATGGCTCGGCACTTCGGGAGGGCAGCGCGGACGCGTCAGTGGCACCTTCTTCCACGCCATCGCCGCCGCCTGATCCTCAACTCTCCTTGTCGGAGACGTTGGCCTCGGCGAAAGTCGCCATGCCGGTGTGGCAGGCGAGCGCAGCGCGAAGCACAAGCACTGCCACTGCGGCGCCAGACCCTTCGCCGAGCCGCATGTTGAGATCGAGCAGCGGGTGAAGGCCAAGCTCGTCGAGCAGCAGGCGATGCCCGGCCTCCGCAGACCTGTGGCCAGCGCGCGCATGGTCGAGCGCGTCGGCGCGGAGTTTCGCCAAAGGCGCAACCGCAGCCGTCGAAACGAAGCCGTCGATCAGCGCCGGAACACGCATATGCCGCGCGGCGAGGCACGCGCCGAGAAGCGCGGCAAGCTCGCGCCCGCCAAGCGCAGCAGCAACGCGCAAAGCATCGCCGAGAATGGCGGAATGACGGGCGAGCCCCTGGTCGATAACCACCTGCTTGCGCCTCAGGCCCTCTTCGTCAACACCAGTGCCATGACCGGCAAAGCGCGTTCCTCCGCCGCCGAAAAGGGCGGCCGCGACAGCGGTGGCTGACGTGGTATTGCCGATGCCCATCTCGCCAAGCACGACGAGATTGGCGTCGTCCGGAACCGCCTTGTAGCCAGCAGCCACCGCATCGAGGAATTCAGCCTCGTCCATGGCGGGAGCTTCGGTAAAATCTGCCGTTGGGCACTCAAGATCGAGCGCGAGCACTTGCAATTCGGCATTGGCGATGCGCGCGAGCTGATTGATGGCGGCGCCGCCAGCGGCGAAATTCGCCACCATCTGCGCCGTCACCTCGGCGGGATAGGCCGAAACGCCGCGCGCGGTCACACCGTGATTGCCGGCGAAGACGAGGATCTCGACCTTGTCGAGACGCGGCGGGCTCAGCCCTTGCCAGAAGCTCAGCCACTCGACCATCTCCTCCAGTCGCCCCAGGCTCCGCGGCGGCTTGGTCAGCTTCGTCTCTCGTGAGGCGACCTTTGCGGCAGCGGCGGGATCGCCGCTAGGCAGATCGAGGCAGGCCGCACGCAGTTCGGCGAATGAGGCAAAACGCGTCATTTGGGAGTAGACTTACCGCAGTCGGGAATGCGTCCAGGAGACTTGGTGAAGCCGCGCTTCGGAAGCGCGGCTTCGAGGGGAACGGGGGATGACGACCGGCGCCTCGATCGATGCCCTTACCACGGACCTAAAGGTCGGCCTAGCCTTCCTGACCCGGCTGCCCTTTGTCGGCGAGACGCAGGCCTCCGGCGCCGACGTGGCGCGGGCGAGCTGGAGCTTCCCAATCGTCGGCGTGGCGATCGGCCTGATCGGCGCGTTCGTCGCTTGGCTCGCCGACAGTGTCGGCCTGCATCCCTTCATCTCCGGCACGCTCGCCATTGGCGTGATCGTGCTTGTTACCGGTTGCCTGCACGAGGACGGGCTCGCCGACATGATCGACGGCTTCGGCGGCGGCGGAAGCCCAATGCTCAAGCTCGAGATCATGCGCGACTCAAGGGTCGGCGCTTACGGCACCTCGGCGCTGATTCTCTCGTTCATGCTGCGAGCAGGGGCTCTCGCGAGTTTCGCCGACCCGGCCTTCGTTGCTCCTGCTCTCATCGCCGCAGAGGCCGGCGGGCGCGCGACCACGCCGCTGTTCATGCGGCTCGTGCCGCCGGCGCGGCAAGATGGACTGTCGGCCGAAGTCGGCCTGCCTCCGCCCCGCGCCGCGCTCATAGCGGCGCTGATGGGGATGGTCGTGCTCGTGTTTTGCCTTGGCTTCGGCGGCGGCCTGATCGCCTTGCTGCTCGTGGCCACCGCCATCGTGTTTTTGGCGTGGCTCAGCATGAGCCAGATTGGCGGGCAGACCGGCGACGTGCTCGGCGCGGTCGAGCAGGTCAGCGAAGTTTTGATCCTGCTTGTCGCGGCGGCTTGGCTCTAAACTCTTATTGTGGCTTCACCGTCGAGGTGATGGAGGCAATCACGTCGGAGGCCATCTTGAATTCCTTGTCGCGGTTGGTGATGCCGTGGCGGTGCATGATCCAGGCGAAATCGGTGTAGGCGACCCACACAATTTCCTTGCGCGTCCTGATAGACGAGCAGCCTGACCGGCCAGTCGAGGCCGGCATCTGGATCTGAGGTAAGGAACAGCGTGCCGAGTGGCGGATTGCCAAACACAGCAGCGTGGAGGAAAGGAGTGTGACGCCGGCATCGGCGGCAAGCTTCGACTGATCGATCTCGTCGAAAAACATGATGCCCTTGTCGGCGACATCCTTCTTAAGGCGCTTGATGGTCCCGGCCATGTCGTAGGCGCTCTTGAACTTGATGACGCCGTCATCCTCGGCGGCTCTGGCTGGAAGCGGTGAGACGATCAGCGCGACTGCCACCAGCGCGGCGGAGCGAAGCGAGCGAGCGATCATGAGGCTTCTCCTCAACTGGAAGAGCGCAAAGCTATGCCGCAGAAGATGGCGGACGGGCCGGCGAAGCTGAAATGCCGCTTCGCTTCCAATTCGATACCGCAAACGGGCAAACTGGGTAGAAATGGAAGAAGGAGCGAATTCTATGCGCAGCGCAGTTGCCCTTGCATTCATCGCCGGCACTCTGGCACTGGCGCCGGGACAGGCTTCCCCAATGCCGCTCGCTCTCGGCGATCACGCCGCCTTAAGCCGGTACATGAACGGCGCAGTGATGCAGGTCTCGCATCGCCACGTTTACGCCCAACGTCATCGCGCCGCGCCGCTACAATTGGCAGTATTATCCCTATTGGCGGCCTTATCAGTATTACTACTGGCAGCATTACTATCCGTATGGCGGTCCGCTGTTCTAAACGCCCTGCATCAGCCCGCCGCCAAGTGCTTCATGGGTATCGCCGCTACGGCTATTACCCCTATCGCGGCTACTATTGGCGTCCCTGGTATTACCGGCCCTACTACTACGGCTATTACCGGCCGTATCGCTACGGCTATTGGAGGCGGCCCTATTATCGCCGTTACTGGTAGCCTGGCTTGGATCGATCAGGGCCGGTCGGCCTCTCGCTGGTCCTGATCCTTCCCTCGTAAGAACCCCTACAAGAAAGTTCGGCGCGCTGGCTCGATATGGCAGAGTGCGCGCAATGACTACATCAGTCGATAAAGAATCAGCTGCCCGCGCCTTTGGCTTGGCGCAGCGCGACCTCTCGCGGCCGGGCGCTCCTGCCTCATTGCCGGAGCGGCTGCTCGTGATCGACGTGGAGCGCCAACTCGCCACGCTGCTCGAAAAGGACACGGCGGTCGCGGCCTGGCCCGTCTCCACCGCGCGCAACGGCATTGGCAGCGCGGAAGGCTCATACCGCACGCCGCCTGGCTGGCACCGCATCCACCGCCGCATCGGCGAGAACGCGGCTTCCGGAACGGTGTTCGTGTCGCGCGAGCCGACCGGCGAGACATGGCGCGGAGAGGCAGGCGATGAAGACTTGATCCTCACCCGCATCCTCACGCTTGAGGGCCTAGAGAATGGCGTGAATTGCGGGCCCGGCTGCGATTCGCTCGAGCGCTTCATCTATCTCCACGGCACCAACCAGGAAGCCTTGGTCGGCCGTCCGGTTTCCCATGGCTGCGTGCGGCTCTCGAACCGAGATGTGACCGAGCTTTTCTCGCGGCTCAGCGAAGGCGACTTCGTGCTCATCGCCGTGCCCGATGCGCGGGAGCTTCCCGATCCTAAAGGCAAGGGTCGCTTCCATTATGCCGGCCTTGCTGGATCAGGCATGAGCGGGCTTGCGCAGTTTCAGGTGATGACCGGAGGACACGTGAGCGGCAGCGACCGGGCCTTCGATCGCGGCGAGCGCACGGGCCTCAGGGCGCAACTCGAGAGCCTCGGCATCAAGGTCGTGCCGCAGGACGGCAGCGGGCTAGGACCAGATTGCGCTGCGCTTGTGGTCTCGACCGCGGTCGAAGAGCAGGTGCCGGATTTCGCCGCGGCCAAGGCGATGGGAGTTCCCATCGTTCATCGCTCGGAGCTACTCGCATATTTCGTTGCACGCCATCGCTCCGTCGCAGTGACCGGGACGAGCGGCAAGTCGACGGTGACCGCGATGGTGTTCGACATATTGCGCGGCGCCGGATGCGATCCTTCGGTGATCACCGGCGGCGATCTACCCGAGCTTGTGGCGCAAGGGCTCCCCGGCAACGCCTTTGCCGGCAGCTCAGATCTTCTCGTGGTCGAGGCCGACGAGAGCGACGGCTCGCTCGTGCGCTATGCGCCATCTGTCGGGGTGATCCTCAATCTTCAGCGCGATCACAAGGAGATGGCCGAGGTCGCAGCCATGTTCGCAACTTTGCGCGCCCGCGTCCGGGAGGCCTTGGTCGTTGGAGATACCGAGAATCTCGACCCGTTTGCCGGGGGTGCGCTGAGATTCGGCATCAGCCGACGCTCCAATGTGCGGGGCGAAGATGTGGAGCTCGGGCCGGCTTCGAGCCGTTTCCGCGTGGTGGGGGACGTCATCTTCGAGCTTCCGGTGCCTGGCGCGCATAATGTCGCCAATGCTCTCGCCGCCATCGCCACCTGTCGCACCCTCGGCGTCGAGCTCGCCGACATGGCGGCCCCGCTTGCAAGCTTCAGAGGCATCGGGCGGCGCTTCCAGACGGTTGGCAAAGCGAGACGAGTCGAGGTGGTGGACGACTTCGCGCACAATGCCGAGAAGATCGCCGCGGCAATCAAGACTGCGCATCTTAGAGCAAACCGCGTGCTCGCCATCTACCAGCCGCACGGCTATGGCCCCACCCGCTTCTTGCGCCGGGATTTCGTCGCGACGTTCTCGCGCGAGCTCGCGCCGGACGACAGGCTGTGGATGCTCGAAGTGTTCTATGCCGGCGGCACCGCAACGCGGGACTTCTCGGCGGCCGACATCATCGCTGAAATCGCCGACCGCGGCACCAACGCAGAGTTCGCGCCGACGCGCGAACAGCTTATCGCGCGTATCGCCGAAGAGGCGCAGCCGGGAGACCTCGTGCTGGTAATGGGGGCGCGCGATCCGTCCTTGACGGAACTCGCGCGCGCAATCCTGGCCGCCATTGAAAACGCCGAGACGCCGGCGCCGGCGAAATAGCGCCGCTCTAGTTTCCGAACAGGCCGTTGATCGCGTCTGAGAGGCTGCCCTGGCCGCTGTTCCACGCCGCGCGCTTCTTTGGCGGCGCGCCGCCGTCTCCCGCGGCCTCGACCGTGCCGCCGTCAGACCTGAGCGGTGTGCCGAACAGGAGCGAGCTCATCTTGGCGTCGATCCCGTAGATGTCGGCGAAGGTCTGAAGCTTGCCCTTCTCGTCGGCGACCACCGTGAAATAGGTGAGGTGCACCGGCACCGGACGCGCCAAGGGAACGATGCTGTTATTGCCGGTGGCGAGCAGGTCCTGCACCTGCTGCACCGACCAGCCTTTGTCCTCGCCGAGCAGCAGCGTGGCGAGTCGGTCGGGCTGGCGCACGCGAATGCAGCCATGGCTCAGCGCGCGCACCTCCTCGTCGAAGAACTCTGGCTGGATCGTGTCGTGCATGTAGATCGCGTGCTTGTTCGGGAAATTGAACTTGAGCTTGCCGAGCACGTTGTCAGGCCCCGGCGGCTGGGTGAAGGTATATTGCAGGATGTTGGCCCGCCCCCAATCGACCTGCTCGGCATCGACGGGCTTCCCCTGATAGCTCACAGTGAGCTCGTGGTCGCGCAGTACGGACGTATCGGGTACGCCAAACACGCCGCCGCGCAAGGCAGGCTGAAGGTCTTCGAGCTTGATGGTCTCAGGCACGATCCATTCCGGATTAAATGCGATCGAGCGCATATGGGCGGAAAAGATCGGGGTGGCGTATTTCAGCTGCCCCACTACCACCTTCTCGACATAGATCGACTTGCCGTTCTTCATGACGCGGGCGGTAAAGGCCGGAATGTTGTCCCACACGTAGTATGAACCGAGCTCTGGCGGCATCCAGCGCCAGCGCTCCATGTTGATGACGATCCGCTGAACCACTGGGTCGCTTGCTGGCTTGCGTCCTCGCGCCTTCAAGCTGGCGCGGAGCTTGACGAGCGCCTGATGCAGACGCTCGAACTGCTCCTGCTTCGGTTGCAGCGAGCGCAGATAAGCATCCGGCGCCGTCGAATCGGCAATCTCGGTCAACACGGTCTTGGGATTAACGAGAGTCGCCTTCTGGTCGAGAAGGACGCTGACGCGGGCCGGGGTCATCCGTCCACCGCGGGCAAGTCGCGCATATTTCAAAACGGCGAGCCCGAGCTTGATCTCGTCTGCAGCCTGGGCCTCGGTGGTGGCGGGTAGATCGGCGGCAGGCGGCAGGCTGAAGGCCTCTGAAGCAAGACCCCAATCGTCGGCGTCCTGGATCTCACCAATGAGACTTTGCGCCCGCGCCGAAAATCCCATCGAGGTGATCCAAAGTGGATTGCTCCGCTCTGCGTAGAAATCTGCCAGTGCAGCGAGATCGTCCGAATTCGCACTCTTGCGCAGGGCGGGATCCTTGAGCTTCTCGCGAATGGCTGCGACGATCGGGTCCGCTGCGGCCTGCTCTGGCGCCGCTGCTTCACTCGATGCGGGCGCTGCAGCGTCACTCGGTTTGTGGTCACCCTTGTTCGGCGCCGTAGTGGCGTCAGGAATTTCGTCCTCGCTCGGAGCAGCGCGGTCGGCAGGTGTATCATCGCCCGAAGCTGGAGCCGCGGTATCTGAAGGAGCCGGCTCTGCTGCGGCCCGCGCTGGGCCGACGCTATCGAGCGGCTGATGCTGAGCTTCGCTCGGCGCTATCGCGGCAGTTTGGGCCGGGCTTGCGGCGTCGTTCCCACTGCCTGAAGACTGCGTTGGGGGATTTGTGGCCGCGGTTGTTGGGCTAGGCGCCTGCTGGTTGCTTTGGTCAGGCGGAGTGACCGCGAGCTCCACCGTGCTTGATGGCTTTGAGCCATCCGGCGCTTGCGCGCCTGACGAAACAACTTCGGCGAGAGCCGCCCCGACAATCGATAAGGCAAAAATGGCAACTCGGGCCATGGCGCCAAAGCGCCCGACTAAGGACCATCCGCCCATCTACAACCCCTCGTAGCCCCGTAAAGGTAGTCCCAGACCGCCGTTGCGGCCACCCTAATTCACTTAGGAATTTGTCGTTTGTGGCAGAACCGTTGCCAATCAGCACCCCCGTTGGCACCGGGCTTCCCCAGCCCGATAGACTTCCCTCCGACCTCGGCTATGATCGCCGCCGACCCGCTACCAAAACGAGGCAGAACCCCCGCATGTTCCCTGTCGGCGACGACGACTCGCAGCGGCGGACTACCCCATACGTCACCTATGCTCTCGTCGGCCTCAATGTCCTGGTCTTCCTCATCGAGCTTTCCGGCGGGGACCAGTTCATCGAGGAATGGTCGTTCATTCCCGCGCGATTTTCGGGCAATCCTGAGGCAAACGCGGTCACGATTTTCACAGCCATGTTCATGCATGGCGGCTGGCTGCATCTGTTCGGCAACATGCTTTATCTGTGGATCTTTGGCGATAATGTCGAGGACCAGTTCGGGCACTTGAAATTTCTCATTTTTTACTTGCTAGCCGGCATCGCCGCGACGTTCTCGCAATATGCCGTCTCTCCGGAATCGGGCGTGCCCAATGTCGGGGCTTCCGGCGCGATCGCCGGCGTGCTCGGCGCTTATATCCTGATATTTCCGCGGTCGCGAGTGAATGTCCTGCTTGGAACGCAGGTCGTCGCCATGCCTGCGCTAGTGGTCCTTGGGTTCTGGATCGTCCTCCAGCTCGTGAGCGGCGCCGGCAGCATCGCCGCTACCGACGAGAGCTCCGGCGGGGTGGCTTACATGGCGCATATCGGCGGCTTCGCGTCGGGCGTGGCCATGACCTACCTATTTCGCGGCCGGAGCGAGTCCGACACTCTTGCCTAACGTCCGGGCTCACGTCATGCCGATGAAATCGCGCTTGCCGATGTCGACCCCACAGCGCCGCAGGATGTCGTAGGCGGTGGTCACGTGGAAATAGAAGTTCGGCAGCGCAAAGTGCACGAGATAAGGCTCACCTTTGAAACGCATCTCCTGCCCACCGACGATGAGCGTGATGTCGCGGGTCTCGGACCCATCGATATCCTTGGGCTTGAATCCTTCCACAAACTTCACGGTCTTGGCGATGCGGGCCTTCAGCTCGGCGAGGGTGGTCTCCTCGTCGGGATAACTTGGGACCCGCGCGCCTGCGAGCCGCGCAGTGGTGCCTTTGGCGAAGTCGGCAGCGATCTGGATCTGATTGGAGAGCGGGAGCATGTCGGGGGCAAGCCGCCAATTGACCAACACCTCCGGCTCGATGTCACGATCTTTGGCGAACGCTTCCGCTTTTTCCAGAATTGCGGTGAGATTCTTCAGCATGTGCAAAAATGTCGGAACAGAAGCCGCGTACATTCCAAACGACATGGCGGATCACCATCATGAGAGGGTAAGGAGAGGGCGCGACCTTAGCAGCGCGTAGCGGGAACGGGTCATCACGTTCCGGCGAGTAGGACTGAAGTGGAGGGCAAGACATGCAGGAAAATCGATGGAATTAGCGGCAGGCGTAAGCAGGCGCCACTTGGTCGCAGGCGCGATCGGCGCTCTCGCGCTGTCGATTGCCACGCGCGCAGTTGCCCGCGGTATCGAAGAGCCGGCGACTGAAGCGGACACAAGCTTCATGCGCATGGCCATTGCAGAAGCCGCACTCGGCGATTACCCCTTCGGCACGGTGATCGTGCGTGACGGCGAGGTCCTCGCCCGCGGTCGCAATCTCGGCAAGCAAGAGAAGGATCCGACTGCGCATGGCGAGATGGTGGCGATCCGGAATTTCCTGAAAGAGCACGGCCCCGATCTGCTCAAGGGAACGACGCTCTACACCTCGGGCGAATCCTGCCCAATGTGCATGGGGGCGATCATCTGGTGCGGAATCGGGCGTGTCGTATACGGCGCCTCGATCGTCCAGCTCGCCACGAAAATCGGACAGATCATGGTTACCTACAGCGAGATCGCCAACAAGACGCCGTTCCTCGATATCGCGATCACCGGAGGCGTGCTCGCCGCCGAGGCGATGAAGCTGTTCAAGTAGCAAGCCGCCTCAGCCCTCCCATTGCGGGAACGCCTGCACGATCGGCGCAAGATCGCGTGCATTGTCCCAGTTGCCGCCCTCGCGCGTGAGGCCGAGCCGCACGATGACGAGGTCGCGCGACGGCACCACGGCGATCACCTGCTCGTCATGGCCGAGGAAGTAATAGGCGTCCTCGGGCATTGGCGGGACGCCGAACTTGGGTGATGCCGGCAACCTACGCCAGATATGCGCGCCGTAGCTCCCATCGGCTAAGGTCCGCGCCGGTCCTCGGCTGTAGACCACCCAGTCATCGGGGAGCAGACGCCGCCCCTGCCACACGCCGTCTTGTAGGAACAGAAGACCAAGCCGGGCGAAGTCGCGCGCCGTGGCGTAGAGGAACGACGAAGCCACGAAAGTGCCGCTCGCGTCGGGCGCCATCACCGCGCTTCTCATGCCGAGCGGACCGAACAGGCGCTCGCGCGGATAGCGAAGATAGTCGCGCTCCGATGCGAATGACTCGCGCAAGACGCGGGCGATAATCTCCGAGGTTCCACTCGAATAGTGCCAATGGGTGCCGGGCGGATCGGCGAGCTCTTTGCCTGCGGCGAATTTTGCCTGGTTGCCTTCGGCGAATAGCATCTGCGCGACATCGGCAAGCGGATCGTCATAGCTCTCATCGAAGTCGAGGCCGCTCGACATGCGCAGCAGATCGTCGAGCGAGATGTCGCTGCGCTTGTCGCCCTGCCCACGCCACTCCGGCAACAACGCCTTGTCGGTCACGGCGAGCTTGCCGTCCTTGACCCTGAGACCGATCAGCGCGTTGAGCGCGCTTTTGCTGGTCGACCAGCCCATCAGCGGCATCGTGGCATCGAAGCCCTGCGCGTAACGCTCGGCGACGATACGTCCGTGATGCACCACGACGATGGCCCGCGTGCGGCGAGGATGCAGTGGGTCAGGTTCGGCGAAGGTTGCCTCGACCGCCTTGTCGAGCAGAGCCTTGTCTACTCCTTGGTCGATCGCGCTGAGGTCGACACGCTCGCCTTCGGGCCAAAGCGCCTCGCTGTCCGCCGGCGGCGGATCAGGAAATAAATCCACCGTCTCGGCCCTGAGCTCATCCTCGTTTCTGCCGTTGAGAATCGTGCAGCCGAGCCCGTCGCGAAAGATCGCTGTCTGGTAGGCAAAACCCGGAATGGAGGCGGTTACACGCTTCTTGTCCGGCTCGACCGTGTGAAAGAAGAGAGCAAGCAGCTCGTAGCCGGGGCCGCTTAGCTCGCCCGCGAAGATGTCGGGCTCCTTGCGATGGGACACGAACAGGCCTGAGCAAAGCATCTCTGCCGTGTAGCCGGCGCCGACCAGAGCGGTGCGGTAGAGCGGATGGGCGGCAGCGGCGAGGACGGTGAGGATGATCAACGCCGTCACGGCCTGTAAAATCTTGCGCTTTGAAATCCCGAACATTGCGCCACCTTGGCCGATCCCGTTCGCGGGGGCTAGGAGCGCCCAGGTCGCGCACCGAAATAGCAAACAAATTCTGCGCAAACTGGTTCTATCGAAGCCACCTTATAATCTGCGATTTTTTGGCTTGATTGAGCCGGGCTTTGGGCTGCATGGCTGCAAGATCACCCGGAACACGAGTCTTTCGAGCGCGAGCGGCAGGCAGAGCGAGCCGCGTGGCGTGCCACTCGTGGGCTCACCTAGCAGACACGCTCCCTGCCCGCACACAGCCATTCCTGGGCTTTCCGGGGCAGTCCCTACGGCGTACCAACAACCGCACCAACACGAAAGGCCAGAAACCGAGGCAATCTAAGGCCTGCCCGGCAGCGCCGGTCGCCCTCCGTGCCGCCCTGGTGCTCGCGCGCGCTGGCCCTCTTGGGTTTGGCATGAGGGTAGAATATCACGCAGCAGAAGCCCCGGAGTGTCGCTTCGGGGCTTCTGCTCGACCCGGTTTCTACGACGACACGAGGATTCGCCGGGCCTAACCAGCTCGCTGGATGGCAAACAACTTCAGACTGCGGGCTGAGTTCCGACCAAGAAAAAACCCCAGCCTTGGAGCCGGGGCTTCTAATAAGCTTCTAATAAGTCTTGCGCTTGCGGCGCTGGCTGACGGGGGGAAAAGCCGGGGATGAGTTACGCCGCACTCCTGCAACGTCACCTCAAGGGGCAAGTTCCAAAGTCACTGGGCCCCTCGCGGCTCGGGCGATTGAAACCCGGACGGCAGCTTCCGAGTTTTGCGAGCAACCGGTCTCCGGGCGCTAGTATTGAGTAGCGTGTAACGGAGTTGTCGCCCAGGCCGCGTTATTGAGCAAAGGGCCCCGCTAGCCAGGGGCCCTTTCGCTTTGCGAGTGGCGTGGATGACGATAAGTGACCCACTTCCACGAAGGCGACGGCGTTGAGTTCCCCTGTCTCGGCTACGTCAAGAAGCTCACCCTTTTCTCAGCATGACATGGCTGCTCTGGGGGATTGCCGTATCCTGAGATACGCTATGTACGAGCCCCTTTTGGCAGGCGTCCATAAACTCGGTCTTGTTGAAATAGCCGTCCCTATCGGGGTCAGCAGCCTGCAAGTCGCTGACGTACGGCGTAGCCTTGTCGTAGCTTAGTCTATCGTTATCAGGGACCGCCAAGGACCAAATGGCTTGGCAGTCGCTCTCGTGGAGCGCCGCGTTCGACTGGACGGTTAAAGGCTCGTCCTGAGCAGGAGCATCAGTAGTTCCAGCAAAAGCAGTGCCCAAACTAGCTGGCATCGCTAGTCCGGCAATGATTGCGATTTTCACAGCAACGGTAGTCACTTAATTCCTCCCTTTGACAAACTGCTCGCCTAAACTTGGCTCGCACTGCGTCCCATATGCAACGCGGGCGCGCAATTCATGTCCGCACTTCATAACGGCAGTTGGATAAACTTCTGTGAAGGCAGAAGGCAGTGTGCGACAAGGCCGCCCTCTACGGCGGACCTTTTCTTTGACAATATTCACCCATGCCCCACACGATCGCGCGGTGTTTCGCCGCGGGAATGATACTGGTGCTTGCTAAGATGGCCGAAGCAGAGTCCCCATGTCCGCCTGATGGGGACGATTCAAATTGGCCGACTTACGAGGTCACGGAAAAATGCGGCGATTACGACCAGTGCGCTACCCTTATGGAGAGTGGCCGACTTGAAGAGGCGAAAGCTTGCAATAAAAAAATTGATGACTGCGGAGTGGACCTAATCAAGTCGAACAAACGCGCGGATGCTCACAACGCAGCCTTGGCGGACTGCCGGTCATCGATTTGGAAAACTATAATCAAGCCCCCCGATAAAACCGATAAATAAGTGACAGCGCGCCTGCCGATTAGGGCACGGGGCGGGGCAAATGCCGTTGATGGCGCTTTCGGGCCAACGGCCCTCTTCTTGCAGAGCTTCTGCAAGCGTGGTTCGCTTCTCCTCCTTGTAGCTACGCTTCCTCCCCTTGGAAGCCTCGGTCAGAAACCTGACCGGGGCTTCTTTTTAGCCTGGGACCGCCTCAATTGAAGGCTTCGGTTGCCTGCGGAACGGGCAACTCTTTCCCTACGCGGAGTCGTGAGGAGGCCCGTAGCTGTAGCGGGCTGGACTCTCGGTTAGGTTTCCGATTTTGGCGGCAGCGCTTGGGGGTTCAGTGCTGCCGTTCAAAATGGGCGGCCGCCATCAACGAACCTCGGAGCGAGCGTCGGCCCTATAGTCATTACTGGGCGAAAATCGCCAGCGCGATAGCTAGCCCTCCCACTGTCCAAATCAGCAAGGTCATTGCAAACGCAACCTTGAACGCGGGGTCAGAATCCCGAGGCTGCCCGGTCTCAATAGAGCTTTGCATGATCTTGCGGCGCCAGCTGCGTTTCGGCATCGACAGACCTCCGTAGCCTTCACCGCTAACCTAGCACCACTTGCCCGCTGCATCTCGGCTGGCGTTCCTCCCCCATTACGCTGACTCGCATTTTTCGACAGGCTGTTAGATAGTTTTAGTGTGACCCGCATTTCCCGCCCTGGCTTTATTCCGCCACAACTCCCTAGCTTGACCGACCAGCCGCCCGAAGGCGCTGACTGGATTCATGAAATCAAGCATGACGGCTACCGGACCATGCTCACAGTCGAGCGCGGCACTGCTCGCGCCTACACGCGCAATGGTCATGATTGGAGCGACCGTTATGCCGGCATCATCGCGTCGGCACGCAAGCTGCCGTGCCGGTCGGCAATCCTCGATGGCGAGGTCATTGTGCAGGATGCTCGCGGTGTGTCTGACTTTGAGGCGTTGCAGGCAGCGCTGCGGTCTCAGCCCGCACAGCTAATCTTCTACGCTTTCGACCTTTTGCATCTCGACGGTAAAGACCTACGCGAGAAGCCCCTTATCGAACGCCGCACCAAACTCAAGCGACTAATCGAGCAAGACCCAGACAACCGGATTCAATTCAGCGAAGAATTCATTGGCGATGCTGCCGCCTTCTTTCATGCATGTGCCGCGCATGAGCTGGAAGGCATCGTCTCCAAACTCGCAACCT
>Ga0126378_10002474_pt1 | contig 13691 bp, 13 predicted proteins | sample PanSoiMetPlot_23_FD_92587 | JGI IMG/M metagenome (GOLD analysis project Ga0126378, IMG submission 92587) | Tropical forest soil microbial communities from Panama - MetaG Plot_23 | ecosystem: Environmental > Terrestrial > Soil > Tropical forest > Bulk soil | place: Panama | collected 2016-02-17 | reverse complement strand
TCCGAGGCCTCCATGAGGTCGCGCCCTCCGAACAGGATCCGGCCACCGGCGATGCGGCCGGGCGGATCGGGGATCAGGCGCAGGATCGACATGGCGCTGGCGGACTTCCCGGAGCCGCTCTCGCCGACGATCGCGACCGTCTCGCCTTGCTCGACTGTATAGGAAACGTCGTCGACCGCCCGCACGACCCCGATGCCCGTGCGAAATTCCGTGCACAGTTCCCGCACGTCCAGTAACGGCGGCACACGCCCTCCCAACGCTCTCCCAAGCCCGCGATCCCGCGAGCGTCTGTTAATTGGCTGTGATTATGGAACAGCACCGGAGGCGGCGCAAACGCGCAAAATCCCGCCCTTCGGGCCTCCTCCGGCGGCGCGGGCGCGCTCGAGAGCGGCGCCGCGCCAGTATTCGCAGAAACACGTACAGCCCCCAGAGGAGTGGATGAAATCCCCCTTACCACTCTGAGGGGGCAACCGTTTGTCCGCTCCAGGACGGCGACGCGCCGCATATGCCCCGAAAATGCCGGGATCGCGTCCCCGTGATTGCCGCAATCTCGACCGACGGTGGCTACCGACCCAATCATGAGCGGGAGGCTCCCATGAGACGGCCGGCAATCCCCACCCTCATCGTGATGCTGCTTTGCCTCGCTGGCGCGCCCGCGTTCGCGGGTGATCTCGCGCTCAAGCGAGTCATGCTGTCGACGGGTGGGGTCGCCTATCTCGAGTACGCGGCGGAAGTCGACGGCGACGCCACGCTCACCCTCAACGTGCCCCTTGACCAGGTCGACGACGTCCTCAAGTCGATCGTGGTCTACGACAGCAAGGGCGGCGTCGGCGCTGCGAGTCTCCCGGGCCGGCAGCCGCTCACCCAGGTGTTCAGTGACTTGCCCTTCGGGCCCGAGGCGCTCGCGTCGCCCGCGGCGCTCCTCAACGCGCTCCAAGGCGCGGAGATCCGCGTCGGCGCGAGCCGTCCGATCACCGGCAAGCTCCTGCGGGTCGTCGCCGAGACCACGCGGGCGACCGACAGCACCACCACGACCCGCAACCGCGTCAGCATGCTGAGCACGGAGGGCCTTCAGCAATTCATCCTGGAGGACGCCGAAAGCGTGCGATTCGTCGACACCGATCTCCAGGCCAAGGTCGACCAGGCGCTTGCCGAGATCGCCTCGCACCGGGCCAAAGACCGGCGCGCCATCTCGCTCACCACGCATGGCAGCGGGACTCGCACGCTGCGCGTCGGCTACGTGACGGCGGCCCCGCTTTGGAAGGGAACCTATCGGCTGAGCCTGCCCGCGGAGGGCGCCACGGCGCATCTCCAGGGCTGGGCGGTGCTCGAGAACATGAGCGGCGAGGACTGGAATGGCGTCGAGCTCACGCTCCTCTCCGGCAATCCCGTGAGCTTCCGCCAAGCTATCTATCAGGCCTATTACGTGCACCGACCGGAGGTGCCGGTGGAGGTCGCGGGCCGCATCCTGCCAAAGCAAGACACCGGCACCGTGGATGAGATCCGGGCTGCCTCCGGCGCCGGCGCGGCGAGCTTGGGCGGGGCGATACGGGCCATGCCTGCGGCGGCGCCCCCGCCGGCGCTCGCGCAACAAATGAAAGCGCTCGGCCTCGCCGAGAGCCTGGAGAGGGATATCCCCATGGCAGCGGCGGCGGACGCCGCGGCGGCGCAGGAGGGCATGACGCAGGTCTCCTTCCGTATTCCGGTGCCGGTCACGCTCGGGAGCGGCCAATCTGCGCTGGTGCCGCTGATCGACCGCAATCTACCCGCCGAGCGCTTGGCGCTGCTGCAGTCCGCTACCAGCACCGCGCACCCGCTCGCGGCGGTGAAGCTCACCAACGACGGCGGCAACGGCCTGCCGCCTGGCGTGGTCACGCTCTACGAGCAGGGACCGCAGGGCACCGTCTATGTCGGCGACGCGAGGCTGGCGGGCTTGCCGGCCGGCGAGAACCGGCTCTTGAGCTACGCCGTGGATGAGAAGACCAAGACGCTGCGCGATTCCGAGACCGCGAGTCGGCTCACCAAGGCCACGATCGCCCAGGGCGTGCTGCATCTGACGCGGAGCGAGCGGCTCTCGGTGGCCTACACCGTCGCCGCGCCCAAGACCGAGGCTCGCCACGTCATCGTCGAGCAGCCGCTCATGTCGGGCTGGACGCTGATCGCGCCCGGGAAGGGCGTCGCGGAGACCGTTTCCGCTTACCGCGCATCGCTCGATCTCAAGCCCGGCGAGACGGAGAGCCTCCGCTTCGTCCTGGAGCGGCCGAACGAGGAGCTTCTGCGCATCCTCGATACCGACGACGAGCAGCTGGGTGCGATCGCCAAGAGCACGGCCATCGATCCCGCAGTCAAGGCGGCGCTCGCCGAGCTCGCGCGGCTCCGCCGCGTGGTCGCCGAGAAACAGGCGGCGGTGTCCCGGATCGAGACTGCCATCGGCGACATCGCCGAAGACCAGAGCCGGATCCGCGCCAATCTCGAGAGCGTGGACAAGGAGAGCGCGCTCCACAAGCGCTACATCGAGAAGCTCGCCGCCGAGGAGACCCGCATCGAGGCGCTGCAAGCCGACCGTGGCAAGGCCGACGACGAGACGCGTGCCGCGACGGACGCGGTCGCGGCCTACATCGCCAAGCTGAGTGTGTGACGCCCGGTGCGTCCTGCGTGGTTCGACGGGCTCACTATGAGGGCGCTCGCCCTCACCCTGAGCCGCCGCCGAAGGCGGCGAGTCGAAGGACGCTCGCTTGCTCAGGATGGGGTGGATTGAGAATGCGCGAAGAAAAGCTCCTCATCCTGAGCAAGGGCCGATAGGCCGCGCCGAAGGACGCAGTGGCGATGCCGCAAAGCCCCAAAGCATCGCCGCAGACCTCGACGCGCCTGTGCTTTTCTCCCGACATCTGCGGGGAAGCATCCCCGACCTGCTAAGATGCGATTCTCGAGCTGCTCTCGCTGTTCTCGTGAGATTGACTCGGCGCCCGGCCACCCGTAGCTTGCCGCCATGCCGTCCGGCCGCGCCTTCGTCTCGAAGTCCCGAAAGCCCCGCGATCAGGGGCCGGGGATTCGTTTGCGCTGATCGAATCGGACGCGATCGACCACCAGGCCCCGCCGGCGACGGACGGGGCTTTTTCATGTCTGCCCTCGCCTCTCGTGCCGGCGGCGCCGCAACCGGAGGAGAGGATCGTCATGGATAGCAATGCATCGCTTGAACGACCATCACTCGAGGGCATCTGGCTGCCGCTCGTCACGCCGTTCACCGACGGCGCGCTCGATGAGGGGGCGCTTGCAAGCCTGGTCCGGCACTACATGGCGCAGCCGATCGACGGGCTCATCCTCGCCGCCACCACCGGCGAGGCGCTGACCCTCGACGACGCCGAGGTCGAGCGGCTGGTCGCGGTGACGGCCGAGACGGCCGCCCGGCGGCGGCCGATCTTTCTCGGCCTCTGCGGCAGCGACACGCGGAAGCTGCTGCACCGCCTCGACGAGACCGCGAGCTGGCCGATCGACGGCTATCTCGTGACCTGCCCCTATTATTCGCGGCCCTCCCAGGAGGGCCTGCGCCGGCATTTCGAGGCGCTCACCGACCGCACGACCAAGCCGATCGCGCTCTACAACATCCCCTACCGCACCGGCGTCAATCTCGCCAACGAGACGGTGTTCCGTCTGGCCGAGCTCGAGACTGTGATCGGCATCAAGGACTGCTGCGCCGTTCCCGCGCAGAGCTTCGACCTGCTGCGTGGACGGCCGGCGGGTTTCGCGGTGATGACCGGCGAGGACGGCTGGTTCTTCAGCGCGCTCGCCCACGGCGCCGACGGCGGCATCCTCGCCTCCGCTCACGTCGACCCCGAGGCCTTTGCGGCGGTGCGTAGAGCGCTTCTCGCCGGCGAGCGCGAGCGCGCCTTGCGGCTCTGGACCGATCTGGTCGACGTGGTGGCGCTGCTCTTTGCGGAGCCGAGCCCGGCACCGATCAAGCATTGGCTCTGGCGGCGCCACCTGATCCCGTCGCCCGAGGTGCGCATGCCTATGGCGCCGGTAAGCGCAACGCTGGCCGGGCTGATCGACCGCATGATCCAGAAGCGTGCGCACCAGCCGAGCGCCGTAGCCTAGCGGGCGAGCGACGCCCGCGCCCACCGCACGCGCCAGAGGATCAGCCCCGCCGACCACGCCAGCATGACCACGAGCGCCGCCGCCATCGGGAGCGGCGCGCCGATCGGCACGGCGAGCACCGGCAGGCAGGCGATGATGGCGCCGAAGAACGGGCCCGCGCGCTCGGCAGTGCGCGCGGCCGTGATCACGACCGAGGCGGTAATCAGGATCTTGGCGAGGAACGGGACCCAGAACGGGTCGAGCGTCATGCGCGAGCGGCTCAGATCTCGAGCTGGCCGCCCAATTCCACCACTCGATTGGCGGGGATGCGGAAGAACTCGGTGGCGTTCAGCATATTGTTGGTCATGAAGGAGAACAACCAGCGGCGCGCGCGCGACAGCCGCGAGTTCTTGGCAGCAATGATCTTCTCGCGCCCGAGAAAGAATGACGTCTCCATCAGATTGAAGCGGAATTGCATCAGGCGAAGCTGCGCGAGCGCGCGCGGAATATTGGGCGCGTCGGCGAACCCGTAGTGCACGGCAACGGTGTGGAAGCCGTGCTCGAGATGCTGGATCGTGAAGCGCTGATCGGCGGGCACGTGGGGAATATCCTCCGTGGTCACCGTCATCAGCACGACGCGCTCATGGAGGACCTTGTTGTGCTTGAGGTTGTGCAGCAACGCAGCCGGAATCTGGTCGACGTTGCCGGTCATGAAGATCGCCGTGCCGGCGACGCGATCAGGCCGGTCGGGCCGGAGCGAAGCGAGAAAGATGTCGAGCGGCATGGCCTCGCGTTGGCGCTCCGACTGGACCAGTGCGCGGCCGCGCATCCAGGTCGACATGACCCAGAAGGCCGCCATCGCGACCACCACCGGGAACCAGCCGCCCTCCTCGATCTTGAGCAGGTTGGCGCTGAACAGCGAGAGATCGACGGCGAGAAAGAAACCGAACAGAAGCAGCGACGGCAGGAGGCTCCAGCGCAGCACGCCGATCATGTAGATCGCCGCCAGTAGCGCATCGAGACTCATGGTTCCCGTGACCGCGATACCGTAGGCGGTGCCGAGGTTGTCCGACGACTTGAAGCCGAGCACCAGTGCCATCACCGCGATCAGCAGGAACTGGTTCACCTTCGGCAGATAGATCTGGCCGCGCTCCTCCTCGGACGTGTGGCGCACCTGCAAGCGCGGCAGATAGCCCAGCTGCACCGCCTGCTGCGTCATCGAGAATGCGCCGGAGATCACCGCCTGAGAGGCGATGATGGTGGCGGCCGAGGCGAGCACCACCAGCGCGTAAAGCCCCCAATGCGGGACCAGCCGGAAGAATGGATTATCGAGCGCTTCCGGCGCCCGAAGCAGTAGCGCGCCCTGCCCGAAATAGTTCAGGATCAGTGCAGGGAACACCAGATAGAGCCACGCGCGGCGGATCGGCTCGCGTCCGAAGTGCCCCATGTCGGCGTAGAGCGCCTCTGCGCCCGTGACGGCCAGGACCACCGCACCCAGAATCACGAAGCCGCGTAGGGGATCGGCGAGCAGGAACTCGACGCCGTAGAGCGGGTTGAGTGCCAGCAGAATCTCCGGCTGGCGCACGATCTGAACCAAGCCAAGCGACGCGATCACGGCGAACCAGAGCGCCATCACCGGACCGAAGAATCCGCCGACCATGGCGGTACCGCGCCGTTGCACCAGGAACAGCGCGAGCAGCAGCACGAGCGTGATCGGGATGACATAAGGCTCGAAAAGCGGCGTCGCGACCTTGAGGCCCTCCACGGCGGAGAGCACCGAGATCGCCGGCGTGATCACGCCGTCCCCGAAAAACAGCGAGGCGCCGACCAGGCCCGCCGCCAAAATAAGCTTGTGCCGCCGGCCGCGGCGGCTTGCGGAGCGCAACGCCAGCGCCGTGAGCGCTAGGGTGCCGCCGGCGCCACGGTTGTCCGCGCGCATGATGACGATCACGTATTTGAACGTCACGACGACGGTGAGCGCCCAGGCGATCAGCGACAACACGCCGAGGACGCTCGCCTCGCTCACGCCGCCGGCGCCCGCCAAGCACTGCTTTACCGTATAGAGCGGCGAGGTGCCGATGTCGCCGTAAACGATGCCAAGCGCACCCAGGACGAGATTCTGCCGCGCCTTCCGGTGGGCTTCAGAACCGTTCTGCACCGCTGTGAGGGCCATCCGCGTCCTCGGCCGAGGAGGGTATCGTGTGTAATCCCATTCCCGCCGGGGCGCAACGAGGCCGGGGACAGACGTCGCGGCCGGTGCGGCTAGATCTCGAGCTGGCCGCCCAATTCCACCACGCGGTTGCTGGGGATTTTGAAGAACTCGGTGGCGTTCAGCATGTTGTTCGACATGAAGGAGAACAGCCGGCGCTGCCAGCGGGCGAGCTGCGAATCCTTCCCCGTGATGATCTTCTCGCGGCCCACGAAGAACGAGGTCTCCATCAGATTGAACCGGAACTGCATCAGCCGGAGCTGCGCCAACGCGCGCGGGATGTTGGGTTCGTCCATGAAGCCGTAATGCACGATCACCGTGTGGAAGCCGTGCTCGAGGTGCTGGATGGTGAAGCGCTGCTCGTCTGCCACGTGAGGAATGTCCTCGACGAAGACGGACATGAGCACCACGCGTTCGTGCAGGAACTTGTTGTGCTTGAGGTTGTGCAGCAGCGCGCCTGGCACGAGGTCGACATTCCCGGTCATGAAGATCGCGGTGCCGGGCGCGCGCACGCGATTAGGTCCGATGCTCGCGAGGAACATCTCGAGCGGCATCGCGTTGCGCTGGCGCTCGGCCACCACCAATGAGCGGCCGCGCATCCAGGTGAACATCACCATGTAGACGAGCGTCGCCACCGCCAGCGGGAACCAGCCGCCCTCCTCGATCTTGATCAGGTTGGCACTGAAGAAGGCCAGGTCGACCACCAGGAACGTGCCGAACAGCCCGAGGGCGAGCAGCAGGTTCCAGTGCCGGACGCCCGCCATGTAGGAGAAGGCCAAGACGGTCGTCAGCGTCATGGTGCCCGTGACCGCGATGCCGTAGGCGGTGCCGAGATTGTCGGAGGACTTGAAGCCCAGCACCAGCGCGATCACCGCGACCAACAGAAATACGTTCATGGTGGGCACGTAGATCTGGCCGCGCTCCTGCTCGGAGGTGTGGCGGATTTGCATGCGCGGGAGATAGCCCAGCTGGATCGCCTGCTGGGTCATGGAAAAGGCGCCGGAGATCACGGCTTGAGAGGCGATCACGGTGGCGGCGGTCGCGAGCGCCACCATGGGATAGAGGCCCCAGGACGGCACAAGCCGGTAAAAGGGATTGTCCAGCGCCTCCGGGTTGCGCAGCAGCAGCGCGCCCTGGCCGAAGTAGTTGATCACCAGCGCCGGGAAGACCAGGCGCAGCCAAGCCACGCGAATGGCATGCGCGCCGAAGTGACCCATGTCCGCGTAAAGCGCCTCGGCGCCGGTAACCGCCAAGACCACCGCGCCCAGCAGCACGAAGCCTTTGAGCGGTGCGCCCGCCAGCAGTCGCAAGCCCCAGAGCGGATTGAGCGCCTGCAGGATCTCGGGCTGGAGCCAGATCTCGATCGCGCCGAGCACCGCCAGCACCGCGAACCACACGGCCGTCACTGGGCCGAAGAACCCGCCGACCAGGCTGGTGCCGCGGCGCTGGATCGCGAACAGCACGATCAACACGACGACCGTGAGCGGAATCACATAGGGATCGAAGAGCGGCGTCGCGACCTTCAATCCTTCGATCGCGCTCAGCACGGAGATCGCCGGCGTGATCACGCCGTCACCATAGAAGAGGGCGGCACCCACCAGGCCCGCCATCAGGATCAGCCGATGCCGCGTGCCGACGCGTCCGGCCGAGCGGAGCGCCAGCGCGGTCAGCGCGAGGATGCCGCCCTCGCCGCGGTTGTCCGCGCGCATGATGACGATCACGTATTTGACCGTGACCACCATCATCAGCGACCACGCGATCAGTGAAAGCACGCCCAGCACGTTGTCGGGCGTGATACCGCCCTCGGCGTCGAAGCACTGCTTGACCGTGTAGAGGGGCGACGTGCCGATGTCGCCGTAGACGACGCCGAGCGCTCCCAGGACCAGATTGTGCTTCGCCCGCCTCAGAGACTGCGGGTCGGCGTGAGCCGCCGCTTGCGCCATGGCCAACCTTGACGTGGTCCAAAAGGGCGCCCGTGTTTAGTCCTATTCGGGCGCGGGCGCAACCGGCGGGCGGGGTCGGTTGTTAAACATATCGCGCCGATCAGGGAGCCTTCGGGAGCATCCGGCCGAGGTCGCGGCCGCCGAAGATGTGCAGATGGAAGTGTTGCACTTCCTGATGCCCGTCGCGGCCGGTGTTGGCAAGGATGCGGTAGCCCGTCTCGCCGAGGCCCTGCTCGCGCGCGATCTTGCCGGCGGCCCGGAGCAGCGCCGCAAGCTCGACGTCTTTGCCGTCGGCCGTGAAATCGTCGAGCGAGGTATAGGGACTCTTCGGGATCACCAGGATGTGCACGGGCGCCTGGGGTCTGATGTCGCGGAAGGCGAGGACATGGGCGTCCTCGTAGACCTTCTGGCACGGCAACTCGCCGCGAAGGATGCGGGCGAATACGTTGTTGGCATCGTAAGGCATGGCGGCTCTCCTTCGCGGCGATGTTACTGCGGCGAGCGCCGCGCTTTCTCGGCCAGGCCCGACGTGCCCTCACGACGCGCGAGCTCCGCCCACACCTCCGCGGGCGTGATGGATGTGGCGGCCCACAGCACGAGGAGATGATAGAGCAGGTCGGCACTCTCGCTCACCACGGCGGCCCGCCGGCCTGCCGCCGCCGCAAGCGCGGCTTCCAGCGCCTCCTCGCCGAGCTTTTGCGCGGCCCGCTCGGCGCCCTGACTCAGCAGCTTTGCCGTATAGGAGCTCGCGGGATCCGCCTGCGCCCGAGCGCCGATGGTCTCGAAGAGCCGGTCGAGCGTGGTGCCATCGCGTTGAATCATGACGTGCCTCGACGGTGGAAGCTCTGCAGCGACATCGTGCATCCTTCGATGCGCTTCGCTTGCTCAGGATGAGGGCCTTTGAGAATGGCGCAAAGAAAAATCCTCATCCTGAGCAAGCGAAGCGTTGGGCCGCGCGTCGAAGGACGCACGATCGAGTGACATCTCACTCGCGAACCGGAATCCCGGCGTCCCGGAGCGCCGCCTTGGCGTCGCGGATGCTGTAGGTGCCGAAATGGAAGATCGAGGCGGCGAGCACGGCGCTGGCGTGGCCGTCGCGCACGCCTCCGACCAAGTGCGCGAGGCCGCCGACGCCGCCCGATGCGATGACGGGGACCGTGACCGCGTCGGCGATCGCCCGCGTGAGCGGAATGTCGAAGCCCTGCTTGGTGCCGTCACGGTCCATGGAGGTGAGCAGGATCTCGCCGGCGCCAAGCGCGGTCATGCGCCGCGCCCAATCGATCGCGTCGATGCCCGTCGCGCGCCGGCCGCCATGGGTGAACACGTCCCAGCGGCCGGGCCTCGTCTGTTTCGCGTCGATCGCGACCACCACGCATTGGCTGCCGAATTTCTCGGCGGCCTCGCGGACCAGCTCAGGTCGCGCTACCGCCGCAGTGTTGATCGAGGCCTTGTCCGCGCCCGCGATCAGCAGGCGGCGGATGTCCTCGACCTCGCGCACGCCGCCGCCAACCGTGAGCGGCATGAAGCACTCCTCGGCAGTCCGGCGCACCACGTCGTAAAGCGTCGCGCGGTTCTCGTGGGACGCCGTGATGTCGAGGAAGCAGAGCTCGTCGGCACCCTCGGCGTCGTAGACTTTCGCCTGCGCCACGGGATCGCCGGCGTCTACCAGATTGACGAAGTTCACGCCCTTGACGACGCGGCCATCCTTGACGTCGAGGCAAGGGATGACGCGCACCTTCAGCATCACTCGTCCTCCGCCGCGAGCGCCAGCGCCGCCTTGGGGTCGATCCGCCCGTCGTAGAGCGCCCGGCCGCAGATAACGCCCTCGATCCCGTCCTTCGCGTGACCCTGGAGCGCGCGGATGTCGCCGAGCGAGGCGACGCCGCCCGAGGCGATCACCGGCGTCTCCAGGCGGCTCGCTAGCGCCGCCGTCGCTTCGACATTGACGCCCGCGAGCGCGCCATCGCGCTCGATGTCCGTGTAGATGATCGCGGTCACGCCGCAATCCTCGAAGCGAAGCGCGAGCTCGAGCGCCGAAACCTCCGCGGTCTTGGCCCAGCCCTCGACCGCCACCTTGCCGCCGCGGGCGTCGATGCCGACCGCGACCGAGCCCGGAAACTTGCGGCAGGCGTCGCGCACGAGATCGGGGTTCCTCACCGCGGCGGTGCCAAGAATGACGCGGCGGACGCCGCCCTCGAGCCAGCGCTCGATCGAGGCGGCGTCGCGGATGCCGCCGCCGAGCTGCACGGGGATCGCGACCGAGCGGACGATCGCCTCGACCGCGCGGGCGTTGGCCGCCTTTCCGGCGATCGCGCCGTCAAGATCGACCACGTGGAGCCAGCGGAAGCCCTGCGCTTCGAAAGCGCGCGCCTGCGCAGCCGGATCGTCATTGAAGACGGTCGCCGCCTTCATGTCGCCCCGCAGCAGACGCACGCATTGACCGTCCTTCAGATCGATCGCGGGGTAGAGGATCACGGCTCGCCCGTCACATTGGGCGTCAGCGGCTTCCAGAGGAAATGGCCGCTGATGATTCGGCCGCCGACCCGGGCGTAGGCGGGATGCTGGCCCCAGCGGCGATAGCCGATGGACTCGAAGAGCCGGATCGCCGCCGTCTGGGTATCGCGGACGTCGAGGTTCAGTACCTCGACGCCGAGCTCGCGGGCGATCGTCTCGACGAGCTCGACCATCTTCCGCCCGAGCCCGCGGCCGCGCGCCCATGGCGCCACGAACATGCCCGTAAGCTGCGCCGCGAAGGCCTGCGCCTCGTTGTTGCGCGGCGGCCGGACCAGGATCGCCGAGCCCGCGATGGTGCCGTCGAGCCGGCCCACGAAGACGCGCCGCTCCGGCACCAGCACCACGCCTTTCCAATAGGCTTCCATGATGTGGCGCGGCGGCTTCCTGACCCAGCCGAAGCCGCCGCCTTCGGAGATCGCGGCCTCGGCGGCGTCGCAGATGTCGTCGAGGTCGGTGCCCTTGAATTCCCTGAGCAGCTCGACAGAGATTGCACCCGATTTGGAGTCGCTCATGGCCGCCAACCAAGGAAATTCGCGATCAGCCGCAGGCCCGTCGCCTGGCTCTTCTCGGGATGGAACTGCGTGCCCACGAGATTGTCGCGGCCGACGACGGCCGTGAGCGCGTCGCCATACTCGGTGGTGGCGAGCACGTGGGCGGGATTCTGGCAGCGCATCTCGAAGGAGTGCAGGAAATAGGCGTGATCGCCCCCAGATATGCCGGCGAGCACCGGATGCGCTTGGCGGAGCTCGAGCTCGTTCCAGCCCATGTGCGGGATCTTGAGCGAGGGGTCCGTGGGTTTGATCACGACGACTTCGCCGGGGATCCAGCCGAGACCCGCGACGTCCCCGAACTCACGGCCCCAGCTCGCCATCAGCTGCATACCGACACAGATGCCGAGGAAGGGCCGGCTCCGGCCAACGACGCACTCCGCAAGCGCTGCCTCCATTCCGGCGACAGCGGCGAGGCCGCGCCGGCAATCGGCGAAGGCGCCGACGCCCGGGAGCACCACGCGGTCGGCCTTGCGCACCAGATCGGGATCGCTGGTCACCACCACGTCGGTGGCGAAATCACCCTCGCGCGCCGCGCGCTCGATCGCTTTCGCCGCCGAGCGCAGATTGCCGGAGCCGTAGTCGATGAGGGCCGTGATCACAGTCGTCACCCATGGGCTTGCCCCCGCCTCACGCCGACTTCACGAGCGCGCCCTTCGTCGAGGGCACGATATGGGCTTGGCGCGGATCGATCGCAAGGGCGTCCTTGAGAGCGCGAGCCAATCCCTTGTAGCAGGACTCGACGATGTGATGGTTGTTGTCGCCGTAGATGTTCTCGATGTGCAGCGTGACACCCGCCGACTGCGCGAAGGCCTGGAACCATTCCTTGAAGAGCTCGGTGTCCATCTCGCCGAGCTTCGGCTTGGTGAAGGCGACCTTCCAGATGAGATAGGGCCGGTTCGAGGCGTCGAGCGCGACGCGGGTCAGCGTCTCGTCCATGGGAATGAGCGCATGGCCGTAGCGATGGATGCCGCGGCGGTCGCCGAGGGCGCGCGAGATCGCTTCGCCGATGACGTAGCCGGTGTCCTCCGTGGTGTGGTGGAAGTCGATGTGCAGGTCGCCCTCGGCGCGCAGCGAAATGTCGATCAGGCTGTGGCGCGAGAGCTGCTCCAGCATGTGGTCGAGGAACCCGATGCCGGTCTTGATGTCGTAGGCGCCGGTGCCGTCGAGACCGACGGTGCCGCGAATGCGCGTCTCCTTGGTGTTGCGCTCGACGGTCGCCTGGCGCGGTGGGGCCTTGGACACGTTAACTCCTAGATACCGGTGCCTGTCTCCGGCGGGCGGTCTTTTAGCAAGAAGCGCCCGCCGAGGCGAGTCATGCCTTGTCTTGATCCCGGCCGCGCCCAAGCCCACATTTGCACCCTGTACCCTCCCGAAAGGCCTTCATGTCCCAAGCGAGCGACCTGACCTGGCATGGCACGACGATCCTGTCGCTCCGCAAGGACGGCAAGGTCGTGATTGCCGGCGATGGCCAGGTATCCTTCGGTCAGACCGTACTCAAGTCCAATGCCAAGAAGCTGCGCCGGCTCGGCGGCGGCACGGTGCTCGCGGGCTTCGCGGGCGCGACGGCCGACGCACTCACGCTCTTCGAGCGGCTCGAGGCCAAGCTCGAGCAGCATCCGGGCCAGCTCTCCCGCGCTTGTGTCGAGCTCGCCAAGGACTGGCGCACAGACCGCTACCTCCGCCGGCTCGAGGCCATGATGGCGGTCGCCGACAAGACCGTATCGCTGATCGTCTCGGGCAACGGCGACGTGCTGGAGCCCGAGGACGCCATCATCGGCATCGGCTCCGGCGGGCCCTATGCGCTCGCCGCCGCGCGGGCGCTCATCGACCAGCCGGGCCTCGATGCGGAGGCGATCGCGCGCAAGGCGATGGCGATCGCCGCCAGGATCTGCATCTACACCAACGAGAACGTGACCGTCGACGCCCTATGAGCTCCGCCTTCAGTCCGCGCGAGATCGTCTCCGAGCTCGATCGCCATATCGTCGGTCAGGCTGACGCCAAGCGCGCCGTCGCGATCGCTCTCCGCAACCGCTGGCGCCGGCAGCAGCTCCCGGAGGCGCTCCGCGAGGAGGTGCTGCCCAAGAACATCCTGATGATCGGGCCGACCGGCATCGGCAAGACCGAGATCGCGCGGCGCCTGGCGAAGCTCGCGCAAGCGCCCTTCCTCAAGGTCGAGGCGACCAAGTTCACGGAAGTCGGCTACGTCGGCCGCGACGTCGAGCAGATCGCACGTGACCTCGTAGAGATCTCGCTCGTGATGACCCGCGCGCGCATGCGCAAGGAAGTGGCCTCCCGCGCCGAGCTCGCCGCCGAGGATCGCGTGCTCGACGCGCTCGTGGGCGCCAACTCCTCCCAGGAGACGCGGCAGAAATTCCGCAAGCTGCTGCGCGAGGGCAAGCT
>Ga0126378_10002473_pt1 | contig 13692 bp, 11 predicted proteins | sample PanSoiMetPlot_23_FD_92587 | JGI IMG/M metagenome (GOLD analysis project Ga0126378, IMG submission 92587) | Tropical forest soil microbial communities from Panama - MetaG Plot_23 | ecosystem: Environmental > Terrestrial > Soil > Tropical forest > Bulk soil | place: Panama | collected 2016-02-17 | reverse complement strand
GGAGGCGAAGGGCGTTCGCACCCAGGTCGGCTACAATTATCTCAAGAACCCGCTGATGGCCCTGGCGCGCGAGATGGTGGAAGCAGGCGAGCTCGGCGAGATCATCGGCTTCCGCGGCATCCATGCCGAGGACTATATGGTGGACCCGGAGCTGCCCTGGAACTGGCGGGTCGACCCCCGGGGCGGCGCCGGCGTGATCGCCGATCTGGGCAGCCATATCGTCGGCATGGCGCGCTTCCTGCTGGGCCCCATCGCCGAACTCACTGCCGATCTCGAGACGGTGGTGAGGGATCGTCCCGTCGCACCGGCAGCAAAGGAGCGCCGGCCCGTCGAGGTGGACGATATCGCCCGCCTTACGCTGCGCTTTGCCCGGGGTTGCGGCGGCAGCATCGAGGCGAACTGGGTCGCCACCGGCCGCAAGATGCAGCTGGGATTCGAGCTCTCGGGCCGCAAGGGCTCGCTGGTCTTCACCCAGGAGCGGTTCAACGAGCTGCTCCACTACCGCACGGGGGAGGACCCGCGGCAAGCCGGTTACCGGCGTATCGAAACCGGGCCGCAGCATCACCCCTACGGCCTCTTCTGCGTCGCCCCCGGCCATCAGCTCGGCTTCAACGATCTGAAGACCATCGAGGTCGCCGACTTTCTGGAGGCGATCGCGGGCGGCGGCGTCAAGGGGCCCGATTTCCGCGAGGCCTGGGAGATCCAGAAGGTGATCGACAGTGCGATTCGATCGGCGCGAGAGCGACGTTGGATCAGGATCGACTAGGCGGGAGGGATTCGCCGCGAGCCATGAGCCAGGGCATTCTTCGCCGGCTCTTGCCGGAGGCGGTGATCAAGCAGCTCTTCGTCCTGCTGCTTCGCCTGCTCTATAGGGTCGAGCTGCGCGGCGTCGAGAACTATGCCCGCGCCGGCGAGCGAATGCTGATCGTCGCCAATCACGTTTCCTTCCTCGACGCCGTGCTGATTGCAAGCTTCCTTCCCGGCCGGCTGACCTTCACCGTCGATTCCTACATGGCCAAACGGTGGTGGGTGAAGCTTGGCCTCGGCCTGGTCGATTTCTTCACCGTCGATCCGACGCGGCCGCTCGCGACCCGCGCCCTGATCAAGGTGGTGGAGGCGGGCCAGCCCTGCGTGATCTTCCCGGAGGGTCGCATCACCATCACCGGCGCGCTGATGAAGATCTACGAAGGCTCGGTCATGGTCGCCGACAAGGCCGATGCCATGATTCTTCCCCTGCGGATCGACGGCGCCCAATACACGCCCTTCTCGCGGATCAAGACCAAAGTGCGGGTGCGCTGGTTTCCCAAGATCACCCTCACCGTGATGCCGCCGCAGAAGCTTGGCGTGGACCCGGCGCTTCGCGGCCGCGCGCGACGGCGCGCCATCGGCCTCGAGCTCTACGACGTGATGACCAATCTGATCTTTGCCACCTCAGACCATCGCCGGAGCCTGTTCGCGGCCCTGCTGGAAGCGCGCAAGATACAGGGCGGCGGCCAGGACATCCTCGAGGATATCGGCCGCACACCCCTCAGCTACAACCAACTGCTGACCAGAAGCTTTGCCCTCGGCCATGCGCTCGCCGCTGTCTCGACGCCCGGCGAGCGGGTCGGCCTGCTTCTGCCCAATTCGGCTGGGGCGGCGGTCACCTTCTTCGCCCTTATTGCTCAGGGCCGGGTGCCGGCGCTGCTCAACTACACCTCGGGCCCGGCGGGCATGATCGCCACCGCCCGCGCGGCGGAGATCAGAACGGTGGTGACCTCGCGGGCCTTCCTGACGGCCGCCAAGCTCGAGGCGGCAGCCCAGCGTCTCGGCGAGGAGGCCCCCCTCCTGTACCTGGAGGATGTTGCTGCGGGAATCGGCCGGCTCCGACGGCTCGCTGCCTGGGCCAAAGCCCGATGCCCCGGCCTCTTCGCGCCCCGCGGCATCGGCCCCGACGATGCGGCGGTGGTGCTGTTCACTTCCGGCTCGGAAGGTACGCCCAAGGGGGTGGTTCTGAGCCACGCCAATATTCTCGCCAACCGCTACCAGATGAGCGCGGTGATCGACTTCACTCCGCAGGACATGGTGTTCAATGCGCTGCCGATCTTCCATTCCTTCGGCCTCACCGGCGGGCTTCTGCTGCCGTTCCTGGCCGGGGTGAAGACCTTCCTCTACCCCTCGCCGCTGCACTATCGCCTGGTCCCGCAGATGGTCTATGACACCAATGCCACCATCCTGTTCGGCACCGATACCTTCCTCGGCGGCTACGCCCGCGGCGCCAATGCCTATGACTTCCACAATCTGCGGCATGTCTTCGCCGGCGCAGAGCGGGTCCGCGAAGAGACGCGCCGCGTCTGGGCCGAGAGATTCGGCCTGCGCATCCTGGAAGGCTATGGCGCCACGGAGATGTCGCCGGTGATCGCCGTCAACACGCCGATGCAGTTCAAACCGGGCAGCGCAGGGCGCTTCCTCCCCGGCATCGAGTGGCATCTGGCGCCGGTCGAAGGCATCGCCGAGGGCGGGCGCCTCTTCCTCAAGGGGCCGAACCTCATGCTCGGTTATCTCCGGGCCGAGGCGCCCGGCCGACTGGAGCCGCCGCCCGGCGGAGTCTACGACACCGGAGACATCGTCGCCGTCGACGGTGAGGGCTTCGTCGCCATTCTCGGTCGCGCCAAGCGCTTCGCCAAGATCGCCGGCGAGATGGTATCCCTCGCCGTAGTGGAGGCGCTCGCCGCCCGACTCTGGCCGGACGACCACCACGCCGTGATCGCCCTGCCGGATTCCCGCAAGGGCGAGCAGCTCGTGCTGGTGACGGATCGTGCCGCCGCGAGCCGCGAAGCTCTCCTGGCGGAGGCCCGGGCGACGGGCCTGCCGGAGCTCTTCCTGCCCCGAACCATCCTTCCCGTCGAGCGCCTGCCGCTGCTCGGCAGCGGCAAGCCGGACTATAAGGCCATCGCCGAGCTGGTGGCAAAGCTGGCGCCGGCCTCTGCCGGCTAAAAACATGTTTACGTTGCGGCCGACGGCCGGCATGGTCCGGACGCGCTCGCCGCTGCAGGGCGGATGAGACGGAAGGGTCAGCGATGGATCAGGGCAATCTCGGACTGCTGAAGACCCGGCGATTCCTGCCGCTGTTCGTCACCCAGTTCCTGGGCGCCTTCAACGACAACCTGTTCAAGAACGCGCTCATCATTCTCATTACCTTCAACCTCATACAGGCCGCCGGCCATGAGCAGATGCTGGTGACCATCGCCACCGGCGTTTTCATCCTGCCTTATTTCATGTTCTCCGCCATGGCGGGCCGTCTCGCGGACAAATTCGAGAAGCAGAGAATCATCCATATCATCAAGGCGGCCGAGATCCTGATCATGGGGGTGGCGACCGTCGCCTTCTTCACCGGCAGCATCACGCTGCTGATGACGGTGCTGTTCCTGATGGGGACGCACTCGACTTTCTTCGGGCCGCTGAAATACGGCATCCTGCCGGTCCATCTGCAAACCAGCGAGCTTCTCTCCGGCAATGCCATGATCGAGGCGGGGACCTTCCTCGCCATCCTGCTGGGGACCATCGCGGGCGGCGTGCTGATCCTGACCGCCCACGGCCTCCTCACCGTCAGCCTGCTGGCGCTGGCGGTAGCGGTGGGTGGGCTGATCGCCAGTCTCTACATTCCGCACGCGCCGGCTGCCGCTCCTGGACTCGAAGTCGGCGCCAATATCGTCGCCGACACCTGGGAGCTGATTCGCTATGCCGCATTGCGTTGGCCGATCATGCTCCCCATCCTGGCGATTTCCTGGTTCTGGCTCATCGGCGCCACCTTCCTGGCGCAGTTTCCCGCCTTCGCCAAGGATGTGCTGGGCAGCGATGACCACGTGGTCACCCTGTTCCTGACCGCCTTCTCCATCGGCATCGGCGTCGGCTCCATGCTGTGCAACCGGCTGCTCAAGGGCCAGATCAGCATGCGCTATGTGCCGGTGGCGGCGATCGTGATGACGGCCTTCATCATCGATCTTTATCTCGCGACCCGCGATCTCTCGGCCGGCAGCGAGCCGCTCCAGAGTATTCCCGCGTTCCTCGCCCGGCCCGTCGGCTGGCGGGTGCTGATCGACCTTCTCATGCTCGCCATCGCCAGCGGCTTCTACATCGTACCGCCTTACGCCCTGATGCAGCTCCGCAGCGAGCCCAGCCATCGCGCGCGGGTCATCGCCGCCAACAACATCATCAACGCGGCCTTCATGGTGGGGGGCTCCGTCCTAGCGGTGCTGTTGATCGCGCGGCATTTCAGCACGCCGGAGATCTTCCTCACCTTCGGCATTCTCAATTTATTGGTGGGGCTTTCGCTCTATCACCCCCGGACGAGGGCCGCCGCCTGACCCGGCGAGCCGCTGGTGCCGGCAAAAACCAAGCCGGTCAGGCCCGATCCTCCGGATCGCCTTCCGAGACAAGCTACCTGTCCGCCGGTCGTGCGACCGGCGCGATCAGAGCCCCGCGGGCTTCCCTTTGTTCGACTGAATGTTCAGGCCGGACTCCGCCTGGCCCTTCTTTTTCTTGTTGGCCTTCGGCTTCTTCGGCTCGCGACCGCTTCTCTTCTGACCCTTTGCCATGGTCACCCTCTCTGTCTGTCGAGCGATTGGTCATCTCCTCCATGAGAGACGGCCGCAATCGCCCGCTGCGATTGCCATGCTAGCAAAGCTGCGCTCGCCTCGCCAATGGGCGGCGGCTCATCATGCCCTCGGCGCGGGCGATGATCTCGACCGGCGCGATCAGGCCGCACCACCCCGCGTCCCGGTGGCGGGCGCGCGGGTTCCTCCCCTAAGATCGGGGCCCGATGATTCCCGACCCCAGCCCCGAAGATCTCGCTATACGGGATACCCTGCGCCGCTTTGCCGAGAGCGATCTCGCCCCCAGGGCCTCCGCCTTGGACGAAAGCGAGGCCTTCGCCGGCGCGCACCTGCCGGGGCTTGCTGCCCTGGGCGTCATGGGCCTGAACCTGCCAGAGGAATGGGGCGGGGCGGGCGCCTCGGCCCTCGGGCTGGTGGGCGCTGTCGAGGAGATCGCCAGGGCTTGCGCTGCGACCGCCTCGATGGTGACCGCGCATTTCCTGGCGACGGACGCGATCCTTCTCGCCGGTAGCCCCGCGCAGAAGGCACGCTATCTGCCGGATGCCGCCGCCGGCCGGCGTCTGGGCGCCTTCGCCCTGACCGAGCCCGGCGCGGGTTCGAGTCCCGCCGACATGACAACCCGGGCCGTGGAGGCCGGCGAAAGCCTGCATCTCAAGGGCACGAAGCATTTCATCAGCAATGCGGGTGCCGCGGATTTCATCATCCTCTTTGCCCGGAGCGGCGAGTCCGGACCGAGGCCCATCATTGATGCCTTCATCCTGGATCGCGATACGGCGGGGGTCACCTTCGGCCCGCCGGAGCCCACCATGGGCATCCGTGGCGGCCATATATTCGAGATCGCTCTCGACTGCCGGATCCCGATTGATCGACGGCTGGGCACAGCGGGCGCGGGCTTCCGTACCGCCATGCAGGTGCTGGACCGCGGGCGGATCGAGGTGGCGGCGATGGCGCTCGGCATCGCCGAGGCGGCCATGGAAGCTGCCCTCCGCTGGGTGAGAGAGCGCAAGATCGACGGTCAGCCCCTGGCCGAGCGACAGGGCGTGCAGTGGATGCTGGCCGATATGGCGACGGAGATCGAAGCCGCCCGTCTCCTCACCTATCGCGCCGCAGCGCTGCGTCACGCCGGTGCAGCTTTCACACGCGAAGCCGCCATGGCCAAGCTGACGGCGAGCGAGACGGCTGGCCGCGTTACCGATCGCGCGCTTCAGCTTCATGGGGGCTATGGCTTCAGCCGGCGGCTGCCGCTCGAGCGCCTCGCCCGGGATGCCCGCATCTTGCGGATCTATGAAGGCGCCTCGGAGGTCCAGCGCAACATCATCGCGCGCCTTCTCTTGCGGGAGACCTAGTGGATATCCGCGACCTCACGCCCTTCGAGACCTCCGGCGCAGCCCTGCGCCACCAGGCAGCGCTTCGCCCGGACGAGGAGGCGCTGATCTTTCCCTTGAGCGGCGGGCGCCTGACCTTCGCCGGCTGGCTCACCGAGGCCGAGAGTCTCGCCCGGGGATTGCTCGCCCTCGGCCTGCGGCCCGGCGATCATGTGGCTCTCCTGGCTGAGAACCGGCTGCAATGGCCGGTGACCCAGCTCGCCATTGCGCTTGCCGGCATGGTCATGGTGCCGCTCAACAGCCACTACCGGCAGGACGATCTCGCCTTCGCTCTTAAGCAATCTGACAGCCAGGCGCTGCTGCTCTCCCGCGCCTTCCGCTCCAACCCCTATCTCGAGATGGTCGAAAGGCTGCACCCCGACTTGCCGAAGCTCAGCCACATCGTCTGCTTCGATGGCACTGCCGGAGCAGCGATCGGCTATGACGAATTGCTGAAACCAGACAGGCGAGACGCGCTGCCGGAGGTGCGCGCGACGGATATCGCCGTGCTGCTCTATACCTCCGGCACCACAGGCTTTCCCAAGGGCGCGCTCCTCACCCATGGCGCCATGCTGGCCAATGCCTGGGGCACCAGCCAACGCCTCGGTGTCACCGCCGGCGACCGCTGGACCTCCATCATCCCGTTTTTCCATTGCGCCGGATGCATCCTGAATGTCCTGGGCTCGCTCCAGAACGGCGGCGCCTATGTGGGCGTGCCCTCCTTCGATCCCGTCGGGCTGTTCGAAATCATCGAACGCGAGCGCTGCACGCTGCTCTCCGGCGTGCCGACCTCCTATGCGGGCATGCTCGATCATCCCGAGCGCGAGCGCTTCGATCTCAGCTCCCTCAAGGCCGGAAGCTGCGGCGGGGCCGATGCCGATCCCGAGGTGCTGCGGCGCTGCGCCGCGGAGTTCCCCATGCCGCGCCTGGCGCAAGTCTACGGCCAGACGGAATCGGCGACCCTCGTTACCTGCCCCGAGCTCGACGATAGGGAGCGCTTTGCGACGGCGGGCCGGGCGCTGCCCGGCTATGAGCTCCGCATCGGCGATCCCGAGAGCGATGACAGCCTGCCCGCCGGGGCGATCGGCCAGATCCTCGCCCGCGGGCCCATGGTCATGCAGGGCTATTACCAGCGCCCGGCAGAGACGGCGGAGACCATCAGTGCCGATGGGTGGCTCCGCACCGGCGATCTCGGCTACATGACGCCGGAAGGGCGGCTGGTTGTGGCAGGCGGGCGGCTGAGGGACATGATCATCCGGGGCGGCGAGAACATCTATCCCGCCGAGATCGAGAACCTGCTGCGCGGGCATGCAGCCATCGCCGAGATCGCGGTCTTCGGCATCGCCGACAGCTATTATGGCGAGGTGGTCGGGGCCGCGGTGAAGGCGAGCGGGCCGGTCACGGCAGCTTCGCTCTCGTCCTTTTGCCAGGGGCGCATTGCCCGCTTCAAGATCCCGAGCCGCTACTTCACGGTCGAGGCCTTTCCGATGACGGCCAGCGGCAAGATCCGCAAGACCGAGCTCAGGGCCCAGGCGGCGGCCGGAGCGCTGACGCCGCTCGCATGAACCCCGGCGATCTCGAATTCTGGTACGACTTCCACAGCCCCTGGGCCTATCTGGCCGCGACTCGGATCGAGGCGCTCGCCGCGCGCCACGAGGTCACCGCGCGCTGGCGCCCGCTCCATCTGCCGCGGCTGATCGAGGCGATCGGCGGACGCCGACCGCTGGAGGAGAACGCCGCCTTCGTCGCCTGGTACAAGCAGGACCTCCAGGACTGGGCGGAGCTCTACGGCATCAAGATCCGCTATCATCCCGACTATCCGCTCCGTCCGGCGCGTGCGCTGCGAGCGGCGCTGCGCGCGGAGGAGCTCGGCGCCCAACCGGCCTTCGCCCTTGCGGTGTTCCGAGCCTATTGGAGCGAGAGCCGGGACATTTCCGATATCGGCGTGCTGGCCGAGATCGGCGCAGCCTGCGGCCTCGATGGCGCTTTGATCAGTGCCGCCGCGACGGATAATGGCTATGGCCGAAGGCTGGAGGCAAACACCCGCGAGGCGATCGGGCGCGGCATTTTCGGCGTTCCCAGCATCGTCTGCCGGGGGAAGCTCTTCTTCGGCAACGACCGCCTCGACCTGCTGGAGCGCTGGCTCGAACGGGCCTGAGAGCTTCCTCTATCGTCATGTCCGCCAAAGCGGTGTCCTGGGCACCAGCGAGATCACGGCTCTGGACTACCGCTTTCGTGGCAATGACGGCTGCACGCGATTTCTGGATGATTAACACCGCTACGGCAGGGTAAGGAAGCTTGCTTGATCTCCATCCTGGCTCGGGTCATGTTCGACGTTGTGTTGGGTCGACCCCAGCAGGCAGTAGGGGGATATCGGGTCATGACATCGAGACATCGGGGCTTGCGTCATGGGCTTCTCGCGCTCATCGTCGTCACGCTTTCCATCTTCGCTTCCCAGGCTTCGGCGCAGACCGCCGTCGGCCTGATCAAGAAGGCCTCGGCAGGGCTGCCGGTTCGTTCCTTCGAGCAGGTGGTTATGGGCCAGGTCATTCCCCTGGGCGCCAGTGGCCATCTCGAGATCAGCTATTACGCGAGCTGCCTGCAGGAGACCATCGATGGCGGCACCGTCACGATCGGCTCCTACTCGAGTCGGGTGGACGGCGGCAAAATCGCAACAACCAAGGACCAGAAATCCTGCCATCCGCAGCAGGCAGTGATGACAGCCTCCACAGCCGAATCCGGCGCGGTCGTCGAGCGCGTGGTCCCTGCCTTCAATCCCCGCGACTGGGTCGAGACGACGGTCAGCGTCGCGCGGCCGGTCTTCAGCCCCGCCGACAGCCTCGCCGCCCCGGTGCGACTGCGCCTCACTATGCTCGACGATCCGCAGCCCAAGCTGATCTGGGAGGGTGCGGTCAAATCCCTGCCGGCGTCCTATCCGGCGGGCGCGCCGCCGCTGCAGACCGGCCTGCCCTACAAGGCGGAGCTTGTGGGCGCCGACGGGAAGACCCTTTCGGCGACCTTCTCCATCGATCCCGGCTATCTGACGGAATCCGGCAGCGGGGCCACCACAGTCCAGGTCACGCCCTAAGAGAAGCTCGCCCAGAGACATCCATGAGCGCCGCCGCTCTCGCGGGCCAGGGCACGAGCCGAAGGCGAATCCTCATCGTCTCCTCGGCCATCGGGTTGCTGACGGCCCTCCTGGCGGTCACGCCGTTCGGCGCCTATCTCGACCGGCTCGGCATCGATCTGCTGCAGCCCGTACGCCTGCGGCTCAGCCCGCCCAAGGCCGATCCGGCGCAATCCCCTATCGCCATCGTCGCCATCGACGAGGAAAGCTATGCAGCCCTCGGTAATTTCCCCAAGGTGGTCTGGACACCCTGGCTCGCCCAGGTCATGGAGGCATTGCTCCAGGCGAAGGTGAGGACGATCGCCCTCGACGTCGTCTTCCCCACCACCCTCGACGCCTTCGTCTTCGAGGGCAAACGGCCGCTCGCGGGTATCGACATCCCCTTCCTGCAGGCAATCAACGACGCCGCGACGGACAACCGCATCTTGCTGGGCTCAGCCCATGGCGGCAGCATCGCGCCCCATCCCTCTCAAATTATGGCGGCCAACGGGACGGATAATCTGGTGCTGCTTAATCTTGAACTCGACACCGACGGCGTCGTACGCAGCTACCCCGCCAGCCTCCCGACGATCGACGGTCATGGCCAAATTTCCCTCGCCTATGCGCTCGCCACACGGGCCGGTATCAAACCGCCAGGGCACGACACGCTGGTCGATTTCGCATACGGGCCCGGCCATATCCCGGCCTATAGCTTGGCCGACCTGCTGGACTGCGCCAAGGCGGGGAAGGAATCCTTCTTCGATGCCCATTTCGCCGGCAAGTCGGTGATCTTCGCGGATGTGCTCGATTCCGAGGACCGCTTTTTCACCAGCGCGAGCCTGATGACGGCCGGCGGGCTCAGTGAGTTGCCGCCAGCGAGCCAGCCACGCTGCATGCCAGCGGCCGCAGCGCCTGCCTCCATCGGCGTCTCCGGCCGCTGGAAGATTCCTGGCGTTTTCGTCCATGCCACAGCCTTCCAGAATCTGGTGCAGGGGACCGCGATCACGCCGCTGCCGCGACTGGCTGGCGCGGTGGGAGTCGGGCTCATCGCCTTCGCCGCAGCCCTGGGCTTCTATGCCGTGACTCCCCTCATCGGCGCGGCCGCTGGGGTGGCCGCGATCCTCCTCATGGCGCTCGCCGGGGCCTTCGCCTTGGGACAGGAGCTGTTGCTACCCGCCGTCACCGCCTGGTTCGGGGTCAGCCTCGCCTATCTGATGACCGCCGGCGATCGGGTGATTGTCGAGCAGCGCAACCGCCAGCGCGTCATGGACATCTTCGGCACCTTCCTCGCGCCGGCGGTGGTGAAGAAGCTCGCCGCCGATCCCCGCGCGCTCGCGCCGGTGCGCCGGCACGCCACCATCATGTTTATCGACATCGTCGGCTATACCAGCCTGACCGAGAGCCTGAAGCGCGAGCCCGACCGGCTGATCGGGTTGATCAATGAATATCTGGGGCTGTTGGCCGACATCATCAGCAAGCATGGCGGCTATGTGGACAAGTTCATCGGCGATGCGGTGCTCGCGGTCTGGAACGTGCCCACGGTCGAACGAAGCGATGCCGGACGCGCCGCGGCGGAGGCGGCGCTGGAATGCGCCGAGCTCGTCCGCGCCAAGGGCCGCGCCCGCAGCGACGGGATCAAGGTCGATGTGCGCATCGGCATCGCCAGCGGCGAGGTGACCGCCGGCCTCGTCGGCTCGACGACCAAGGCCAACTACACGGTCCTCGGCGATGTGGTGAATCTCGCCTCGCGCATGGAGAGCTCCAACAAGCTCTTCGGGACCCACATGATGTGCTGCGGTGCCACCGAGGCCGACTTCGCCAAAGCCGAGGCCGGGCATGTCTCCATCCGCCGCCGGCGCCTTGGCCGTGTCCAGTTCAAGGGCAAGAGCGAGGGTATCGACGTCTACGAGCTCCTCGATCGCCAGGATGGCATGCCGGAGGAAGGCAACGGATTTGCCGCCGCCGTCGCCCTCTACGAGGACGGCAGGCTCGCCGCCGCCGCGGCCGCCTTCCGGGCCATGGCCGATCACGAGCCGCCGGCGAGGCTCTATCTGGAGCAGATCGCCGAGCTGGAGCGGGCGCCGACAAGACCCGAGCATCCCACGATCATCCTTCACGAGAAGTAGGAGAGTCCCATGACCCTGACCCGGAAACCCCGTATCGCGGCGCCCTTCATCATCGGCCGCCGCAAGTTCCTCACCGGGTCTGCCGGATTGGCCACCGGCGCCCTGCTCGCCGGCTGCTCGGGTGGTGGGATCGATCCTACCAGCCTGCTGACCCACGCGACCACAACGGCAACCAGCCTCGCCGAGACCCAGTCTCTGGGCGAGAAGGATGAGATCCAGATTGGCAACACGCTCTACGGGCGCATCGTCGATTCACAGGGCGGCTACTACCGCAACGCCGCGGTCCAGGCCGAGATGGAGCGCTTCGCTGCTCCGCTGATCGCCACCGCCCAGCGTCAGCATCTGCCGTGGGAGATCGTCGTCCTCGACAACAACGAGGTGAATGCCTGGGCGCTGCCGGGCGGCAAGCTCGGCGTGGACAAGGGGCTGCTGCGCTATTGCGCAAGCGAGACCGATCTCGTCACCGTTATCGGCCATGAGATCGGCCATGCCGATCTCGGCCATGGCATCGCCGAGATCCGCACCCAGCGTTTCAGCCAAACCCTCACCAGCAGCGGCAGCGAGCTGCTCCAATCTCAGCTCTCCGGGCCCGCCGGCGCGCTCTCCGGCCCGCTGCTCGATGCGCTGCAGGGCCCGATCGAACAGATGGTGACTTCGGGCTACTCGCGCGATGCTGAGCGGGCGGCCGACCAGAATGTGCTGAAGGTTTATCAGCAGGTCGGCTACGACCCGCACCAGGCCTCGCATTTCTTCCACACCATGCTGGAGATCATGCCCAAGGACACCACGGCGACGACCTCGCTATTCTCCACATATCCCGGGACGGTGGAGCGGATCGAAGCCATCGATGCCCGGGCCGCCACCATGGCGGTCCCCGGCGGCGTGGTGCAGTCGGCCGATTTCGCGGCGATGAAGGTCGTCTTCCCGACGCGGGACTACTATCGGCGCCACGCGGTCGCGTGAGGCGCTAGCGCACGCATCGGGCTTGCCGCCTCCGTATGGGCCAAGGCAAGATTTCCTGGCCCATGACTGACATCCAGCCCCATATCCGCCTCGCGCAGGTCCTGCTGCCCTGCCCGGATCTGGCGGCAACTCTCCGCTTCTTCACCGGCGAGCTGGGATTCAAGGTCAATATGATCCAGCCGGCGGATTCGCCCTCCGTCGCAGTCATCTCCGGCCATGGCGTCACTCTCCGCCTCGAGGCGGCAAAGGGCACCGAGACCGAGCCATCACCGCTGGTGCTGCGCCTGCTCTGCGACGGAGTGGCCTTACCCGCCGAGACGGCCCGCCACCTCATCGCCCCCGGCGGCACGCGGGTGGAGCTGGTCGATGCCCGCCCACCCCTCGAGCTGCCGGAAGGCCGGCAGGAGTTCGTGCTCGCTCATCTGGCCGGCGAGGAAGCCTGGGGCAAAGGACGTGCCGGGATGCAGTATCGCGACCTGATTCCGGGCCGGCTCGGCGGGCGCTTCATCGCCTCCCATATCCGAATCCCCGAGGGCGGCCCGGTCCCGGACTATGTCCATTTCCACAAGATCCGCTTTCAGATGATCTATTGCCGGAGGGGTTGGACGCGGCTGGTTTATCAAGATCAGGGCGAGCCTTTCCTGCTCGAGGCGGGAGATTGTGTGCTGCAGCCGCCGGAGATCCGCCATCGGGTGCTGGAGGCCTCGCCCGGACTCGAGGTGATCGAAATCGGCTGCCCGGCCGTACACGAGACCTTCGCCGACCATGCGCTTGCGCTTCCCACACCTCACCTCCTGCCGGAGCGGCGCTTCGAAGGCCAGCGCTTTGTACGGCATGTGGCGGCCTCGGCGCGCTGGATCCCATGGCGAAGCAAAGGCTTCGAGGCGCGGGACACCGGTATCGGTGAAGCGACGGAGGGTCTCGCGGGAGTCCGCGTCGTTCGCCCCGTGGCCGGAAAGCCTGCACGTGCCACCGGCAATCATGGGGGCGAATTCATGTTCCTCTATCTTCTCGAGGGCGCGCTCCAGGTCCAGAGCCAGGGGACAGGCGACTACCGGCTCGGCGCGGACGACTGTTGCGTTCTGCCACGCGGCGTCGCCTACGCACTGGAGGGAAGCAGCGATCTAGAGATGCTGGAGGTAACGCTCCCCGCCGACCTGCCGCCGGCGCACTCGCCTTCGGTCTAGTGACCTGGAAACTCATGCTGGCCGGGGACGCGGCCGTTGTTCTTGGCGATGGACCGGTAGTGAAGGATCACCACACCGCTGCCCTCATTCTTGAATGTGAGCATCGAGCCCCATTCATTGAAGCATCTTCCCGGTGAGAGATAGACCATGCCCTCAGGACGGACGGTGACGGTGGCAGCGCCCGTGCTTTCAACGTCGTTGCAGACGCGAAGATCGCCGCCATAGAGCGCCTTCTCAGGGCTCCCCGGCTTCAGGACGAAGGTATTCATCAGGGCCGCCTGCGCCTCCGGCAGCAGACCCAGTGCAAACGCGGCAATCGCGACGAGAAATCTTCTCATCGTGCTGCTCCTC
>Ga0126378_10002472_pt1 | contig 13696 bp, 16 predicted proteins | sample PanSoiMetPlot_23_FD_92587 | JGI IMG/M metagenome (GOLD analysis project Ga0126378, IMG submission 92587) | Tropical forest soil microbial communities from Panama - MetaG Plot_23 | ecosystem: Environmental > Terrestrial > Soil > Tropical forest > Bulk soil | place: Panama | collected 2016-02-17 | reverse complement strand
GGTGCCTTGGCAGCAGCAGGCGCTCTTTGCCCTGCAGTCGCTGCGGCCCGGCGGCATCGAGGCCAATGCCGGTGCGCGGATCAACGCCGCGGCTAACCCCGAGCAGCTCACCGATGGGCAGCTCGCATGGCTGCGGCCAAAGGACTGGAACAGTGGCGGCGGCAATCGCGGCGAGCGTCTCGCCAGCACGACAGCGATTTACGGCCAGCCTCCCTACCAGCCGACGACGCCCGAGCAGTTTGCTCTGGGCGCGCTGCATCCGACGCAGACTGCGGCTGCTCCTGCAGCGCCCGCCGAGCCGCCGATGGCCCCGAGCGCTGCGCCGCCGAGCCTGCTCTCCCCGCAGGGCGCTGCCCGCGCCGCCAGCTCAGCCGCCCCGCCGCAGCTTGCGCCGCCTCCTGCCGCAGCGCCTCCCGCAGCGCCGGCACCGGGGCCGCAGGGCCTGCTAACACCGTCCGGTCAGGCCATTGCGCAAGGTATGGTCGCCGCAGCGCAGAGAGGCGGCCCAGCCGGCGCGCAGTTTGCTGGCCCTGGCGCGGCCGAGCCGCCGGCCGTCGTGCCGCACACCGGAGCGGCCGGCGCTCAGGAGCTGCAGGGCCTCCTCAACCAGCCGCCGCCCGCGCCTGCCCCAGCGCCGCCCGCTGGAGGCCCTCCAGGCCCTGTACCGCCGCCGCCGGCTACCCCTGCCCCTCCCGCAGCTCCTACCCCTCCAGGGCCTCCAGGATCGTCCGCAGCGGTCATGCCGCCACCGCCGACCCCGCCGCCGCCGGCACCGCCCGGTCTGGGCCAGACCCATATCAGTAACGAGGAGATCCAGTGGGCGCAGAGGATGTCGATGCTGATGTCGGTTGGCGGGATGACCGTGCCGGCCGATATCGCGGCCATCGCGTCGCTGCCGACCGATCTGGCAAAGCAGGAGCAGCAGGCCCGGCTCAAGGGTTTCTATGACCAGCAGCTCGCCGAGTACCAGGAGAAGCTGAAGGTCTGGAGCGCCGGGCCGATGGCCGCCGGCAAGCTGCCATATACGCCTGAGCGCGTCGCGCCCGGCGGCGGCGTCAGTATCGGGGGCGCGCCGCCGGCTTGGTACTCGCCGCAGAAGACGGTGCTGCGGGAGAACGATGGCACCTACGGCGAGTATTGGGTCGCGCCGCCGTCGCAGATGTATCCGCAGGGCGTCAGGCAGTACATCGGCCCCGCCAAGCCCAGTGAGCAGGGCGCGGCATTCGGCACAGGCGTCGGCACCGCCCAGGCCGGCAACACGCCGCTGCCCACACCGCCGACCGCACCGCCCGCCGCTCCTGGCGCGCCGCAATATCCTGGCACGCCGCTCGCGCCGGGCATGAACAGCAAGATGCCGACCTATCAGGAGCCGAATTACACGGGCGACCAGCTCAAGGCATACGCGCCCGAGTGGGTCAAGGGGAACGGCGAGCTGACCGGCGTGATCGGCGCGTCGCAGGCGGCCGAGCTACGGTTGCAGGACATCGCCAGCGCCTTCAAGGAAGTGCAGACCGGCCGGTGGCTGACCGACAAGTCCGCGTTCAACGCGGCAATGACCTCGCTCTTTGGCCCGAACGCTCCGCAGATGTTCGCCAACGCTGACCCGGCCAAGGTCGAGCAAGCGCTGCACGCCAACTACCGGGCGACCCTGCAGACGCTGTCCGAGGTCAACAAGCGGTTCACCAACAACGAGTTCAAGGTCACCTCGGAGACCAGCGAAAGCCCCGAGCTGCAGCCCGCCGCAAACCTGCAGATGCTGAGCCAGGACATTGGGCAACTACGGCAGTTGCGGGCGCTCGGCAACGACTGGGTTCAGGCGCGCCTCGATGGCAAGCAAGACCCCTCGATCTTCGCCGCGAAATGGATGAGCGAGAACCCGCTCAAGCCCATCACCGAGGCGGTCGCGAAAGAGATCGGCCCGCTCAAGGGCATGGAGAGCGGGCCTCAGCCAAAGGTCTGGAACTGGAACGCGCGCACCGGGAGGTATGAATAATGGCCTCATCGGTAAACCTGCCTGACGGCAGCGTCCTTAACCTGCCGCGCGATGACATGACGCCTGACGAGGTCAACGCCGAGGTTCAGAAACTCCAGGCGCAGCAGGCGCAGCAGCCGCCACCGGCCGGCCAGCCGCCGGGCGCGCCGCCGCAATGGCCTGCCGGTCCTGGCCGCGAAACGGCGCTCGACGCGTCGGCCGCGCTCAAGGGCGGCACGGAGGGCGTCTTTGGCACGGTCAACACCATGACCGCGCCGATCACCGCGCCGATCAAGGCAGCGGCTGGCTGGCTTGCGCCCTGGCTGGTCGGCGACGACCCGCAGAAGCAGCAGCAGTTCCAGCAACAGCTCAACAACTTTACCGATGCCGCACGCTTGCCGATCCAGGGCGAGCGCGCCGCCGGCCTCATCGACCGGCCTGATCTAGTGCCGCAGAACGCCCGCGAGCGTTACACGACGGCGGGCATCGAGGGCACTACCTCAATGCTGCCGGCGCTGGCAGCTCCCGAGAGCTTGGGCGCGCGCGTCAAGACAGCGATCCAGGGTCTGCTCGGCGGTGTGGGCGGTCAGGGCGCGACCGACATTGCGCAGGGCGCGAATGCATCGGACATCGTCAAGAAGTATGCGCCGGTCGTCGGCAATCTCACCGCATCATTGCTCGGCGGCACGCTCTTCAACGCCGGCAACAAAGCGGCGGGCGTGGCGACAGGCGAGCAGTCGCCCAACACGCAGGCCTATGCCAACCTCGACATCACGCCGAGGATGGCGGGCGATGTCAGCGGCAACCCGTTTCTGCGGCAGGCGCAAAACATCTTTGCCAAGCTGCCCGGCGGTTTTGGTCCGACCGAGCGCGCTGCGCAACAAACGGCCGATGAATGGGGCAACGCTCTCGACCGGACGGCCCGCACGCTCGACCCGCTGGGGATCTCGCGCACCGAGGAGACGGTTGGCACGCATATGCAGGCGCGGGCCAATAACTGGCTCGACACCTTTAGGGCGCGAAACCAGATCAATGCCAACAATCTCGACATGCAGATCCCCGGCGCGACGCCGACCCCGACAACCAATTATCGCGACGCGCTCAACGAAATCCGCACCGACATCCCGACCGCCGAGGCGACGCGCAGCGTGCTGGAGCCGGATCTAAACCGCCGGCTGCTCGATAGCCTGACGACCGATACGCGCATCCCGGCGCGCGATACTGGTCTTGTCGATGCGTCAGGCCGACCGATTATCACGCCCGAGCAGACAAGAGATCTAACCTGGGCCGATGTGCAGGGCATCAGGAAGCGCATTGGCGAGCGCCTGTCAGAGCCGGCGGCCTACGACACGCCCGACATTGGCAAGCTCAAGCAGCTCTATGCCGCCCTATCGAACGATCAGGAGACGCTCGCTAACGGCATGGGCGCGCCAGCCCGAGACGCCTTTAACACGATGCGCGACTACGCCAGGAACGGTCACGACTTTATCGATACGGCGCTATCGAAGATCGTTAAAGGCGACACCATCGCGCCGGCACAGGCGACGAGGAATGTAATGAACACCGCGCCAGCCGGCGGCACCATGCTGAACCAGTTGCGCGGCGAGCTGCCCGATGTTGTCGATGCGCTCGGGGCCTGGAAGCTGCGCGACGCCGCCCTGGCGAACAAGGGCCAGCAGAGCGCTCAGGGCAACCGGCAATCGCCCGGCACGTTCCTGACCGATATGAACGGCCTCTCAAGCGAGGCGCAGACCGCGCTCTACGGCCACAATCCCCAGGTCGCATCGAACGTCTACGATCTGCGTCAGGTTGCTGGCGGCATGAAGGATACGACGAGATATAGCAACCCGAGCGGCACCAGCCCGATGGAGAGAGGGGCCGACATATTGACGGGCGGCGCGGCGCTGGAGGCGGCCCGGCGAGGGTATGAGATGGCCGGTATCCCCGGCGCTATTGCCGGCGCTGTCGCACCATTCATCCCGCCCATGGTCGGCAGCAGAATGCTGACCAATCCGGCAATCACCCGCTACGCCGCAAACCCCGGCGCGGTCGGCTCGACGCCGTCATGGGCACCGGCCGCCTGGGGCATCAACGCGCAATACCCGCCAGGGCTGCTGCAATAGGCTACCAGTTATATTTGCGCTGCCGCCGCGCCTCGCGCTCCTGATAGCTTTCCCTGCCATCGCGCATCCCGCCGAGGATGAGCGCGATAAATCCGACGAGCACGAGCGTGCCGAGACCAACAGCCATCACCACCATCCTTTTTGTGCCGCCAGCGCCGCCAGCGAGCCGGCCATCACGATGAGCCACGCAATAGCGCTTACCCGGCTCTGCCACTTCATCGCCGTCAGCACGCGCATATAGTCCTCGTTAAGCTCCCACTGCACGCGGGCAATCGAGGCGACTAGCGCCAGCAGGTCGAGGCTCGGCCCCGCCTGACCGGGGAACCAGCCTGACAGGCCGACCTCCTCATCCCAGGGATTTGGGTCGCGCTCGTATCTCCAGGGCAGCTTCATCGCTCGTTGCCTGTCGCGTGTGGGCATCGGCAACATATAAGGAAGCACTGCATGACCGTCAAAGGCTGCGACTATTCGCACTGGCAGGGCAATCCCGATGTCGCCGCCATGGCTGCGGACGGCATCGAGTTTGTGCTGATCAAGGCCTGGGAGGCCGACGCGCCGGACCCAGAATACAAGACCAACATGGCCGCCGCCCGGCAGGGGGGCATGCCGGCGCTGGCTTATGTCTGGCTGCATGCGACCGACAGCAGCTCGCGGATGCAGGAGTGTTTCGATTTTGTGGGTACGGAGGCCGTGCTCTGTCTCGACTGGGAGCAAGAGGGCGTGCCGGCGACGGTCGTTGAAGATTGGATGGACGCCTACGAGACCCGGTTCCAGCGCCAGGGCCTCGCCTATTACGGCATCTACCCGCCCGACAATCCGACGCCGCGCATCGGGCGCTGGCCTCGTTGGTTCCCGGAATACTGCTCGCCGAGCGGCCTTAAGCTCCAGCCCTGGGACGGCTCGGCCGATCCCGATTGGCGGTACTGCTGGGCCATCTGGCAGTCGTCGCAGACCGGCCATGTCGCCGGGATCGCGGGCAACAGCGACCTCGACCAGCTCGCGCCCTGCATCAGGATCGAGGACTTCGTCGCTTGGCTCGACCAAGGGACGCCATTGCCCAACCGGCCCGATCTGGTGCGGCCGGCGATCCGCCTGCTGCAGCTCGCGCTCGATTGGCAGGGCTACGCGGCCGGCGCGCCCGATGGCGTGTGGGGGCCGCACACCCAGGCCGCGATCAACGACTACAGCGGCTATGAGGGATGACCGGAATTGTCCTGGCCGCCGCCATCGCGCTCATTGAGCTGCATGGGCCGAGCGGGCAGGTCGTGGGGATCAACCCGGCGGAAATATCCAGCGTGCGGTCGCCCATCGAGGACAGCGGGCGATGGGCGGAAGGGGCGCACTGCGTCATCGTGATGACCAACGGCCGGGTCAACGCGGTCGCCGAGGATTGCGACACGGTGATGCGCAAGGCGAACGACCAGAAATAAGAAGGCCCCTCGAAAGGGGCCTGGAAGTGCGCTACGGTCTCTAAGGTACATCATAGTCAAATTAGACAATGCAAATGCTTGATCTGGCAGACCTCCCCCAGTACGGGGGAGGCTTTTTTTGTGCCCGAAACATGAGCGTTTCTGCCAGTTAGACAATTTTCAGCAGGAGTTTGACGTTTTTTAGCCGAAACGTCTAATCGGCGGCCTCGATCTCGCCCGCCCAGGCCTCCTTCGCGCGGGCCTCGGCCTCCAGCTCGTCCTCGGCCTCTTTGGTGTAGAGGACGACCTCGTCCATGTCAGCCCAGCCGAACTTCATCATCAGCGTCTTCGCCGGATGACGCTTGAGGCAATCATCGCACGCGGCCCGCTTGCGGACGCCGTGAGCCGAGATGCCGGCGGGCAGGCCGGCGGCCCGGCAGGCCTTGGTGAACCATTGGCTAAAATCCTGATTGCGCCAATCCTCGTTGGTCTCGTCCTTGGTATCGGGCAGCTCGGCCCCGACCTGGAACCAAGTGCGGCCGAGCTGGTCGCGCAGGACAGGCTCAAAGGGCTTGTCGGCCGGGCCGGCGGGCGGGCAGGCGGCAATGGCGTCGCGGATCGCTGGCGTGTAGGCCGGATAGGCCTTCGTGCTGGTCTTGCGCCGCCGGTAGAACGAGACGTTGGTCTTGCTGACCCATGACCGGCTGAACCGGATCACGTCGGCCGCCGCCATGCCGAACCCGAGCATCAGCTCGAAAGCCAGCCGCTCCATGGTCTCAAGGCCCCAGTGCGCGCGGAACTGCTCAACGTGCTCGTGGCTCCAGGTCTTGTAGTGCCCAAAGCGCTTGACGACCCGCTTGTCGAGCTTGATCGCCAGCGTCGGGTCTTTGTCCTCGTGCAGCAGGTTGGCGCTGACGCGCTCCTGGAAGAAATGCCGCAGGGCGATGAGCACCTTGCGCGCGGCGGCCGGCGTCTTCTCGCGGGCGGCGATCATTGTGCGGACATGCGCCCGCTCGATCCCCGACAACGGGTTGTCGCCGTGCTGGCGGCAGAGATTGCCGAGCACATTGCGCCGGTCGGCCTGCGTGCTCTTCCGCAGCGCCTGGAAGGCCGGCGTGTCGTAGTACCGGCTCAGGCCGTCGCTGAAGGTCGTGCCGCGCACTTTCTTGGCGACGGCGGGCTGCTCGGCCTCCTGGGCCTGATAGGCCTCCAGGGCGGCCCTGGCCGCCTGCTGCACGACCCGCGACTTGCGCGGACCATTGGGCAGCGAGACGGACGGGAAGCTCTTGTAGCGCAGGCTGTTGTAGGTGACGCCGTTGAGCTTATTGGTGAAGCTCTTAACGTAGTCGCGATTTTTCGAGTTCGTCATTGGTCGTTCGATCCCACTCGCTGGGCTGTTTGCCCTGGTTGACGGCGACGTTGCCGCCGGCAACATAAATAGCGATGTTGCCAACTTTGTCAACTTCGACCCGTGCGACCTTTTTGCCTGCGTTCTCAACGGCCTTAACAGCGGCGGTCAGATCGCGCTGTCTAAAGTTCATCGGGCCTCTCGGCATCAACCGTCTCCTCACGTTTGCGGACGAAATCAAACGCCGTAGGCTCGCGTTTGAGGCCGCTCTCCTGCGCCAACACCTCGCCCATGGTGCGATGGCCGGGCAGCGGCAGGCCGTGCTTCCATGGGCACGCCCTGGCCGGGCCGAGCCTCCAGAGCCGCAGCAGCTCAGGCATGGCCGGCGACCTGATCGTCCATCGGCGTCATCTGGGCGTTGAGGCACTGCTCGACGTATTCCATGACCATGACGGCGGCGTTGAAGAGCCGGTCGTGCTGATCCTGGTTTCTGGCCGCCAGGGTTTCTCGATAGACATCGGCCAGGACGCTCGGCTCGTTTATGCCGGCGTCGCCGTCCTCGCCCGCAATCCGCGAGCCGATCACGATCCGCGCGATCACCTCGTAGATGTCGACCCGCACGGACCTGTCCGTGACCATGACATGCTCGCTGAAGGGCTTGCCGCAATCGGGGCAGAGATCATCCATTTTCATGCCAGCTCTCCCTGTGCTGCGAGTACGTCCTTGGGCACGCCGAGAAGCTCGGCACAGAACCCGAGCACGTCCTCCATGCTCTGGTTGAAATCGCTGCGGCCCATGGCCTTGTAGCTCTGGCTCTTGGCCGTCCAGACCCGCACGACCGTGCCATCAACCGCGATGACGGCGAACGTGTCGAAGGGCTGGCAGAAGGCGGCTAGCCGCTCGGCGACGGCGTTATTCTGGCAGGCGAATGTACGCTCGTCGCGCCAGCCGGTCTTGATCAGGGCGTACTTGCGCAGATGCTCGGGCGACGGCCATGCGTCGCTGGCGAGCGATTGCCACGCCTCGTGCAGGCTGGCGAAATAAGCCCTGTGCCGCTGGTAGCTGCGCTCGTGGTGCGCCTCAAGCAGGTACTTGTGGTCGGGCACGAACTGCTGCTCGGCCAGCTCTGGGCGCGCCGGCACCATGACCGCGCCGTTCCAGCGATACCAGAGCGGGTCAGCCATCGGCCTTATCTCGCGGTGCCGCCGGCAGGTGCGCCTCGTGGTAGCGGTAGACCGGCTGGCCCCGCCGAATTGGCGCACGTATTGGCCGCCGGATGAGCTTGTCCATCATGTTGGCAACGAACTGCACTGGAGCCAGATCGCCGCAATCCGCGCCAGCCGGCAGCGGAGCATCAGGGTCGCCCTCGATCAGGATCTGGTCTCTAAAAGCCTCGGGCGCGGGGAAGTGGATGCCCGGCACGCCTACCGTTACCTCGTAGCCGCGCCATGTAAAAAAGCGCTCGCCGCTCAAGTGCTCGCCGACTGGGATGATCCGGCCATCGGCCATGTGCCGGTCGTGCCCGAGCCGTAAATGCATGATGGCTTTGCGCCGCGCGCCTTCGCTCTCGGGATCGCGGTCGGCGAAGAAGGCCCGCAGATTGCTGACCGGGACGCCCAGCCGCGCTGCCCGCTTGCCCTTGCGGATTGTGACGGTGACGCCAGCGGTGGCGCTGGCCGTCGCCGCTACCGCAATATTGAACCACAACCGCACCAGATCATGTGCGTCCTTGATGTCGTCGGAGCAGGTTTTTGCCCAATCGCGCAGACCCGGCGGGATATGGAAGGCGGAATGGTGGACATAATCGCCGTTGGGCAGCCGCTGATGCGTTTGCATGCGGTGCGGCAGGGCGCGCACGCTGCCATCCGGCAGGACGCCAAGATACCACCAACTGCCCCAGTTGCGCCTAAGGTGCGGGAACTTGTGCCGCTCCTCGGCGGTGAAGATGTCGCGTTTTAACGAGAAGGTGTTGTGGGTGAAGATGGTTGAGCCGAGGGGCGCGACCGTGCCATGGTTTTTGGGCTTCTCAAACAGGTGAAAATCAAATAGCGAGGCATGTTTTGCAAAGGCGTCCTCGTGGGCCTGTTCCTTGGTGCGCGCCAGAAAGACGCCGAAATAGGATGGCAGCAGCTCGGGTGTGGCGACGGTCAGCGCGGTCAGCTCGCCCGCCCAGATATAATCGTGAGGCGGCATGATGGGCGCGCCGACACGGGAGAAATAGGCGTAAGCCTCACGGTTCACCCGCCGCAACTGATCAAACAGCGAAAAATAGTCTTCCACGCTATCGAGGATGTCCTGCAGCGTGATCTTCTGGATGCGCGCGTCACCGATGATCGCCTTGGCCCAATCGGAGACCGGCAAGCGCTTAACCCGCTCGACATCGCGCTCCAGGCGGCGCGCCGCCCGCTCCTCGGGCTTCACTGACTTCACTGACGCGTGAGGTTTGGCCGCTTGTGGCCGTTTGTGGCCGTTGGCTGATTTTGACCGGATCGCGGGCTTGACATGCGCGGGCGGTTCGATGTCGTCGCGCAGAAACCGCGCGAGCGCACTGTCGGGACCAAAAACACCGACCCAGTAGCGCACCCAAGCCTGCCCCTCTGGCGTGGCGTAATTCATAGCGCCGCGCTCCTCTCAAGCTGATCGCGCAGGATTGCCCTGGAGCCGCCCTGGATGCGCTGGACAAGCTCGCGCAGCTCAGCGGCGAACTTGCTGACCTCGGCCGCCAGCTCGGCGATAAACTCCTCGTCGCGCTCGACCCGGTGGACGTAGAGCGGCATGCTTGGCCAGTAGCAGACGAGGTCGCACCACTGTCGATTGGCGACCCAGAGATTGCCCTGGATCTGCGCCCGGTACTCGGCCGGGCAGCCACCGGCCGCCATCACCTCAACCATCAGCGGCGGGTTGCGCGTCTTGATCTCAGCCATACCGAGCGCGCCGATCAGCGCATCGGGGCTACAGCCGCAGCCGAGCGCTTTGTCGCGGATAAAGCCCACGAGCTGCAGCTCGGCCTCGTGCGAGACGGCATAGACTGTCCGCGCCTCGGCCTCCAGAGCCTTGCCGCGGCGCATGTCCGCGCTCTGGTAGGTCGGCTGCACCTCGCCGGTTATCAGCTCGGCCGCCAGCCGGTGCAGATAGCCCGTCCGCATCTTGCGCTGGCGGCTATCGGCCAGGATCGCCTTGAACTCGCTGGCGGTCGGCAGGCCGCGCCGAGCCTCAAACCATTCGGGCGAGCCTTGGACGCAATCGACAATCTCGATCACCGCTGCGCCTCCCGGTCTCGTCGGTTGATCGCCTCCTGCAGGGCCTTCTCAGCCTCCCGATAGCGTCGGTAGGGCAACTGATCGAGGCTCGGCACACCGAGGCGCGCGCAGAAGCGCACCATCTCGACCCGCGCACGCTGGGCCAGGAGCGTCAAGGCCTCCCGCTGGCCTTCATTGATGAGTTTAGTGCCGCCGGCAACGCCGTCGTCGTCCTCGCCGCGCGAGGTCAGATTGAGTAGGGCCTTGGCGGCATAGCGCATGCCATAGCTGGTGCTGCTGCCCCAGGCCTGGACGGCGTTTTTCGACCCACTGGTGTCGGCCGGCAGCGACGGCGAGGGGCTTTCCTCGACATGGCCGAGCCGGTGCGACAGGCGGCCGACGACGACGATCATTCCGGCCTCGACCTTCTCAATGCGGAAGGTCAGCGCGAACCCATGTTTCGCGAGCACCGGCTTGATGGCAGCTTGCGTGTCCTCCCAAAGCGCGTAGGTGCTCTGCACCTCGCCGGCCTTGTCCTGGATTTCGCCCGCCTCTTTGATCTCGGGCAGCTCGGGCTGCATCTGCGCCAGGGCGGCCCTGTAGGCTGCTCTGGCCTCGCGCTCCAGGTGCCTCTCGTACAATGCCGTCAAGCGTTCGAGCTTCTCGACATCGACGTTGGGATCGCTGGCCGCCCTTGAGATTATATCAAGCAACGTCTGGTCGGCGCTGGCTGATGTTGGCGGCCCGGCGGGTTGCTCAATAAGTTCGCCGCCGCTCATAGCGACGCCCAAAGGATTGACGCAAATACCAGGATAACCAGGGCAATCGCCCAGGTTTCAAGGCTAAAGACGGCTCGACGCCGCCCGGTTGCGTGCAGGTTGTTTTTGAGGTTTTGAAGGCCGGCTGACGGCATGACGCCCTCCCAAGGCTGGGCAGTGCGTCATGTTGCCTCAGCCCTCAGACCGAGGACAAGGGCAATGTTGGAAAATTTTGCTTACAAGGAGCCGATTTTGCCGACACGCGCTTGAGCCAATTGCAAAATTTGTTTGGCGATAAACTGCTGGTCTCTTTTATCCAAAACGCGCCACAAGCCGAGGATAAACTCCTCGTCGTTACTGGTCGCCCTCGGCGTAGCCGGCGCGCTTTTGAGGGTCTGCGCGTGTTCCTGGATTAGATGCGCTGGCGTTGGGGAAACGTCGAGCGCCTGCACCTCCTCGATCAGCGCTTTCATGCCATAGCCGTAGTACGTCGCCATCCCGCGCAGGGCTTTCCAGCCCGTTCTGGAGCGGCCTTGCTCGATGTTTGAGAGGTGCGGCCGGCTCACACGCAGATCCTCGGCGGCCTGCTCCTGCGAGATCTTTTTGAGCTTCCGCACGCCGCCCAGGTAGCGGCCGATCCTTAGCCGCAGATCTGGATTATCGTTGATCGCGAGGCCGAGCGGCATGTCGTCGTCGGACAGGCGGTCGGGCTTGCTGTCGTCGGGCAAGTCGGTCGGGTCAACCCCAGCATTGGCGGCGATTTGATCGCGTTTGAAGCGCCAACCACCAACATCGACGGTGTCGTCTTTCGAGCGCTCGTTCACGGTCTCCCCCTCAGCCCCGGCGGAAGGTGCTTGCCTGCGACGTTTTGACCTTGACGTTGATGCCACGTCCCACAACACTCGTGTACATGTTGACAATCGATGAAATTGCTGCCCGAGCTGGCGGCACTGGCGCGCTCGCCAAATTGCTGGGCGTCCACTGGTCGACGGTGTGCGGATTTAGGACGACGCGCGAGCAACAGCTTCCCCCGCGTCATGCGCGAGTTGTGGCTGAGGCGCTTGGTATTCCCCTGCACGAGCTGAGGCCCGATCTGTGGCCGCCGCCTTCCAAAAGGAAGCCGGTAACAAGCGCGTTACAGCATTCTCGGCCCCTCGTGCAAGAGATTTCCGAGGGCAACGGCAACAAACGTAGAAAGGTTCCAGCAAAAGTTAACGTTTAGCGCAGCGGTTTCGACACAACCGCAAGGGAGGGGCACGCCGTGCGTCAGGCTGAGCGCGTCCTGCAGCGGGCCATCATCACGCGGTTAAGGTTTGCGCCGCTGTCGGCAATTGATGTGCCCTCGCCCAACGGCATTTTCCTGCCGACCCGGAACCCGGCCGAGCGCGATCTCGCCCGCCGCATCGTCTTCCAGCTCAAACGCGACGGCCAGCTCGCCCCGGGCGCGCCGGATCTCGTGTTCCTGTGGGAGAACGGCAGCGGTTGCATGGAGCTAAAGCGCCCGGCCGAGCAGACCCTCCTCGGCAAGCAGCGCGCCGGCCAGCTCAGTACCGAGCAGAAGGGCTTTCGCGATCTCTGCGAGCGCGTGGGCGTGCCCTACGAGGTCGTCATGTCCTGGCCCCAGGCCCGCGAGGTGCTCAAGGGCTGGGGCCGCCTGCCTGCCGGCTGGTACGAGCCTGACGCCAGGAAGGTCGCATGACATGGGCGACGAGGCCTACGAGATCGCCTTGGAGCATTTCGTCTGGTGCCGTGAGCGGGGTTTTACCAACGACGACATCATCGCCGGCCTGGGCGTCTATGTGCCGTTGTCGCCGAGCGACCGGCCGGTCATCGAACTGCTTGAGGCGGCGCACCGGCAGCTCCTCACCCGGCCGGCGGCCTAACGCCATGAAGGTGCGCCATGTCGACTATTACGCCGATGAGCTGCTCACCGGCACACGTCGGCTGACCGACCCCGAGCTAGGGATCTACTGGCGCGCAATCTCGCTGATCTACAGCGCTGGCGGCCCGATCAGCTTCGATGAGTTGGCGAGCTGGTGCAGTACCCGGCGCGACCGCTGCTTGCGGGTCGTTCAGCGGATCGTAACGCTCGGCAAGCTGACCATGGATGACCGGCTCCAGATTAGCCAGGGCCGGGCCATCCGAGAGCTGGAGCGCAGCCAAGCCCGCTTAACCCAGGCGGTAACCAACGGTCAAAAGGGCGGCAGACCGCGGTCAAACGTCGGTCAAACGTCGGTCAAACCGCGGTCAAACGTCGGTCAAACGTCGGTCAAACCACGGTCAACTGATGGTCACACTGACGGAGATATTCCAAGCAATATCAATGACGCAGATAACCCGGCGGTTATTCCTAACTACCAACTACCAACTAGCAACCATAAAGCTCCTAACGGAGCTTCCCCCACTATGGTCTCCCCCAGGCATGGCGCTCGCCTGCCTGCCGATTGGCGGCCTGACCCCCGGGACCGCCAGTACGCCCTCGACAAAGGTCTCGACCCCGACGAGGTCGCCGAGAGTTTCACCGACTATTGGCACGCCAAGGCCGGGCGCGATGCCAACAAGCTCGATTGGCACGCGACATGGCGCACTTGGTGCCGCCGACAGCCCCTTACCCCCCAGGGAGGAAACGGCCATGCACGACGATCCCCCGTCGAGAAGCTTTACGCCGGAGGGTTCCGCGCGCTCGCAGCATACGAGCGCCGCCAGGGCGGTGACGCTCCTGGTGATGAAGACGCTGTCCCATTACTGGACCGCCGACGACCATGAGGCGACCCGCGAGGCCCAGGTCGCCGACTGGATCGAGGACTTGGTTGAGTTTGGAGCGACCATCGTCAACGAGGCGCTCAG
>Ga0126378_10002471_pt1 | contig 13696 bp, 12 predicted proteins | sample PanSoiMetPlot_23_FD_92587 | JGI IMG/M metagenome (GOLD analysis project Ga0126378, IMG submission 92587) | Tropical forest soil microbial communities from Panama - MetaG Plot_23 | ecosystem: Environmental > Terrestrial > Soil > Tropical forest > Bulk soil | place: Panama | collected 2016-02-17 | reverse complement strand
GCAGGCCGCAGAGGCGGCGTGGACGGCCATAAGCGCGCGAGCGAGTGCCGCGGCCGGCGAAGATGAGCCAGGTCAGCATGAGCCAGCTCAGGATGAGCCAGCTCAGGATGAGCCAGCTCAGGATGAGCGAGCTCAGGACCGGCCAGGTCAGGACGGTTCCGGCCAAGATGATCCCGGCCAGAGCGACATCGGCGCCACCGCCGCTGACGCAGGCGGTAGCACACGGGCGCGCAGACCACGCCGGGCCTAGCGGGAATGCGGGTGGACGACGGTGCCCGAGCTACCAGAGGTGGAGACCGTCAGGGGCGGGCTCCAGCGTCACGTCAGCGGGCGTACATTCGCCGACGTGCAGGTGCTGCACCCGCGAGCAGCTCGGCGGCACCTGGCAGGTCCTGATGATCTTGCCGCGGCCCTGCGCGGTGCCCATGTAGGCGAGGCCCGTCGCCGCGGCAAGTACCTGTGGCTTCGCGTCGATTCGGACGCCCTGCTTGCGCATCTGGGCATGAGCGGCCAGCTTGTGATCGGCGACCCTGACCGGCCGCTGACCCCGCACGTGCGGGCTAGGTTCTCTTTCGCCGACGCAGGGCCTGATCTGCGCTTCGTCGATCAGCGGACATTCGGCCACCTGTCCTTCTCGCCCGGCGGGGCGGACCTGCCCGCGGCCATTGCCCACATCGCGCCCGACCCGCTCGAGCAGGCGTTTGACGACGAGCATTTCGTGGCCAGGATCAGGCGCCGGCGAACCGGAATCAAGCGAGCGCTGCTTGATCAGTCTCTGATCAGCGGGGTCGGCAACATCTATGCGGACGAAGCGCTGTGGCGGGCGCGCCTGCACTGGGCACGAGGCGCCGACGCGCTGCGCCGGACCGATGTGATCCGGCTACTTGATGCCGTCCGTGCCGTCTTCGCCGACGCGATCCGCGCAGGCGGCACCTCGTTTGACAACCTCTACGTTCAGGTCAATGGGCAGAGCGGGTACTTCGACCGGTCGCTGGCGGTCTATGGCAGGGCCGGCGAGCCTTGCCCGCGCTGCGGTGCGCCGGTGCTGCGCGAGAAGTTCGTGAACCGTTCATCGTTCCGGTGCCCGCGGTGTCAGCCCAAGCCTCGCCAGGGGCGCTGGTGACAGGGTCAGGGGAGTGGCAATCCGATCGCGGCGCCGGCCTGCCAGGGTCAGCGGACCGGGACGCGGAATCCGGGGCTGCCCCGTCTGGCGACGCTGGTGCTGACCCGTCTGGTGATCCCGACGATGGGCTGTCCGGCTCAGGAGACTGGACCGGGAATACCCGCGCTTATCAGGCAGGACGCGTCGCCGATCCGCTGAGCAAGCAGGCCCGGCTGACCGTCTGGGTGCGCGGCAGGGTGCAGGGCGTCGGCTTTCGGTGGTGGGTCAAGAGCGTCGCGCTCGAACTTGGCCTTAATGGCGTGGCCGAGAACCTGGCCGACGGCAGGGTGAAGATCATCGCGGAGGGAAACAGGGACGGCTGCATGGCTTTGCTCGAGCGGCTTGAGGGGTCAGGTACACCAGGACAGGTCGTGCAGGTGACGCACCGCTGGGACCAGGCGCGCGGCGGACTTGCAGGATTTACCGAACGCTGAGTTCTGCGTTATCCGGTGATAAGTCAGGCGATGGCAGTTGATTGCCTAGCGAAAGAAGCTTCGCTTGATGGCGGGCAACCGGATTGGACAGTAATGGCGGCTTACCCTGCTACGTCAAGGACTTCCGCCCGGTGACCTGGGCGGATGTCAACTTGACCGGACCGGTGTTGTGGTGGGACCATAGGGGCGTTACCTGCGCGCAACTGGCGTGTTTCAAACGTGTTTCTGCGTGCGCGACCACTCTGGTCACTCAGTGTGGAGGACCTCAAGCAATGGCGAAGGCTCTGCTTGGCCATGTTGGCGGGCCTGATCCCCGCATGGTGTCTGAGATGCGCCGACTGCAGCGACGAGTACGCGACCTTGAAGCCGAGCTAGCCCGGCTCCAGGAAGTTAACGACGTACTATCCGCGGGAGTCGGCCACGAGATTCTGCTCGAGGAGCGTGAACCCGCCCTGACCTGAGCAGGCTTCTTGCGCCCGACCGGCCTTTGACGGCCGCGGTAATCGCGACGCCGCAGGCGGTATGTGGCAGCTAACCCGCAGGCACCGCGGGCATGATCCCGTCCCCACCGGGCTCCCCGCCCGGCTGTGTGGCTGTGCTCGGCTGTCCGGCGATGCCAAATTCTCACGCTCCGCGTGTCGGACGGTAAATTTCGGGGGAGCCGGCGGAGACTGACGACGGTGCGGACTGGCAACAAGCGCAGGCTGGTGAGGAGAAGCAGGCCGTGTACCTGAAGAGCCTCACTCTGCGCGGCTTCAAGTCCTTCGCCTCCACGACGACTCTGAGGTTCGAGCCGGGGATCACCTGCGTGGTCGGGCCGAACGGCTCCGGTAAATCCAATGTGGTCGACGCATTCTCCTGGGTTATGGGCCAGCAGGGGGTCAAGCCGCTGCGCGGCGGGAAGATGGAGGACGTCGTCTTCGCTGGCACCTCGGGCCGTCCTGCCCTCGGTCGAGCCGAAGTCACGCTGACGATCGATAACAGCGACGGTGCGCTGCCGATCGACTATGCAGAGGTCACCATCAGCCGGCTGCTGTTCAGGACCGGGCAGAGCGAGTACGCGATCAACGGCAATCAGTGCCGACTTCTGGACGTTCAGGAGTTGCTGTCGGATAGCGGGCTAGGCCGGGAGATGCACGTTATCGTCGGACAGGGGCACATCGACGACGTACTCAACGCCGGCCCCGACGCGCGGAGAGCGTTGATCGAAGAAGCCGCAGGCGTGCTCAAGCATCGCAGGCGCAAGGAGAAGGCCCTGCGCAAGCTCGAGGCGATGCAGGCCAACATGACCAGGCTGGCCGACCTCACTACCGAGCTGGGCCGCCAGCTAAAGCCGCTCGGCCGCCAGGCACAGCTCGCACGCAAGGCCGCCGCGATCCAGGCCGATCTGCGCGATGCGCGGCTCAGGCTGCTCTCCGATGACTATGTCACGCTCTCGGCTGAGCTTGCCCGTGGCGAGGCGGAGGAGACTGCCGCCGCCGCGAGGCGCGCCGAGCTGGAGGGCCAGCTCACGACGGCGCGGCTGCAGGAGGCCGAGCTCGAGGCCGCCGCGCAGCAGCATGCTCCGAGGCTGGCGGTTGCTCAGGAAACCTTCTTCACGCTCGGCGGGCTGGCTGAGCGGCTGCGCGCGGTCGCTGACCTGGCCGCAGAGCGACACAACCACATGTCCGCCCCGCCTGAGCCGCTCCGTCCGGGACGCGACCCCGACCAGCTCGAGTGCGAGGCGGCCGGGCTGCGCGAGCAGGAGCGGGCACTAAGCCACCGGCTCGGTACCGCGCGCGAGCAGCTCTCCGTCGCCGTGGCGGCCAGAACATCCGCCGAGGCCGCGCTCGCCGACGCCGAGCGCAAGATCGCCGCGGACGTACGTGCCGCGGCCGAGCGGGCAGAGCGGCTGGCCAAGCTGCGCGGCCAGGCCAGTGCGGCAAGGAGCAGGCTGGCCGCCGCGCAGGAGGAGGCCGGCCGGCTTGCGGCTGGCCTGGCCGCAGCAAGGGCCAGGGCCGAGCAGGCCCAGCAGCAGTACGGGGAGTTGCAGGATCACTTCGGCGGCCGAAACGAAGACCGCGCCGAGCTAGTAGCCGGGCATGAGCGGGCGGCGGCGGCAGTCGAGGCCGCTACCGCTGAGCTTGCACGGCGGCGGAAGGCCGAGCACGAGATCAGTGACCGGCGAGCCGGATTGCGGGCCAGAGCCGCCGCGCTGGATGAGGCCGTCCGCCGCGGCGCCGACGCATCGGCAGTCCTGCTCGGCGACGGCGGCCGGTTCCCTGGAGTGCTCGGGCCGCTCGCCCAGCTGGTCACGATTGCCGATGGCGCATCTGAGGCCATCGCCGCGGCCCTGGGCCGCTCCGCTGCCGCGATTGCCGTGGCCGATATAGGCGCAGCCGCCGATATCTTGCGGATTCTGCGCGAGAGCGCGGCCGGCCAGGCCGACCTGGTCATCGCCGACGGAACTGCGAGCCGATCACTTCGTCCAAGTCATTCAGGCGCCAAGGGCGGCACTGGCGGCGACCGGGGCGAACAGCGCCTGCGGTCCGTTGTGCCTGCTCTTGATCTGGTGAAGGCTCCGGCCGAGCTCGCTGAGGCGCTCAAGCGGCTGCTGGCCGGGGTACTTGTGGTGCCTGACCTGGTCACCGGGCTCGAGCTGGTGCGCCGCGATCCTTCGGTCGCCGTGGTGACCGCTGACGGTGATCTGCTCGGCGCGCACTGGGCGAGAGGCGGCTCGGCCGACGGGCAAAGCGTCCTCGGATTGCAGGCCGCTGCCCAGCAGGCGGGCAAGCAGCTTGCCGCGGCCGAGACGGCCGCACAGCGGGCCGAGCGAGACCTCGCCGAGGCTGGCGAAGAGGAGGAGCAGGCACGGCAAGGGCTCGCCCAGACGCAGGCGGCGCTTCATGAGGTCGACGCGGCCGCGGCCGAGATTTCCGGCAGGCTAGGAGCGCTGGCCGGTGCGGCGAGGGCGGCTCAGGACGAGGCAGGTCGCCTAGTCGCGGCGATCGCGGCGGCGGACCGTTCGGCAGAGAGGGCGAGGAGCCAGCTAACCGAGATCGAGTCGAGGATCGCCGCCGAGTCGGCCAAGGACGGGCGCACCGCCCGGCGAGCCGATGCAACCGGCCGGCTGAACGGGGCGAGCGAGGCGGAGCTGGACGATGAGCGAGGGCACGGCGTTGCCACGGTTTCCGGCGCGACCAGGCAGGCGCTGGCGGACAGCGCAGCCGTGGCCAGGAGCGCCGAGATGGACGCCAGGCTCGAGGTGCGGACCGCCGAGGAGCGGCTGCGCGCGATCAGCGGCCGCGCGGACGCGCTGGCGTCGTCGGCTGCGGCGGAGCGGCTTGCCCTTGCCAGGGCAGCCGAGCGCGCTAGGCGTCGGGCGGCCGAGGCAGCCGTTGCCGGCGCCGTGGCGACTGGCGCGAGGTTCGCGCTTGGCTCGATCGAGCGGTCCCTGCGGCTGGCTGATGAAGAACGACAGCGCGCCGAGACGGCCCACCAGGGCCGCGATGAGGAGCTTAAGTCTGTCAGGGCCCGGATCAGGGACGGCTCCGTGCAGCTTGACATGGTCGTCGAGACAGTCCACGGCGTCGAAGTTGCCACCGAAGGGCGCAGGCTGCGGCTCGAGCAGGTTCAGGCGAAGGCGACCGAGGACTTCGGCGTCGATGTCTCGTCACTGGTTGCCGAGTACGGGCCGGATGTTCCTGTGCATCCCGGGGAGGACGGCCAGCCAGAGGTCGCTTTCGACAGGAACGAGCAGCAGCGCCGGGCCGATGTCGCGCAGCGCCAGCTCGACCAGCTTGGCAAGGTCAACCCGCTTGCGCTCGAGGAGTTCGCAGCGCTCGAGGAGCGGCATGCCTTTCTCGTGACGCAGCTTGAGGACTTGCGCAAGACTCGTAGGGACCTGCTCACCGTGGTGAAAGAGGTCGATGACCGGGTTCAGCAGGTCTTTGCCGATGCCTATGCCGATACGGCCCGCGAGTTCGAGGGGATATTCGGCCGGCTGTTCCCCGGCGGCGAGGGCAGGCTGGTGCTGACCGAGCCTGACGACATGCTGGCGACGGGCATCGAGTTCGAGGCGAGGCCGCCAGGCAAGAGAATCAGGCGGCTGTCGTTGCTATCCGGCGGCGAGCGCTCGCTTACCGCGATCGCGTTCCTGCTGGCTATTTTCCGCGCCCGCCCCTCCCCCTTCTACGTCCTTGACGAGGTCGAGGCGGCACTTGACGACACCAACGTGCAGCGACTCCTCGACATCTTCGACGAGCTCAGGTCGAGTTCGCAGCTGCTCATCGTCACACACCAGAAGCCGACGATGGAGATCGCCGACTCGCTCTACGGGATCAGCATGCGATCCGATGGCGTCTCGGCGGTGGTCAGCCAGCGCCTGCGCGAGCGCCAGCTCGCCTGATGGGCGCGGCCGTCATGATCTGGAAGGATCCGGGGTCCCCCAGGACCCCGGATCCTTCCAGATCACGGCTGAAGCCGCTTTGAGCAGCGACTGTGAGGGCTTGCTGCCGGGCGACTGGCTTGGTTGGTCGCCGGCTTCTGTCAGACTTGAATCCGCCATGGAAACTCTGTTCATCATCCTCGGGGTCGTTCTCGTCGTCCTTATCGCGGGTGGCGGTGCGCTGCTCGCACCGCGTGCTCGCAGGCGCCACAGGGCCGCGCCGCCCAGCGAGGCGCATGGGCAGGCCGGCACGACGAGTGCGGCTCCGCCGTCGGCGCAGGCTGCTGAGGCTTCAGCGGCGGCGCCGCCAGCCGAGGTCATCGCGCCGCCGCCGGTGGCCGAGCCCCCGGCCCCGCCAGCGCCTGCCGTAGAGAAGCCGCCGCCGTCCGCCGGGCGGATGGTGCGCCTGCGGAGCAGGCTTGCCAGGTCACAGACCGCGTTCGGCTCCGCGCTGCTGAGCTTGCTGTCGTCAGGCCGGCTCGACGAGCAGACGTGGGAAGAGATCGAGGAGATCCTGATCACGGCCGACATGGGGGCAGCCCCGGCCGCGCATATCGTCGACCGGCTCCGCACCGAGGTCAAGGTGGCCGGAACCAGCAATCTCACCGAGGTCAAGGCGATGCTCCGCGCCGACCTGCTCGAGCAGGTCGGCGCCGACTTCGACCGCTCGCTGCGAGCGTCGCCGCACGGCGACCGGCCAGCCGTGCTGCTAGTCGTCGGCGTCAACGGCACGGGCAAGACCACCACCTGCGGCAAGCTGGCAAGGGTGCTCATCGGCGACGGCCACAGCGTGCTGCTCGGCGCCGCCGATACCTTCCGCGCCGCGGCCGCCGACCAGCTTGAGACGTGGGCGAACCGGGTCGGCGCGACGGTGGTTCGGGCCGACCGCGAGGGCGCCGATCCAGCAAGCGTGGCGTTCGAGGCGGTGAACTCCGGCACGGCGCGCGGAGTGGACTCGGTCATCGTTGACACCGCCGGGCGCCTGCATACCAAGACCGGCCTCATGGACGAGCTCGGCAAGATCAAGCGAGTCATCGAGAAGCACGGCACCGTCGATGAGGTTCTGCTCGTGCTCGACGCGACAACGGGGCAGAACGGGCTCCGCCAGGCCAGGGTCTTCGCCGAGGCCGTGGACATTACGGGCATCGTCCTGACCAAGCTCGACGGGACGGCCAAGGGGGGCATCGTGATCGCCGTTCAGCGCGAGCTTGGCGTCCCGGTCAAGCTGGCCGGGCTCGGCGAGGGCCCGGACGATCTGGCTCCGTTCGAGCCAGAGGCGTTCGTGGACGCGCTGCTCGGATAGCAAGGCGGATGGCCAGCACAGCGGTTGGACAGCACAGCGGATAGTCAGCACGAAGGAGTTCAGCACAGGTGTTCGAGACGCTCTCAGACCGGCTGACCCAGGTCTTCTCGTCCCTGCGCGGGCGCGGCAGGCTCTCGCCAGCCGATGTCGAGGCCACGTGCCGCGAGATCAGGATCGCGCTCCTCGAAGCCGACGTCGCGCTGCCCGTGGTCAGGCAGTTCATTTCCCGGGTGAGGGAACGCGCGCTCGGCGCGGACGTCATGCAGGCGCTCAACCCGGCGCAGCAGGTCATCAAGATCGTCAACGAGGAGCTCATCGAGATCCTCGGCGGCGAGGCCAGGCGGCTGCAGTTCGCCAAGGTGCCGCCCACGGTGATCATGCTGGCCGGCCTGCAGGGCTCGGGTAAGACGACTCTGGCCGCGAAGCTGGCCCTCTGGCTGCGCCAGCAGGGGAACACGCCGATGCTGGTCGCCGCTGACCTGCAGCGGCCGAATGCCGTCCAGCAGCTCCAGGTTCTCGGTGAGCAGGCCGGCGTCCCGGTTTTCGCGCCGCAGCCAGGCAGCGGCGTCGGCGATCCGATCCAGGTCGCCCGTGACTCGCTGGACGAGGCCAGGCGCAGGCTGCAGAACATCATCGTCATCGACACCGCCGGCCGGCTGGGCGTCGATGCCGAGATGATGGACCAGGCCGCGGCGATCAGGGACGCGGTCGATCCCGACGAGATCCTGTTCGTCGTCGACTCCATGATCGGCCAGGACGCGGTCACTACCGCGCAGGCGTTCCTCGACGGCGTCGGCTTCGACGGCGTCGTGCTCACCAAGCTCGATGGCGACGCGCGAGGCGGCGCGGCACTGTCCGTCGCCCAGGTCACCGGCCGGCCGATCATGTTCGCGTCGTCGGGCGAGAAGCTCGAGGATTTCGACCTGTTCCACCCGGACCGCATGGCGTCGCGGATACTCGACCTCGGCGACATCCTGACGCTGATCGAGCAGGCCGAGCGGACCTTCGACGAGCAGCAGGCGGCCGAGATGGCCGGGAAGCTGGCATCGGCGGAGGGCTTCACGCTGGAGGATTTTGTCGAGCAGCTTGCGATGGTGCGCAAGCTCGGTCCCATCAGCAACCTGCTCGGCATGCTGCCGGGAGCGGCTCAGAACCGGGAGATGCTCAGCCAGATCAGCGACAAGGACCTCGACCGCGCCGCCGCCATCGTCAACTCGATGACCGTGGAGGAACGCAGGAACCCCAAGATCCTCAACGGATCGCGCAGGCTCCGGATCGCTAACGGGGCGGGAGTCACTGTCGGCGAGGTGAACCAGCTGGTCGTCAGGTTCCTCGAGGGCCAGAAGATGATGCGCCAGATGATGGGCGGCGGCATGCCGGGAATGCCGGGGATGCCGGGGATGCGGCGAGGCGGTCAGAAGGCAAAGGGCAAGAAGAAGGGCAAGGGCGGCGGCCGGCCTGGCGGTTCGAGCCGGCCCGGCGGCGTTCCTTCCGGCAAGCCGGGAGCCCTCGGGCGGGCAGGCGCCGGCGGGCTCGGCGGCCTAGGGCTGGGTGAACTGGGCGGATCCGGCGGCGGGCTTGCGGGGCTTGGCGGGTCGGGCAACTCCGGGTTCGGCGGGATTGGAGGGTCAGGCGGTTACGGGCTCGGCGGGCCTGGCAGGCCTGGACCCGGCGGGCTTGGGCCTGGAGCATCCGGGCCTGGAGCATCCGGGTCTGGAGCATCCGGGTCTGGAGCGTCAGGGACCGGCGCATCCGGGGCCGGAGGTTCGGGGTCCGGCGGTTCGGCGTTCGGCCTGCCTCCGGGGCTGCGCCGGGCCGGAGCGGACCCGGCAGGCGGCGGCTTCGGCGGCCCCGGCGCTCTAGGCGGTGACGGCGCGCCGAGTGAGCGCGACGACGAGAACGACAGCGACGGTCAGCAGCAGCATCCGCCCGGACTGCGGGGTCGCTCCGGCCGCCGTGGTCGCGGCAAGAAGGGCCGCTAGGCCGTTGCAGCCTTGGGCATCTGGCAGAATATGAGGGCAACCATCGGCTCCGCGAGGCCCTCTCAAACTCGTCGCCGCCGTACCAAGGCTGGGTGGCGTGCCCGGTTCCCACTCCGAACGCACGTTGCCTGCACTAAATCCGCTGGGAGAAGACTACAGCCGTGGCTGTCAAGATCAAGCTGAAGCGCATGGGCAAGATCCGCGAGCCCTACTACCGGATTGTCGTTGCCGATGCTCGTACCAAGCGGGATGGTCGCGCGATCGAGGAGATCGGCAAGTACCACCCGAAGGCTGACCCCTCCTTCATCGAGGTCAATTCTGAGCGCGCGCAGCATTGGCTGTCGGTCGGAGCGCAGCCGACTGACCCGGTCCGCAAGCTGCTCGAAGTGACCGGCGACTGGCAGCGATTCAAGGGCCTGCCTGGGACCGAGGGAACGCTGAAGGCGGCAGCGCCGCGCAGTGACAAGAAGGAGATATTCGCCGCCGCTCTCGCCGAGACGCTTGCCGAGACTCCGGCCGCGCCGAAGGCCAAGGGCCGGGCGGGCGCAAGGGCCGCCGACGCGAGGGCCGCGGACACCAAGGCCGAGGACGCAAAGGCCGCCGACGGGAGCGCTGGCGAGAAGGCGGGTGCCGCCAGGTCCGGTCGCGCCAAGGCGGGCGAGGACAAGGGCGAGAAGCCTGACAAGCGCACGAGGTCGGCGAGGTCGGGCGGCGCCAAGGGCGACAGCGCCAAGGGCGACAGCGCCAAGGGCGACAGCGCCAAGGGCGACAGCGCCAAGGGCGACAGGGCCAAGGCGTCGGGATCCGCGAAGTCGAAGGCTGCTGCGTCAGGCGACGACGCGGCTGCCTCCGGTTCGGGTGACGCTGACGCGACGGCGAGCGAATCCGCCAAGGCGGAGCCCGCTGAGCCCCCGTCCGCCGAGCCCGCGTCCGCCGAGCCCGCGTCAGCCGAGCCCGAGGCCGCCGCGGCCGAGTCAGGCACCGGAGACTGAGGTGCTGATCGAGGCCCTTGAGCACCTGGTGCGGGGCATCGTGGACTTCCCCGACGACGTCCACGTCTCGAGCCGCAACCTGCGCAGGGGTCGCGTTCTGCAGGTGCGGGTTCATCCCGACGACCTTGGCAAGGTGATCGGGCGTGGCGGGAGGACCGCCAGGGCTCTGCGGACCATCATCGGCTCGCTTGCTGGCGACTCCTACGTTCGGGTCGACCTACTGGACGCTGACGAAGCGCGCTAGCCGGCATGCAGCTGGTCGTTGGCCGGGTCGGTAGGCCTCACGGCCTCCACGGCGAAGTCACCGTGGAAGTCCGGACCGACGACCCCGACCAGCGGTTCGCTGGCGGCTCCTGTCTGGCGACCGTCCCAGCCGAACGCGGACCCCTCACCGTCTCCGGTTCGCGCTGGCACTCGGGCCAGCTACTGGTCAGGTTCGCCGGATACGAAGACAGAAACGCTGCCGAGGAACTCCGCGACACTGTCCTGGCCATCGACTCTGACCAGCTCGGCCCGCTCGATGACCCTGAGGAGTTCTACGATCACGACCTGATCGGCCTTCAGGTGGTCACTGTGGCCGGTGAGCCTGTCGGGGTGGTCGCCGATGTCGTGCATCCAGGTCAGGACGTGCTGGTGGTTGAGGGGAGCGGGCCACGTTCGGGCAACGAGATACTGGTCCCGTTCGTCGCGGCGATCGTGCCCGAGGTGGACGTGGCTGCGGGCCGGCTGGTCATCGATCCGCCGCCGGGCTTGCTCGACCCGGACGAGGCCGTCTAGCTCGGCCGTCCTGTTCAGGCCCCGGCGACAATGGTGACATTGACGGAAAGCAGAAAGGAGGACGGACGTGCGGCTGGATATTATTACGATTTTTCCTGAATACTTCGCGCCACTCCAGGTCTCGCTGATCGGCAAGGCCGTGCAGCGCGGCGACATCACCATCGCCCTGCACGACCTGCGCTCCTGGACGCATGACCCGCACCGGACCGTCGATGACACGCCGTTCGGCGGCGGGCCAGGCATGGTGATGCGGCCCGAGCCGTGGGGCGAGGCACTGGACGCCATCCTCGGCGCGGCCGGGGCGCCCGGGGTGACTGGGGCGGGCCAGACGGGCGGCAATGGAACGCAGCTCATCGTGCCGACCCCGGCCGGCGTGCCGTTCAGCCAGGCGATCGCTGGCGAGCTCGCCGAGGCCGATCACCTGGTCTTCGCGTGCGGCAGGTACGAGGGCATCGATGCGCGGGTCGTCGACTACGCGCGCTCCCTGGTGCCGGTGCGCGAGATTTCGATCGGCGACTACATTCTCGGGGGCGGGGAACCTGCCGTGCTCGTCATGATCGAAGCGATCTGCCGCCTGGTGCCGGGCGTGCTCGGCAACGCCGAGTCAGCTGCCGACGACTCGTTCGGCGATGGCATCGGCTCGATGCACGACCTTGTCGAGGGCCCCGCCTACACCCGCCCGCGAGTCTGGCGCGGGCGCGCGGTTCCCGATGTCCTGCTTTCTGGCAATCATGCGGCGATCGCGAGGTGGCGCCGCGACGAGGCACTGATGCGCACGGCCATGACCAGGCCTGATCTGGCTGCGCGACTCTCGCGGAACAGGCTGAGCGCCCGCGACCGTGAGGTCCTTTCTGAGGCCGGTTTCGCGGTCACCGGCGAAGATATGGCACACTGAAAGCCACTGCCCCTCGTCGGCTGTCGTTGTCGGCTGTCGTCGCGCGGGGCGCCGTCGCACGACTCCGCGGCGACCCAGACCAACCGCAGCGCGTTCGCAGGCGTGCGCGTGATGATGACGAGGACGACAGAAGCGATGCACACCGCGATTGCCGAGCTTGAGCAGGCGCAGACCCGGTCCGGCATCCCGGACTTCCGGCCCGGAGACACCCTTCGCGTGCACGTGAGGGTAACTGAGGGCAACCGCTCGAGGATCCAGGTGTTCCAGGGCGTGGTTATCCGCCGGCAGGGCGGCGGGGCGCGCGAGACGTTCACCGTGCGGAAGATCAGCTATGGCGTGGGGGTCGAGCGGACATTCCCCGTTCATACCCCTGCGATCGAGACGATCGAGGTCGTGACCAGGGGCCAGGTACGCCGTGCCAAGCTGTACTACCTGCGTTCACTGCGGGGCAAGGCCGCGCGGATCAAGGAGCGCAGGGAACCGGCCCGCTAGCCGCCCGCGGCGCCTGGCTGGTCGGAGCGCCCGGCCGCGTGTGGGCCGCTGGACCGGCCGGCTGGCCGCTAGGCTGGATGGTGATGATGGACGACGAGCAGCGCGCTGGTGACGTGCTGGCAGGCCCGGGCAGCGCTGCCGCGATCGGCCGGACGGACAAATCCGGGTTGGGCGCCGAGAGGGACGCGCGCACACCAGAAGCGCACGCCGAAGACGCCCAGGATGCGCCGGAACAGGACGACGACGCCGAGGTAGATGCGCCGCGGAGCCGGTGGTCGCTGATCACCGAGATGGTGGTGCTCTTCGCGGTGGCGCTCGCGATCGCGCTGTTGATCAAGACCTTCGTGGTGCAGCCTTTCTATATCCCGTCAGCATCGATGGAGAACACCCTGCTGATCGGCGACAAGGTCCTTGTGAACAAGATCGTCTATAGGATCCGCCCGATCAGCCGCGGCGACATCGTGGTGTTCAACGGCGCCGGATCGTGGCTGCCACCGACAGCTGCGGAGGCACCTGTCAGCCACAATCCGCTCACCAGGCTCTATGACGTGACGCTCGGGCCGTTCTTCAGGTCGGTCAGGGAACTGTTCGGCACCGCACCAGGGCAGACCGACTACATCAAGCGCGTCATTGGCATCCCCGGCGATCACGTCGCCTGCTGCAACGCGCAGGGCGAGATGACCGTCAACGGGGTGCCCCTGCACGAGCAGTCGTATCTGGTTCCCGGGGCCAATCCGTCGCAAGGCAGATTCCACATCGTCGTGCCGCCTGACCGCCTGTGGGTCATGGGCGACAACCGGCCCGAGTCCGCCGACTCGCGCCTGCATGACTGCGCGTATACGTACACGCCACCGACGTGCCTTCCCTATGACCGGGGCGGCACCGTTCCTGAGAACAAGGTGATCGGCCGGGCCTTCATGATCGTATGGCCGCCGAGCAGGATCAGGGTCCTGCCGATCCCGTCCACGTTCACCCAGCCAGGGCTGGGCCACGCCGGGGCGGTTCGGTCCGATGGGCAGCGGTCAGCGCTGATGGCAGGCGCGGTGGTTCGGCCGTCGGCACCGTACTTGCCGCTGGCGGGCGGCCTGGCCGCCGCCGTTCCGATCACGGTGCTCGAGCGGCGGCTGCGGCTCCGGCTCAGCAGGCGACGCGCGAGGCGCCGGCGCCACGAACAGCTCGAACGGCTCGAACGTCCCGTGCGGTGGCGCGGATAGCGGGAGCGAGGGCAGCAGT
>Ga0126378_10002470_pt1 | contig 13696 bp, 9 predicted proteins | sample PanSoiMetPlot_23_FD_92587 | JGI IMG/M metagenome (GOLD analysis project Ga0126378, IMG submission 92587) | Tropical forest soil microbial communities from Panama - MetaG Plot_23 | ecosystem: Environmental > Terrestrial > Soil > Tropical forest > Bulk soil | place: Panama | collected 2016-02-17 | reverse complement strand
CTGCGCGCCGCCCGACCTCTCTTGCGCTCCCGTCGGGCCGCCGCCGGTCGGGCCGCCGCCGGTCGGGCCGCCGCCGGTCGGGCCGCCGCCGGTCCGCTGGAACGCTTTGCGCTGGAACTGAGACGGCATGTTGCGCCAGCCGCTCGGAAGGCCGCCGAGCACCCGGGCGTTGGCGCGACGGGTGGCGGCGTCGGCCAGCGCGGCCGCGAGAGCCGACAGGCCCACCGCTTCGTCGTCGGCCAGCGGCGCGGCGAGACCGCCACCGTCAGTAACCAGCGGGTGCCGCTCGAAGAAGCTCGTGTCGGTGTCGCCGGCGAGGAACGCCGGATGGCGCAAAACCCGCACGAGCAGGTCCCGGTTCGTCGTCACGCCGTGGATCCGGGCCCTGGCGAGCGCAGCCGACAAGGCCGCCGCAGCTTGGTCCCGGTCGGGCGCCACCGAGATGACCTTGGCCAGCATCGGGTCGTAGAAGACGCCGATGCGGCTGCCGCTGACGACTCCGGAGTCGAGCCGGAGCCCGGCCCCAGCCAGCCCGCCGCCAGAAACCCCAGCCCCGGCCCACCCGTTCGCCGCGACTAGCACCGTGAACTCTGCCACCGACGTCCCCGGCAGCTCGAACTTGTGCAGGGTGCCGCTTTGCGGCTGCCAGCCCGCCGCGGGATCCTCAGCGTACAGGCGCGCCTCGATCGCATGCCCGGTGACCGGCGGCGGGCTCGAGCCAGGCAGCGGCCGGCCAGCCGCGATCTGCAACTGCAGCGCCACTAGGTCGAGGCCGGTCGTGCACTCGGTGACCGGGTGCTCGACCTGGAGCCTGGTGTTCATCTCGAGGAAGTAGAACCGGCCGTCGGAGTCAGCCAGGAACTCCACCGTGCCCGCGTTCCGGTAGCCGACGGCGGCTGCCGCCGCCCTGGCTGCTTCGAGAAGCTGGTCCCGCAGTCCGGGGATCCGCTGGACCAGCGGGGACGGCGCTTCCTCGATGATCTTCTGATGACGGCGCTGGATCGAGCACTCGCGCTCGCCGATCGTCCAGATCGCGCCGTGATCGTCAGCGAGGATCTGCACCTCGATGTGCCGACCGGCCTCGATGTAGGGCTCGCAGAATACTGTCGGATCGCCGAACGCCGACGCTGCCTCTGACCGGGCGGCTGCCAGTTCGCCCGGAAGCGAGGCCAGTGAGCGCACGATACGCATGCCGCGGCCGCCGCCACCAGCGGACGCCTTGATCAGCACCGGCAGGTCAGACTCGGCAAGTTCGCCTGGATCGAGCTCGCGCAGTACCGGGACGCCCGCCGCGGCCATCAGCCGCTTCGACTCCACCTTGCTGCCCATCGCCTCGATGGCGGCGGGCGACGGACCGATCCAGGTCAATCCGGCGTCGCAAACCGCGCGGGCGAATGCGGCGTTCTCCGACAGGAAGCCGTAACCGGGATGCACGGCGTCGGCGCCGGCTCGCACTGCGGCCTCGATCAGCAGGTCCGCGCGCAGGTACGTGTCGGCCGGCGCCGCACCGGGCAGGCGGACCGCCCTGTCGGCGTCCGCGACATGCGGCGAGCTGGCATCGGCATCGGAATAGACAGCAACCGTGCCCAGACCGAAGTCGCGGCACGTCCGGAAGATCCGCCGCGCGATCTCACCGCGGTTCGCAACCAGTACCCGGCTCAGCACGACGGCCGCCTGCTACAACGGCCGCATGAATGGAGGATTGGTGCCGCTATAGCGACAGTAATCCGCCATTGATCAAGGGCTATGCGGCTGGCCAGCATCGCGATCACATCCGGAACACGCCGTAGCCGGTAGCGCCGCGCACCGGCGCTCCGTGGATGACGGACAGGCACAAGCCGAGCACCGTGCGGGTGTCGCGGGGATCGATGATCCCGTCGTCGTAGATCCGGCCCGACAAGAACATCGGCAGCGACTCCGCCTCGATCTGCGCTTCTACCATCGCCTTCATCGCCGCGTCCGCGTCCTCGTCAAACGGCCGGCCAGCCGCCTGCGCTGCGGCCCGGGACACGATCGACAGCACGCCGGCAAGCTGCGTTGGCCCCATCACGGCCGACTTCGCGCTCGGCCACGAGAACAGGAAGCGCGGGTCATACGCGCGCCCGCACATGCCGTAGTACCCGGCGCCGTAGGACGCGCCTAGCAAGATCGAGATGTGCGGCACCGCCGAGTTGGACACCGCGTTGATCATCATCGCGCCGTGCTTGATGATGCCGGCCTGCTCGTACTGGGCGCCCACCATGTAGCCGGTCGTGTTGTGCAAGAAGATCAGCGGCGTGTCCACCTGGTTCGCCAACTGGATGAACTGGGCGGCCTTCTGCGACTCGGCGCTGAACAGCACACCCTGCGCGTTAGCCAGGATGCCAACCGGGTAGCCGAACACGTTAGCCCAGCCGGTCACCAGGCTGGTGCCGTACGCGGGCTTGAACTCATCGAAGTCCGAGCCATCCACGACCCGCGCGATCACTTCCCGCGGGTCGAACGGGATCCGCAGGTCTGGCGGAACGATGCCGACGAGCTGCTCCGGATCGAACAGCGGCGGCGTCACACCAGCTGACGCCACCGACGGGCCCGGCCCTTGCTTGCGCCAGTTGAGCCGGGCCACGATGCGGCGGCCGATCCGGATCGCGTCTGGCTCATCTGCGGCAAGGTAGTCGGCCAGCCCGGACATCCGCGCGTGCATGTCTGCACCACCGAGCGACTCATCGTCTGACTCCTCGCCGGTCGCCATCTTCACCAGCGGCGGCCCGCCAAGGAACACCTTCGACCGGCCAGAGATCATCACCACGTGATCGGACATGCCGGGCAGGTACGCGCCGCCCGCCGTTGAGTTACCGAAGACGATCGCAATCGTCGGGATGCCGGCGGCCGACAGCCGGGTCAGGTCGCGGAAGCCCCGGCCGCCGGGGATGAAGATCTCCTTCTGCGTTGGCAGGTCGGCGCCGCCCGACTCGACGAGCGAGATAACCGGCAGCCGGTTGGCCAGCGCGATGTCGTTCGCCCGGAGCGACTTGCGCAATGTCCACGGGTTGCTGGTACCGCCGCGCACCGTGGGATCGTTGGCGGTGATCAGGCATTCGGTGCCCGCAACGACCCCGATTCCGGTGACGACGCTCCCGCCCACCGCGAATTCCGTCCCCCATGCCGCCAGAGCCGACAATTCCAGGAACGGGGTATCAGGGTCTAGCAGTAGCTCGATTCGCTCGCGCACGAGGAGCTTCCCCCGGCTGCGGTGGCGGTCGGTGTACTTCGGACCGCCGCCCGCGAGAGCCTTAGCCTGCTCGACCTCGATCTCGGCCAGCTTGGCGAGCATGGCGTCGCGATTCGCTACATAGTCGGCCGAGAGCGCGTCGATCACCGAGCGCAGCGCCGTCACTTCGCTGCCTCCCCGAGCAGCTCGACCGGTACGTCAACGTGGCGCGACCGTAGCCATTCGCCGACGCCCTTGGCCTGCGGGTCGAACCGAACCGCGGCGGCGACGCCCTCACCGAGCAGTCCTTCGATGACGAAGTTGACGGCGCGCAGGTTCGGCAGCACAAACCGCGTGACGGGCAGCGCGGCCGCCTCCGGCAGCAGTTCGCGCAGCATCTCCACCGTCAGCGTGGCGGCCAGCCACGGCCAAGCCGCGTCGTCGCCCACCCAGACGCCGACGTTCGCGTCGCCGCCCTTGTCGCCGCTGCGAGCGGCCGCCACCGTGCCGAGCGGAACGCGCCGCGTCTGAGCACCACCACTCCACGGCGGGACGTCGGCCTCAGCCGCCGGCGCGAGCGCGACGGTCGTGGCCGGCTCGGCGGCCGGCACGTGGCGGCCATCGGACAGCACGGCGACGTGCTGCACGTGCGACCTGTCGAGGTACGCGGCGGTGAACACGCCGTACGGCTGCGCGTCACCCGGCGGCGCGGTCATGTGGAAGCCGGGATAGCTGGCCAGGGCCAGCTCGACCGCGGCACCCGAGAACGCGCGGCCGACCGCCTTGGCGTCGGTGCCGCGCGCGATGCACCGCAGCGTCGCGGTCGCCTGCTCCTCGGTGCGAGCGTCGGCGCGGTCGGTGCGAACTAGCTCCCATGTCGCATCCGGCGGCAGTACGTCGGCGAGCTGCCGCTGGACCAAGGCCGCCTTGGCCTCGATATCCAGGCCGGTGAGCAGGAATTCCACCTGATTGCGGTATCCGCCCAGCGTGTTTAGCGACACTTTGAGCGTCGGCGGCGGCGGTTCGCCCCGGACACCAGTGATCGCGACCCGGTCCGGCCCATCCTGACGGAGGTGCACGGAGTCGAGCCGAAGCGTGGCGTCGGGACCGGCGTACCGCGGACCGGCCACCTCGTACAGGAGCTGGGCTGTCACGGTGCCGACCGTGACCGCGCCGCCGGTGCCGGGATGCTTGGTGATCACGCTGGCGCCGTCCGGGTAGACCTCCGCGATCGGGAAGCCGGGATGACGCAGGTCAGCGATCTCGGTGAAGAACGAGTAGTTGCCCCCGGTCGCCTGCGCGCCGCACTCGATCACGTGCCCGGCCGCCATAGCTCCGGCGAGCGCGTCAAGGTCGTCAACCGCCCAGCCGAAGCGGGCGGCCGCTGAACCCACCACGACCGAGGCGTCGGTGACGCGGCCGGTGACGACCACGTTCGCGCCTGCTTGCAGGCAGGCCGCGATCCCCCAGCCGCCGAGGTAGGCGTTCGCCGCAACGGGTTCGCCGAAGCCAAGCTCGGTGGCGCGCGGCAGCAGGTCATCGCCGGTCACGTACGCGATCTTCGGGGCCAGGCCCAGCCTGTCCGACAAGTCCTGGACGGCGGTGGCGAGACCCTCCGGGTTCAGACCGCCGGCGTTGGCGACGATCGTGACACCCCTGTCCAGGGCGAGGCCAAGGCAGTCCTCGAGCTGGCGCAGGAACGTGCGTGCGTAGCCGAGGCCCGGATCCCGGAGGCGATCGCGGCCGAGGATCAGCATGGTCAGCTCGGCCAGGTAGTCGCCGGTCAGTACGTCTAGCTCGCCGCCTTCAAGCATCTCTCGCATGGCCGCGAACCGGTCGCCGTAGAAGCCGGAGGCATTGCCGATCTTGATCGGCGACGGGCCTGAAGCTTCAGTCACCGACACGAGCAGCTCACCCCGTTTCCGATACCGGCGGACGCAAACCAAGCATATGTGACTGTTTTCGGCTAGGGTCGGCTAGTGGCGCAGGACGACCGGACGTCCGCCGCGATCCGGCCGGCGGCCACAAGCAGGTCGCGCACTTGCGCCGCTGACAGGCCAGGCGAAGTGTTTCCGTCACGTCCCGTGACAGTCGGAGCCGCGAGCAGGCTCGTCAGCACGGCTTCCTCGGTGGCTTCTACCGCGGCGTCGAAGTACGGGTCCAGGTCAGACCCGCTGACTGGCTGCAGGCCGGCTGGCGCCGGCATCCCACGTCGCGCCCGCAGCCCCATTGCCAGCGCCATGAAGATCTCGCCGCTGCCGTGATGCGCGGTCGATCCGGTCCGCGCGAGCCCGAGCCCGGCCCGGCGGGCCAGCCGCGCGCACGCCGCCGCGTTAAGCGGCGCATCCGTGACGATCACGGTGATGCATGACCCAGCCGGTGGCCGGTCCGCCAACCGGACACCACCCGTCGCTTCGGCAGCGGCAGGCAGCAGCCGGCCGACCGGGACTCCGTCGACCGTCAGCCGCTGCCGATCACCGAAGTTCGTCAGCACCAGCACGCCGACCGTGTGCCCGGATGGCGTGACGCGCGACGCTGTCCCGACGCCGCCCTTGAAGCCCAGGCAGCTCATGCCCGTGCCGGCGCCTACCGCACCTTCGGCAGGAACTACCCGCTCGCTCGCCGTCGCGGCCGCACGTGCCGCCTCCCGCGCTGCCTTCACATCGGCCGCGCTGACCTGCATCCGACGCGCGTCGGACAGGAAACTGTCGTCGCACTCGGCCACGATCGGGATGATCACTTCGTCGGCGCCAATGCGCGGGTCTTCGGTCATCGCCAGCTCGCAGGCGGCGTCATAGACACGGCCGACTTGCATGGTGGAGGTGAGGAAGATCGGCGTCTCGGCTAGGCCCCACTCGGCCGCGGCAAGGAACCCAGTGCACTCCCCTGCCCCGTTCAGCACTGCACCTCCGGCCGGTACCGGGCTGCCGAACATGTCACCTCCTGGGTCGATGACCGTGACGCCGGTCCGGGCCACGCCGCGCCCGGCTGGCGGCGCTGGCTCATCCCGCCATACCGTCGCGTGCCCGACGCCGAGGCCTGGCACATCGGCGATTGACGCAGTCGGCCCGGTCGGTAGCACCCCTATCCTGATGCCCAGGTCGCGGGCGCGGGTGGTTGGTCCATTCGGTTGCCTCACGCAGCGAGCATGCCACGGAAAGGCTAGGACGATGAGTATCGAGGGCGGCGTGCTCGACATGCCGGTCGTCTGGGATGAGGACTGCTTGCTGCACCAACCGGCAGGTGAGGTATGGCTTGGCGAGCGCATCGACGGAACGGAAGTTCCCGACCGGGCGACCGTAATCCTGCACAGGCTGACCGAGGCGGGCGTCCGCCTGCTGCCGCCAGCAGACCGCGACGACGAGGCGGCGCTCCTGGCCGTGCACGACCGTGCGTTGGTGGAGCACCTCGCGACAGTCTGGGCGGACTGGGAGGCGGCGAGGTTCCCGGCCGACTACGGCCGCGATCGCGTTGTGCCGTACGTCTTCCCGACGGCCGCCATGCTCGCCGGGTTGCCGGTACGCACTCCGACGGCAACGCACGCACAGGTCGGCCAGTACTGCTACGACACCATGACGCTTGTGGGCCCTGGTAGCTGGGAAGCGATCCGGGCCGCCGCGGCCTGCGCCAAAACCGCGGCGGATCTGGTGTCGGCGGGCGCGTCAGCCGCATACGCCCTGTGTCGCCCGCCTGGTCATCACGCCGGCCCGGCGGGCTACGGCGGCTCGTGCTACCTCAACAACGCGGCAACGGCTGCGCAGGCGCTCAGGCACGCGGGCGTCGACCGTGTCGCAGTGATTGACATCGACGCCCACCACGGCAACGGCACGCAGGCGATCTTCTACGCCCGGCCGGACGTCTACTACGGAAGCGTCCACGTCGACCCAGGCGCCGGCTGGTTCCCGCACTACATGGGATTTGCTGACGAGCGAGGGAACGAGGCCGGAATCAACGCCAACCGCAATGTCCCGCTCGCGCCCGGCAGCGGTGATGACGCCTGGCTCGACGCGGTCAACCTGCTGTGCGACGACGCGCGGGCGCACGGGGCGCAGGCAGTCGTGCTGTCGCTCGGAGTCGACGCGGCTACCGCCGATCCGGAGAGCCCGCTGCAGGTCACGGCCGACGGTTACCGCAGAGCGGGAGAGCTGATCGGCTCGCTCGGCCCGGTCGCCGTGATCCAGGAGGGCGGCTACGACCTGGCCTCGCTCGCCGACTACGTGTTCGCGGCGCTGGCCGGCGTCGCCGCCGGGCGCGCAGCCGCCGCCAGCACGTGAACGCGCTGCTTGCGCTCGCCGCGTCCGTCCTATGGGGAACGTCCGACTTCGGCGGCGGCCTGATCTCCCGGCGCCTCGACGCGTCCGCCGCCGTGCTGATCTCGCAGGCGCTGGCGTTCGCCGGGCTGCTCATCCTGCTGCCGTTCGTGCACGTGGCTGGCGGAGGTTACCTGCTGATCGGCGGCTCGGCCGGGGTCGTGGCCACGTTGTCGCTAGCGGCGTTTTACCGGGCCATGGCGACTGCTCCGATGTCGTTGGTAGCGCCCATCACCGCGGCCGGCAGCGCCATTCCCGTGCTCGTCGGCGTGGCGCGCGGCGAGGACCTCGGTCTCATCCAGATCGCCGGCATCGTCGTGGCACTGACCGGGGTCGTGCTGGCATCGGGTCCCGAATTCCGCTCCGGCGTGGCAGTGCGCCGTCAAGCGGTCTGGCTAGCGATAGGCGCCGCGGTCGGGTTCGGCGTCGCTTACACGCTGCTCGCACTGGCGGCGGGCACCAACGTCTACGGCACGCTCCTCAGCCAGCGGATCGGCGGCCTGATCGTGCTGGGCCCGATCGTGCTTCGATCCGGCGTCTTGTCGGGCGTGCGACTGTCAATGCGTCGGCTCGGGGCGCTCGCCGCGATCGGCTGCGGCGACATCGTTGCGAACGGCTCGTATGCGCTTGCCGCAAGCCGTGGCGATCTGTCCATCGCGGCGGTTCTCGCCTCGCTCTACCCAGTGGTGACGGCGCTGCTGGCAAGGGCGATCCTGGCCGAGCGGCTGCGTGCCGTACAGAGCGTCGGCGTCGTTGCTGCGCTCGCCGGCGTCGTGCTGCTCACGTCGTAGCTGCCGCTAGCCGAGCCCGCCGGCGAGCGCGACGATCACGCCGATGACCGCCGCGCCCAGCAGCGCGCTGACGACTCCCCGCTTCAGCAGGATGAGCCAGCAGGCGGCAGCGGCTAGCACCCCGACCTGCCACAGCTGGGTCAGGCCGAACCCCAGGGTCACGGCCGCGCCCGCGATCGCTCCGATCGCCGCCGGCCCGGCGCCAGACAAGAAGGCTTGCGCGTCGGAACTGCGCCGGAACTTGTCAAAATGCGGGCCGCCGGCCAGTACGAAGATGAACGAGGGCGCGAACGCGATGGCCGCCGCGACGACGCCGCCGACCAGCCCAGCGGCGGCATAGCCGACAACCCCTACCGTCAGCACGACAGGACCGGGCGTGACCTGACCAAGCGCGACAGCGCTGAGAAACTGCGACGTGGTCATCCAGTGATAGGTGTGCACGGCGTCGTGCTGCATCAGCGGGATGATCACGAACCCGCCGCCGAACGACAACGCTCCGACCTTCAGAGCCACCCAGGCCAGCGACCCGATGACGCCAGCCGCGACGGTCTTGCCGGCCAGGCCAGTGAGGATGCCGCCGCGGCGCGCGGGACTCGCGGCCGAGCTGCGCTCCGCGCCGCGCCGCGCGATCAGCCACTCGACCAGGCCGCACGCGAGCAGCACGGCGACGAGGAACTCACCAGCCACGTTCGCGGCTACTGCGCCGGCCAGGGCGTAGCAGACCCACCGGATGCGAGCCGGTCTCGCGTCGCCAGCCCGGCGCCAGCTCGCGGGCGCCAGCCCGATGGCGGCGGCGACCGCAACGATCGGAACCGCACCCCCGGCCCCGGCCGCGGCGCCGCGGATCCAGGCAGGCGGCGAGTGTGCAAGGAACAGCACCGACAAGGCCATGATGATGATCAGACCGGGAATGATGAAGCAGGCGCCGCCCACGATCGCGCCCATCGGGCCGGCTAGCCGCCAGGCGCAGAAGATCGCGAGCTGCGTCGACGCTGGCCCGGGCAGCAACGAGGTAGCGGCGATGCCGTCCTCGAACTCGGCCTCAGACAGCCACGAATTCTGCTGGACGCACAGGCGTCGCAGGAGCGCGATGTGAGCAGGCGGCCCGCCGAAACCAGTGAGGCCAATGCGGGCCCACTCCCGCGCGATGACGGGAAGCGAGACCGATGGCGACGGGCGGGTCTGCTCAGGCCGCCCATCCTCGCGGTCAGGCACTAGGCCTCCCGCGTTACCCGTGCTGTACCTGGGCGCCGTCGGCGTCCACGCCTAGTGGCAGGACGCGCCAGGCCGGCCCGGCATCGGCGACGATGCGCTCGACGTCAACCGGTGACGGCCCGCAGCCATTGACGATCAGCGCCAGCACGGCGGGACCGGCCCCAGAGACCATCGCGGGGATATCGGCGGCGCGCAGCCGATCGATCAGCGCGGCCGTTGCCGGCATCGCCGCGGCGCGGTACGGCTGATGCAGGAAGTCCTCGGTGGCGTCGAGTAGCAGTTCCGGCCTGCCGGTCAGCCCTGCTACCAGGAGCGCCGCTCGCGCCGAATTCGCGGCCGCGTGCGCGTGCGGGATGTCCTCAGGCAGCACCAGGCGCGCGGATTCGGTCGCGAGCGGTACCGAAGGCAGGCACAAGATCGGCACCAGGCCGGCCAGTGGCACCAGCCGAACCAGCTTGACGGTGGTAGCCGTCACCCAGGAGATGGTGAGGCCGCCGGACAAGCACGCCGCGACGTTGTCCGGATGGCCTTCCAGGTCAGTGGCTAGCCGCAGAAGTTCGTTCAGCCCGAGGGCCGCGGCGCCAGCCTCGCCAGCCAGCTCGCGCGCGGCAAGCAATCCGGCGACGATAGCGGCGGCGGACGAGCCGAGGCCGAAGCCCTGCGGCACCTCGTTCCGGCAATCAAGCGCGATGCCTGGTGGCTGCCCGCCGATGGCAGTGAACGCGGCCCGCATGGCCTGGACGACCAGATGTCCTTCACCGCGCCCGACTTCGCCCGCGCCAGCGCCCGTGACCTGCACGTCGAGGCCCGCTGGCCGCACTGCGGCGGTGACGGTGTCGTGCAGGGTCAGCGCGAGTCCGAGTGAGTCAAAGCCAGGGCCGAGATTGGCGCTCGTGGCGGGCACGCGAACGGTGACCGGCGCGGTGGTCCACGTGAGCATGAGCTACCTCGCCGTCACTGCAGGCCGAGCGCCCCGGCGGCAGCCGCGACGTCGACGCTGATGGTGACCGGCGGCGGCGCACCAGCCACCGCGGTATCGGGGTCCTTCAAGCCGTGCCCGGTGATCGTGCAGACCACTGTTGCGCCCGCCTCGACGTGCCCGGCGGCATGCGCCGCCAGTAGCCCGGCCACTCCGGCCGCAGACGCAGGCTCGCCGAACACGCCCTCACGCTGGGCGAGGAGCCGATATGCGGCCAGGATCTGATCGTCGGTGACCGAGCTGATGAGGCCGCCGGACTCGGCGCGCGCTTCCTCGGCGAGATGCCACGACGCCGGGTTGCCGATCCGGATCGCGGTGGCGACAGTGACGGGCTCGAGCACCGGCTTCCCGAGGACGATCGGGGCCGCACCGGCCGCCTGGAAGCCGAGCATTCGCGGCGTCTTGGTCGCCCTGCCGTTAGCGAGATACTCCTGGTAGCCGAGCCAGTAGGCGGATATGTTGCCGGCGTTGCCGACCGGCAAGCAGTGCACGTCGGGCGCGTCGCCAAGCGCGTCGACCACCTCGAAGGACGCGGTCTTCTGGCCCTGGAGCCGCTCGGGGTTGACGGAGTTGACGAGCGCGACCGGGTAGTCGGCAGCTAGCTTGCGAACCAGTTCGAGACAGTCATCGAAGTTGCCGTCGACTTGGAGCAGCCGGGCGCCGTGTGCGAGGGCCTGGGCCAGTTTGCCGAGCGCGATGTTGCCCTTCGGCACCAGGACGGCGCAGTTGAGGCCCGCCCGGGCCGCATAGGCGGCCGCGCTGGCGCTGGTGTTGCCCGTCGACGCGCAGATCACTGTGTGCGCGCCGCGCGCCGCCGCCAGGGTCACCGCGACCGTCATGCCGCGGTCCTTGAACGACCCCGTGGGGTTGGCGCTCTCAACCTTGAGGTAGACCGAGCAGCCGGTCAGCTCGGACAGCACGGGGGCGGGCAGCAGCGGCGTGCCTCCCTCGCCGAGCGTGACCACCGGGACGCCCTCCGGCACCGGGAGGCTGGCGCGATATTCGGCGATGATGCCGCGCCAGAGGGTCGGCACTGTCGCCCTGATCGCGGCGGTGCTCACTCGCCCTCCAGGGCTTCGACGCGCATGATGCTGTCCACGTTCCGCACGGCTTCCATGGCGCCGAGCGCCGCGACGGTCTTGGCCAGGGCTGCCTCCCTCGCCACGTGCGTCATGATGATCAGGTTCGCGTCCTCGCCACGGCCTTCCTGCCGGACCGCCTTGATCGACACACCGTGCTGGGCGAATGCGTCCGCCACCGGGGCGAGCACACCCGGCCGGTCTGCGACATCAAGCTGTACGTAGTAGCTAGTCCTCGCTTCCCCGATCGGGACGAGCGGAAGCTGGGCGTACGTCGACGAGTCCGGCCCCCGCAGCCCGGCCAGCAGGTTCCTGGCGATGGCCACCGTGTCGCCGAGTACCGCGCTGGCCGTCGGCTGCCCACCTGCCCCGGCGCCGTAGAACATCAGCCGCCCGGCCGATTCTGCCTCGACGAAGACTGCGTTGTATGCCTCGCGCACGGCGGCCAGCGGGTGGGTCCGCGGGATCATCGCCGGGTGCACCCGAGCCGAGATGCCGCCGTTTGACCGCTCGCAGATCGCTAGCAGCTTGACGACGCAGCCCATCGCGCTCGCACTGGCGATGTCCGCGGCGGTCACCGACAGGATGCCCTCCCGGTACACGTCATCAGCCGTCACCTCGGTGTGAAAGGCGATGCTGGCCAGGATCGCCGCCTTGGAGGCGGCGTCGAATCCCGCGACGTCCGCGGTCGGGTCGGCCTCGGCATAGCCGAGGGCCTGCGCTTCCGCTAGGGCCGCACTGAAGTCTTCGCCAGAGGAGTCCATCCGATCGAGGATGAAGTTCGTCGTCCCGTTCACGATCCCGAGCACACGCTTGACGTAGTCGCCGGCGAGTGACTCGCGCAACGCGCGCAACAGCGGGATGGCGCCGGCGACCGCGGCCTCGTAGTAGAGGTCCACGCCCGCCTGGCTGGCCGTCTTGTGCAGCATGGCCCGGTCGCTGGCAACGAGCGCCTTGTTGGCGGTCACCACCGACTTGCCAGCGTTCAGCGCGGCGAGCAGCAGGGTCCGGGCGGGCTCGATGCCGCCGATCAGCTCGATGACGATGTCCACGTCTCTGCGGGTAACCAGGGCCACGCCGTCGGTCGTGAGCAGATCTGGGCTCACGACGACGTCACGCCGGCGGTCCGGATCTTGCACGGCAACGCCAACAATCTCCAGCGGCGCCCCTGCCCTGGCCGTCAGGTCGGCCGACTGCTCCGTCAGCAGGCGATAGACCTGCGACCCGACGGAGCCGCAGCCGAGCAGCGCGACCTTGAGCGGCGCTCGGCCGTCCACGTTGCGCATAGCTGCTTCCCGCATGACTGCCTCTGGCATGACAGGCTCCCGCACGACAGGCCAGCTCCCCTCACTACCCCGGCGCGGGAAAGCCGTCAGCGGTGCGCTGACCTCGCTGACTGCCAGGGTTCTTTGACCTTGTCCAAGCTTAGCCAGACTCGTCCGTGCCCTGCTCGCGGTGCCGTTCTCCGCCTTCTCCCGGTAACCAGCACGACGTACTGTCGTCACCCCCGAGCCGAGGTCGTCGGCCGCCATCACCGCTGCCAGCGAGTCGCCAACGCGGAGCGAGACCGCGGACCCCGTTCCGGTCCGAGTGGGTTTGAATGGACGCAGCATGCACAAGGCCGGCGGGTAATGGGACGGAAGGCGGTTCGAATGAAGCCGATGCCCGAAGACTGGAACCGCGGTGTCGCCGTGGTCGCGCATCCCGACGACCTGGAATACGGTGCAGCCGCCGCGGTCGCTCGCTGGACGGGGCAGGGTAAACAGTTCGCCTACGTGATCGCCAGCAGCGGCGAGGCCGGCATCGCCGGCCAGAACCCGGCGGCAGTGGGACCGCTACGGGAAGAAGAGGAGCGCCGTAGCGCTGCCGTCGTTGGCGTGTCGGACGTACTGTTCCTCGGTCATCCGGATGGCGTGATCGAGTACGGCGTGGCCTTGCGCCGAGACGTGGCCCGGGCGCTGCGCCAGCTTCAGCCCGAGGTCGTGATCACGATGAGCTTCGACCTGACCTGGGACGAGGACGGCCCAGTCAACCACGCCGACCACCGCGTGGTCGGTCTCGCGACGCTCGATGCCTGCCGCGACGCGGCGAACGAGTGGGTGTTCCGCGACCTCGCCCTGCCGCGGGCCCAT
>Ga0126378_10002468_pt1 | contig 13700 bp, 11 predicted proteins | sample PanSoiMetPlot_23_FD_92587 | JGI IMG/M metagenome (GOLD analysis project Ga0126378, IMG submission 92587) | Tropical forest soil microbial communities from Panama - MetaG Plot_23 | ecosystem: Environmental > Terrestrial > Soil > Tropical forest > Bulk soil | place: Panama | collected 2016-02-17 | reverse complement strand
CGAGCGACGTTTCCCTGGGCCAGAATGCACGATTCGTCCAGGCGCAGGCGGAGCGCGCCATGGGGCTGGACAAAGAAGCCTACCAGCACGCGATGGCCATTCGCGAAGGTTATCCGCGGGGCGAAGTGGACTCCATGGCGCGGGGCCTGGCTTACTCGATTCGTGCTGCAAACCCCTCGGTCTCTACCGTCCCAGCCTTCACCTACCACCACGGCGAGGCTGCCTTGCTGTTGCGAGAAGGACTCGCCTCGTTGGCGTTTGAGGAGGCGCAACGGGCCCTCGCGTTGGCGCCCACGGACGCGGATCGTGCAGCGCTTCTGTGGATCCAAGCGCAAGCCTCGAAGGCCGACAGGGATCGCCAGAAGCGCGCCCTGCTCGACTACCTTTCCATCGCGCCGCACGGCCCCGAAGCATCCGCGGTCCTCTATGATCTGGCGCTGGTTTTCTGGAAGGAAGACGAGCCCGACCGCGCACGTGCCACGTTCGAAAAGGTAATCGCGGAGTTTCCCTCCAGCAGTCACGCATCGGGAGCGAGGCTTCGAATCGGCCGAATTTACGAAGAACAGCAAGACTATGATGCTGCCCGAGCCGAATATGGGCGCCTGGTTGAGCGCTATCCAGGGACCGAGGCAGCGGAAGACGCCCGCTTTCGCATTCCCTGGTCACTGTACATGGCGCACCAGTACCCGCGAGCGATCGCCAGCTTCATCGCGATGCGCAAGCGCGCCGAGGGTCCGGGGGAGCGCGAAATGTTCGACTATTGGCGTGCGCGCTCGCTGGAAAGAATCGGCGACACGGCCGGCGCCCACGAAATCTATGCGCGCCTCGCGCAGAGCGTGGAAAGCAATTACTATCCGGCCCTCGCCGCAGAGCATGTGCCCACAGTGCGCGCCGAGCTTGCGGCGGCGTCGCCGCCCGAATTGAGCATTGAGCCTACGCCCCGGAGCGCGTCGCCCACGGTACGCTTTCATTTAAGCCGTATCCTGGCGTTGCGGGCGCTTGGCATCTCGGACCTTCAGGCGGGCGAGTATCGCGCTCTGGAGGACGCGGCTGGCGAGGAACATTCGCTGCGGGAATTTATCCTGGCAGGACTGCAAGCGGCGGATGCCTGGTATGACGCAATCGTTGCTGCGACCCGGATGTCGAAGAATGGACATCTCACCGCCGGGGTGGCGGAACGAGTTCGATATCCACGCGCCTACTGGGCGCTCTTCTCGCGCGCGGCGGAGCAGCAGTCGCTCGATCCGTGGCTGGTGCTCGCCCTGGCCAGGCAGGAAAGCCTGTTCAACCCGCGGGCGCGATCGGTTTCCGACGCGCGCGGGCTCATGCAGCTGCTGCCCTCGACCGGGGATCGGGTTGCTAATCAGGTGGGTGAACAGTCGCCACCCGATCTGTTTGATGCCGAGACCAACGTAAGACTCGGTACCGCATATCTGAAAAATCTTTTCGACCTGTTCAAGGGAGATCGGTTCAAAGCGGTCGCTGCTTATAATGGGGGCGAGCATGCGGTCGAGGGGTGGACCCGCAGATTTCCCGGAGACGACGACGAATGGGTCGAGAATATCGGTTATCGAGAGACGCGCGATTACGTCAAGAAGGTGATCGGTGGCCGCCGCGAATACCTGCTGCTGTATCCCTCCCAGGACGAATCACCCGCTATGCCTTCGGCTCCGCCCAGCCAGTAGCCGGAATCGATGTAGGCGAAGACTATCTAGATGTCGCGCTGCTTGACGGCGAAGCGAAGTCACTTCGCCTGGCGCGGGTACCGGTCTTTCCCGCGACTCGGCATCCGATCGCCCAAATCGCCCGAAGTATCTCGGGGGTTTTTCCCGAACTCGGGCCGGGGTCACTCGCGCTGATCGATTCACCGCGTGCGCCATGCGTCGCGCGGAGCGCGTCGCGCCAGCGTGATCTGGATGTCATGCTCCGCCGCGTGGTTGCTGCGATAAATCGCGCCAGAAGTTCCCCAGAGGATGTCCGGCTCTCGCTCTTTCCGACCCCTGCGGCTGAATACTTCGCCCGATGTGCTAGCGCGCCCGCGTGCAAGCCACATCTCGTCCGCATCGCCCACGAGCTTCGCCTGGCCCGCAAGGCAACAATGTCGGTGCCCAGAGGGCGTGGGTGGCTCTTCACGCGCTTCATGCTCGCTGGCTTTGCTACCCACCGGGCGCTCGAACAGCTCGGCGTGGACACCTTCGAGTCGTATCCGTACCTGGTTTTTTCGTTGTGGAAGGCTGCGTCCGAGCGCTTGCCGCCAAAGTCTGATCGGCGCGCAGCTTCAAAAGCGAGACGGGCGATCCTCGCGCGGCTGACCCGGAGTTGCCGGTTGACCGCACCGGTCGCGAAATCTCTCGATGAAGCTGATGCGGCGGTCTTGGCTGTCACGGCGCACTTGTCGGCTACCGGGCGCGGTGGCGCCCTGACGTTTCACAGTCAGGTCCACGGCAGATTCCTGCTCGCGCTGAGCACGCGAGACCTGGTAGCCGCCCGGGACTTGGAGATTGTTCCGCGGCCTCCCCTGGACGTCGATGGTCTTGCGACCAAGGAGAGAACCGGAGGAGGAGTTTTTTCCGCGGGGTAAAGACTCGTCGGAGGCTTTTAAGCCGCTCTCTTTCAATCACCCGGATCGGTTTTTCGACGCGAGCTTGACAAGTTGGGAAGCAAAAGGGTTCAAAGGGGCAACGCACCAGGGGGACCCGGACCAACAGTTTGGCTGCGCGCGAATTCAAGGCGATTTTCTTCGATCTCGACGGCACCCTCGTCGACATACACGGGCCGCTCTACATCGCGGCGCGCAACGCACTTAGAGACATCGGGCACCAGTCCGATCTCACGCCCGAGCAATATCGCGAGGCGCTGAACCGAGACGAGGTGTGGCTTGGCGTGCCGGAAAATCGTCGACCCGAGTATGTCCAGCTGGCTTTCGCCTACTTCATGACAGAAATCGACAAGACCGAGCGCCTGGAGGTGCTGCCGCACGTCGCGGAGACGCTGTCCGAACTCAAACGCAGGCGTTACGCGACCGCAGTGGTGACCAGTCGTCCGGGAGAGGCTCGACGGCTGATAGAGAAGCTCGCGATGGTGGGCCTGGCCGCATATCTGGACCACGTCGTCACACAACCGACCTCATCGATGAAAGACTTGCTCGACAAAACCGAGCTACTGAAGCAGACCGCAATGAGGGTGTCGGTACTGCCGCCGGCGTGCCTGTACGTGGGCGATGAGCCTCGCGACATCATGGCTGCGCAGCAGGCCGGGTTTGGAGGGACAGTCGGTGTTGCAACCGGAGCCGCGTCGTTTTCCTATCTAAAGAATCATCCGCAGCATCGGCCCGACCACGTGATCAACTCGATGGCCGAGCTCCTGGGCCTCCTCGAGGCTATGCGTCAGGGGGTGCCATGGTGAGCCGCCAACCCCTGCCCGAAGCGCTCGAGGGCCTTCGCGTGGTCGAGCTTCCCTGCCTCGACTCGATGCCATTTCTGGCTGCGGCAATGGCGGCGAAGTCGTTCGCCGATTTCGGAGCCGAAGTCATCAAGGTCGAGCCGCCGCGGGTCGGCGCGCAAGAGCGTCAGCTCGGGCCCTTCCGCGATGATCGGCGCGATCTGGAGACGGGAGGGCTCCATTTGTTTTTGAACACCAACAAACTCGGCGTCACGCTCGACCTCGAAAACTCCTCGGCCCGCGGAATCCTCTTTTCGATGCTGGAGCAGGCCGACGTCCTCTTCAATCCCAATCCGCCATCGCTCAACGCTCGAATCGATCTCTCGGGGCGGAGCCTGACTGAGCGTTTTCCAAACCTCATCGTCGTTTCGCTGACCCCGTTCGGAGAAGACTCTCAGTACCGGAATCTGCGGGGTGGAGATCTGGTTGCCACCCATATGAGCGGGGTCGGTTATGAAACGCCCTGGCATCAGGTTACGGATCTTGCCACTCAGCCGCCGCTCAAGCTGGCAGGGCGTCAGTCCGATTATCTCACCGGGTACACCGGCGCCGCGGCGGCGATGGTGGCGGTGTTCGATCGCACGCGCAATGGCCTGGGCCAACACGTAGACGTGAGCCAGTGGCTGGCGATGGTGAGCATGATCCGGCCCAATCTCGGAGGCTCGACACACGAATCTCCTCGGGCGCCCGCATACCAGCGGCTCGGCATTCGCAAAAAGGCGGGCGCACAGTGGGTCTATCCATGTGCAGATGGATGGGTGAGCTTCAACGCGGGAACGCAAAGATTCTGGAATGGATGGAAAACGGCCATGGGCCAGCCCGAGTGGATGGAGGCTGAGATTTTTGCAACTGCCGCTGACCGAGCCGCGCATGTCGACGTAATCGAAGCCGCCATTCACGACTGGCTATCGACCATCACCAAGAAGGAGGCCTTTCAGCGCGCGCAAGCTCAGCACGTACCATGTTTTCCAGTGCATACAGTTCGTGAGGTAGCGGAAAACGAGCAATACCGGGCGCGCGGGTTTTTCCAGGAGCATGACCATCCGACCGCCAACAAGGTTCGTACTCCAGGCGCACCGTGCGGATTCGAAAGGACACCCTGGCGAATCAAGCGCCCTGCGCCGCGCCTGGGCGAGCACAACCGCAAGATCTTTGGAGAACGCTTCGGTCTCGATGAGGTCGAGCTCGCGCGACTGGCTGCGGAGAACATCGTGTGACAAAGCGTCTGCCGCTCGACGGAATTCGCGTGCTCGACTTTGGATGGATCTTCGCGGTCCCGCACGCCACCGCCTGGTTGGGAGCGCTGGGGGCGGAGGTCATACGGGTTGAGAGCATGCGCGCGCCCGATCTGGTGCGGTTTTTGACCGGCACCGACGGCGTTATCGGGCCGAACCTCTCAGGCGTGTTTCATTCCATAAATTTCTCGCGCAAGAGCCTGGCGCTCGATCTGTCGTGGCCCGAGGCGCAGGAAATCGCACGCCGGCTGGTCCAATGCAGCGACATCGTTACGGAGAATTTCACCGTCGGCAACATGCAGAAGTACGGGCTCGATTACGAAAGCATCCGTCGGCTCAAGCCCGACATCATCATGTTGTCGGGCACTCCGCTGGGTCAGAATGGACCCTTCGCACGTACGGTAGGGTTTGGACCCACCACGCAGGCATTTGCAGGACTGTGTCATCTGACCGGCTACCCGCAGAGCTTTCCATGCGGAATCGGGGGGACCTGGCCGGATTTTGCGGTGGGAACCGCGATGGTCTTCTTTCTGCTCGCTGCGCTCCACTACCGGGACCGGACCGGGGAAGGCCAGTATCTGGATCTGTCGATGGCCGAAATGGTGACGACGATGATCCCCGAGGCGATGATGGATTTCTTCTTCAACGGGCGCGAACAGAGCCCGCAGGGAAATCGGGCTTCATCGATGGCGCCGCATGGGGTCTTTCCCGCGGCCGGGGAAGATCGATGGGTCGCTATTGCAATCGCGAGCGACGCTGAATTTGTGGCGTTGTGCGAGGTGCTCGGAGCGCCTTCGCTTGCATCGGATAACGCTTACGCGCACCTTCCCGACCGGCTGAACAATGTGGAGATGCTCGAAAATGAAATTGCTGCGCGCACGCGCGATATCGACCGCGACGAGTTGGTGCGGCGCCTGCGTGAACGAGGGCTCGCCGCCGGGCCGGTGTACAATACCCTCGAGTTGGCCGCCGACCAGGCGTTTCGCGCCTCGGCGATGATGGTCACGCGGGAGCATGGCGAGTCCGGTGCGCGCGCCGTGCCCGGGCTGCCGGTGAAGTTCAGCGCCATTGAACCCGACTATCGCGGTGCACCGCGAATCGGCCAGCATAGCGATGAAATTCTCGATAAGTTGCTGGGGATGGATGCGGAGGAGATCGCCCGGTTGAAGGAAAGCAAGGTCATATTTTAACCGCCCTGTCCGTCTCCTATCTGGATGGGGTTCTGCGAAAATTTGCTGTCCGCCGAGGTACCAGGCGAAAGAGAGGAGGAGTTTTGACACCGCGATGAGTGCTTTAAATTGTGCACAGCCAGCTGACTTCACCGAGATCCGCTTTAACCATGAAGGTGAATGAACAAAGGAATAGGCGAGCATGACGGAAGCATCGGCAATTCTGAAGGACGGAGGAGCACGCCCGGGGCCGTTCGCTATATGGATCCAGGCGATCCGCGCTCCCTCTCTGAGCGCGGCGGCGATCCCCGTGCTGCTGGGCGCGGCGATCGCGGCACGCGACGGCTTTTTTGCGCCGGGGAGACTGGTGCTGGCGCTGGTCGGGGCGATGGCAATCCAGGCCGGCACCAATCTTATCAACGACTATTACGACTACCGGTCGGGGGCGGATTCATCGGAGTCGCTGGGTCCGAGCATGGTTATCCAGCGCGGCCTGCTCGCCCCCGAGCAGGTGTGGCGCGGCGGCCTCATCGCCTTTGCGATCGGAGCCGCGCTGGGCCTCGTGCTGGTCTATCTATGCGGATGGCCAATCCTGGCGATTGGCGTTCCCTCGGTTGCTGCGGGCTATTTCTACACGGCACGGCCGATTGCGCTTGCGTACGTTGCGCTGGGCGAACTGACCGTCTTTCTGTTCATGGGCCCCGTGATCGTAGTCGGCACCTACTACGTGATGGCGCTAAGCTTCACGTGGGGCGCGGTGCTCGCGTCAATACCCCTGGGCTTTCTGGTCGCGGGCATTCTCCACGCCAACAACATTCGCGATATCGAAACCGACCGCCTGCACGGCAAGCATACGCTCGCGACGATTCTTGGACGCACTGGCGCAAACTTTGAGCTTGCGGCATTTGATGCGCTCGCGTATGCGACCACTTTGTTGGCGATGATCGTCGGGGCGATTCCCTGGACGGGACTGCTCGCGCTGGTCAGTGTGCCGCGGGCCATAAGTCAGCTTCGGACCGTGATGCGCGAGACGGAACCGAAGCGGCTGAATCTCGCCCTATTCAGATCGGTGCAGCTCCATATGGAGTATGGACTCTTGATGATCGTTGCGTTTCTGGTCGCGACGTTTTTGCGATGGTAAATGAGTCTCGCCGGTGCGGGCAGGCGCTCGCAGGCTGTTGTGCGAGGGGGTGTGCTCTCGGCGGCGGAAGGACCGGCGCAAATTGTGCGGCGACTCGAGTTATTCCGTTACCGCATCCGGATGCGGAGCGCGGCCTCCGGCGCGACCGCGTCCGCAGAAATTGAGTCATTGACGCGGGAAGAATCTGACCAAACGGAATCTGCGGATTGTCCACGTTCAGCGGATTGACGTTTGGTTGGTTTCGCGCTCCCTTTACTTGCCTCGACCCTCTCCTGCGGCCGGAGGAACGGCATTCAGGATCAGAGAAACGGCAAGCGCGGGGGATTCGAGGCAAATTCCGCGCGTACTTTTTCGTAGCTACTGAGATCATCGATCGTGCGCATGAGGCCGCCATGGCGGAATCCCGTGACTGGCAAGCCTTCGCGTACCATCGGCGCGATCAATCCGTTCATTATGCTCCACGGCGGGGAAGGCGGAATCCGATCCAGCACCGCGGGCTCCAGGATGATCACGCCACAATACATGAATGAATCGAGCCGGGTGCCGCTCAACGGCTCCTTTGCATAGTCATCGTAGGTGAGGAGCGGCGATCGCGACCGCAAAAGCCGAATTCTGCGGACGCGGGCGTTCGCGTCGAGCTCGATATGGCTGTAGTAATCGAGGTTCTCCGGGCGGGCGACAGCGAGCGTGATCAAAGCACCACGGTCGCGATGGAATCGAATAGCCTCGTCGAGCTCGAGATCGAGAATGGTATCGCAGTTTGCGATCACGAAGGTGTCGGTGCCCAGAAATCCGCGCAGGCCGTTCAGCGGTCCGCCGGTGCCCAGGAGCGTTGGCTCGGGCGCCCAAATGATGTCGATGCCCAGCCGCGCTCCCGTCCCGAGCGCAGCTTCCATCGCCCGCGGAAGGTGATGGGTGTTTATCGCGATCTCGCGAATCCCCGCGTGTTTGAGCATCAGCAAGGGATAATGAATAAGCGGGCGTCCCCCCACCCCCACCAGCGGTTTCGGGACCCTTTCAGTCAGGGGTTGCAACCGCTCGCCAATGCCCGCGGACAGCACAAGTGCTCTCATTGCATGGATTCCCCTTGGGCAGCATGGAAAGCGCGGGCGAGCACCGGAAAGTCCGGGCCACAAGGTCCGCCAAGAATTCGTCGCGCCTGATCTATGGTGTGGGGGACGAAGACCGCATAACCAGATTTGCCGCTGCGTTCGAACATGAGGAAGCGCCCCATCATCTTGATCGCGTGTTGGAGCACGCAGAGCTGGTAGCTGCGCGAAAATGCTTTCGCGCTCAAGGTCTCCGCGCCAAGCCGCGTCAGGCCCGCGTAGTAGAAGTCCAGCAGCCGCCGTTCGAGAGCGGGAGGTATCAGCGCCGCCATGTCCCGAGTAGTGAGCAACACGGCCAGATCCTGCGCCCCTGGCGCCATCAGCGCGTCCTGAAAATCGATGACCCGAAGTGTGGCGGCGCCGTTCTGGCGTTTCACGAAGAGGTTTTGGCCGTGGAAGTCGCGATGCGAAAGGACGCGAGGCAGGCGTCCGAGTTCGCTCGCGAGGGCATCCAGTTCCGGGGTCAGCGCCCTGGGATCGGCGTGCAAACTGGCGCATCCGAGGTCGAGGAATTCCTTGAATTCCCAGCGGAACAGCCTTTCATCGTAAGCGATCGTGGCCGGCAGAAGCTTCGCCGGAAGAGCGCGGGTTCCCTTCACGTGGAACAGCAACAACAGTTCAATGGCGAGGCGAAACAGGTCAGCGGTCTCCGATGGCTGGTGACGGACCGCGTCCACGAGCGAGGTTTCGCCGACATCTTCAATCAGCATCGCACGACGTGGGCGATCGACCGCATACAGTCCCGGTACCGGCACTCCCAGTGTCGTCAAGAAGCGATGTACGGTTAGCCAGGGGGGTTCGGCGAGAGGCTCCGAGACCAACCGCAGTGCACGCGCGTAACCGGGCAGTTCATCAGGACCTAAATCCACCAGGATTGCCGAGGAAGGTGCTGAGCCTCCGCCGATGGTCACTCGCCAAAAGCGTCGAGTTGAGAGGTCACCGCGCAGTGCAGCGCTGCGCACGATACGCGCTGGGGACCAGATCTTCCGGACCATCCCGTCGGCCCACGCCAGCAGCGGAACATCGCGAACGCTCATGCACCAGCGATTCTAGCAGACCAGTAAAGTAAAAAACCGGTGCAGCCCCTTGAGCCGCACCGGTTTTTGGTTAGTGACGCTTACGATTTATGCGGGTTATCTCATTGATGCCCTGATCACCGAGTCGGGATCGAAGAAGCTGCGATCAACCGCGCCCATGTTGATGTACCAACACTCCTTCTCCGGCACGTCGTAGCCAGGATGGTAGCAAACCGTCGACAGACCGACTGCACGTCGGTCGACGAGGAGCCGGTCTGGAACTCGCGCTTGAACGGATAGATGGCGATGCGCGCGTCAGGCCGCACGCGGTCGGCGTACTTGAGCCACGAAGTGTAGTTGATGAAGAGTTGACCCTTGCGATCGTACTGATCCTGGTACATTCCGAAGTCCGCCTCGGAGTCGATGTAGAGGATGTGCTTGGAATAGAGGTCGCCAGCCAGCCAGGTGGGACGCGCGGTCCCCTCCAGGACGTACATGTGGCGCATCTGCGGGGCAGTGGCTGCCACCGCCGTCGGTCGGACAGGTCGGCGGAGGAGACTGCGGATCGTTGATCGCTCCCAGCATCTGGCGCTCGCCCAGATATTTCCAATTGTAGTTTTCGTTCTTGCCGGCGAAGCATTCGAAATCGTCCGGGCTGTATGATTCGGGTCCCGCATCCTGCGTGGTGCTCATCAAGGTGTCGTTGAGGCGGCGCATCCGTCGGCTCTGCGGATTGTAGCTCCAGCTATCATCCGCCCGGTTGGGATCCGCGTAGCGATAACGGAGGAATCCCGAACCGTGCCCGTCCTGCGGTGCTAGTTGCGGATACAGACCGGTCATGGCATAGCGTCCCGACTTCAGAAAGTCGGGATCAACCGGCATCGGCTGGACCTCGGTGCGACCTACCTCCATGTAACCGGCGTAGTGACCGACCGAGTAGTACCACAGCACCTCGTACGGTTTGTTCAGACCTGAGTACACGCTCTCGCAGTCGAAAAAGCGCAGGTCATAGTCGTCCGTCGAGACCGGACGGAAAAAGTAGTTCCACATGATCTTGGTAGCGACGTCCGGATCATTCGGATCGAGCAGCGGAAAGGGCTGCCCTGCGACATACCCGACCAGCGAGCGACGATCGGTGGTCAAACGAACCTGCGATGCATACTTCTCGGTCGCTTCCTTGTAGGGTGGTGGCCAGTCGATTCGCTCGGTGGGAACGATCTTCATGGTCATGCCATTCTGCACCCGCCAGTAAACTCCGGGTGAAACGAGATCCTTGACCTTGGGGGCATTGTCGACCGTGATGTAATCCCCGGGCTTGACCTCAGCGCCGGCAGTCAGCGGGAGAATGAACATCCCGAGCGCCACGAGGCATCCGACCAACCAGCCCCTAGCTGTAATAATCGATCCATAAAGTCCCCTCCTTCGGCTACAGTGAGCCGAATCCCAATTAGAACGACTACTTATCCTCTCCCTGTTTGAGTGATCAGTCGGACCGATCTCACAGTGTCAACACGATTAATCCGGAACAAACACGAGCCCTGCCAGAAAGACCATTCTATATTAGGTGATGATGACTAATCTAAGGCTCTATTTAGCTGAACAGAGCACGAAAACTCCGAACCCAGAGCGATCTTTACCGCCAGGTTACCGAAGAATGACGCGCTTATTCGGGTCTTGTGAGCGCTATGTTAGACGCGGGTGCGTTATAGACTAAACGGTCGTCAAGCGATGAAACACTTCCACCCCACGACTTCATCAGTCGTTCAAAACTCACAACCCAAATTTCCTGCGGAAGGTCCCGCGCGATCAAACCGATCGCATCAGGACCTTCCGTACTAATCGTTTTCTAACGTCGCGATGCACGAACCACTGCATCGGGATCGAAGAAGGGGCGATCCACTGCTCCCATGTTGATGTACCAGCACTCCTTCTCTGGTACGTCGTAACCCGGATGATAGGCGACCGTCGCCAAACCTGACTGCACGTCGACCGACGACGAGCCTGTCTGAAATAGTCGTTTGAACGGGTAGATCGCGATCCTGGAAGCCGGCGTCACGCGGTCGGCGAACTTGAGATACGACGTGTAGTTGATGAATAGCTGGCCCCGCCGATCATATTGATCCTGGTACATGCCAAAGTCCGCTTCCGAGTCGACGTACAGAATGTGCTTCGAATAGAGATCACCCGGCAGGCGATCGTGACGCGCGATGCCTTCCATGATGTACATGTGGCGCATCTGCCAGTTGGTGGGACAAATGCTGCCACCACCGTCGGTCGGACACCGCGGTGGGGGCACCTCCGGAGAGTTGATGCATCCGAGCATCGACCGCTCTCCCAGATAGCGCCAGTTGTAGTTTTCATTCTTGCCCGCGAAGCACTCGAAATCGTCGGGGTTGTAAGACTCCGGTCCCGCGTCCTGAGTGGTGCTCATCAACGTGTCGTTCAGGCGGCGCAATCGCCGGCTCTGCGGAAGGTAGACCCAGGCATCGTCCGCCCGGTTAGGGTCCGCGTAGCGATAGCGGAGGAACCCGCCGCCGGCGCCGTCCTGGGGAGCGAGCTGCGGATAGAGACCGGTCATCGCGTAGCGTCCCGAATGCAGAAAGTCGGGATCCACGGGCAGGGGCTGCACTTCAGTGCGGCCCACTTCGTTGTAACCGGAATAGTGCCCGGTCTGATAGTACCAAAGCGATTTGTATGGCTTACCCTTGCCGGCGTACACGCTCTCCGCATCGAAGAAGCGCAGGTCAAAGTCATCGGTGGAAATGGGCCGGAAGAAGTAATTCCACATGATCTTGGTGGCGACGTCCGGATCGTTGGGATCCATCAGTGGAAACGGCTGCCCCGCGACATAACCGACGAGCGAACGATGGTCCGGTGTGAGGCGAACCTGCGGCGAGTACTTCTCGGTCGCCTCCTTGTACGGCGGCGGCCAATCGATGCGTTCGGTAGGAACTATCCTTATCGTCATGCCGTTTTGAAGCCGCCACAACACACCAGGCGAGACGAGGTCCTTTACCTTGTTAGCGTTGTCACTGTTGATGAAATCGCCGGGTTTGACCTCGGCGGCGACCGGGCTGGCGAGCATAAACAGCAACGCGCCGAGGACGACGAACAACCCCACAAACCGAGCCCGTAACTGGGTAACGCTATGCATAGTTAGCCCCTTCCCCCGGCGGCGTCGCCGCCGGGTCCGTCTCGAATTGACTTGCTTCTCCCCTGATCCGCAATTAGTAACCTTGCCGACATAAGTCAACAACACTAATAATAAGCGAAATGCAGCACCATAAATCCTTTATTTAAAAGAGAAAATTCAGATCTGGGTTACGCTGCCGAGGTGTATGGCGGATTCAGACATTATTAGCCGCTCATTGTAGCTTTCATGATTATCGCTAATGTGATTGGCGCTGCCTCTCAACCTTAAACGATCGGTATGTGAGGACTCGCCCGCGCTGCCGGTCGTCGTGGTTCGCCGGTTGCCGAGGCCTCGCAGGGTCGGTGCAAAAGCGATTGATTGGAAAATGCGGCGCGCTTCCGATAGTGATATGAAGCAAGCCCTATTGAAGGGTTCCGTGCCGTGGAGATTTGGCTTCCTGTCGCAGTGACTTTCGTTGTCGCCGGCGTTATCGCCGGAGTCATGGTTACCATCAATCAGATCGTTGGTCCCAAACGCCCGAGCAAGGTCAAGGGCGAAGCTTTCGAATGCGGAAACCCGCCGAGCGGCTCGGCGTGGGGGCGTTTCACGGTTCACTTCTACCTGACGGCACTGCTGTTCTTGGTGTTCGATGTGGAAGTGGTGTTCCTGTATCCGTGGGCGGTGGAGCTGCGAAAGCTCGGCATGTTTGGATTCGTTGAAGCCCTGGTCTTCATCGTGATCCTTACCGTCGGTCTCATCTACGCCTGGCAGCGCGGGGCTCTGGACTGGCACTAATTGAGCATCGCTCCCGCGTCGCTCAGGTGTTGCTTCAGAGAACCGTGCTCAGGGCCTAACTTCGAAGTCGAACGGAGAGGCGGATCGGGACGCCTGCAAGAAGCGCAATGTTGCTTGAAAAACTGAGGGAACGGTTCGGCGCCGAAATTCTGCAGGCCCAGGAAGCTCATGGCGCGCACTGGGTCACGGTGTCGCGCGATCGCGCAGCCGAGCTTCTCAAAACCCTGCGCGATGAGCTGGATTTCGCTTTCGACATGCTGACCGATCTGACCGCGGTCGACTGGTTGGAGCGCACGCCCCGTTTCGATGTGGTCTACCACTTGAACTCGCTCAAGTTGCGCCATCGTCTGTCCGTGAAGGTGCCAGTCGATATGGCGGATCTCTGGGTGAACAGTGTGATCGGGATCTGGAAGGCGGCGGATTGGCTGGAGCGCGAATGCTACGATATGTTCGGGATTGAGTTTCGCGGTCATGGAGATTTGCGCCGCATTCTGCTGTACGATTCATTCCAGGGTCATCCCCTGCGCAAGGACTATCCTTATCAACAGCGCCAGCCGATCGTTCCCGAAACCAATGCCGTGGTGGCGCCGTTGCCGCCCTCCCGCTGACCACTTTAGGTAGCAAGTCTTATGGCACTTCCGGCGCGCTGGCAGCACAAGAT
>Ga0126378_10002467_pt1 | contig 13701 bp, 9 predicted proteins | sample PanSoiMetPlot_23_FD_92587 | JGI IMG/M metagenome (GOLD analysis project Ga0126378, IMG submission 92587) | Tropical forest soil microbial communities from Panama - MetaG Plot_23 | ecosystem: Environmental > Terrestrial > Soil > Tropical forest > Bulk soil | place: Panama | collected 2016-02-17 | reverse complement strand
TCAACCTTCTGACGGTCGCAACCTTTTCGAGCCAACCAAGCTGCTCCGGGGAGCCCGCTGAGGGTTCACTCACCAGCCCTGGGAATGGACGGCATTAGCCCTATTAATCGCACCTTAAATAACGCCAGTGCTGCACGTGGGTTACGGATGAGTCAGGCTTCTATGACCACAGCGGCCCCAACGAAACGACGGTGGCGAGCCGTCTCCAGCTATGAATTCGAGGTCTACGGCCTCCGAATTGAATAAAATCTTGTTATAATAACTTTCGACCTCAATAATCCTTGACTAAAGACGGGTTTCTCATTATCTTCAGCTCTCCGAAGCGAGGATTAACCTTATGAAATTAGGCGGCGATTCTGCCGAACTCGACGCGATCGACCTGCAGATTTTGAGCATCCTGCAGGTGAACGGGCGAATTCCCCACACCAAGCTCGCCGAACAGGTCGGCCTGTCCGCACCGTCGGTGATCGATCGGGTCAAGAAACTCGAGGACGGTGGTCTGATCGCCGGTTACTACGCCGCGCTCGATGCGCGCCGTCTAGGCAAAGATGTCACCGCGTTCATCGGCGTTTCGATCAGCCATCCCAAGACGATCGGGCTGTTCGAACAAACCGTTGATCTGCTCGAGGACGTTCTCGAATGTCACCACGTCACCGGGCAACACACGATTCTGCTCAAGGTGAAAACCGAAAACACCGCTTCGCTCGAACGGCTCATCAGCACGGTGCGTTCGATCGAGGGGGTGTCGCGGACCGAGACGATGGTGGTGCTGTCAACCCATACCGAGCGCAACACGATTGCGGTGCACGCCAACGGCGAGATGGCGATGGAACTTCCCAACGGCCGACGCCACCGCCACGCCGCGCGCGGCACGCTCATCGATTCGAGGCGAACGTAGAGCCATGCACAACCGCAGCAGTATTCCGGGTCCCGAGGGACTATACGATCCCGCGCACGATCACGACGCCTGCGGGGTAGGTTTTGTCGTGGACGTGGCCGGCAGGCGCTCGCACGACATCGTGCTCAGGGCGTTGCAGGTCCTCGATAATCTCACCCATCGCGGCGCTTGCGGATGCGATCCGCGCACCGGCGACGGCGCGGGAATCCTGGTGCAGATTCCGCACGAATTTTTCAGAGCTGAGGCGCGCAACTGTGGTTTCGAACTGCCAGAGCCGGGTGCTTACGGCGTCGGCCAGGTCTTTCTTCCACTCGACCCCGAACGGCGCATGGCCTGCGAGGCCCGCTTTGAACAGATCGTACAGGAAGAAGGACAGCGCGTGCTGGGCTGGCGCACAGTCCCGGTGGTGGAAAGCGAATGTGGTGAGATCGCACGGCGCGGCATCCCGACCATTCGCCAGGTCTTTGTCGCGCGCGGCGCCGGGATCAGCGACCTCGAAGCGCTCGAGCGCAAGCTCTACGTCATCCGCAAACGGGCCTTCAACGCGGTCGACTCGCTGGGGCTCTACGCTCCCGAACTGTTCTACTTCTGCTCGCTTTCCGCGCTGACCGTGGTGTACAAAGGCCAGCTCATCTCGCATCAGATTCCCCGGTTTTTCCCGGACCTGCTCGACCCGGTGTTTGCGAGCGCGCTCGCCATGGTTCATCAGCGCTTTTCGACCAACACTTTCCCGAGCTGGGACCGCGCGCACCCATATCGCTTCCTGTCACACAACGGGGAGATCAATACCTTGCGCGGCAACGAAAACTGGATGCACGCGCGGCAGATGATGTTCGAGTCACCGCTGTTCGGTGACGACATCAAAAAGCTGCTCCCGATCATTGAGCCGACCCTGGCCGACTCTGGCAAATTCGACAACTGCCTGGAGCTGCTGGTGCGCACCGGCAGATCCCTGCCGCACGCCGTGATGATGATGATCCCGGAGGCGTGGCAGAACGATGCACACATGTCACCCGCCAAGCGCGACTTCTACGAATTTCATTCCTGCATGATGGAGCCGTGGGACGGCCCCGCCTCGATCGCGTTCACCGACGGCATCCGCATCGGCGCGGTGCTCGATCGCAATGGTCTGCGCCCGTCTCGCTACACCGTCACCAAAGACGGCCTCGTGGTGATGGCTTCGGAGACTGGGGTTCTGGACATCCCGCCCGAGCAAATTGCCTCCAAGGGACGTCTGCAGCCAGGAAAGATGTTCCTGGTGGACACCTCGCTCGGGCGAATCGTGGGAGATGAGGAAATCAAGCAAGGTTTCGCGGCCCGTCAGCCGTACCGGCAATGGATCGATCAGAACCTGGTCAAACTCGAGGCGCTCCCCGCTCCGCCGAGTGCTCCTGCGGTCGCCGGATTTGAAGGATGGGAGTTGCTCAAGCAGCAGCAGGCATTCGGGTATACCATCGAGGACCTGAAACTGATCCTCGCGCCGATGGCGGTCAACGCGCAGGAACCGGTCGGGTCGATGGGGACCGACACCCCGCTGGCGGTGCTCTCGGATCGCTCCCCGCTGCTGTTCAATTACTTCAAGCAGCTGTTCGCTCAGGTTACCAACCCGCCGATCGATCCGATTCGCGAAGAGCTGGTGACCTCGGCCCAGACTACCATCGGGTCCGAGCAGAACCTGTTCGAGGAATCACCGCTGCATTGCCGCCAACTCCGCCTGCAACAGCCGCTCCTCACCAACGAGGAGTTGGAGAAGATTAAACGGCTCTCGATGCCGGGGCTGCGCGCGATTACGCTCCGCACGGTCTTCAAGGTGGGCGACGGCGAAGCCGGGTTGCGCGCCGCGCTTGAGGAGCTGTGTGCGGCCGCATCGCGCGCGATCGCGGCAGGTTACACGATAATCGTGCTCTCGGATCGGGGCGTCGACGCCGGGCAGGCGCCGATTCCAAGCCTGCTTGCGACCGGCGCGGTCCACCATCATCTGATAGGCGAGGGCACCCGCACCCGCTGCGGACTGGTGATCGAATCGGGCGAGCCGCGCGAGGCGATGCATTTCTGCGTGCTGGCCGGTTACGGGGCGTGCGCGGTCAATCCCTATCTGGCGTTTGCCACCTTGGCCGGAATGATCGACGATGGCCGGCTTAAGGATATCGACGAGGACACCGCCGTCCACAATTTCATCAAGGCGGTCACCAAAAGCATGATCAAGGTGGCGTCGAAGATGGGAATCTCGACGCTTCAGAGCTATCGCGGCGCGCAGATTTTTGAGGCGATCGGGCTTAGCCGGGAGGTGGTCGACCGCTACTTCACGTGGACCGCATCGCGGGTTGGTGGAGTGGGTCTGGATGCCATCGCGCGGGAAACCGCCAATCGCCATCGGCGCGCGTTCGCGATTATGCCCAATCTCGACGGCGAACTCGAGGTGGGCGGGCAGTACCAGTGGCGGCGGCGCGGTGAATACCACATGTACAACCCCAACACCATCGCCAAGCTGCAGCACGCGGTTCGTTCGGGCAACTACCGGCTGTTCAAGGACTACAGCAAGTTGGTCGACGAGCAGAGCCAGAATCTGTCGACGCTGCGCAGTCTGCTCAAGTTCCGTTACGAGCGCCCGCCGGTGACTCTCGAGGAGGTCGAACCCGCCTGCGAAATTGTCAAGCGCTTCAAGACCGGCGCGATGTCATTCGGATCGATTAGCAAGGAAGCTCACGAGAACTTGGCCATCGCCATGAACCGGATCGGCGGCAAGAGCAACACCGGCGAGGGAGGCGAAGACCCGGCGCGCTTTGTTGCCGATTCCAACGGCGACAGGCGGCGCAGCGCGATCAAGCAGGTCGCGTCGGCGCGCTTCGGCGTGACCAGTTACTACCTGGTCAACGCCGACGAGCTCCAGATCAAGATGGCACAGGGCGCCAAGCCCGGAGAGGGTGGTCAGCTCCCCGGGCACAAGGTCGACGATTTCATCGCCAAGATTCGCTACTCGACGCCCGGAGTCGGACTCATTTCGCCGCCGCCGCATCACGATATCTATTCGATCGAAGATCTCGCGCAGCTCATCCACGACCTCAAGAATTCCAACAATCGCGCGCGGGTAAGCGTGAAGCTGGTCGCGGAGGTCGGGGTCGGAACCATCGCGGCCGGGGTCGCCAAGGCCAAGGCCGACGTGGTCCTGATCAGCGGCTACGACGGTGGCACCGGCGCGTCGCCCATCCAATCGATCAAGCACGCGGGAATTCCGTGGGAGCTGGGGCTCGCGGAAACCCAGCAGATCCTGGTCATGAACGGTCTGCGCGGGCGCATCCGGGTCGAGACCGACGGGCAGCTGAAAACCGGGCGCGACGTGGCCATAGCGGCTCTGCTGGGCGCCGAGGAATTCGGCTTCGCCAGCGCCGCACTGGTAGCGTCCGGGTGCATCATGATGCGCGTGTGTCACCTCAACACCTGCCCGGTCGGAATCGCCACCCAGGATCCCGATTTGCGCAAGAAGTTCGAGGGCAAACCCGAACACGTGGTTAACTTCATGATGTTCATCGCGGACGAACTGCGCGAATACATGGCGGCGCTTGGCTTCCGCACGCTGGCCGAAATGGTCGGGCATGTCGAGTGCCTCGACGCCAACGAGGCGATTCAGCACTGGAAGGCGCGCAACATCGACCTGACCCAGATTCTCCACAAACCCGCGGTCGGTCCCGACGAGCCCCTGCACTGCGTCGAAGCGCAGGACCACGGGCTGGAGGCGGCGCTTGACAATCAGCTCATCGAGCTGGCGAAGGAAGCGATCACGGATGGCAAGCCGGTTGAGATCCATCTGCCAGTGCGCAACGTGAATCGAACTGTCGCAACCATGCTGTCAGCCGAAATTTCCCGGCGTCACGGGGCCGAAGGCTTGCCGCCGTATACGATCCAGATTCATCTGACCGGCTCGGCGGGACAAAGTTTCGGGGCATGGCTGGCGCCCGGCGTCGCGCTCTATCTCGAGGGCGATGCCAACGACTACTGCGGCAAGGGACTCTCGGGTGGCTTCATGGCGGTGCGGCCGCCGCGCGCTGCGACCTTCAAAGCCGAGGAGAACATCCTGATTGGCAACGTCGCGCTGTACGGCGCGACCGGCGGCGAAGCATTCTTCCGAGGGGTTGCGGGTGAGCGATTTGCGGTGCGCAACAGCGGCGCGCACGCGGTAGTCGAGGGGGTCGGCGACCATGGCTGCGAGTACATGACCCGCGGCCTGGTGGTGGTGCTCGGCAAGACCGGGCGCAACTTCGCGGCAGGCATGTCGGGCGGCATCGCTTATGTGCTCGACGAGGACGGGTCGTTCGCGTCGCGTTGTAATCCGGGCATGGTCGAGCTGGGTGCGGCGAGCGATGCCGACGACCTCAAACAGTTACACGCGCTTGTCACGCGCCATTGGCAATACACCGGCAGCACGGTGGCGGAGCGGGCGCTCCGCGACTGGGATGCGTTCGCAAAGAAATTCGTCAAGGTATTGCCGACCGAATATCGCGCGGTGCTGGAGCGCCAGCATCTCGGCGCCAACAACGACATGGCTCGCCTGGCGGCAGTCTGAGCGAGGGTGGAGAACTGAGTTAGATGGGCAAGATTACGGGCTTCATGGAGATCAAGCGCGAGACGCCCGACCGGCGTCCTGTCGCCGAGCGCCTTAAGGACTGGCGTGAATTCGATCTCAAGCTGCCCGAAGAGCGCCTCAAAGCGCAGGGCGCCCGCTGTATGGATTGCGGCATTCCCTTCTGCCACAAGGGTTGCCCGCTCGGGAACATCATCCCTGACTGGAATGACCTGATTTACCGGGGGCGCTGGCACGATGCGATCGATCGCCTGCACTCGACCAACAACTTTCCCGAGTTTACGGGGCGGGTGTGTCCGGCACCGTGCGAGGAAGCCTGCGTTCTCAACATCAACAACGACCCCGTCACCATCAAGCTGATCGAGAAGAACATCATCGACCACGCGTGGGGCGAGGGCTGGGTCGCACCGCAGCCGCCCGCGCAGAACACCGGAAAACGGGTGGCGGTGGTCGGTTCGGGGCCGGCGGGGCTCGCGTGCGCACAACAGCTGGCGCGCGCCGGTCACGCGGTTACGCTCTTCGAGCGCTCCGACCGCGTCGGCGGGCTGCTCATGTACGGGATACCCGACTTCAAGCTGGAGAAGCGTTACGTCGAGCGCCGCGTCGAGCAGATGAAAGCAGAGGGCGTCGAGGTCGTGACCAACTGCCACGTCGGGTTCGATATCCACGCTGACGAAATGCGCACGAAGTTCGACGCGATCTGCCTGACCATGGGTGCCACCAAGCCGCGCGACCTGCCCATCCCCGGACGCGAGCTGCATGGCATCCACTACGCGATGGAGTTCCTGCCCCAGCAGAACAAGCGTAACTTCGGCGAAGCAATCGATCCGGCGGTTGCGATCACCGCCGCGGGCAAGAAGGTCGTCATCCTCGGCGGCGGCGACACCGGCTCGGACTGCCTTGGCACCTCCAACCGCCAGGGTGCCGCGAGCGTCCATCAGTTCGAGCTGCTGCCGATTCCGCCCGAAAGCCGGACGGTGGAAATGCCGTGGCCCGACTGGCCGATGATTCTGCGCACCTCGAGCTCACACGAGGAGGGCGTCATCCGCGACTGGAGCATCAACACCAAACGCTTCCTCGGCAACAACGGCACGGTCCAGAAGCTTCACGGCGTGCGGCTCAGTTGGAAGCGTGAGGGAGCCCGCATGGTGATGGAGGAGATTGCGGGCAGTGATTTCGAGCTCGAGTGCGACCTGGTGCTGCTCGCGCTTGGATTTCTTGGGCCGGAACCTGACGGGATAATCAGCGAGCTCGGGCTCAAGCTCGATGCACGCAGTAATATCGCGACCAGCAACTACCACGCGAGCGTGCCGGGGGTGTTTGCCGCGGGCGATGCGCGGCGCGGGCAATCGCTGGTGGTATGGGCAATCTGGGAAGGGCGCGAATGTGCGCGCGCGTGCGATGCATACCTGATGGGCGAGACATTCCTGCCCGCCAGCCCCGAGTTATAGCTGCGGCTCTGGCGCATTACGCGGAGGGACGCGAGCGCCGTCCTCAGCCGCGAATTCGCGGGGCCAGTTCGACCAAGCGAGGCAGGCTAGAGGCCGCCGCGCGAAAAGGCAGATGTATACCAAGTCCGCGGCATTCTACGACGCCATCTACAGCTTCAAGAACTACCCCGCCGAAGCCGCGCAGCTTCACGCCCTGATCCAGCAACACAAGCGGTCACCCGGAAATCGCCTGCTCGACGTCGCCTGCGGTACCGGGCAGCATGTTCATGCGCTCAAGGCGCTCGGCTACCAGGTGGCAGGACTGGACCTGGACCAGAACCTGCTGGCGATTGCGCGCGAGCGAAACCCCGAGGCGCGTTTGCGCCGCGCCGACATGGTCGATTTCGATCTCGGCGAGGCCTTCGATGTCGTCACCTGCCTTTTCAGCTCGATCGGGTACGTAAAAACCACCGAACGCCTTGGGCATGCGATCGCCACTATGGCCCGTCATCTCGTGCCCGGCGGAGTCCTGATCGTCGAACCGTGGTTTTGGCCGGGCTTTCCGCTCGACCGGATCGGCCAGATTTCGGTCGACCTTCCGGAACTCAAGCTGGCGCGCATCGTCAACACGCAGATCGTCGGCGACACCTATGTGGCTCACTTTCACTATCTGATCGGCAAACCCGACGGAGTTGACTATCTGGTGGAACGGCACGAGCTGGGACTGTTCTCGCACGAGCAGCACCGCACAGCGTTCCAGAGCGCGGGCCTGCAAACCATCCACGATCCCAAAGGACTGATTGGCCGCGGCCTATGGATCGGCAGCAAGCCGATCGAGTGAACAAAGATGATTCGTCTGTATGACTATTTGCCGTCCGGCAACAGTTACAAGGTGCGCCTGCTGCTGACCCAGCTCCAGATTCCGTTCGAGCGAATTGAGCTGGATATCATCAAGGGCCTTACCCGCACCCGCGAGTTTCTGCGCAAATTTCCCAACGGACGGATTCCGGCCGTTGAATTTGACGACGGCCGCCGCCTGTTCGAGTCGAACGCGATCATGTGGCATTTCGCCGAAACCACTTCACTCGGACCCAAGGATCCATTCGAACGCGCCCGTGTTCTCCAATGGATGTTCTTCGAGCAGTACAGCCACGAACCGTACATTGCCGTGGCGCGCTTCTTCGCCATGCATCCCGACCACCCGGACGAGCGCCGCGGCGGTTTGCCGCGAATCATCCGGGGCGGATATGACGCACTGGGAGTGATGGAGTCGCATCTCGCTGGCAGTGGCGAAGGCGATCACCCCCGCGAGTTCTTCGTTGGGGGCCAATACACCATCGCGGACATCGCACTGTACGCCTATACGCACGTGGCGCACGAGGGCGGCTTCGACCTGGCAAACTATCCGGCGATTCGGCAGTGGCTCGCGCGCGTCAAATCTCAGCCCCGTCACATTCCAATTACCCATGGATAATCGCAGTCTCGGCGCGAGCTCCCCGGAATGCGAGCTTGCCAGCGACTGGCAAAGGTGACACGCGGCGCGCCCGATGAGAGCTCAATCCCGGTCCGCGCCGCCAGGAGTCTTCAGCCATCCCGGCGTAGGCCCAGTGCTGCGAGTTTGCGCACCACCCAGTCGATGCGATCCTCGCCCCAGAAGGGCTCGCCATCGACCACGAAGGTCGGCACGCCAAAGATTTGGTCGCCATCGGCCTCGGCAAAGCATTGGTCGAGCTCCATGCGCGCGTCGGTATCGACATATCGTGCAAAATCCGCCGGGTTGCACCCGATTTCGGAAAGCACCGCGTCGATGGCGCCACCCTCTTCCACGTCGAGTTCATGCTTCCAGAAGCGCTCGAACACCCGCTCGGAGTACGGGTGGAAGCGCCCACATTTCGCGGCGAACAAACCTCCGTAAAAGGCGAGTCGGCAGCTGAAAATTTTCCTCGGCGGGTAGATAGTCAGGCCGCGCTCCCTGGCTACGCGCCGCGCGTCCAGGTACAGGTAGCGCACCTTGCGCCGATCCGCGTCGGGATTGTCGAGCGGACCGTAGACTCGACGGATATTCACCCCATAGGGAATGAAGCGAACCTGCACCAGGTGCGATTTCTCCAGCTCGCGGGCCGGGCCATAAGCGAGATAGGAGAAGGGGCTGGTGTACGCGAAGTACAATTTTACTTCGAATTCGTCAGCCATTCGTCAACGCCTGAGCGATGAATTCGGACAAGTGCACGACCTTGATCTTTGACCCGCGGCGCCGCAGGTCGGCGGCGATCTGGAATTCGCACCCCGGGTTTGACAGCACCACGTAGTCCGCGCCCGTCGCCAGGATGTTGTCGACCTTGCGACGGGCCAACGCGCGCGCCATTTCGGGCTCGGTCAGGTTGTAACTTCCGGCGGAGCCGCAACACAGGTCCGATTCCCCAAGCTCGATCAGGCTCACGCCCGGCATCGCGGCGAGCACCCGGCGGGGGCCTTCACGCACTCCAAGACCGTGCACCAGGTGGCATGCATCGTGAAAAGTTACCGTACGCTCGATTTTACGCAGCGGCGGTAGTCCTCGTTCCAGCAACAATCCGCTCAGGTCTCGCACCTTCGCCGCTACCTGCCGGGCCGAATCGGCCAGCTCGGGATCGTCGTGTAGCAGTAAGCCATACTCGGCCACCGCCGCCGAGCAACCGGATGCGGCCGAGACAATCGCGGCGGCCCCGGAACGCGCCAGGGCGCGCACGTTGTGCCTCACGAAATCGAGCGCACGGCCGCGATTGCCCGAGTGAAGATCGAGTGCGCCACAGCAACGGGTGTCGGCCAGCCGTAGCACCCGATAACCGGCTGCCGCCAACACCCGCTCGGTCGCGAGGTTCTCCGAATTCGCGAGTACCTGCGCGACGCACCCGTGATGGACCACGACGGCGGGAGCACCCGGGACGCCCACGGGTAGGACGCCATCACGCGCTTCGCTTGACTGGTGCAGCGGCGGCAACAGCTCGAGCCACTCGCGTATCGCGCCTGGCAGCAACCTGCCCAGGAGCGGCCGCAATCCGACCCGTTCGGCAATCTTGAGCGGTGCGAGCAGCGCGCGAAGGCGGGCGGGGTAGGGGAAGATTGCGTTTACCAGCGCTCGCCGCGTGCGCTGTGGAAGCGACCGAGAGTAGTTGTCCTCGACGAACGCCCGTGCCCGCTCGATGAGTTGGCCGTAGTGGACTCCCGAGGGACACGCGGTCTCGCACCCGCGGCATCCGAGGCACAGATCCAGGTGGCGGGCTGCATCGTCCTCGAGCTTAAGACGTCCCTCGGCGAGCGCCTTCATCAGGTAGATGCGTCCGCGCGGCGAATCCATCTCGGCCCGGGTCAGCACGTAGGTCGGGCACGCTTCCAGGCACAGCCCGCAGTGAACGCAGTCAAACAGCAGCTCATAGTCGACGACGGGGCGGACCGAAGTCGCGGGAGGCGCGGCCATCAGATTCCTCCTACGAAGCATCCGGGGTTGAACACGCCTGCCGGGTCGAATGCAGCCTTGAGTCGGCGCATTAGCTTCAGCGCCCCGTCATTCGGCAGGTCAAAGAACTCCACCGACCTGCGCAGCGATGGGTCGACGTGCAAGATGCGCAGATGGCCGCCCGCGCGCCGCGCCGCCCGACGCCAACCGTCAACCGTGACGTGACCCTCGGCGAGAGGTTCGGGCAAAAACAGGGTCGCCACCCCGCATCCCGGGTGAGCAAGATATTGCGCCTCGGTGGCCGCGAGGATCGGGGGGAGCTTTGCCGGCGCGACGGCTATCTGACCGCTGAGCGCCCACGCGCTCGCATCGAAGTCACGCAAGCGCGCGTAGGCATTGAGCGCGTCGCTGCCTTCTACAAAGACCGCGCCCGGGGCGGCCCGCGCAGTCGCATCGCGCAGGGAAGCAACTTCGGAAGAACTCCCCGAGATGCCCGCGACCAGCAGAAACCGGGCGGGAGAGCCGCACGCGCCAGCGGCGGCCGAACTCAGGCACTCGAGATGAGCCAGCGGAAGTGAGTCGTGCAGTGCGCGCGCCGCAGCGAAAAGCTCCTCAGCTCGATCGAAGCTCAGTCTCGTCATCGCATATTGGTCCGGGAGCGGCCGGACTTTGAAGGTTGCCTCGGTAATGATACCAAGAGTGCCGAACGAACCGCCCAGCACCTTCATCAAATCGTAGCCCGCCACATTCTTCACCACCCGGCCCCCGCCGTGAAGGCTGCGTCCCTGGTGACCGACATAACGGATCCCGATCAGCGCATCACGCGCCGTTCCCTCTGAAAGCCGTAACGGCCCCGCGTGGGACGCGGCGACGAGCGCGCCCACCGTAGTCGCGTCGGGATCACACGGATCGACCGGCAGGCGCTGTCGTGCGGGCGCCAGCGCCCGGTTCAGTGCGCCGACGCTCAGGCCGGCTTCCACGGTGATGGTCAAATCCTTCGGTTCGTACGCCACCACCCGCGCAAGCCTGCTCAAGGACACTCCGAGCGCGACCGGGTGCGGGCGGATCTGGGACAGGGTTCGGGCTGCTCCCAGCGGCGCGAGCGCGATGCGATCGGTCTCGCAGGCTCGCACCACTTCAGCCAGTTCTGCCGCGTTGCCAGGCTCGAGCAAAATCTTCACCGCCTCGGCCACGCGGCCCGTGGGCGCACCAACCTGCCCGGCTCCGACTATCGAGCTGACGCGCCGGGCGATTTCGTCCGTCGACAAGTTGTTTATCGGAGACGAAGAAGCGGTCAAATCGGTACTTGGCGGTGCGGCGCGGCGACTTCCACGCACGAGCCCGGCCGCGGAATGACTTTGTTGGGATTCGAGCGTTCCAGCGGGTCGAAGACGTGGCGCAACTCGCTCATTGCGATCAGGTCTTCGGGTGAAAACAAGAGGGGCATCTCGCCCTGCTTTTCAACCCCGATGCCGTGCTCACCGGTCAGGCTGCCACCCATCTCGACACAGGCGGCGAGAATCTCGCGACCTGCTGCAATCGCCTTGCGGACCTCCTCGGGTTCGTGCTCGTCGTACAGGATGATCGGGTGAATGTTGCCGTCCCCGGCGTGAAAGACGTTGCCGATGGCGAGCCCGTATTTTCGACTGATCGCCTGGATCGCGCGAAGAATATCCGGCAGCCGCGTGCGTGGCACCACACCATCCTGGGTGGCGTAGTTGGGCGCGAGCCTGCCCACCGCGCCGAACGCTCGCTTGCGTGCTTTCCACAATCCGGCGCGTTCGGCTTCGTCACGCGCCAGTCTCACCGCGGACGCGCCGTTGTGGCGCGCGATCTCGGTCACACGTGAGGCATACTCATCGAGCCCCGCCACGAGCCCGTCGAGCTCGATGATCAGCACGGCACCCGCCTCGGCGGGCAGGCCGACATGAAAGGCGTCCTCAACGGCGCGGATGATGAGCTGGTCCATCATCTCTATCGCGCCCGGAACAATTCCCGACGCCATGATCGCGGACACCGCGTGGGTGGCCGCCTCGACATCGGCGAAGGTTGCCAACAGGGTTCGATGCCCCTCCGGCTCGCGGATGATTTTGAGGACGGCGCGGGTGACGATTCCCGCAGTTCCTTCCGCCCCGACCACCGCTCCCACCAGGTCGTAGCCGCAGCGTTCTTCAGCCGGCCCACCCAGTTCGACGATTTCTCCATCGGCGAGCACCAGGGTAAGGCCGAGAACATGGTTGGTGGTGACCCCGTACTTGAGCGTATGAGGACCACCGGAATTTTCCGCGATATTACCGCCGATGGTGCAGGCCTGCTGGGACGATGGATCCGGCGCGTACAGAAAGCGGTCGCGTTTCACCGCATTGGTGACGTGCAGGTTAACCACGCCGCTCTCGACTTCCACCCGCCGATTCGCGAGATCGATGCTGAGGATCCGGTTCATCTTTGAGGTGCAAATCATCACCGGTGCATTGACCGGAAGGGCTCCACCGGAGAGCCCGGTGCCGGCCCCGCGCGGCACGAAGGCGACTTCGCGCCGCCACAGCGCCTTGATAACCGCGCTTACCTGCTCGGTGGTGCACGGCATCACGAGGACGTCGGGGCTGCACTTCTCGATCGTCCACCCGTCGCACTCGTAGACTTTCAGCTCCGCGGACCGCGAGACAACCCCGTCGCTGCCGAGGATGGCCGCCAGTTCCGCGACCAGTGTCGGGTCGAGACCGGCGGCCTGGGCGGTGCAGTTGTGGCTCACGCCGTGAACAATAGCACAGCGCTTGCGCCCGCGGCATTTTCCGCCAACCCCGGACGGGCAATAATGGATGGATTCCGGCGACTGCCGAATCGAGCGAAGGGGAATCATAGTGACGGAACAATTTGCCGAGCTGAGGCCGACCGCGCGCATCCTGCTGGGGCCGGGGCCCTCGAACGTTCATCCACGCGTGATGAGGGCGATGATGGCGCCGGTGATCGGACACCTCGATCCCGACTTCGTGAAAGTGATGGAGGACCTCAAGCGCCTGCAACGCGCCGTGTTCCGAACCGAGAACGAGATGACGTTTCCTGCTTCAGGCACCGGCTCCTCTGGAATGGAAATGATCGCGGCCAACCTTATCGAAGATGGCGACCAGGCCATCGTCGGCGTTAACGGCGCCTTTGGCGCACGCTTCGCCGACTGCGCCGAGCGACAGGGTGCCAGGGTGCACAAGGTGGAAGCGGAATGGGGGCGAATAATCGAACCCGACGCAGTCAAGCAGGCGCTCGCGAAGGTGTCCAATCCGAAGCTCGTCGTGATTGTGCACGCGGAGACCTCGACGGGTGTCCATCAACCAATTAAAGAGATCGCGGCCCTGACGCGCAC
>Ga0126378_10002465_pt1 | contig 13703 bp, 14 predicted proteins | sample PanSoiMetPlot_23_FD_92587 | JGI IMG/M metagenome (GOLD analysis project Ga0126378, IMG submission 92587) | Tropical forest soil microbial communities from Panama - MetaG Plot_23 | ecosystem: Environmental > Terrestrial > Soil > Tropical forest > Bulk soil | place: Panama | collected 2016-02-17 | reverse complement strand
CCACGATCGACAGGGTCGAAAGTTGCTCGTTGCAGCATCACTGCGGGACCAAGACACCGGTACGCTGGGTTCACAGCGAACTCACCTACCTGGCCTGCCATGCCCGGCTTGCCGTCAACGTACATATTCCGCGGGAAGAGGGTAGTCATGGCCACGGTGGCCAAGCTTGTCTTGTCATATGCAAACCAGGCCCACGCCCGGCCCGCCGGATGCTTCGTGTGGCGCCACTCGAATCGGGTGTCCTGTCTCGCCCCAAAGTTACGACGCAGCAGCGTCAGCATCTCCTCTCGATCGTCATCCATTGAGAGCTGGCGTAGGGCGAGAGTCATAGGGACGCGGTTCCAGGACACTCAATCTTTTTCTTGGCGAAAGCAGTCAAGGTGTCAAGCGTGGCGAAATTCTCCGGAACCAAGTCATCGTCGTGGATGGTGATGTTGAAGGAACGTTCGAGGAAGCTGACGATATTTAAGGTCCCGAGAGAATCGACAATGCCGCCCTCAAGCAAAAGCGTGTCATTGCGAAGACCCAATTTGCGGGCCGTCGGAAATGTCCGCAGCATGAAGGTCAGTATTTGATTCTCAATTGTTGCAGCAGGAGGCATGTACGTGTCGACTCCGTGTAACTGAATTAGTTGTGTTTGGTGGAACCCTGAAGCGAGTGCCGTTCGGTCTTGATAACGCCGCATTCTAGAGAGGCCATGTGACGCCGCGATGAAAGTTCTGTGACAACGCTTTTTATTTTCGCGAGCGCGCCCGCGCCCGGTTGTCGGTTACTCACGTCTTCGCCTCATATTTCACCAACGGTTAACAAACCAAATTGACCACGCTGCTATGCTCATTGCCGCGTTTGCGGATCGATGCGGAATTCCATGGACATTAGCGTCATCCTGGCGACCTACAATCGCGCGGAGAGTCTTCACGCTGCGCTGGAATCCATGTCGCGAATGGCCAATGTCAAAGATCTTTCCTGGGAACTGTTGGTTGTAGACAACAATTCGACTGATTCGACGGCATGCGTTGTCGCCACGTTTGCGAAGAGATGCCACTTTCCTATCCGGTATTTGTTCGAAAAACAGCAGGGACGGGCAATCGCCCTTAACAGCGGCATTGTGGCCACTCAATCCACGATCGTAGCCTTTACGGATGACGATGTTCTGCTCCATCCGGATTGGCTTTGGAACATCAAGCAAAGTTTCGACAACTACGATTGTGTTGCGGTGGCAGGACGGGTCCTTCCCGTGTGGAATCAGCCGAAGCCGAGCTGGCTTGTGATGGAAGACCAGCAGGCCGTGGTCAATTTCGATCTGGGCGACGAATTCAAGGAAATCAACTTCGCACCCCTGGGAGCAAACTGCGCATTCCGCAGAGATGTGTTCGCGAAATATGGGCTCTTCCGCACGGACCTCGGTGTTCGCGGGAGCCGTCATACCATCACGTGCGACGATACGGAATTTGGTGGGAGGCTCAGCGCGACGGGCGAGAAAATCCTTTACTCTCCCTCAGCCGTGATTTATCACCCCGTCGATCCAAAACGCACAACCAAGAAGTATTTTTTGTCTTGGTACTACTACAACGGCGTGTCGCTCACCCGCACATCAGGGCTGCCCGAAGAGGGAGTGTTTTACTTTGGCGTCCCCCGGTGGCATTGTCGAGAACTCGCAGAAAACTTCGTTCGCTGGATCGCGGCACCGAATTCGCACGAAAGGTTTCAGCGAAAGCTGAAAACGTATCGTAGCGTCGGCAAAATCGTCGAGTCGCGCCGCCTTTCTCTTGAGAGGTCAGCATTCACGGGGCTGAAAATGGACGACCGGGTCTGACGCAGCCCAGCAACGGCCGGTGACCAGTGCTGGGCTGGCGCAATTTTCGTAATCATTCCGCTCTTCAACTTGGGAGCAATGCCGGGTATCGCGAGAAGTGGGTCGAACACGAACACACTAGCTCGCGGGCAATATTCCGTAGACAGCGTTCATACCAAAAGGTTCCAGATCCAACTCGTGGAGGCACTCTTGCTCGTCAATGTCGAAGAGTGCGATGTGTGTCGGCTTCACGAGTGTGCCTTCGTGAAACGCGACTTTCACCCAGCGTAGATTCTCCTTCAGCAGAGTGTTTCGGATGCGCGAAAATCCCACCCAAATCCGGCTTTCGTCAACCGGTAGCAATCCACGGCACCAGGCCGGTAGTTTTTGTCCGTTTCGGTCCTGAATCTGGCGCAAATCGACAACTTTGTCCACGGTCAACGTCTGGCTGTTCGCAACCACGATTTTGCCGTCGACCGCGGTAAAGTATAGCTTTTCACCAAACAGAATGCCATCGTGAGGCTTTTCCACAACGATGTCGATGCGTCTTTTCGATCCATTCAAAGAGATCGCATCCTTCTGCATGAATCGTGTGACCCAGGGCTCACCATCCAGTTCGAAGGAAAAGTTTGGATGCGACTGATGCGGCTTCGTCGTTTCCACCTTCCGGTAATCAATGGACCGCGAGAAACGTGTCCAGGGTGGCTCTTCCAAAGAGCTCCACTCCTCGACGACTTCTCCCTTCACGGTGCATTTGATAACCATGTCGACTCCGGTGCTTACCACCAGCAGATGGCCGTCAGAACAAGGAGTTACGTGGTGAAGGTCGTTGAAGGAGGGCAGACTGATGTATCCGGTCTGCTGGAATTCGGGCACCCGATAAATCAACACTTCGGTCGGCGTGCATGTGTAAAGGGTGTTATTCACAAGCGCGCCAGCGTGAAAGTTTGTGGAATTCTTTTCGTGGGCCCGGGATTCGAGAGGAGTTTGGTACTCCACGCATGTGCGTACCGTGCCGGAGTCCGTGTCGACCTCCAGAATCAGCCCCGCCTCATACCATTGCCACCATGCTGCGGGCTCCTTTAACCCGGGTTTGCGCTGTCTACCACCAATAACGTAAAGCCGAGCCACGGATCGGGACCTCCCAGGAAAAGACTCGTCCAGTACATGACCTCTGCGTCAACGGACAATTTTAGAGAGCATCCGTGGCGCTTGTGTTAAGCCTGCGTGAATCTCTCTTGGAGTGCGACGACGCGCAGCTATCTTTATTGCGGCGAAACGAATGTATCCTTTATTCTTGCAACCGAAACACAACGCTGCCCCTCGGTTGAAAGAGACTCGACCCGCAACCTTTCGTTCCGAACGAAAACGCAACGCGCCATGTTGTGATCGATAGCGGATAGATTTCGCAAAAAAGAAAGTAGAAGAGAAATGTTGCCCGTTGGATTCATAATCGTTTCCCATGACAAACCTGCACAACTATCGCGGTTGTGTTGGCGATTACATAGCATGTTCGATTCCGCGCCTGTGGTATGTCACCACGATTTCAGTCAGACCCCCCTCGTTGGCAACCAGTTTCCGTCCACAGTTAAGTTCGTGCAGCCACATATTCCAACGCGCTGGGCGGGCTTCTCCGTTGTCCGTGCATTCCTCGTGGCTCTAGGCCTGATGTATGATTCTGCGAATCCACCCGAGTGGTTTGTTCTGCTTAGCGGCGCATGTTATCCCACCAGGCCCGCCAGGGATCTGGTGGACGAGTTCTCCGAGAGCCGCTATGACGCGTATATCGATCACCGGCCTGTCATTGCGGAGGAAGATCCTTCTGCACGAATTTCCGATCCCTTCGTATTTGGCCGGCCAGAATATGTGCCCGTAGCCTACGATCGTTATCTGGCCACCACTTTTCATGTCCCCGCCTTGAATCGTCGGCTCAGGCCAACGGTTCGAAGCATCACACTGCGTTCGCCTGCATTTACTTCGATATTCCATCCATATTCGAAAACATTCTCTTGTTTTGGCGGCGATCACTGGTTTATGGCACGTCACACGGCAGCGCACGCTCTGCTCAGAGATACTCCTCAACGGCGAAAGTTGATTAAACATTTGAGCCACAGGGAGCACGCCGATGAGACCTTCTATCAGACCATGCTGTGCAACGATCCGAATCTGAAAATTTGCAAAGAAAACCGGCGCTACGCCGAATGGCTGCGCTGGACATCTCATCCCAAAGTGTTGGGCGTTGAGGATCTCAAGAAAATTATTGCGTCACGAGCGTTCTTCGCTCGCAAGCTGGACCTGAATACCTGCCCGGATTTGTTCCGCAAGTTGGATGCGATAACAGAAAGCTCGGCCAGATTGCCAGGCGAGCCTGAGAAACATGCGCTCTCAATCACGAAACAAAAAAAGACATGGCCAGCACGTGGCGAACTTTCCTCCTAAACGTCTCCCCGATGGGCGCACGATTTTAATCTGTTGTTCACATCAAGCTGGTAACGTTCGACATAGTTCTCTGCTGGGTATTCTCTACCACCTACCGTGGCCGATGGATGCATTGCGAGTAGTTAAGTCCATGTCTCATGAGTACATTCTGCTCGATACCGAAGTGTACCCGTCCCTAGACTCAGTCGTTCAGTTACGGTGGGAGGAGTCTAATGACATTCGAAATGCCGACCGCGCAGGGATTGTCGAGGCTCCGAGCAAGAGTGATATTTGAGATGATCTTGAGAAAAACCGGCGTTGTCGAATCGTTCGAAATTGCGCTGCGCACGACCGACATTCTGCAGGACTATCTTGATCAACGGCGTGCATCTTGGCTTATCAAAATATGACGGTTGGTACTCGGGATTCCCGTGCATAGTCCCCACAACCTGAGAGACGCAGTCAGTTCCATCCGAGAGGGGGTAGATCACGCTCGGGCTCAGTACTGGCGCGTGCGTCATTACAAGCGGCTCAATGAAGAGCGGGATGCGGCCTTCGCGGCATATAAGAGCCAATCGCCACGCTGTCTTCATATTGGAGCGGCCAATTTCGATATTAAGAACTGGTTTAACACGGACTTAGCACCAAAAACTCCGGGCGTCTATTACCTTGACGCGACAAAGCGGCTCCCGTTCCCCGATTGTACTTTTGATTTCATTTTCTTCGAGCACATGATCGAGCACATACCCTTCACCGCGGGACGCCAGCTTCTGGCAGAATGCCGTCGTGTGCTGGAACGCGCGGGTGTGGTCCGGATCTCGACGCCGAACCTGAGAAACATTCTTGCGCTGATCTCGAGCCATGACCGAGAGACAGAAACTTATCTGAACTGGGCGGTGAAGACGTTCAACCTTCCGCAGGAGCCCTACCCGAAAGCCCCCGTTGTAGTGAACAACTTCTTTCGTTCGTGGGGGCATCAGTTTCTCTACGATCCCGAAACGATGCGGCGGGCAATGGAGGAGGCCAGTCTTGTCAACATCGTCCAGGAGAAGGTCGGCGTTAGTGCTCACCCTCTTCTGCGGGGATTGGAACGCCACGGCCAGGCTATTGGGGACTCGATCAACGAGTTTGAAACCATGGTGTTTGAGGGGGCCGCGGGGGAGTGAGAGGAAGTCAGCGCACCAATTTTGACGAATCGTACGCGTCTTGGCCCTGCACTTTTGCTGTCTCCCTTCTTTCTCTCCCGATTCGCCACGTCCAATCCGTCCCCTGAGCTGGACAAATCAATCGAGGCAACGGCGCAGGACGCTTTTCGACGACCGTAACATACGGGTAGCTATGGATTGAATGAATGTCGGACTGAAGTTTCGTTACTGGACTCGAAAGCTCTTTGCCACGCCCAAACATCAGATCGCACGAGTCTAGGTTGGCGCCAAGTCCTCGGACAAACGCGCCAAATCCATTCATTACGCCGGTAGCGTCCTCGCACACGAACACTCCCCCACGACGTAAATGCGGAAGCATCTCCTCGAGCGTCACAATCTGCTGTTCGGGCAGGTGTCCGCCATCATCGATCAATACGTCGAGACTTGGAACTTCGTGCCTGACCTGCTGCCAGAATCTGCGGTCGACCTGGTCGCCGATGAAGATTCTGGTTCGGTCGTCCTCGAGTGCTTTGCAGGCTTCGCGTATATCGACTCCGTACACCCGGCACTTCGGGCCGAAATATTCCCGCCACATTTCGAGACTCCCGCCGCTATAGACGCCTACCTCCAGGACATGAACCTCTTTTCCAATGAACTTCTGAAGGTGGCGATGATAGATGTCGAAGTAGTGAATCCATTTCCAGACTCCTCGTCCCTCCGTGTGGGAGTCGAAGAATTCCTGCAGAGGATTGGCCGCAATGTCCACACATATAGCAGCTGCCGTGCTTTGCAGAGGTGCCCACGACATACCGTACTGTCGCCCGCGGATCATCGCAGGAAGTTTCCCCACCAGTTCACGAGTGAGCCGTGGATAATGTAAGGAAAGCTCGACAATCTCTTTCACTGTTCGGAATTTCGCTGCAAGATTGATTGCCACATACGCTCCGGATTTGTTGCTAAATTCTGATGCCGTGTTCGTTTAAGCTTCAGCACTTCGGGTGCGACGCAACGACTTTGCCAATTGCAGGAACCGCCCCGTTCGCTGCTTGTGCCGGAAAAAGAGAATCGCTCCGTAAGCAATGACTCCAGTGACTACCTCGGCGCACAGCCGGACCAGCGGCGGTGTCGTAGAAACGAACTCGTGTACGGCCAGAACGGCAAGAGTCATGACCGCAGTCGCCTCCAGTGCCGGGCGTACGCAGCCAAGGTACTCACGGACCGTCATTCCGATGGTTTTGAACGTCTTGCGATACAGCGGAATCACCACGATGGGATACGCCACCACCCACGCCCAGGCAATCCCCGCTACGCGCCAGCGGCTCCCGACAAAAAAGGCGAATCCCATAAGCAGCAGGGTCGCCAGGTCGTTCCACATCACAAAGCGAGGCTTCCCCATCGCAGTAAGGACCTTTGATAGCAGCGCTACGATGGATCGGAAAGCAGCATAGCTGGCCAGAATCTGCAGTGGCGCGATGGCATCGTGCCACTTGCTGCCGAGCGCGACCGCAACAAATTCCTGCGCAACTAGCGCGAGGCCCACGCACGCCGGGAACGTCAGCAGAGCCATCCCTTCTGTGAGATTTCGCAAATAGCGCCGAACCTCGCTCAGATCGGACCGAACAACAGCGAGATAACCGGGCACTACCGTTGTCACCATGGTCGTCACTTTTTCCAGCGGCACGTTTGCCAGACTCCACGCGATGCCGTAAATTCCGAGGGCAGACGGTCCGAGTTGCCGGCCCGCGACTAGGTCGTCAAGATTCAGGGAAGCCGTCGTGATGATACTCGACGCCATCAGATGCGAGCCGAAGCGCAGTGGTTCACGAAGCTCTTGGAATCTCGGCCAAGCGTAACGGTGTGGCCTCGTTCGAATGCAGAGGACGGCCTGGAACGTCGCTCCCAGCAGATTTCCCAGAATCAGTGCCCAGTATCCGAGGCCGAGCCAGGTGAACAGGAGTGCTAAGGCTGCTGAGACCAGACTCATCAACGCCCCAAACAACGAGAGCGTCTTAAAGCGGAGGTCCCGTCCAAGGAGGCCGACCGAGATGGCTTGCGTACCAGCCACGAGCAGGCTCATGGAGAGTACGATCAGCGCGGGTGCCGCCTTCGGCGTTCGAAGAAGAAGTGCGAGTGGCTTGGCAAGAAGAGCGGCGAACCCGAAGACGATCATACCCAGCAGGAACGCGACCGTATTGAGTTGTGCGAGTTGGTCGTCAGTGAGATCACGGAGAAGAACAATGGTGCGTGGAATTCCGCATCCGGCCAGAAATTGGAACATCGGAAGTAGCACGAACGCCATCGAGGCGATGCCGAAATCCGCCGGTGTAAGCAAACGCGTAACGATAAGAAACGATGCCCATGTAAACAGCTGGCTGCCCCAATCGCCGACAACATTCCAGCCCACACTGCGGACGAGCGAGTGATCGCGGGCCGCTCTCGTTTGCAGTTCGGGCGGCGAGTCCACGCCCTTCGTGAATTTTGCCGCTTCCGATTGGGTTTCTGTAGCCTGCACTCGAACTCTCCCCACCCCTGCGAAACCTGTCCGCTGTTCCTTACCTCGATGAAGTATTCCTGGGTATCAGAAAGAGGTTGAACTTTGGCGGAGGGTACGAGCCGTAATCCTCTCCCTTCCACGGGAGCACGACGGGAGACCCGTGCGGCATTACCCATGCGTCGTATTGCTCCAAACCGAGGAGGGTAAGTACTTCTTCCACCGAGGATCCGTAGCGGCTGATCCACTCGGTATGGATCTCGATCGCGATTTTGGGACGTCGAGCGAGAATTTGAGGTGCCCCTCGCAGTGCCTGCTGCTCGAATCCTTCGACGTCGATCTTGATCAGGGAAGGGAAGCCGTGCTCGTCGGCGAGATCGTCAAGCCGCACCAACGGAACGGTGGTTGTGGGGAGAGCTTCGCGGTTCTCTGTCGCGACTCCTCCATCCAGACTATCCAACAATAATTCCACCTCGCCGGTCGAGTCTCCAGCGGCTTCCCGGCAGATTTGCACATTTTGTAAGTAATTCAGATCGATATTCCTCTGGAGGATTGCGACATTATAGGGATTTGGCTCAACGGCGAGCACTCGAGCGCAGCGACGGGCTAGGGCTATTGCGACCAGGCCGTGGTGGCTTCCTACGTCGAAAACAAGGTCTTCGGCTGAGAGCATCTGATCACGAATAAAACCCAGCTCTGGCGATCGGTCGTTGCCGCCACCGTACCAGGCGTGGGCTACCGCGTCTCCGATATAGAAAGGAAAGGTATCTCCGCGAACAGCCTTCGTCATGATGTAAGGCTGAAACTGGGAACGTCGTCTCCACAGAAACATCCGTCGAGCCAGCCGCTTCACGGGCACCGGAGCGATCGAGCTGAACAACGATCGGAACGATACCGGCCGCCGAGCTGCGCGGAAGGGATTGGCATCCATGAGAAGACTCCTCACTGCGAAAACAGAACATCCCGACAAGACATCAGACTCACTTTCCTGAAGGGGAAAAATATTGCACACCGCGTTCGTCATGGTCCTTTCAGGTCTTTCAACACGCCGATTTCCTCGGCTTGTCACTGAAAACAAAGAACCGAATCGTGTTGCTCATCTAGTTCGATCCTCCGACAACGCCCGCGATCGACCTGAGCTTGCTCTGAGATGTTGTTCGGTTGTAGCCGATCTCTTGCATGATTGGTCCCCATGCTTCCTCGATCAGGCTGACGCACGATGGAGGTAGGGAGGTCTTCCACTGCCCTGATTTTGCGTCTCCCACGAACGGCACGTCCTTGCGAAAACCCTTCGTCACAACCCATACGTCGCTCTCTGATTGCTCCAGAGCGCGCATGCGGTCCGCAGAGCTACGCTCGACCGCGCGTTGAATACGTTCGGGAGTGGCGTTGATCTTAAGGAACTTGGCCATCCTGCCGAGCTCGCCAATCGTGTCGCTTACCATATCCTCGTACCGCAAAAGCAGGAATTGCTCACTGCCGCTGCGCGCAGCCATCCAGGTACCGACACTCTCTCTCCACGAACAGTAGTTGTTAACGTCGCCTTCGATGAAACTATTGACGAAGCGCTCGATCGGGTAATGGTCCGGTATCGTTCGTCGTTTCAACAGGAATCGATATTCGGACAAGGCCACGTCACGCGGATCTCGGACTATATAGATAACTCGGTTATAGCGATGATCAAAGTAGTTGTGACACTTGATAATCCGCGGCCGTGGTATTCGTCCGAGTGTCCGGCGCGAAACAGATGCCGTCGCAGGGACAAACCGGTCGATGTTTTCAAACGTGACGTCAGCTAAGGGATTAGCCAGATTTGCAATAAGGAAGCGACTCCACGTGCTGCCCGATCTCGGATACGACACTACGAACGTATCGTCAGGAAAGACCGAGAAATAACGGTTCGCTTTATCCGTTCCAAGAAAGTAGGCTGTTGCGGTTTTAAGGAAGTGATTCATTGGGTTGATGGATGGTGCGTCGGTGTCCTCGGGCGAAAGTTAAGTGGATCGCAACGGGGCTTTCCCACAATAAAGGCGCATCTTGCGCATCGCCTGGGTTTTGTTAACCTCGGAAAACTGTTCTTGATCGCTTGCACGTTGACGTACGACCGCATAGAGCACCGACGTGTAGAGAACAGTCAGATAAGGGAAGTAGAGGTACGCCTGAGGAGCGAAGGCGGCGCCAATTACGAACCCCACAAGGGACGCGTGCAGCGCGCCTGTGAAAAGTTCGGTTCGAACGCCCAATTGCCGAGCGCGCAGTTCTCTCAGGTTCGCAAAGCCGCGCTGAAAAAACAGCAAGTACAAAACAAGGACCGGAATGCCCCCTTCGACTGCGATCTGCAAATAGGAAACGTGGACTTCCCTCCACATGTTCGAATAAACAACGAAGTTCTGCGCCCCGAGTCCAAGTAATGGGTGGGTTGCGATCGCGTCCAGCGAACTCGTGATCAGCGCTCTTCGCTCTTCGTAGGACTCAGCAGCGGACTCCTCTGATCTCGACTCTACGGTTGGGTTGTCTCCCATGGCAGCAAATCGCTCCTTGAGTTTGCCTCCAGCGACGGCGAGCAACACCACACCTAGAATTGCAGAAATCGCTATGAGATATGTTCTTCTTCCCTTCACGGCGAGATGCCACAGACATACGACTCCGCTAATCACTAGATCGAGAAAGCCCGCTCGTGAAGCAGTAAGTAACAGTGCAACCACCATCACGAACATTGCGAAACACCATGCGGCTTTAGCAACAACCCGTGTGCTATCCAGCATGAAGGCGAGACAGAACGGCATCGACAGCACAATCGCAAAAGCGAGATCGTTGGGATTGGAATAGATTCCGCCAACCACACTGTCCAATCTTTCCACCGAGTGCCCCTTCACAAGCGCAATGAACGAAATAAGCGCAACGGGTGACGCCTGGATGAAAATGATTCTTCGAAATCGCGCTTCATCAGTGATTACGAGAAACCCCAACAGCCATAAGATGAAGACTTTTGCAAAATCTAAGGTGGCGAAGAAGGCCCCTCCTCGCCAGACTGGAGATAGAACAGCGGACAAAAACAACAGAGTGATAATTGCCAGCAGGTAATACGCTTCTCTTGGAAGATCACTCAGCCGCCGCTGAGCTCGCCCAATACTCATAGCCAGACTCAGCAATGCGCACGCGCTAGTCAGTTTCGCGAGCGGTAGCTTCCCGAGACCCGGAATGATCTCGTGCGGGCGTGCACAATACACAAAATAGAAAGCCGTTAGCCAGAAAAAGGCAGTTCCTAACGAATCTCCACCGTCGTACGGAGCAACATCATCATGCGTTTCAGAGTCGGACGTCGCCGACGTTTTGGTCAGTGCCAGCATCCTCTGACGTCGAGCAATGGGTGAAGCGGAAATCATGGCTTGAATCGCTAAGGCACGATGGCTTTCAAGTGCGCCCCATGTCGTCCAGCTGTAGTGCGGGCAGCACAGTGAAAGTTGCAGCGACATCCTAGCATCGCATCGTCGTTGACAAATCGCGACTGCGACGTAAAGACCCGCTTTTAATGATCTTTTAATGTCGCTGCCATCTGTCCTACCAACCGTGCGTGCATGCTAATGGCAGCCGGGAGAATTGTGCCCTCAGAGGCTGAGGCATCCTAGGAGATTGATTTTCACGAAGAATGTTCGCAAGTAGTCGGTGAATGCCCGCGCGAACTCCGAGTGTTCACGGTGCGAGGTGCCGTCGAGCTAGCGAAGTTCTACTAGGAAAACGTCGGTCCTGAAGGATCGAGTCTCAGGCTCGATTCCCAGGCTGTTTTCCCAATCAGACGTAAACAAATAAAACCGACCGTCCTGCGAGAGGTTGCCGCGCGGCGTCGACCAGAAGCCTCCTTGCGCTGTGCTGTAAGTATGCGCAAAGCGCCATACCTTGTGATCCTTTCCGTCAACCTCGATGCAAAGTATCTCGTTCTCGCCGGCAGCCATTGTGTCAAGCGCCTTTCCCTGCGACTTTGGATTGTAGGCGCTATAGGTCGACAGACATGCCGGGTTGGAGTCTTCAGTGTTTATATGATTCCAGGAGATGTGAAGAGCGTACCAATAGCGCTCGCTGGGAAGCGCAGGAGGCTTCGTCGTTGTGATCGTCTTTGTGACCTCGTTAAGTGGTCTGATGATGAAGTTCAAGGGATGATAGTCTCCTAATGGGCCGAGAATGTGGCTATATCCCATGGCGAGGTGTCCTCCACAATACGATTGACAAGAAGTTACCTTTGTGGTGTCAACCTCCCATACCAGCCATGAGCGGCCTACAGTACTTTCGCCCCGGTCAATCCATACAAACTTGCCGGACTTCGACATCTTTGAGCTGTGGATAGAAAATCGATCCGGAGCGCTGATTAGCCCAGTTGGCCCCCACTTGCCTCCGATCTCACCTGTTTGTGTGTTGTACCAACGACAGCCAAGTTGCCGATCGAAGATGTAGATCACATAGTTTCGGTCCTGTTGAGGCCCGAGAATCGTGCTGAAGCGCTGGTCATCAGCGCTGACAGTAAGTGAGGCATTGGCCGACTCACCCTTCTGAAGCAGAAAACAATCTGAAACCTTATGCAGTCGTGTAATCTCATCAGTCTTGACGTTATACTCCTGAAATGCAGGATCTAAGTAGCGGATCCCGTACAGTGTATTCGGCCGAACGTAGCTGAAGTCAGGGTCCGCCTGCCATGGCGCCTTTACCAGTTTTCCTCTCCCAAGTCGCATCTTTGCTGGGTCAAAATCGTAAACGATTCGCTGTCCCTCCCTAACGTGTACATAGAATTCGGTACTGTCCGCATTCCACGTATTTTGCTCTGCCGATGCAGTTGTCATGAACGATCGCCGACGCCCCGCGAGATCCGATGCGGGGTCGGAAACTCGGAAAATTCTCGAACCAAAGTTTGGATCGGTGATGCTAGTTCCGGCTGAACCCAATAGCGGAGGCGTATCGGGATACGGTTCGAGGTTCCAATCGGTTCTTGCGCAGTAAACAGGCGGCCCGCAAGGTGGCTCGGTTCGGGACTGACAGAGAGCATACGACACCATCAATCCCGTCATTGCCACGAGGAGAGAGTGTCGCTTGGTCAAGTGTGTATCTCCGATACTCACCGATTCATTGGGTGAACGATGCGCTGTTGCACAACAGTCACAGCGCGAAGTCTCTTTAGCGGAGGTCTTAATTCTGCGCGCGCCGGTACCCACAGGTCTTGAGCTGACGTACTACGAAGACAAACGTAGCATTGGTGTGTTACTCCATTATGAATTCTTAAATTGGAGGGCACACCCTGGTCTTCCGCTCACCAGAGGGAACTGGAGGTGCAATGAGGGCAGAGTGTCGGTGAGGCGTATGTAGGCGAGATGAACCGTGACCTCGCGCAAAGGACGACACCGGCGCATGTCCCTCGCCGTTATTGTTTAAAATTTCTGATGGCGACTGATGTCTCCACCGCAGTGGCAAGCCACAGGCTGGCGCGCTCCAGTCGATGATGTCGCATGCGATGAAGTGTATAAGCCGTGAGTGCAGCTGCACTCAGACCAATAGCGCTTGCTGCCGCCTGGCCACCCGGACCTCGTGTGACCAATGGACGCGCGAGTGGGTTTTGCTCCCAATTCGGATTCACACGCTGCGTGGACCAGCCGTCCAGGCCGATGGCCGCACTGGTAGCGGCGAATAAAGCAAGGTTCTGCTTATCCAGGAATTTGTGGCCCGGTGCATCGGGTAAATCTTGACCAAAAGAGCAAGCGCAAGATAACAATAAAGCTGCCAAACAAAACGCGACTCGTCCCATAAGACTGTTATTCCCGTAGGTGAACGTCCAGCATATTCACCTCGCGTAAAACGTCATTTTGCGGGT
>Ga0126378_10002463_pt1 | contig 13705 bp, 12 predicted proteins | sample PanSoiMetPlot_23_FD_92587 | JGI IMG/M metagenome (GOLD analysis project Ga0126378, IMG submission 92587) | Tropical forest soil microbial communities from Panama - MetaG Plot_23 | ecosystem: Environmental > Terrestrial > Soil > Tropical forest > Bulk soil | place: Panama | collected 2016-02-17 | reverse complement strand
TCGAGCTGATCGATATCGCCCAGCGCCGCAACCCGGCGACGCGCGTCGCCTGGGAACAGGCGCGGCAGGCGGCGATCAATGTCGGCATCGCGCGCGCCGCTTATCTTCCGGCGCTGACGGCGAGCGCGGTCGCCGGCTGGGAGCACTTCGTGACGCCGTTCCCCAGCAACCTCGTCCCCCAAGGCTTCATCATTTTCAACGCTCAGGAGTTAATCCCGCAGCTCGCCGTAAACTATCTGCTACTCGATTTCGGCGGCCGCGCAGCCGGAGTCGAAGCGGCGGGTCAGCTTTCGATCGCCGGGAACGTGGCATTCACCGCGGCGCATCAGCAACTGATCTACAACGTGGCCCGCGCATACTTCACGTTGGACGGCGCCGATGCCGCATTGCGCGCGGCGCGGCAGGCCTTTGCAGATGCGAAAGTGGTGCAGCAATCCGCTGAGGCGCTGTTCGGCCGCGGTCTCGACACCATCGTTGATGTACAGCTCGCCCGGCGTGCGACAGCGCAGGCGCAGTACGATCTCGCTCAGGCCGACACGGCGCAGCACGATGCGATGTACACTCTTCTTGCGGCGATGGACTTGCCGCCGACCACAAAGCTGCGCGTGGCAAACGCGGCCGAGCGGCCACTACCGCCGCGTACCGCGCGCGCCGTCGACGACGTACTGGGCGGCGCGCTGCGTCAGCGGCCCGACCTGTTGGCTGAGGTCGCGAAGCTGCGTGCGTCGGATGCGGAAATCGCGGCCGCCCGCTCCGCTCTGTTCCCGAAGGTTTCGCTGAGCGCGAACGTGCAGGGCAATATCGGCCGACTCAACGTGAATAATTCGCCCTATTTTCCGGTCACCAAGCCGCAGGGCGCTGCGTTACTGAAGTTTGAATGGCCGCTCTACGAAGGCGGACTGCTGCAGAACAAATTGACCCTCGCCCAGTCGAAGCGCGAAGAGGCGGAGGCGGCGCTGAAAGTGCGCACCGACCAGGCTTTGCGCGAGGTGGCGCTCGCCTACGATCAGGTCGACACCGGCCTGCAGCAATACGATGCCGCCATCGCGCTGCAGACCGCATCCGAGGCCGCCTTTCACAGCGCCAGCGAATCCTATGCACATGGTGTGGGTACGTTGACCGACGCAACCTCCGCGCAGACGGGTCTCGCCACTGCGCGCGCTGCAGTCGCCCGGGCACACGCGCAGTCACTGGTCAACGCGGCGGCTCTCGCCTTTGCGACGGGCGAGCTGACGTCAAGCACGGATTTCGCCACCGCGACGCCGCGATAATGCTTTTGGTAAAATGCGCAAAGCCGATCTCCTGAATTTACCACCGAACGAAGCGCCCGATTTGTCGGTTTGCCATCTCGGGGGCTTTCTTGTCGTTCTGCCGCGGATCTACGGATTCTCAACTCTCGGCCGGCTCACCGACATGGCGCTGTCGCGGGGCCGTTCGCACTCGCCACCGGCCTGATGGGCCAAGCCACCGGCGGCGTTTTCAAGCATCGCGAGACGGCTGTCCTGTTTTCGCGGTGACGATACTGCTGCAGTTTTTTTTCGTCGGCGTTTCCTGGCCGCGCGAGATGATCCCGCCGCTCCTCGACGCGGTGCGCCGGGTGTTTCCGAGTGAATCGGCGATCGACGGCCTCGTCCGCATCGATCAGATGGGCGCCAGCTTGGGCGAGGTGCGGGCCGATTGGCTCTATTTGTGGGTGCTGAGCGCTATCTATTTCGGCCTTGCGCTGGTCGCAGCGCGCCGGCGGACTTCGCGAGACGCCGCTCATGACGCGTAACGCCGGGCAACGCAGGCTGGCGAGGCGCGCGCCGGCGCGCGACCGGGTCTATGCCGAGCTGGTCGCGATCCTCGAACGCGAGATCGAAACCGCGCGCGAATCTGCTCTATGCCGAGCAACAATTTGCGCGGAAATCCAAGCTCGCCACCGACGGCTTCGCCCCGCCTCAGGATCTCGACGAAGCCACCGCCGATGTCGCACCGCCCATTCCAAGCTCGCCGCGGCCGAGAAAACCTACCAGACCGCGCATCTGGGCCAACCCGCGAGGAGCTCGCCGTCGCCGATGCCAGGTGAAGAGCGCCGAGGCCGCGGTCGGCGTGATCGCCGCCCGGGCCGTCAAATTGCGGGTCCGTGCGCCCGCGGACGGCACCGTGGCATTGCTCGTGGCCGAGCCGGGCGAGGCCATTATTCCGGGCCAACAGTCATGACGCTCGACGCTAACGCGCGGCTCTGGGGGAGCTTCAACCTGCGCGAGGACCAGTTCGGCGATCTGCGCATCGGCTCGCCGCTCGAGCTGCTGCCGCTCGGCGGCGGCGAGCGGGTCTCTGCGCGCGTCACCGAAATCCTGGCGCGAGGCGAGTTCGCGACGAGGCGCGCGGCACGCGTTGTCAGCGACTACGACGTAAACACGTTCTTGCTGCGCGCCGACCCGCTCGCGGCCAGTGTGCCGGCGTGCAGCCGGGCATGACTTTCTGGTTGGAAGGCGGTGCGGATCGAACCGTGCAATGAATTCTCCGAGAAGCCGGTTGCGACCGATCGGCATCACTCCTTAACGCCGCCCGCCGTCAGGCCGCGCACGAGATAGCGGCGCATCAGGACGCTGAACACCACGACCGGGAGCATGACGAGGGTGCCGCCGGCTGCGATCTTGCCCCATTCCCACCCCTCGTACTGCATGAAATTGACGATCGCGACCGGCGCTGTCATCGCCGTGGTGCGCGTCAGGATCAGTGCATAGAAGAAATCGTTCCAGGACAGGATGAAGCATAAGACACCGGTGGCCGCCAAACCCGGTGCGGAGAGCGGAAGGGCGATCAGACGGAACCCGCTCCACACGCCGCAGCCGTCGATCCAGGCAGCCTCTTCGAGCGCGCGCGGCACGCCGTCGAAGAAATTGCGCATCATCCAGACGACGAGCGCGAGGTTGAAGGTCAAATAGATCAGGACAAGCCCGGTTCGGCTGTCGATGAGCCCAAGGAGACGATAGGCGAGAAAGAACGGGATCGTGAAAGCGACGGGCGGCGCCATGCGCGTCGCCAAGATCCACAAGGCGATGTGGCGGCGCGCCCGAAAACGGCAGCGGGACAGCGCATAGGCGGCTGGAACGCCGAGCAACAGCGACAGAGCTGTGGCGGTGAGGCTCACGACGACGCTGTGTGACGAAAGAACTGGGAAACAGTCCGGTCCACAATGCCCGATAATTGTCGAGGGTCGGCGTGAAGGTGAGGCTCAGATCGAAGATGTCACCGCCGGCGCGGAACGACAATTGGAGCATCCACAGTGCCGGGAACAGCACAACCGCCAAAAGCAACATTGCCACGCCGTGGACGAAGATGCGCTCGTTATTCATCGCGCTGCGCTTCGACGCCAAGGCGGCCGATAAGCCAGCTCAGCAGCAAGACGCCGGTCACCATCAAGGTCGCGATCGCACTGCCGTAGCCCCAATAGGAGAAATTGAACGATTCGACAAAGGCATAGTAGTTGGTCACCTCCGTCGCAGTGCCAGGCCCCCCATTGGTCAATACGTAAATCAACGGAAACGCCTTGATGCTGTCGATCAGCCTAAACAGGCCGGCTACGACGAGGGTCGGGCGGATATACGGCAAGAGAATATAGCGGAACAATGCGAGCCGGCCGGCACCGTCGATCCGGGCGGCGTCGATCGGCTCACCCGGGATCATCTGCAACGCCGCCAGTACCATTAGCATTGTGAACGGGAACCACTCCCACGTGTCGGCGACGGCAATAGCCGCCAGCGCGGTATCGGGGTTCGCGATCAGCGAATGCACTGGCAGGCCGATTGCGGTAAGCGCGCGATGCATCGGGCTGACATCGGGGGTGAAGATCACCTTCCAGACGACCGCAACGACGATCGGGGGTAACACCATCGGCAAGATGAAGGCGGTACGCACCGCTTCAAGGACGCGTGAGCGCGCATTCAGCAACAGGGCGACGCCGAGCCCCAGCGCCAATTGCAATATCACGGTCGTGGCCGATAATTTCAGCTGCACGTGAAGCGAATTGAGAAATCGCGCATCCGCCAACAGCGCGCGGTAATTGCCGGCCGGATCGGAGAAATCCGCGGCGCTGTGGGGATGAACCGGGTCGAGCGGCGTGAGGCTCGTGACGATCAGGTAAAGCGTCGGGCCTAGGGTTATCGCGGCAAGGACAAGGAGGGCGGGAAAGAGCCCGAGCGCGAAAGCGCGCCCCTGCTCCCGTTTCCAATCAGGAAGAACTCTGCGTGCCAGGCGGCGGCCCGTGGCCTGTTCTATGAGGGGTCGGCTGGGCCGCCAAAAAGAGAACCTAGAGTTTGATACCGGCACGCTTCAACTCGGCCAGCGAGTTTTGCTGCGCCTGATGCATTGCCGCGCTGGCCGACATCTGCCCCGAGGCAATGTTCTGGATCGCGATGTCGATCTGCTTGTCGACCTGCGGATAGACATAGATCGTCCGGTACTTCATGTAGCCCCCCGCGCCGAGAGCGATCGTGTCGAGGTAGATCTTGACGAGATCGTGCCCATTGACAGTGAGCTTGCCCCTGAATTCCGGGCTGTCGATCAGCGAGCGCCGCGTGATCGAGCTGTAGCCGCGCTCGATCACCATTTGGCGGATCACCGGCTTCGACAACGCCCAAGTAATGAATTGCCAAGCGGCGTCCTTGTTCTTCGATCCGGTTGGAATTCCCCAGCCATGCGTCGCAACGCCGGGAAAGCGCCCCTTCGGACCGGTCGGGCACATCGAGAAATTGCAGGTATTGGCGACTTTGCTGTCCTTGGCGCCCATCTGCACCAGAAATATCTGCCCATTGGGTGAATAGTTGGCACGGCCGGCCTTGAGAGTGGCGACGACCTGGTCGTAGGTATAGGAGATCACCCCGTCGGGACCGTAGTCGCGGAGTAATCTGGCAAAGAAATCCGCTGCCGTGATCGCCTCAGGTGTGTCGAGGACCGGCGTCAAATCCTCTGGCGGATCACGAAATACGTTGGCACCGAAACCCTGCAGCCAGGGAATGAAGCTCCAGCCGTAGTGGTTCTCGGGAAGGAAAGCGGGGACGCCGTCCTTCATGTGCACCGCCTTCATCGCTTCCGCCACCCCGTCGAAGGTGTCGGGCATCGTTATGCTGGCCTTCTCGAACAGGTCGTAGCGTGCGGCCCCTGCCATATAGATGTCGGCGGTCCATGGGATCGCGTAGAGCTTGCCGGATGGGTCTTTGAATGCCGCCGTCGCACCGGGCAGGAAATCGTCAGGTTCCCAATCTCCCGGGGTCTTTTGCGGATCCTTCAGATAGGGATCGAGCGGGACAAACCAGCCGGCGCCGACCCAGCGGCCGATGTAAATGAACGTAACGTTGAGCACGTCATAAGAAGAGCCGCCAGTCGACAGCTCGACATCGACGCGCTGATTGTAGATCGGGAAGGACGGGGTGTCGTAATTAACTTTGGCGCCAGTTACCTCCTCGAATTGCGGTACATATTCGGTCAAGAGCTTGGCATAGGGCGAACTCCAACACGCAATATTGAGCGTCGTCCCCGATAGCGGCCTGGCGCCGCCTTGCGCCGGTGCCCGGCCGGGCAACAACAGCGAACCCGCCGCGGCAACGCCTGTCTGCAACAATTGCCGCCGCCGCGGCCACCGCCCGAGCATACTCATCTTCTTGGCCTCTCCCCGAATTCGCTCGATCCTGGCAGAGCCGGAAATGCTTGACAAGCTGCCGCATCGAACTCTCGTCCTGGATCCGAACCCGCACTTAGTCCCGAGTTGAGGGTGACCGGGTAGCGCACGGCACGCCCGAGCGGTACGGTGGGACAGCGAATGAGCCGGTCGGGTCGCGTGCGCGTGTGGGTCGCGTATTAACCTCTGGAAAACCCCGAGACCCGCTTGTACTTGTATAGCAAGGGCGCTTGGGGTCGCTCTCGTTGCGGGGACGATTGGAGGCTACCAGCCCTAAAATTTCGCTGTGTGCCGCGGTGCCAAAGGTTTCGATACGATGTACTCCGTTCTGTATTGGAGCAGCATGACGCTGCTCGCCGCATGGGCCTCACTCGTAATCTTCGAGATGGTCAAAGGTTTCTGACCTAGGCAACGGCTACCCCGGATCTGTTCGCAGAGCGAGTTGCGCGGATGCCGATCTTAAGGGGGCGCGAACGCCTATCGAAGTCAAAGACTGGCAAACCCGCCGGTGACCGTGGAGCTGGTTTGGCGGGGTCGGCTTTCACATGGCCCAGGCGTGCAACGTGAATTCCGTCGGGCAACCGCTTTGGTCTGTCCCCAGATCGGCGGGTGCGTTTACCGCAGCGCCCTCTCGAAGCTGAGCCCTTCCGTCTCTCCGGTTGTCAGCGGCCGGCTCGCGAGATAGGCGATTCGTTTCATCTCTCTGCGCCCTCGGCTGACCGTGTCGAGGATCATCCCACAGCAGAGGCTGAGCAGCGCCAGCAGCATGATCGAGGCTGCGAGCACCGCGGTCGGAAGACGCGGCACGAGATGCGTTTCGAGGTAGGTCGTGATGATCGGAACTCCGAGAAGCACCGCTGTCGCTACCAACGCCGCGGCCGTGGTCGCAAAAAACGGCAGCGGCCTCTCGTCCTTGATAAGCCAAACGATGGTGCGGAGTATTCGCGCTCCGTCGCGGATCGTCCTCAGCTTGCTGGCTGAATTCGCCGGGCGATCACAGTAGGGAGTCGGCATCTCAGCAATCGGCACCCGCAGCGAGAGCGCATGGACCGCAAGCTCGGTCTCGATCTCAAACCCGCTGCTCAGCAACGGCATCGATTTGACCAGGCGCCGCGACATTACTTTATAGCCGGACAGCATGTCTTTCAGGCCGGTGCCGAAGGTCACCTTCACCAACTTCGTCAAAATCCGATTGCCTGCCCGATGCCCCGGACGGTATGCGGCCTTGATCTCGGCAACGCGCATTCCATTGATCATGTCGAGGCCTTCGGCGACGAGCCGATGCACCATTGCCGGTGCCGATCTGGCATCGTAGGTGGCGTCCGCGTCGACGAGTACATAAACGTCGGCATCGACATCGGCGAGCATCCGCCGAACCACGTTCCCCTTACCCTGTGCTTTCTCGCTCCGGACGATGGCGTGGGCTGCAAGCGCGCACTCGACCGAGGCGTCCGAAGAATTATTGTCGTAAACGAAGATACGGGCGCCAGGCAGGGCCGATGCAAAATCCGCGATCACGCGGGCAATCGTTGTCTGCTCGTTGTAACAGGGGATAAGGACGGCCACGTTCACATCGAAGAGGGTGCCCCGCGATACTTTGGGATGGGGCGAGCGCGCAATCCCGCTGCTCGTAGCCGGACCGCAGACAACGTCTGGGGCCTTTCTGGACGCCGCATCGGAATGAGTTTGGGCGATTATTTCTGCCGGCATAGCGAGCCTTCCCCCTCGATATGATCGCTGCTCGAACTAGACCGGTTGCGGCTGATAAACGATTTGCTTAATCAGGTCAAACTTTCGTCTTTGCACCAAGCTCGATTGAGCTGCTGGTTGCCGTTCGCCAAGAGGGCGATTAGAGTTTGACCGGGGGGATCGATTATCGCGAGGGGGATGCCGGCTTGCGCCGCCTCGTCGAGGGGCGATCGAGTTCTTATCGGGGTGTCTAATGGCTGCTTTTCCTGGCCCGGCCGCTGGGCCAAGTCCTTCTGCCATAAATTTGCACCGAAAATTTCGGTGGGCCCGTGCCAATATTCTCTGATCAGCCGCGACGCGTGGATTTAAACGTTTGGCCTGTTGGCGGGATTCTGCGTTTGGCGACCTGGGCCGCACTGGTGATTGCATGCGCCGCCTCGCTGGCCTTACGGCAGGCTGATACTCGATATCAATTCGGTCTTATGCCGAAAGATATCGCCCACAACGAAGGGGCGGCCTTTCAGGCTCCCGTATCAGGGCAGGTGTCATGGCCATGGCAGCGCGCACCCGACACGATGTCGAATCAGCGGCAGTCCGGCTTGATCCTATTCGAGAACGGCCACCCGCTCGGGCCGCCCCACCAAGCTCATGCGGAAATTCGTAATCTCGGCAATGGCCGCTTTAGTCATTGGAGCAATTACATCTTGTTCTCGGCGTCGGATAACAGCGATCCACGCACGAACGGCCGGTATTATTACGCTGTCGATCACGCGAGGCTCAGCCCGTTGGTGGCAGTGCTGCCCTGGTTGCTGCTCTTAGCTTGGGCAACGGCCAGCGGCGGAAAGGTCTGGAGATCGCGGCTCGTTCGAAGACTTTCCTCGACCTATAGAGCTCTGGAGCGACGCATTGGGGCGATTGCCATTTATCTCGTCATAACGACGCCGATTATCATCATCGCAAACATCATAATTATACGGCATTGGTCGGTGCCAGCCGCCATGACACCCGACACTCAATTGTATACCCGTTTCAATGAGATCCGCACGGTCGGTTATCCGGTGTTTCTCAAAACGGTGATCGTCCTTTTTGGCGACCTTAGGCTGCTGGTTGCGATACAGCTAAATTTGTTGCTCGGTTCGATTCTAATTCTGGGTTGGGCTGTAACCCGATTAGTCGGCAATCTGCTCTGCGGCATCGTCGTGGTTGTCGTGCTGTCCCTAAATCCCGCCTTGTTGACCTGGGCGGAGCAGCTCATGAGCGAAGGCCTGTTCATACCATTGTTGCTCGCGCACGCGGCGTTCGTTCTGCTGATTCTAACGCGCTTCTCGCGCGCGGCCGCCGCCTTCGCCGGCATGTCGCTGATAGCAGCGATCCTCGTTCGGCCGGCCGCTTATTCGCTGCTATTGAACCTCCCCCTGCTTATTCTTCTCCTGCGTGGCCGCCGGATTGCTATCCTGACGTGGACGATAATTCCGGCGGCGGCGTTGTACGTAGCTGCCGCCGGCCTGCACAAGGCCGCCTTGGGAACCTGGCAGAGCCAATCGTTCGGCGGTTATACCCTCCTCGGCAAGGTGGCGCTTCTCATTCACGGCGACGTACCGGAAGCGCCCCCGGTGGGAGAGGAGATCTATCGACGAATTGCAGTCCAGGTCAGGGATGCAGAAACCAAGAGATTCCCGACCGAATTTTGGATGTATACAGCAAGTGTGTACGATCCAATTCTTTATGAACAAGTCTCCCCGGTGTTATCTGACTACGTCAAGCGTACCGATGCCAATTCCTCTGACCCTCATGGCACCGCCTGGAGCCGGATGAATTCCGTTGCTTGGGCTCTTGCCGTACGGGTAATCGAACACGATCCGATAGGTTATCTGCGGCTCGTGCTGGCGCAATACTATGGATTGTGGTCGATCACCTTGATCGGTACGCCTCTGCCTCCGGGGGAATCTTACTTAGACGCGATCGAGGGGAGCTTGAAGCTGCTCGCGGAAAATTCAGATTTGAGATCTTGGGCCCATCAGGTCGGGTTGGGAGACGAAACTTTTTATACTGCTCGCGAAACGTATCTGAAGAAGCTCGCGAGCTACCGTCGGCTCGATACGTTTATCCAAACGACGATACCCGCCTTTCGGCTCGGCCTGTTGATCACCGCGGCCTGCGTGGTCTTCCTCTGTTGTCCATATTGGCTCTGGCAGCTTGCCGCCGGACGGCCAATCGTGGTCTCATCAGCTGCTCTGCTCTACCTGAGTGTTGCCCTTAACGGTTATTACATTCTGGTGGCGTCTGTCGAGTTTGCGTTGCCTCGTTACGTTGAGGCATTCGAGGGGATTATACTCACGATTGACTTCATCGCGTTTTCAGCCGCCGTCGCGTACTTTTGGTTAATCTTCCCGACCGTTTCGACGGCATTCCAAAGCATATTTCTTCCAAGGCGATCCGCGGAAATAGCATCGGGAAATGTATCCCCCGCGAAAATTGCCCGCCGTTGACGTGCGCCAGCCTCGTTGCGGCTATGCCTCCACCAATGACTCGACCTAGTTGGTGCGGACGGCGGGACTCGAACCCGCACCCGGTTTCCCGGAGCAGATTTTAAGTCTGCTGCGTCTACCTTTTCGCCACGTCCGCAGGCGCTGACCTCTCATTCTCTGGCCGAGCCTGCATATGGGGACGATCAGCCGGGCTTGACCCAGGGTGCTTGCGCTTCCGGCTCAAACCGGCGGAGGACAGCGGCCGGCCGTGGCCCGGCAACCGGACCTTTCTCTACCGGCCTGAACACGGAACGGTCAAGCTCGACATTGATTTCCAGCAGCGACGTGTCGCCGGATTTCCCGACATTGACGCGCAGCATGTCGTCGCGGATCTCGACATAGCGGCCGACAACCTCCAGCAACTCCTTCTGCAATGCCGGCAGGAAATCGGGTGCGTCGCGGCTCGCCCGCTCATGCGCAAGGACGATCTTGAGGCGGTCCTTGGCGATGACGGCGCTGTTTCGGCGCTCCGGGAAGAGCAGATCGAGTAGGCGCAGCATCAGGCTCTACCGAGCAGAGCGCGGAACAGGCTGCGGCGCTCGGGCTTGACGAAGCGCATCTCGCGTTGCTCGCCGAGATACCGGGCGACCGAATCGATATAAGCGCGGCCGGCCGGGCTCTCCTCGTCGAACACGACTGGCGTTCCGGTGTTCGAAGCACGCAACACCGATTCCGATTCGGGGATCACACCGAGGAGCGGGACGGACAGGATCTCCTTGACATCCTCGACCGACAACATCTCGCCCCTCTTGACCCGCTCCAGCGAGTAGCGGGTCAGCAGCAGGTGCACGTCCACCGGCTCCAGGTTGTGCTCGGCGCGGCGCGACTTGGAGGCGAGAATCCCGATGATTCGGTCGCTGTCACGAACCGAGGAGACCTCCGGGTTGGTGACGATGATCGCGCTGTCGGCGAAGTAAAGCGCGGTGATCGCACCGTGCTCGATCCCGGCCGGGCTGTCGCATACGATGTAGTCGAAGTTGTCCTTCAACTCTTCGAGCACCCGCTCCACCCCGTCGCGCTTCAACGCGTCCTTATCGCGCGTCTGCGAGGTCGGGAATATGTAGAGATTGTCGTTGCGCTTGTCTTTGATCAGCGCCTGATTGAGCTTGGCGTCGCCGTTGATGACATTAATGAAGTCGAAGACGACGCGGCGCTCGCATCCCATGATCAGGTCGAGATTACGCAACCCGACATCGAAATCGATGACTACGGTGCGCTTGCCCCGCAGCGCGAACCCGGTGGCGATCGCCGCCGCTGAGGTGGTCTTGCCGACACCCCCCTTGCCCGAAGTGAGCACGATTACTTTTGTCAACCAGACCTCCCCCTCTTCCCCAGCGAACTGCCTTGCAGCCCCCTTGCGGCGGTCCCCCGCCGCTAGCAAAGGGGCGGCCCCAAGATGAAAGTCAATTTCGCTCGATGGTCAACCGATCATCGATGAGCGCGATCTGCACCGCTAAACCGCGGTGCTCCGGCGGGATTTGATCGCTGACGAGATAGTGTCCGGCGATGCTAACCAACTCGGCCTCCAGCCGACTGCAAAAGATTCGCGCGTCGGCGTCCCCGCCGGCACCGGCGAGAGCCCGGCCGCGCAGCGGAGCATAAACATGGATGTTGCCGTCGGCCATGATTTCGGCCCCTGCGCTAACCGGCGCCGTGACGACGAGATCGCTGCCCCGCGCATAGATCTGGGTACCTGACCGCACCGGCTGCGTTATCACCCGCGACCTGGACGCTGACGGGGCGGCATGGCTCTGCGGCGCCGGCGCGACTTCTGCGGGGCGCGGTCGGCTGGGTTGCGTCGCGTTCGGCGCGAAGCTCGCGAGACCGACTGCGGCAGCGGCATCCGCTTGAGCCGGCGCTGCGTTCTGGATGCCGATCAGGGCCAAGGTATGGCGCCGCAGGATCTCCCTGGCTTCGATAAACTCCGCCTGGCGCGTGAACTCTGCCGCCCCTTTCAGATCCAGCACGACCGGCGCGCTGAGGAAGAAACGGGGGCTGCGCTGCACCTGTTCGGCAAGTTCGGTCTCGAAGCCGGCATCGCGCAACATCCCGGCGCGCACCACCATGACGGTGAAGACCGCGCCCTGCACGAGATTGCCCGCCATCCGAAATTCGCTACCCGCTAGCGGCGATTCGATACGCTACGGGTTAACCCCAAATCGTGCCCCTCGCAACCGGTTTTGCCCGGGGTTGCCGGAACTTCAAAGGGAGGGTGGCCCCTGCTCCGCGCCGCTCGGCGTTTCGGAGCTGGAAATGATGCTGCAGCCACAAATCGGACAGCGCAATGTCGCCGCGATTTCGGCACGGTCGTATTCGATACCGGCCGCATCGAGCCGAGCAAAAGCAGCTTCGAGAGTTGGGGCGTGCACAGAATCGGTGGCGCAATGATCTTTGAACGCCTTGGCGACCGCGGCCGGCATTTCCTCCCGCGAAAATCCGAAGGCGTTCCGGGCGAAAGTAAGCCCCGCTCCGACGGGCAAGGCCGTCCCCAGACCCTGCAACAGCGCGCGTCGCGTCCTCAGGCCGCTTCCTTCACCCATGTGTCCCCTCCCCTCGGCTACCTCGACCGCATTCCGATTCGACGCCGCGGCACTCAAAGTCAATTCGGAAAGGAGCTTCACCCCGCGCGATATGCTCGCCGAGGATAGAAAGTCAGCCAATTCCGGTCAACGCGCTGACAAAATTCCGGAGGCCCAGGCTCATCCCCACCAGCGCCGCGGCGGCGAGCACTAGTCCGAGCACGATCGCACGCATTCCGGATGACGGCCGAACCAGCGATAGCGCCATCAGCACCAGGGCACCGCCGACAATTGCGAGCGCATGCCGTTCGAGCATCCTCGCGAGCACCTCCGCGCCCAGCTTTCGAGAACCGGGTTAAGGTGAGGTTAAGCGAGACCTCGCCAAGGCGCACAATCGGCTAAATACTTCCGGGCAAATTTGGAGGCGATGCAACAAGCGGACGCCGGAAGCGTTCACCGCGGAGCTGTTTTGAACGGAACAGGAAGGGCCTCGCAGCCTAGGCTTTCGGATGCTGCCGACTGTGTGAGACTCCCCGCCGGCGTCACCAGAGAGGAGGAACACCATGATCCAACCAAAGCGCACGATGCGCTGGGTCGTTTTGTCGTTGACCGGTCTGATCCTAGCCTTCGGTTACGCCGATGCCCAGCAAGGCGGGCGTGGGCAGTCGAGCTACATGCCGGTGGACATCACCGAGTCGTTCGCGCAGATCTTCGCGCGCATGACGGCAGCCAAGCCGGGCATCGAGCAGGCGCACATGGCCGTGCTCAACGAGCGTTACGATTTGAGCGACCGCCCCGCGCAAGGGGTCACGATGGACCGCGGCAAACCACTGCAGGAGGGCGTTCGCGTCAAACTGCCGGCTGGGACGGCCTGGGAGCAACTGGCGGCAATGAGCCCGGACCAGATCCGCGACCAGAACCTCTATCCAAAAGGGTTCTACCCCTTACCGCACCCCAACCATCTCGAGGGCGGCTTCGTCTTTCCGCACTTTTTGATCGATGCGATCAAGCAGCAGGATGGCCGTGACCTGAAGCGGTTCGATATCGATTTCGATTTTCCGGATTACTTTCTGGCGGAGTTCCCCCCGGCCATCTATCTGACACCACGCACCGATTTGGGCGATGTCTCGCAGGGCAAGCTGGTCTCTCTGACCAATTACTACCAGCTGTTTAACGGCATCCTTACGCCCCGGCAGCTGGAAGGGCTGCGGCTGTTGTTGACGCCCTTTCCGCAACAGCAATTCAACGCCACCGAGGATCGCCGCGCGGAGATCCCCAGCCAGGGCGCGGCTTGCTTTGATTGC
>Ga0126378_10002459_pt1 | contig 13719 bp, 11 predicted proteins | sample PanSoiMetPlot_23_FD_92587 | JGI IMG/M metagenome (GOLD analysis project Ga0126378, IMG submission 92587) | Tropical forest soil microbial communities from Panama - MetaG Plot_23 | ecosystem: Environmental > Terrestrial > Soil > Tropical forest > Bulk soil | place: Panama | collected 2016-02-17 | reverse complement strand
TGAGTCCATGGGCGTCGAAGGCATCCGCGTATCGTCGAACGACGGAATTCGAGGCGCCATTGAGGTGATGTTGGCAGAATCGAACGCGAACCAGCCGCTGCTGATCGATCTGCTGCTTTCCGAGTAGCCGCCGGCTGTTGCAACGGAGGAACTTTCTGTGTCCGGGTCGGTCCCAACGGAGTCGGACGTTCGCGCCTTTGTTTATGACTGGTACCGCAAGCTCGATGCGCACGCCGACGTTAAGCAGTACGTTCCCTTGCTCTCGGACTCGGAGCTGGAGATGGTTTTGCCGGAAGCAACGTTGAAGAGCGTGGAAGCATTTTCGGCCTGGTATTGTGGGAAGCCAGCGAAGTTCAGCCTGCCCGGTGTGACCAATATTTTCTTCGACGAGGTGCACGAGTTAAAGAGAGTCGATGTCTCCATTATGGGAACTGACACTGCTTCGACTTGGCAGGCTAACGTGCTGATCGTCGTGAAATGGGAAGCGCACCGCTGGTTGCCGCCGAAGCCTAAGAGCGAATACCTCGGCTTCGATGCGTGGCAGCGCTGGGTTTTGAAGATCGCGGACGGCGGGAGGATGGTGGTGACGCACTATATCGTCGACAAGTTGGAAAAACTGCAGGGTTCGGTGGATCTGTGATCTGCAGTTGCGGTTGTCGAAAGAAATAGGCAAAGCCAAGGGAGGCTAGATATGGCGGCGGATTCGAAGGAAGCAAATGCGCAGATGGTGCAGCGCTATTTCACCGAGGTGCTTTCCTCAGCGCGTTTAGATAAAGCGTGGAACAGCATCGACGAGTTGATGCGCCCGGATTTTGTCTTTCGCATCTCCACGATTCCCGGAGGTATACGTGGAATACAGGCCTACAAGGAATTTTTGCGTGGGCTGAAAACCGCATTTCCGGATGGAGTTTTTAGCATTGACAAACAGATGGCGGAGACCACACGCGCCGCGGCGCGCTGGAACTTTCGCGGCACGCACAATGGAGAATTTCTCGGCGTGCCGCCCACGAAGAAAATCATTACCGACCAGGGCATCGATATTTTCCACTTCGCCGGGGGAAAGATTACAGATATTTGGGCCAATGAAGACGCATTCGGGCTGCTGAAACAACTGGGGGTCTTTCACTAGGACCGGGTTACAGCGGGAGGTCTATATGTCACTGGAAGAAACCAACAAGGCGTTGGTGCGGCGGTATTTCGATGAAATCATGAACGGAAACAACCCGCCTGCGATTGATGAACTCATTGCGCCCGATTGTGTGTTCACCATTCCCACACTTCCCGCGCCTTTCTATGGGCCCGCCGGCTACCGCGACCTCGTGAATCTCTTGCGAACCGCGTTCCCGGACCTTCTTTTCAAGGTGGAAGACGAGATGGCCGACGGCGAGATTGTAGTGGACCGCTGGAGTGCAACAGGCACCTCGAAGGGACAGTTCAATGGCAACGCGCCGACCGACAAAACGTTTGAGATCGAAGGCATCGGCTGGTATCGGCTCAAAGACGGCAAGTTTGTCGAGAATCGCGTGAATGAAGACACCCTCGGGTTGCTAACGCAAATCGGCTCCATTCCCGAGGTGGGCACGCCGCAGGCCAATCAAGCATTGGCAAGACGTTTTTTCCAGGATTTCTGGAACGAGAACAAGCCCGGAGCGGCCGCACAATTAGTGACCGGTGATTTCCTCCTGGAGGTTCCGGGAGTGCAACTCCGCGGACCCTCCGGACTCGAGCAGTGGGGCAACATCATTCGCGCCGGTCTTCCGGACGTGCACTTCACCGTGAACGAGACTGTGGCGCAGGCGGATTCCGTGGCCGTCGAGTGGACCGCAGCAGGAACACAGCGTGGCAAGTTGATGGGCGTTCCTCCAACGAACAAGTCCGTGACCCTGAACGCGATCAGCGTCTTCCAAGTTGCCAACGGGAAAATAAAGAAAGACCACTCGGTCAGCGATTTGTTGGGCATGCTGCGGCAGATGGGGGCGCTACCGGCGCCGGGTGGTGGTTCGCAGCAGCCGGGAGGCCCTGTAGAGTCGGCTGAGTTAATGGCGGAGCAGAGCAAGCTGCGTGCGCTAGTGCTGACTCCCGGGCAGGGCGATGCGATTAGCGCGCTTGGCTCTACGCTGACTACACTGGTGCGCGGCAAGGATACTGGTGGAGCGTGGTCGCTGTCGCACATCACGGTACCCCCAAATTTCGTGGCGCAAGCTCTGCCGCCGCATTACCACACGCGCGACGAGGAAGGCTTCTACGTTCTCCAAGGAGCGATCACCTTCAACCTTAACGGCAAAGAGGTGCGCGCGTCCGCCGGTTCGTTCGTGAAATTTCCGCGGCATCTGATCCACAAATTTTACAATCCGGATGCCACACCCGCAGCCATTCTCTTGTTGGGCTCTCCCTCGGGCATTGAGGATTACCTCATTGAGGTTTACCAGCTTCTGCAGAAACCCGGGCCGCCGGAACCCGAAAAGATGCAGGCGATTTTCGAAAAGTACGGACAGTACATCACTTTAACTACCAGCACGACGGCGGCATAGCAGTCCCGCGTAAAATTGCGAGAAAGAAACCGGGACGACAGGAGGACACATGCCCTTAGCCGTAAGCGAAATCGTTGACGCCTACTACCGCTTTGTCAACGGAGGAGATTGGAAGAGTTGGCTGGAACTGTTCAGCGATGACGTCGTCGGCGACGAACAACTCGCCGGGCATTTCGCTGGAATTGACGTGCTGAAGGGAGCCGTCGGCGCCATCTCAAGGGGATATTCGAAGTTCAAGATGTATCCGGTGCGCGTAGTCATCGAGGGCGATTCAGCTTGCGTCGTCTGGCACAACGACTCCGCCAATGCCGCGGGTGTTCCTATTGGATACCCCAATGAACCGGGGCGTCAGGTGATCGGTGCGAATTTTTTTCAGGTGCAGAACGGGAAAATCGTCTATATGCGCACGATTCACGATAGTCGCCCGTTCGATCCGTTTACGGATCCATCGAATCCGAAATCGTAGCCGTAGAGGTGTTCGCAGGTCGAGCGGCGTTTCGCAGGTGCCTTGAGGATAGCAATGAGCGGTGAGGAGACCTTCGATTTCATCATTGTGGGGGCTGGTTCGGCCGGATGTGCCTTGGCCGCACGATTGAGCGAGGCAGAGGCGGCTTCGGTTCTGTGTCTTGAGGCGGGAAACGCGCCTCCCGAGGAAGTCCGCAAGAACATCGACAATCCCACGCACTGGGCGCTAGTGCAGAAAACGGTGGCGGACTGGGGATACAAGAGTGTTCCGCAAAATGGCCTTGTCGACCCCACCTCCAAGGGGCCGCGCACTACCGACGAGCCCCGCGGCAAGCTGCCCGGCGGCACCAGCAATTTGTACATCATGATGCACATCCGCGGGCACCCGTACGATTTTGACGACTGGGCTTACAACGGTTGCCCCGGGTGGTCGTATCAGGACGTGCTGCCGTACTTTCAGAAGCTCGAGGATTATGAGGACGACACGAATCCTACGGCCGGCAAAGGTGGGCCGCTGGCGGTGAGCAGCGCGCGGCTGCATGAGCCCAGCCCCGCTTCGCAGGCCTTCATTCACGCTTGCCAAGAATGCGGATTTGCATGGACTCCCGATTTTAACGGGCCACGGATGGAAGGCGTGGGCTGGCACCATGCCAACATCCGCAACGGCAAGCGGAACAACATGTACGATGCCTACCTTGCTCCGGCGTTGCAGCGTTCGAACCTGAAGTTGCTCTGCGGCGCACAGGCCACGCGGCTGCTCTTCGCGCGCGACCGATGCGTCGGGGTTGAATATGTTCAGGCGGAATCGCCGGGACAGTTTAGGCGCGTGACGGCGACTTACGAAGTGATCGTCTGCGCCGGCGCCATCGAATCGCCCAAATTGCTTTTGCTCTCCGGGATAGGAGTCCCGGAACAACTAAAGAAGCTAAACATTCCTGCCATATCGCCACTTCGCGGAGTAGGCGAGAACTTTCACAATCATGTGCTGGCGCCGATGATCTACGCCACGCGCCAGAAACTGCCGCGTGCGCGTTTCAATCTTTCCGAATGCGCGTTGTTCTATAGGTCCAGTTCGGATTATTTAAGTCCCGACATGCAGGTGGCTTTTGTGCATAAGCTTCCGCAGGCCCCGGAGGATGAAACCGGCAACGTTGTTATCCTGCCGGGCGTCGTGCGGCCTATGTCGCGTGGATGGGTGCGCCTCGAAAAAAATGATCCGCTGGCTCTGCCGCAAATCAATCCCAACTACCTCGTCCGGGAAGCGGACCTCAAGCGGCTTTCCGAAGGAATGCAACTCGTGGAGCGCATCGCAGGGACGCGCGCACTTTCGCAATGGGTGGCGGAACGTGTCTTGCCGCCGAAGGAGGTAAATGGCAGCGGCGCTTTCCGGGATTGGGCCCGCATGCTGGCCGACTCGTACCATCATCAGGCGGGTTCGTGCAAGATGGGCTCGGACGAGATGGCGGTTGTCGATCCACAGTTACGCGTCCTAGGCGTGAGTGGGTTACGCGTGGCCGATGCGAGCGTTATGCCGGCGGTGCCCTCGGGAAACTGTCATGCGGCCATCGTGATGATTGCCGAGAAGGCCGCCGACCTGATCAAAGCCGCGCACGGACTGCGGACCACGCGCGCTCTTCCCGCCGGCGTTGGCACGACTGGCGCGGCCGTGCGCATTCCGGCTCCGCTCTCCACAACGACCGGTCTGTCTGCGATGACTCCGATCATGCCTGCGCCAGCCCCCGTCTTTAATCATGTCGCTTTGACGTGCAAGGATCCGCTCGCCCTGGAGCGGTTCTACACCAAATATTTTGGTTTTCGTCGCGCGCGTGTTGCGCCCATTGGGGACGGCAAGCAAATTGTATTCATCCGCAACTCAGGTATCTACCTGGAGCTGTTTCCGGCCGACGAATGGACGCCTTTGCCGGAGGGAAAAGCGGACGGGCCACACCATCCTGGCGTTCGCCACTTTGCATTCAAAGTGGACGATCTGGACGCTACGCTGGCGGCCATGGGAGAAGAGATCAAGGCACGACTCACCTTAGGCCCTCTGGACTTCAAGGACTTTATTCCGGGCTGGAGAACGGCGTGGCTCGCCGATCCGGAAGGAAACGTCGTCGAACTCAGCCAGGGATTCGTGGACCAGGATAATCCGCCAAGTTTACCGCCCGGCTCGTAGAGCGACGACTGCGAAAAGGAGAGCCGATGCCAAGTATTCCTGTTCGGTTTGTATATTTCACTGGGCTCAGCCGACCGCTGTTCCGGAACGCTTTCCTCATGGGCAGTTGGGACGAGAATGGGCGCTACGCCAACCAATGGTCGAAAGTCCCCATGCAAAGCATCCAGGGAGAAGACGGCTGCCCCGCATTCACTACGACTGTCCAGTTCGACGCCTCGCAGGCAAATTACGCTTTCCGCTGGGGAGTGCAACTGGATGGACCGGGCGGCGCGAATTTGTGGGGCATTCCCACGGAAGTTAACGATCCGCAATCGATGGATCGTGTTCGTGGCTTCACTTTGCTTTCGGCCGGGGCGTTGCCTCGCACACAAGAGGAGCGCTATTACCTCACAGAAAGCCGCAAATTGGGAGCGCAGAAATTCTTTTCCGATGTCGCTAATAATCCTGCCTTACGGTTTTCGGCCTGGGCTCCGCACGCGACAAAAATGGACGTCGTGTTCAGCTCGTGGCAATGGGGCTACATCGATAATAATGGAAACGCCGCAAACCCCAGCCAGCAACCACCGCTTCAACTCCCTAGTCCGGTGCCACTTCGCAAAGCGACGCGCAGCGGAAACGCGAACGATCCAATGTGGGATGGAGTATGGGAATCGAATCTGACGGATTCGCCGCAACTGCGTAACTTTGCTGCGTTTGACCATTGCCCGTATATGTTCAAGGTGGCGCGAGATACGGATTCGAATGACGGCGCGACCTACCGGACCGATATCTATTCGCGCTGCCAAATTGGGGCTGGCGGGATCGATCCCAGTGACCCGGCCATGCCGAAATACACGGGTGATATTGCGGATCTCGACGGGCGCGTCAGTTGCTCGGTCGTCGTCGACCCGGACACGGTTACGAAAGTATCTAAGCCCGCAGAGTGGCCGGCAGACCGGAATAACCACCTTTTTATTCCCGAGATGGATTTCTGGAACGATGAATTTGTCCAGGGCCGCCCCGTTCCAAGTTCGCTAGACCAGCTGGTTATTTATGAACTGCATGTCGCCTCGCTCGGCTACGGAAAAACAAAAAACGGTCAGCCGGATCCTGGAACTTTCGAGGACGCCATTAAGCTGCTCGACAATTATCTAGTACCGCTGGGCGCAAATGCGATCGAAGTTATGCCGGTAGCGGAGTTCGGCGGAAAAGACGAATGGGGTTACGGCGACACGCACTATTTCTCGCTAGAATTTCGCGGCGGTGGACGCGATCGGTTCAAGCATTTTGTGAAACAGTGCCATCGCCTCGGCATCGCGGTGATCGCCGATGTCGTCTACAACCATTTCAACGCCAATGCCGAGAGAGCCGAGTATCTGTACGATTCCGCTGCTCCGGATCGGAATTCTTACTATTGGTATGAGGGCCGCCCGTCCGACTATGCCAGGCCGGAGGGCGGCTACGTCGATAACGGCTCGACGGGATGGGCGCCGCGCTTTTCGGAAGAGACCGTGCGCAAGATGTTCGTCAGCAGCGCCGTCGCCCTAGTTCACGAGTTTCACGTCGATGGCTTTCGCGTCGACCTGACGCAAGCGTTGCATCGCGACAACGTTCGGCATTCCGACGGCGCTCCCGTACCGTCGGCGAACCTCTTTGGCCAAAAATTTCTTCGCGAATGGTCTCAAACGTTGAAACTGATTCGACCCTCGACATTCCTGATTGCCGAGGACCACACCAAGTGGGACAAGGTGACTCAGCCGCCCGATTCGGGGGGCCTGGGCTTCGATGCAACTTGGTATGTGGACTTCTACCACCATCTGGTTGGCACACCGGGGGAGGGATCGGATTGGGCGAAGCTCGTGGCGCTTGTGGGATTCGGGGGAGATGCATCGCTCCACATGGACTGGTTCTCCGGTGCGCTGGTCGGAGCGGCGAATAAAAAAGTCGTATACCACATCTCGCACGACGAAGCGGGAAACTCCGGAAAGGACGATCCCGATCCAGAGAAACATTCGCATCGCACTATTGTGGAAGCAGTCCACGGCGCGGCACTAATCGGCCCAACTCGCGATTATGCCGAGGCGCGCTGCCGTTTCGCTTTCGGCATGGCTATGCTCTCTCCGGGGACGCCGATGTTCTTAATGGGCGAAGAGGTCGGAGCGAGGAACGACTATACCTATGATCGCTATCTGCAAAATCGCGAAGATCTGCTAGGGATGAAAGATGGAGTTGGACAAAGGCTATTTCGCTTTTATCGGGACTTGATTGCTTTTCGCTACAACCATTCCGCGCTTCGGACCCGCAACATAGACGTGCTGCACACGCACAACGACAACCGCGTCTTGGTGTTCCATCGTTGGTCGGATAGCGAGGAAGTGTTGATATTCGCGAGCCTGAATAATAAGCCGTTCGGTTCGGGCTACTGGATCAGCAGCCCCAACCTGTCGACCAAAACCTGGCAGGAAATCTTCAACAGCGACAGCCAAGTTTACGGCGGGCAAAACATCGGCAACGGCGGTGGCAGGATCACGGCACAACAAGGCTCCATGGGGTCGGTGATTCCGGCGAACGGCTTCGTAGTGTTTCGCGCCGTCTAGACGCTTCCGTTCCGTTGGCCGGCCTGTCTGGCGCTGAAGTGATGCCAATGGCTGTGCGCGAGAGGTTATACCAACACTTGACCCCGAGGATCGGCACGGTGACCGCCAAGAATACCTTGAAGCATCGAGGAATAGAGCAAGAAGGCTGCGTAAAAGACGGTTCCGGTTCACCGCGTATGCAAAGCACTGAGCACGACTTTCAAAACCGTCGACATTTGCCCTCCGTGTATTTCCTCTTCATGGTAGTGTAGGCGCTGCTAACAGTCGAGGAGAAGCCCATGCCCCGTCTCTCACTCGCCACAGTTCTCGTTTGGATTGAGTATGGCTACCTGTTCCGATTTCAGATAGCGGCGGCCTTGGTCCTCGCGGTAGCCCTTCCGTCCGCTTACTACCTGGTACCGAGTATTTTTGTCGGCCTCTTTGATGCGATGGGATCCACGTCGTTTGTCTTTGTAGCGTGGGCAGCGTTCCAGGCGGCTTGGACAATCATGGTGACTAGCCGTCTGGTTTTGGTTTATGGGCCGGCCCGCTTTGGGCCAGTGATCGCGTTTGCCCCGAAACCTATTGGAGCAGGAACGGTGGCCCTTTTTGGATTGTTGGCCGTGCCGGTCGTTGTGGTCCTGTTTCTTGGGACGGCGACACCAACGGCCAGCCTCAAGGTGTTGGCGGCCTTTCTAGGTCTCGTTTTGGCCATCGGTGTGTTGCTCCTGTCAGCCTCGCTGCACTTCGCAATTGAGGACCCTGCAGGGCACACAGCCGAGACGGTTTTTCCATCCTTCGGTTTTCTCGAGAAAAAAGCCACACCGCGATCCCAGTTTTGGAGCTCCATCGGATTGCGGCTTAGCCGATTGCCTCCTCTTCTCACTGCCGGAATTCTCGATGGAACGCGCCTGCGTTCGGGCCACGAGATGGCGGTCATTGCCGTTCTTGTCTCGCTTGTCCTTTATGGGATTGTCGGGGTCGTCTTTTCACCGGCATGGTCAAGCCCCGAATGGCAGCCCGCTGCGCTCTTTTTCGTTTTGGTTCTTCTCGTGTTTCTCACCTGGCTTTTCGCAGGAGCTGCGTTTTTTCTCGACCGTATACGCCTTCCCGTCTTCAGCACGCTTTTGGTCCTTTCGATCGTCGCAGGACTTGTCGGCACGGATCATAAATTTGTCGTGAAGGAGCATGGCGGCGAACGCGTGCCCCTTGCTCCGCGTGATGTGATCGAGGCCTGGTCCAAGCACGGTCGAGGTCGGGGCAGCCACACGATTCTGGTTGTGGCAACTGCGGGAGGCGGCATCCGAGCCGCGGCTTGGACCGCCGAAGTCATGACTCGGCTCGATGAGGGTTGCAAGGCGGCGAGCAACTCGCTCCTGCTCGTAAGTTCGGTTTCGGGTGGCAGTGTGGGGTCGCTGTTTGTGGTCGGTCCCTATTCAGGGCAAGGCGATTACCCCTCGACCGCCAAGGATTTGGCGGCTATCCGCTACAACGCAATGCGGTCTTCGCTCGGCGCCGTAGGCTGGGGACTCGCCTACCCCGATGTTGCGCGGACCGTGCCGGTCTTTGGCAGCGTGTTGGTTCCCGAGACCCTCGATCGCGGGTGGTCGCTCGAAAATGCCTGGTCTACGGGTTGGAGAGAAGCGAAACTTGGTACGCCGACGATGACCGACTGGCGGAAGGACGTACGGAGCGGCGGTGATCTTCAACGCCACGGCCACGGAGAGCGGAGAGCGTTTTCTCGTAGCTTCAACGGACACGTCATTGGTCGGAGCGGAGCGGTTTTTTGAACTTTTTCCCAGCGGGGACATGGCAGTGGCAACGGCTGCTCGATTGTCTGCTACGTTCCCCTACGTCTCCCCGCTCGCGCGACCTTCTCTTGGTCCGGTGAACAAAGCGTATCACTTGGGCGACGGCGGCTATTATGACAACTCCGGTTTGCTGAGTGCTATCGAATGGATACGCGAAGCGGGAAGCGCGCTGAGTGCGTATCAAGTCTTTCTCGTGGTCATCGACGCCAAGCCTGGACTGGAAAAACCTGGGAGTTCATGGTCCTGGCAGAAGCAGATAGTCGGGCCAGTCGAGATGTTGCTCCGTGTGCGGACGAGTTCCCAACAAGTGCGCGATTCGCTCGAACTGGACATGGGTAGGGATTACCTCGCAGCGCAAAACCCACCGGTCAGCGTAACCCCCATGCGTTTTCTTTTTTCTTCACCCTCGCCGACACCTCTCTCGTGGCATCTGACGGCACAACAGCAGGCTGAGATTGGCCGTTCGTGGGCCACTGAGGAGAACCAGAGCTCATGGTGTGCCGTTCGAACTGAACTCGCCTGTGGCTGCGATGCTGAGATCCTAAAGAGAGCAGAAGGAGCAGACAACTGAGAAGCGTTGGCTGAGGGCGCTCGAACCTTCAGTCCGGAAAATCTCGCAAGCCAATCGAGATCCCACGCCAGGAGATTCCACGTTATGGAGACCGAGACCGGAACGCCCGCTAAAAGTATTTTTGCCAGATGGCTCCGAGAGCACAAGACGTTGTGGATCGTGATTGGCGCCGTCCTTATCGTAGGCACCTATGTTTCGAAGGAAATCGCGCAAGCTCGTCTCGAAAACAAGATCCAAAGCGTGGAACGCTGGCGCGTCGATGTTACACCCACTTCGACGAGGACTTCCGGAGGAAGACAATCGAGCGGGCGGTTCTGTTAGTTAGTGAAATACCTAGTCACGACAGGTTGACACGCAGGAGGTCTCCAGTTCGAGTCTGTACGGGCCCACCACAAGCCTTCGCTTCATTTCTACCGTGGTCCACGGGATGGTGTCGAAGAGGGGCATCCACCTTGACATCCCCTTTCAGGCGCCGGCTGGGCGCGCGGCGGCCATGCGGAATAGAGTTGGACCGGCGGGATGATGCGCCGCGACGCAAGTTAAAGCAACAGCTAGACCATCCACTATTGAACAACGCTGCTGGAGAAGTGGATTGCCGTCCAGCATTGTGGAAGATGGGTGTCGTAAACACCATGGCTGTTGACCGCCCATCCCGGGTGCGGCTGTACTTCGTTTCCGCCGATGTGGAGAAGTTCGAAGCGTCCGAGGAAGATCTTCCAGACGTCACCGTCCTTGGGTGGCAAGGAGCGGTTCCCGGCGAGCCACTCCGCGCCCTTCCAGGGAAACGCAAGTTCTACGGTCCAGCCTTTATCAATGTCGGAATCGTCGTTGAGCGTTCCGTCGATGTGAGTCGCGCTTTCGAGACCAGGGAACTGCCACCCGAAGAAGGCCCAGCGTAGTCCGCGGGGATTGGTACCTTTCCAGAATGTGGGCGCTTGACGATCGTAATCGCCGCCAAAGGTCAGCGCGTTGTTCTTGACGACGTCGAATTCTGGAACGTCGAAACGGCTTCCTTTTTTGTAAGCGTCACGCCAGATATAGAACATCTGGTAGATCGCGCCACGCGCATTGGTTTCGAATTCGTAGTACGTGTCTCCGCCATCGATAAAGACTTCGGCGTCGTTCTCATTGAAGATGAGGGAATTCTTTTCCACGAGTCTGGCTTCGACGAACGGCTCTTCCACCCAGAAGGCGATGTAAAGATTCTGGTCGTCCCAGAGAACTGCGGCCTGGGTGCTGTAGATTGCGGGACCACCGCTGGCCATGTCAACAAAGCGCGGCGTCTTCTTAGCCTTTTGCCAGTCTGAGTCGTTGAGCAGTCCATCGATCTTGACGGCGCCCGAGGCGCGCTGGGCAGTGTAGTGCTTCACGTTCGACTCGTCGCACCCTGCCGGTTTGATCTTGGCGGTATTTGTGGGAGGAACGACCGGGGGATCGAAGGAGATTTGCGCGAGCGCCGTGGTTGGCGTTGTGAGTGACAGTCCAAGTGCGAGGCCCGCGAGTGTGGCGTGCGTCATCGTCGGACTCCTCGGGAAGTGTACTTATTTGGATTGCTACCGAGCTAACGGTATGCGAACGCTACGATAGCACAACGCGGCGGTACCGGAAGGCAACCCCATGCATTGCTCACGATCTCCTCGGCTTCTTTAATGATGGCGGAGGAGCGGGCCGCGAGGAAGCCGCTTCGAGCCACAATGTTCGAGCCACCGATGGGCGCGTTATTGCCCGGAGCTCGGGTCAGCTTGGTGGTGACGGGCTCGCCTGCTAGATCCGACTCCTTCACGGCCTCCGGGGTGAGCTTCTGCAATTCGAAGGACTCGAGATCTTGACATGTGTTCCGCATGCATCCATGCTTAGCGCATGTCGCGAATGATCCAAGTTCGCAATGTTCCCGACAGCCTGCACCGCACGCTGAAGGCTCGGGCAGCGCTGTCCGGAATGTCTCTTTCGGAGTTCCTTCTGGCAGAAATTCGCCACCTTGCCGAGCGACCTACGATGGTGGAACTGCAGGAACGCTTGCGCCGGCGCTCTCGGGTTGAAAGCCCGGTATCCGCTGCCGAAGCCGTACGGCGGGAGCGAGATGCACGGTGATAGTCCTCGATGCATCAGCGGCCATCGAATGGCTTTTTCAATCTCCCGCAGGGATCAAGATCGATAGGCGTATCTTTTCGACTTCTGAAACGCTGCATGTCCCTCATCTCCTCGACATCGAAGTGGCTCAGGTGCTGCGACGCTATGTGCGCGACAAGACCATTGCCGCAAAGCGAGGGGAAGAAGCCCTCGAGGATCTTGACGACATGCCGCTAAGGCGTTATCCACACGATTTCTTAATCCCGCGCGTTTGGGAACTGCGTGCAACCCTAACTGCCTACGATGCGGTATACGTCGCGCTTGCCGAGGTGCTCGATGCGCCTCTGCTGACCTGCGACCGCAAGATCGCTTCCGCCTCGGGTCACTCCGCAAAAGTAGAGGTGGTCTAGCGTGCTACGCTGCCATGTTAGCGGTCGCCGATAAGAGTCTGCGGTTTTTCCAGCCCACAACCCAACCCATACTATGGGCTGTCTTGCGTGATTTTCGGGAGTTTTGGCAGTCCCCGCGATTCTGTAAGTTATTGAAACACCTAATCACAGATTGACACGCATCAACAAGTTAGAGCCAGACTGCTTCAAACGGTGCGACAACGAAACCTTGCTGACGGACCCGTCTTTCCCCGTCGCCACAGTCTCGGCTAGCCGCAGCGCAGCGAGATCAGGGGGTCAATTCGAGCGGCGCGTTGCGCTGGAATGTAACTGGCTAGCAGCGCGATCATCGCGAGCAACAAGGAAATCCCAGCAAAAGTGATTGGGTCAGTCGCTTCCACGCCGAATAGCAGGCTTCGAATCAGCCGCGTAAGCAGGAAAGCTGAAGCCAAACCAATTGTCACGCCGGAAAAAGCGAGCGCCACCCCCTGCCGGAGAACAAGGCTCAGGATGTTGCGCGGCGAAGCGCCCAGCGCGATTCGAATCCCCAATTCTCGAGTCCCCTGATTGACCAGGTAAGCCATAACGCCGTAGATGCCAATCGTAGCGAGTGTCAGCGCGACGCTTGCGAAAACTCCTAGGAGGAGCATCGTAAAACGCCGCCGGGCCAGCGATTCGTTTACCCGCTGCTCCATTGTTCGAACATAGTACATCGGAAGATCCGGATCGAGGTTCCGCAGCTCGTTCTTGGCGGCAGGCAGCATGATGGCTGGATCTGTGCGGCCTCGGAGGGCGACCGTCATGGCCCGCGTCGGGAATTGCGTATGGACCAGGTAGAATGCAATTCGCGGGGTCGAATCAAGAGAATCTTGCTTTACCCGTCCGACCACGCCAACGACCGTCTGCCACAAGTCCTTCGACTGAAGTTCGACAATATGAATGCGTTTGCCAATCGGGTCCTGCCCCGGCCAGAGTTGGTCGGCCATGTACTCGTCGACGACAACAGCAATTGGGCTGGTCGTGTCGTCCTGCTCGTTGAAAAATCGTCCACGCCGCAACGGTATTTCCATGGCTTCAAAATAGTGCCCACCAACGATCCGCTCATCCGCATTGAGAAATTTCTCGCCGGAAAGCGGCGTTCGCCCCTCGAC
>Ga0126378_10002458_pt1 | contig 13724 bp, 8 predicted proteins | sample PanSoiMetPlot_23_FD_92587 | JGI IMG/M metagenome (GOLD analysis project Ga0126378, IMG submission 92587) | Tropical forest soil microbial communities from Panama - MetaG Plot_23 | ecosystem: Environmental > Terrestrial > Soil > Tropical forest > Bulk soil | place: Panama | collected 2016-02-17 | reverse complement strand
GTGTCCACCGCCTCGCCCAGCTTGCCCAGCCGCGTCGACACCTCCGGCGGCCGGCTCAGCACCGCCTGCAGCACCATCTCGGCCGCCTGGTCGGTGTCGATGGTCGGGAAGTTCCGATAGAAGCCGGTTGGGGCGATCATCGGCGTCCGGACGAGCGGCATGTGGATGTTCGTGATCGCCACGCCGTCGTCGGCCAGCTCCGGCTGGATGCATCGGGACAGGGCGGCCAGCGCGCTCTTGGATGCCACGTACGCGCCGAAGCGGGGAGGGTACGCCTGGACGCCGATCGACGAGATGTTGATGACGTGTCCGCTGCGCCGCTCCCGCATGCCGGGGATGACGGCCAGCATCAGCTTCACGGCGCCGAAGTAGTTGAGGCGCATCGTCCGCTCGAAGTCGTGGAAGCGGTCCAGCGACTGCGCCAGGGAGCGGCGGATCGACCGGCCGGCGTTGTTGACCAGGAGGTCCACGCGGCCGTGGTCCCGCAGCACCCTGGTGACCATCCGCTCGCACGCGTCCATGTCGGACAGGTCGGTCGGATAGCTCCAGGCCCGGCCCCCGGCCGCCTCGATCTCGGCCCTCAGCTCGTCGAGCTTCTCCGCGGTCCGCGAGACCAGCGCCACGTCGGCGCCATTGCGGGCCAGCTGGGCGGCCACCGCCCGCCCGATCCCCGACGACGCGCCGGTGACCAGCGCCACCCTCCCGCCCAGGACCGCCCTGAGGTTCCGCTCGGTCAGCGCCTCCTCGTCCAGGTGGCGCTCCCAGTGGTCCCACACCCGCCAGGCGTAGCGGCGCAGGGGCGGGCACTCGATCCCGCTGCCGGCCAGCGCCGCCTGGGCGCGGTCGGCCGGGTAGGTGGCCCGGCTGCCCAGGTAGGCGACCGCGGCCTCGGGGATGCGGACCCCTGCGAGCAGCTGCCGGCGCAGCGCCTGCACCACCGGCAGGGAGACGAGGCCGCCGGCCACGTCCCTGGGCAGGATCCCGAACGCGCGCCGGTCGACCCTGAGCGTGAACTGGGGCGCATGGGCCGCGCGGCAGAACTCGTTCAGCGAGTCGCCGAGAGAGAGCGGGTGCGGGTCGACCACGTGGAATGTCTGCCCATCGAGGCCGGGCCGGGCGGCGATGTGGTCGATCGCCCTGGCCACGAAGTCAACCGGGACCAGGTTGAGCGGCCCTCCCTCGAAGCCGACCAGGGGCACCCACGACGGCAGGGCGTCCCGCAGTCGCTGGATCAGCTTGAACGCGTAGTAGGGGCCGTCCACCCGGTCCGCCTCCCCGGTCTCGGACGAGCCGATCACGATGCCCGGGCGGTAGACCCGGTAGGGCACCGCCGCCTCCGCGCGGACGATCCGCTCGGCCTCGAACTTGGTGCGGTAGTACGGCTGGTCGAGCGGCTGGCCCTCGTCGAGCATGTCCTCGGTGAAGGGGCCTTTGAAGCCCGCGCCAGCCACCGCGATCGAGCTCACGTGGTGCAGGCGCGCGGCGCGGATCTCGTTGGCGAACGCGACCACGTTGCGCGTGCCCTCCACGTTGGCGAGCCGGTTGGCCTCCTCGCCGGCCTCGAGGTCATAGATCGCCGCCAGGTGGAAGACCTCCGCTGCCGCGAGGCCGGCCAGCCGGGTCCGGTCGACCCCCAGCCCCGGCTCCGTCACGTCGCCGACGAGCGGACGCGCGTGGCGCAGGCCGAGCGCGTCCAGCTTGCCGGCCGATTGGGGCCGGACCAGCACGTGGACCGGCTCCCCGCGACGGTCCAGCTCGCGCAGCAGGTGCCGGCCGATGAAGCCCGTCCCGCCGGTGACCACGTACGACATCCGGTAGACGTTAGCGCCTCAGGAAGGAGATGAGCAGCCGGCTCAGCTCGGCCGGCCGCTCCACCTGGGGGGTGTGGCCACAATCGGCCAGGACCTCGACCTCGGCTCCGGGGATGGCGTCGGCCACCGCCCAGGCGTGGACCGGGCCGGTCAGCACGTCGGCGGCGCCGGCCACCACGAGCACGGCGGCATCCACGCGCGGGGCGGCGGCCCGGAGGTCCTGCGCCCGGTCGCACGCGACATAGCGCAGGATCGTGGCGCGGTCCAGCGGCCGGCGGTCCAGCTCCTCGGCCAGCGCGGGCACCAGGCGCTCGAACGCGCGGGGGCCGAACGCCGGCAGCAGCAGGCCCCGGTGGACGGCGCCGGCGGGCAGGTCCGAGCGGGCCAGCGCCTCCCAGTGGTCGAGGACTGCGCTCAGGTACGCGTCCACGTAGAACGCCGGAGCAACCGCGACGACCCGGCCGACTCGAGACGGGTGGCGAGCCGCCGCCAGCAGCGCGACGGCCGCCCCCAGCGAGTGCCCCACGAGGTGGCAGCGCCCGACCCTCGCAGCGTCCAGCACCGCCACCAGGTCCTCGACGAGGTCGTCCGGCGTGAACGGGGTCCCGGGGTCCGGCGTGGCGCCGGTGCCGCGCGGGTCGAACTGCACGCAGCGGAAGCTCGGCGAGAGCGCCCCCAGCACCCGGAGCCAGGCGCGCCGGTCGCTGAACGTGCCGGGGACCAGCGCCACCGGCGGCCCGGAGCCCACCACCTCGTGGGCCGGCGTCAGAGGCGTGTGGCTCACCACCGGGGCCAATTGTGGCAGCGGCCGCACGTGCGACCCCTCCGGCCCCCGTCGGGGCCACCTCCCCGGAAAGGAGAGGGGCGATTTCCTCCGGCTCAGGACCGGTGCTGCACGTACATGGCCGTCTCGAAGTCCGCGAACAGCCGCAGCACACGCTCGTCGGCGAACGGGAGGACCTGGGTGAGCAGGACCCCGGTCAGCCGGCTCGCAGTGTCGATCCAGTAGTAGGTGTTGGCCAGGCCCGCCCAGGCCAGGCTCGCCGCGCCTCGCCCGGTGGGCGCCACCTCCGTCGAGATCATCGCTACCAGGCCCCACTTCTTGGCCATCCCGGGGAAGAACTCGGCGTCGTTGGAGCTGCTCGGGATCGCCGTCCGCATCAGGCCCACGCTGAGGTCGCCGATCTGGTTCCGGCTCGCCTCCTCCACGGTCTCCGGCCGCAGCACCCGGACCCCGTCCAGCGCGCCGCCGCCAAGGAGCATCCGGAGGAAGCGGAGATAGTCTCCGCCCACGGAGTAGAGCCCGCCGCCGCCCATGAAGAACTCCGGCTGCTGGGGGATCTCGAAGTCGATCCCGTTAAGCGACCCGTCGGGGTTCCTGACGTGCATCCGGGCCAGGCGGGCGCGCTGGTCCGGCCGGAGGACGAAGCCGCTGTCGCGCATGCCAAGGGGCTCGAAGACGTGCTCGCGGAGGTAGTCCTCGAGCGACCGGTCGCTCACCCTCTCCACGGCCCTTCCCACCCAGTCGATGTTGATGCCGTACTCCCAGCGGTCGCCCGGGTCGAACATGAGCGGCGTCCGCAGGGTCACCTCCCGGCATTCGATGATGCCGGGCACGCCCGCGTGCGCCATGTACCGGCCCATGTCGGCGTTCCAGATGTCGTAGGTGAAGCCCGCCGTGTGGCTGAGCAGGCGGCGCAGGGTGACCGCGCGCCGCGGCGCCCGGAGCCGGGGCTCGCCGTCGTCAGCGAAGCCCTCGAGCACCTGGATCCCGGCCAGCTCGGGCAGCACCTCGGCCAGCGGCCGGTCGAGGTCGAGCCTGGCCTGCTCCACGAGCTGAAGGGCCGCCACCGACGTCACAGCCTTCGTCATCGAGGCGATCCAGAACACGGTGTCCGCCGTCATGGGCGCGTCGCCGTCGACCGCGCGCCTGCCGAACGCCCCCTCGTAGACCACCCCCGCGTCGTCGCCGGCCAGCGCCACGACGCCCGGCACCTCGCCGGCCGCCACCGCGTCGTCCAGCACCCGGTCCACGGCAGTCCCCGTGTCCATCGCACCCTCCTCCTTTTCCCTCGGGCGTCCGGGCCTGGTCCGGAGTGCCAGGCGCCTGGACGGCCCGTCCCAGCATATAGGCAGGCTCGCTTGACCCCGGCGTCCGTTTTACGCGGCAGGGTCGTCGCGGTCATCGAGCCAGCCCGGCAGGCCCGCCATCGCGCAGGCCCCGGTCCCGCACTCGGTCGGGTCCAGCCAGTGCGCGAGCTGCGGCGACAGGTCCGGGTCGGGCGCGCCGCGCTGCAGCACGACGGTCAGGCCCTTCGAGCAGACCACCCCGTAGCCCTTCGCCAGGGAGTCCTCGATCGCCGACCGCAGGGCCTGCTCCTCGCCCGGGGCGAACCGGTGGTAGGTGGAGATGTCGATGGCGATGTAGTCGGTGTCGGTCGAGTGGGTCACGAGATAGATTGCGCGGCGGTTGGCCAGGTGGGGCAGCAGGAAGTTGGAGGCCGAGACGCTGGCCGTGGGCGGGATCATGTCGAGGCAGCTCTGGATATTGGCCGCCTCCGCGGCGGTGACGTACGTCCCCATCTCCGACCAGGGCTGCACCAGCACGAGCGTGAGCACCAGGCTCACCGCCAGCGACCCGGCGGCCAGCGGGGCGGCCGCCAGCGACAGGTCCAGGAAACGCAAGTGGGCGGCCCGCCAGCGGACCCGCGAGAGCCGGCGGACGATGCGGGCCGTGGTGTCGATCGCGGCGAAGGCCAGGGGCGGCGCCTCCAGCATCGAGTACTGGAAGTGGAACGACCACAGCGTCTGCGGCGCGGCCCAGAAGCGCTCCAGCAGCGCCGGCAGGGCGACCACGAAGATCGGCGACGCCACCGGCAGGAACAGCCAGTTGGCGAGGAGGCCGAGCCACACCCAGGTCTTCTGGAACGGCTCGAACAGCAGGCTAAGGCTGTCCATCGGGTGCCTGACCACGTGCCACGCCGCGCGCAGCGGCGTCGTGCCGAGCCCGTCGTAGAGCCAGTGCCGGTACGGTGCTCCGCCCAGCGCCGGGATCACCAGCTGGATGAGGAGGATGAACCAGGCCCCGCTGACCGCAGCCAGGATCCCGCCCAGCTTGATCCGACCCTGGGCGACGGCCACGTACACCCCCAGGCCCATCACCGTCACCGCGATGTTCTCCCTGACGAGGAAGCACATGGCGACCATGGCCCACAGCAGGCGGTCGCGCCGGTTGATGGCGGCGTACAGGGCGAAGCCGACGGCCGGCACGGCGAAGACCTCGTGGTGGAAGTCGTAGATGATGCCGGCCAGCACCCCCCAGAAGACGAGGTAGGAGACCTGGAACGCCAGCGCGGGGAGCGGGCCGAGGCGCTGGACGCCCCACAGGAAGACGGGGACGGCCGCCACCGAGACCAGGATTGCCTGCGCCACGAGCAGGACCGTCGGCGAGTCCCAGATGCGGTACGCGGGCGCCAGCACCATGAGGATGGGGTTGAAGTGGTCGCCCAGGAGGTCGGGCACCCCGAGCACCGTGTTCGGGATGATCTGCAGCCGGCTGTAACCCCACACGGTCTGGTCCTGGATGCCAAGGTCGAAGGCGTTGCTGGCGAAGCGGTCGTGGCGGTAGATGGCCACCCAGGAGTAGACGACCGCCGCGCTCACAGTGAGGACGGCGGCCGCCGGCCAGCCGGCCGGCAGCCAGCCCGGGCCCGGGCCGGCCCGCATACCATTGAGCACCGTTGACCGCACCGAGCGACGAACCCCGCCGACCGTCAGCACTGCTGGCTCGCGTCGCGGGCCTCAGCCTGGTCCTGCCCGCGCACAACGAGAGCGAGAACCTGCTCTGGCTGCTGCCCCGTGTCCGGGAGGTCCTGTCGGACCTCGCCGAGGAGTTCGAGGTGATCGTGGTGGACGACGGCTCCACCGACGGCACCGGGGACGTCGCCCGCCAGGTCTCCGACGAGCTCGGCATGCGCTGCTCGGTGGTCCGCCACGAGCGCAAGAGCGGCTACGGCGTCACCGTCGGCGACGGCCTGGCCGTTGCCGTGCTCCCGTGCGTGGCCTTCATCGACGCCGACGGCCAGCTCGACCCGGCCGACCTCTCCAGGCTCCTCCCCCTGCTCGCCGACCACGACCTGGTCGCGGGCTGGCGGACGACACGCGAGGACCCGGCGTTCCGGTCCGTCATCAGCGCCGTGTTCAACCGGCTCGTGCTGCTGGCCTTCCGGCTGCCCGTGCGCGACGTGAACTGCGCCATCAAGGTCATCCGGAGGGAGGCGCTCCAGGGTCTCCTGCCGCTCCAGGCGCACAGCGCGCTGATCAACGCCGAGCTCTACTGGGGCGTGCGCGCGAGAGGCGGCAGCTTCGCCCAGGTGCCCGTGTCCCATCATCCGAGGCGGATGGGCCGGCGATCCGGCGGCAGGCTCGTCCCGATCCTGCGGGCGACCAAGGAGCTCGTGACGCTCCGGCTCAGGCTGGCGCGCCGGAGGCGGTAGGAGCCCCGGTCCGCGGCTCTCCCGTTCCCGCGCTTGGGAGGCGAGGAGAGCGCCATTGAACGCCCACGAGCCGCGAGGAGGCTAGACTCGGCCGGCCGGGGCGGCATCGACGTCGAGCGTCGCGCCGGAGGGACGGAAGTGGTGGGCGCCGCCGCGCCGCCAGTCGACCCTCGGGGTGAACAGCTCGGGCCTGATGCGCGCTCGGTGCCGCTCGACCAGCGCGATGACGCCGTCGATAAGCGTGTCCTGGAGCAGGTGGGGGACCAGCCCCAGGTCAGTGAGGTGCTGGTGCCTGGCGTTGTAGTAGTGCGTCTCCGCCTCGGTGCGCGGGTTGGGCACGTGGCACACCGTCGTCGCCAGCCCGTGGGCTCCGCGCGCAGCCTCCACCCGCCGGGCGAGGTCGCCGACGCTGAACTGCTCGGTGAACTGGTTGAACACGCGGTACTCGCCTGGCGCCGGCGGGTTCAGGATCGCCAGCTCGACGCAGCGGACGGTGTCCCGGATGTCCAGGAGGCCGCGCGTCTGGCCACCCTCCCCGTAGACCGTGAGCGGATGCCCGATCGCAGCCTGCGCGCAGAAGCGGTTGAGGACCGTGCCCCAGACGTCGTCGTAGTCGAAGCGCGTCCGCAGCTCGGGATGAAGCTCCGTCTCCGGCGTGAAGGCGCCGTACACCACGCCCTGGTTCAGGTCGGTGGCCGAGAGCCCCCACGCCCGGCAGGTGAACATGATGTTGTGGCTGTCGTGGACCTTGGACAGGTGATAGAACGAGCGCGGCTGCTTCGGGAACGGGAGCCGGTCGCGCCTGCCGTTGTGCTCGACCTCCAGGAAGCCCTCCTCGATGTCGATGTTGGGCGTCCCGTACTCCCCCATCGTCCCCAGCTTGACCAGGTGACATCGCGGCGCGGCGTCGCGGAGCGCGAACAGCAGGTTGAGCGTGCCGGTGACGTTGTTGACCTGGGTCCGGACGGCGTGGTCCGCGCTGATCATCGAGTACGGTGCCGAGCGCTGCTCCGCGAAGTGCACGACCGCGTGGGGGTCGTACGACCCGACCAGCTCGGTCAGCTCGTCCAGCTGGCAGACGTCCAGCCGGCGCCACTCGATCTCCCGCCCGCTCTCGGCGCGCCACCGCTCCACCCGCCGGGGCATCGAGGCTATCGCGACCAGGCTCTCCGTGCCGCACTCCCTGTCCCACCGCCGCCGGACCAGGCTGTCGACCGCGACCACGTCGTGGCCTCGGGCCGACAGGTGCAGTGCGGTGGGCCAGCCCAGGTATCCGTCGCCACCCAGAACGATCACTCTCATGCAGTCACCACCATCTCCGTTGCGCCACCTTCGTGTGAACAGAAGGACGCGAATGTGAGTTCCAGTCCCCGCTCGAGGTCGACCTCCGGCCGCCAGCCGAGCCAAGCCGCGGCCCTCCTGGGATCGACGCAGACGCGGCGCACCTCGGACGCCCGCCGCGGCGCCAGCTCGACGTCGACCCTGGACCCCGAGATCGTACGGAGCAGGGCGACGACGTGTCCGACCGCGGTCTCCCTCCCGGTTCCGATGTTGACGACTCCCGAGCGGGTGGCGGCCAGGGCCGCCACGTTCGCTCTGGCGACGTCGCCGACGTAGACGAAGTCGCGGGTCTGGGCGCCGTCGCCGAACACACGCGGCGCGGCGCCGTCCCTCAGCCGTGTGCACGTGATGGCGACCACGCCGGCCTCGCCGGTCCCGTCCTGCCGGGGTCCGTACACGTTCGCGTAGCGGAGCGAAAGGGCGGAGAGTCCGTGCTCGCGCGCCGCGGCCGCCAGATAGAGCTCCTCAGCGGCCTTGGCTGCGCCGTAGGCCGAGACAGGCGCCGGCCGGGCGCGCTCGGCGGCCGGCAGCCGGGCGCGGTCGCCGTACACGGTGCCGCCCGAGGAGGCGGTCACGACCCGCCTCGCCCCGGACCGGGCGGCGTGGTGGAATAGCGCCACGCTGCTTGCCACGGTGGCCCTGGCATGGTCGCTGGGGTCGCGGCGCGCCCGCTCGACGCCCCCCTTCGCTGCCAGGTGCAGCACCGCCTCGGGGCGGAACTGGCAGAGGGCGCGGGCAGCCCGCTCGGAGCCGCAGTCGGCCTCCACGAGCTCGACGCCCGAGGGCAGCGGCTCGCCGCAGGGATGGCTCCCGTCGTCGATCACCAGCACGCGGCACCCGTCTCCGACGAGGAGGTCGACGGTGTGGGAGCCGATGAAGCCGGCCCCGCCGGTCACCGCCACCCGTCTCGGCGGCCCGTCCGTCACGACTCCATCCGGGCGGCGGCCCGGCCGAGCAGCCGCAGGGGGACGTCGCGGCCGCGCTGCAGCAGGAGGTAGGCCGGCAGCGCCGCGGCTGCCGTCGGCAGCGTGCTGGCGGCCCGGAGCAGGATCGCCAGGGAGGCGGACGTGGCCAGCGTGACGCCGTAGCCGGCGAGCACGCCGGCCACGACGATGTCGGCCGGCCCGAGCCCGAACGGCAGGACCGAGACGATGCCGGCGACCTGGGAGATCGTGTAGGCGGCGACCGCCTGGGTGATCGGGACCCGGACCCCGAGGGAGACCAGGAGGGCCAGCACCTGGAGGCCGCTGAGGGCGAAGATCGTGAGCGTCAGCGCCGACACCTTCGCCAGGAGGAGCGGCTCGGAGGTGAGCGCCTGCAGCTCGCCGGCACCGCGCAGGAGCCGCGACCCCAGCGGGTGGCCGTCGAGCCGACCCAGGATCGACCGCTGGACCGCCCTGGGGACGCGGGCCGCCAGCAGGGGCAGGAACGTGCCGGCGGTCAGCCCCAGGCCCACGAGCCCCCAGGCCCAGGCCCCGTGCCGGGGCAGGAGGACGAGGAGGGCGGCCACCAGCGCCATCAGGCCCAGGCTGTATACCCGCTCGAACGAGACCACCGCGACGCCCTTGGCATACGGCAGGTCCTGGTCGCGCTTCCAGAGGTAGGCGCGGACCAGGTCGCCGGTGGCGGCGGGGCTGAGGGCGCTGTAGGTCTGCCCGACCAGCTGCACGGCCAGCATCCGCCGGAACGGAACCGCGCAGCCGAAGTGCCTCACGGCCACGTCCGCCCGCAGCGCGCGGACCACGGTGACCGGCACGTTCAGCAGCAGCGCGACGACCGCGTACTCCGGCCGGATCTGGCCGAGCAGGCTGGCGATGGTCAGGGGGTGGACGATGGCCAGGGCCAGCAGGAGCATCGCCACGCTCAGGACGGCGCCGACCACGCTGCCCGGCGTGGTCCGGCCCGCTCCGAAGAGCGCCCTCACGCGGGCCCGGCTATTGGGATCGCGCCACCCGTGATCGACTGCACGGGTGCGATGCGGTGATGTCGAGGGTCGTCCAATCTCTGCCTGAGGAGAACAGTGGGAGCGTTCGTGTGACACCGGGGGCCATTGCTGGATCGGCCTGCCCAGCCTAGCGGGCGCACCGGGGCCATGTGTCAAGAATCTGCAAGGTCGGCCGGCGGCCCGGCTAGACCCGGTAGAGCTCCCCGAACTTCTCCCGGACGTACGCGATCCACGGCTCGGCCACGATCGCCTGGCCGGTGGCCCTGCGGACCAGCTCGTCGGGCGTGAACTTGCGGCCGTGGCGGTGCACGCGGTCGCGCAGCCAGCCCAGCAGGGCCGCAAACTCGCCCCGGGCGAGGCGCCCGTCAAGGTCGGTGAGCTCCCGCCTGACGGCCGCGAGGAGCTGCGCGCTGACCAGGTTGCCCAGGGTGTAGCCGACGAAGCCACCCAGCCCATCGGTCCAGTGGATGTCCTGCAGCGGGCCCTCGCGGTCGCCGGGCCGCTCCAGGCCGAGGTAGTCGTGGAGGCGCTGAGCCCACGCCTCCGGGACGTCGGCTACGCCGAGCCGGCCCTCGAGGAGCTCGTTCTCGATCTCGAAGCGGAGCAGGATGTGCAGGTTGTAGGTCACCTCGTCGGCGTCGACCCTGATGTACGTCGGACGCACCCGGTTCACGGCCTGCCAGAAGGTGGCGGCGTCGGCTCCCTCCAGGGTCGCGGGAAAGACCTCGCGCAGGCGCGGCACCAGCCATTCGCAGAAGGGCAGGCTGCGGCCGATAAGGTTCTCCCACAGGCGGGACTGCGACTCGTGGATCCCCGGCGAGGCCCCGTCCCAGAGCGGCGTGCGGTCCAGGGACCGCGGGATGCCCTGCTCGTACAGGGCGTGGCCGGCCTCGTGGATCGACGAGTAGAGGCAGGACTCCCCCAGCGTCCGGCCGAGCCGGGTCGTCAGCCGCACGTCACCGGGCCCGAAGGAGATGCAGAAGGGGTGGGCGGAGAGGTCCTGCCGGCCTCGCTCCAGGTCGTATCCCAGATTGACGATCGTGCGCAGCGCGAACGCCATCTGCTGGTCCTCGGGGCAGGGCCGGTCCATCAGCGAGTCGCCGGCGCGCTCGGCGTGCGTCTCCAGCTCCCGGAGGAGGGGCACGACCGCCTCCCGGACCTGCGCGAACAGGCCCTCGACCCTGGCCGTGGTCAGGCCCGGCTCGGTGCGCGCGATCAGGGCGTCGTAGGGCCGATCCGGGTAGCCGAACGCCTCGGCGATCCGGCGGGACAGGTCGACCATCCGCTCCATCGCGGGCGCGAAGCGCGACCAGTCCGACCGCTGCCGCGCCTCCTGCCACACGGGACGAGCCCGCGCTGACTCCCGGGCCTGCTCGGCCACCAGGGCCGCCGGCAGGCGTGACGCCTCCGTGACATCCCGGCGCGTCACCCGGACCAGGCTGCCCTCGTCCGACTCCGGCGCAAGTCCGGCCACCTCGGTCTCGGCGCGGTCGAGCAGGCGGGCCACCTCGGGCGACGTGAAGCGCTCGTGGGCGAGGCTGAGGAGCGTCGCCAGCTGGTTGGCGCGGTCCTCCACGCCGCCGGGAGGCATGCAGGTCTCCTGGTCCCAGCCCAGGACGGCCGCGGCTCGCTGCAGGTCCGCGACCTCCGCCAGCGCGCGCCGGAGGTCGTCGAGCGCGGTGGGCGCGGCGACGGCCGTCACGCCGGCACCTTGACCCGGCGCCTGGGCCCGCGGCCCGCCGCCGTCGGGATGGCCGCGCGGCCATGGGCCTCGAGGATCGGCTGAAGGTAGTGGCCGGTGTAGGAGTCGGGGTTGACGGCGACCTGCTCGGGCGTGCCGGCGGCGACCACCTGCCCGCCACGGTCGCCGCCGTCCGGCCCGAGGTCGATGAGCCAGTCGGCGGTCTTGAGCACGTCCAGATTGTGCTCGATCACGACCACCGTGTTCCCGTGCTCGACCAGGCGGTGGAGGACGCTGAGCAGCCGCTCGACGTCGAAGTAGTGGAGGCCGGTGGTCGGCTCGTCGAGCACGTAGATGGTCTTGCCCGTGTCGCGGCGCGACAGCTCCGTCGAGAGCTTGACCCGCTGCGCCTCGCCCCCCGACAGCTGGGTCGCCGGCTGCCCCAGGCGGATGTAGCCGAGACCGACGTCGCGCAGGGTCTTTAGCTTGCGCAGGATCTTGGGCACGTTCTCGAAGACGTCCATCGCCTCGTCCACGGTCATGTCGAGCACATCCGCGATGGAGTGCCCGCGAAACCTGACCTCCTGCACCTCCCGCGAGTACCTGGTGCCCCGGCAGACCTCGCAGGGCACGTACACGTCGGGCAGGAAGTGCATCTCGATCTGGATGATCCCGTCGCCCTGGCAGGCCTCGCAGCGCCCGCCCTTGACGTTGAACGAGAACCGGCCGGGGCCGTAGCCGCGGACCTTCGCCTCCGGCAGCGAGGCGAACAGGTCCCGGATCGAGGTGAACATGCCCGTGTACGTGGCGGGGTTGGACCGCGGCGTCCGGCCGATCGGCGACTGGTCGATGTCGATGGCCTTGTCCAGGTGCTGCAGCCCTTCGATCGCCCGGTGCGGCCCCGGCCGCTGCTTGGCCCGGTAGAAATGCTGGCCCAGCCGGCGGGAAAGGATGTCGGTGATCAACGAGGACTTGCCCGAGCCGCTCACGCCCGCCACGCAGACGAAGCAGCCGAGCGGGATGTCCACGTCGATGCACTTCAGGTTGTTGGCCTCGGCCCCCTTGATGGCCAGCCGCTTGCCGTTGCCCACCCGCCGCTGCCGGGGCATCGGGATCCGCCGGTCGCCCCGGAGGTAGGCGGCCGTGAGCGAGCGCTCGTCCCGCATCACCTCCGGGACCGGTCCCGCGGCGACGATGTGGCCCCCGCTCTCGCCCGCCCCGGGGCCGATGTCGACCATGTAGTCGGCGGCCCGGATCGTCTCCTCGTCGTGCTCCACCACGATCACGGTGTTGCCCAGGTCGCGGAGCCGGAGCAACGTGTCGATCAGGCGCCGGTTGTCGCGCTGGTGCAGGCCGATCGACGGCTCGTCGAGGATGTACAGGACGCCCATCAGCTTGGAGCCGATCTGCGTGGCCAGCCTGATCCGCTGCGACTCCCCTCCGGAGAGCGTGGTCGCCGAGCGGTCCAGGGTCAGGTAGTCCAGTCCCACGTCGATCATGAACTGGAGCCGCTCGCCGATCTCCTTCAGGATGCCCCTGGCGATCGTGCGCTCACGCTCGGTCAGCGTCAGCCCCTCGAAGAACGCCGTGGCCTGCGTCACCGAGAGGGCGCAGACCTGCGCGATGCTCCGGTCGGCCACGGTCACGGCGAGCGACTCCGGCTTGAGGCGGGCACCCCCGCAGGCCGGGCAGGGGCGGTCGGACATGTACTTCTCGAGCTCCGCCTTGAGGTACTCGGACTCCGTCTCGTCGTAGCGCCGCTGCAGGTTGGCCAGCACGCCCTCGAACGTCGCTTCGTAGTGGCGGCGGACCCCGTACTGGTTCCGATACCCGAACTTGATCTTCTGCCGGCCGGATCCGTTCAGCAGGAGATCGAGCTGCTTTCTGGTCAGCTTCGACACCGGCGCGTCCATGTCGATGTCGGCGGCCGCGCAGACGGCCTCCAGCATCTCCGGGTAGAAGAACTGCGACTTGCTCCACGGCGCGATGGCCCCCTCCCGGAGCGAGAGCGCCGGGTTGGGGATCACCAGGTCCGGGTCCACCACGAGCTGGGAGCCCAGGCCGGTGCAGGTCGGGCAGGCGCCGTGCGGGGTGTTGAACGAGAAGTTGCGCGGCTGCGGCTCCGGCACGCTGATCCCGTCGTACGGGCATGCGTAGTCCTGGGACATGGAGATCTCGTCGCCGCCGTCCGCCGGGACGACCAGCACCGACCCCTGGCCGAGCTTCGCGGCCACCTCCAGCGAGTCCACGAGCCGGGTCCGCTGCTCGGGGCCGGTCACGACGCGGTCCACCACGACCTCGATGTCGTGCTTCTTGTACCGCTGGAGCGGGATCCGCTCGCCCAGCTCGTACAGCCGGCCGTCCACCCGGACGCGGGAGAAGCCCTGCTTGCGGATGTCCTCCAGCAGGCGCTCGTACTCGCCCTTGCGGCCGCGCACCACCGGGCCCAT
>Ga0126378_10002456_pt1 | contig 13728 bp, 8 predicted proteins | sample PanSoiMetPlot_23_FD_92587 | JGI IMG/M metagenome (GOLD analysis project Ga0126378, IMG submission 92587) | Tropical forest soil microbial communities from Panama - MetaG Plot_23 | ecosystem: Environmental > Terrestrial > Soil > Tropical forest > Bulk soil | place: Panama | collected 2016-02-17 | reverse complement strand
GGCAAGAACCAGCGGTACAGTTCGAAAGCCTTCTCACTCTGTCCATTGATCCCAAAATGGAAGAGATCGACCGATTCGCGCGGCAGGGCGTTGGCTAGTCCGGCAATCCAACCGGTTGCCCCTACTCCGATCGCCTCCAGCACGGCGTCATCGACGCCGACCGATATTTCCAGGCGGTGTCCCAGAAGCGCGCGGACTGCCGACACGCGACGCGCGTCCGTGCTGGATTCCTTCACCGCCTCGAAGTTCTCGTACTCGTCTGCCAATTCCACGATTTGCTCAGGCAAAAAATCGGTTCCGTAGGCGACCGGGTTGTTGTAAAGCATGCAGGAGAGCGGTGTGGTCCGAAAGATCTCGGCCACGTGGGCCTTCATCTCGCGCCAGTTGCCCTGATAAACATAGGGCGGCAGGACCATGAGCGCATCGCAGCCCTTCTCTCGAGCGACCTTGGCCAGATCGACAGCTTCGCGAGTCGTAAGCGCAGAAATGGAAGCTACGACCGGGCTGCGGCCGTTTACGGCGGCGACGCACGTGCTCAAGATCTCCGTCTTTTCATCAAATGAGAGGGTTGCGCCCTCACCTAATGACCCTAGTGCGACGATGCCCGTGCACCCGTTTTCGAGCAGCCACTGGCAGTGCGACGCCATGAACTTGTGGTTCACGCGAAGATCCTCGGTGAAACTGGTGGTGATGGCTGGCATGACGCCATTCCAATTCATAAGTGCCTCTCCTTAGGGAATTCAGCTCCGCCGAACGCGCAGGGTGCCACTCTACACGGCTAATTCTATGGATACAATATGCAACCGTCAAACTCGGTGACCAGCTCTAGGGCTTGCCCGAGTCCCGCGGTTGCCAGGGTCGACACCTTCGTGAACGAAACGACATACGCTATAGTAGAGTTTTTCGCGGAGAACATGCCGGAAACGAAACTCGAGCTCGCGGCTGAGTCGGCCATTCCCCGCCAGTCGCTCACTTCCGCCGTGGCGGACAAACTGCGCGAGCAAATCATTCGCGGCGAAATCCCCGAAGGCACTCAACTTCGCCAGGACGCCATTGCCACTCAATATAGGGTGAGCCGCATCCCAGTCCGCGAAGCGCTCCGCCAGCTGGACGCCGAGGGACTGATCACAATCATTCCCAACCGAGGTGCCGTTGTTCCAGCTCTGTCGCCCAACGACATCGAAGAACTCTTCAATATTCGTGCCCTGCTCGAACCTGAAGTTCTCAAGCGCTCCATACCGCACCTGACCGAAGAGGATCTTTCCAAGGCGGAAGCGACCTTGCGCAGATTCGTCGATGACCTTGAACGGGAAGAGCACCTTTCTGCCTGGGGCCGCCTGAATTGGCAGTTTCACTCCACCCTGTACTCCCGGGCCAACCAGCCGCGCTTTATGTCTATAATCCGCAACGTGAACAATAGTGGAGAAAGATATACCCGTCTGCAGTTATATCTGACTCACGGCATAAAGCGTGCCAACGAAGAACATCACCAACTCCTTGAGTTATGCCGGGCCCGCGAGGTCCGAAGTGCCGGTAAGCTGTTGCGCGAGCACATTCTTCACGCCGGCCAATCCCTGAAAGATGTTTTTCAGGAGAGACGTACGGCAGGGCGAGTGTTAGTGGGCGATGGGCCTCCGCCGGCAAAGTAAATTTCCCTTTGGTGGAAGATAAAAATTTCTCGCTTCGCTGTCGCACTGTATACAATATCCTAATTACCTGATTTGACGATTCCAGGATACGCCCGCCCCGGAGGGAGACATGAGCCTGGGTGAATTCTCTCGCAGACAGTTCTTGGCCATCGCAGCTGCCGGCGCCGGCAGCGCACTCCTCCCGTCATCATTGGGAGCAGCAACGCCTCAAGACCCGGTTCTCGATGCCATTCAGAGGGATGGCAAAACGGTCAACCGCGAGAGAGTCGAATGGAAGGTCCGTCCCTTCCCTCTGAGACAAGTGCGCCTTGGCGAGGGTTCCTGCAAAACGGCTATGGAAGCCGACCGCCGCTATCTCAATTCCCTGCCTCCGGATCGGCTGCTGCATACCTTCCGCCTCAATGCGGGACTTCCTACTTCGGCGCAGCCACTCGGAGGCTGGGAAGCACCCGATTGCGAACTTCGTGGTCACTATGCGGGCGGCCATTACTTATCCTCGGCAGCCATGATGTACGCCAGTACCGGAGACGAGGATCTCCGGAAAAATGCCGACACTGTCGTAGCCGAACTCGCAAAGTGCCAAGATGTCCTGAAAAGCGGCGGTTACCTGAGCGCCTTTCCCATCGAGTTTTTCGACCGCCTGCGCAATCGTGAACGAGTATGGGCGCCGTTTTACACGATCCACAAGATAATCGCAGGCAATCTCGACATGTACGTGCATTGCGGCAATCAGCAAGCGCTCGAGGTGGCTGAAAAGATGGCGGGATGGGTTGCCGGCTACACCGGGCCATTGAGTTACGACCACATGCAGCGCATCCTGGGCACGGAATTTGGCGGTATGGGTGAAGTGCTTGCGAACCTCTATGCGGTAACCGGCAAGGATGAATACCTCGATGTAGCACAACGCTTCGACAAAAATTGGTTTCTTGATCCACTGGCCCGGCACCGCGACGAGTTGAAGGGACTACATGTGAACACCCATATTCCCCAGGTCATCGCCGCCGCCAGGTATTACGAACTCACCGGTGACCGCCGGCATCGCAATATCGCCGAGTACTTCTGGGACGAGGTGGTGAGCGAGCGCTCCTACTCGACCGGTGGGACGAGCAATCATGAATCCTGGAATACGGATCCCGGCCAACTCTCCACTGAACTGAGCACCAACACCACCGAATGCTGCTGCGCGTACAACATGATGAAACTCACGCGGCACCTGTTTGGCTGGTCGCCGAGCGCTCGCCTGATGGACTATTACGAGCGCGTTTTGTTCAACCACCGTCTCGGCACCATCAACCCTGAAGATGGCACGATGATGTACTACCTCCCGCTGGCGTCCGGATACTGGAAAACCTTTGGTAAGCCGTTCGACTCTTTGTGGTGCTGCACCGGCACAGGTTCGGAAGAATATGCCAAACTTGCCGATACCATCTACTTCCACGACGACAAATCGCTCTACGTAAACCTCTACATCGACTCCAGGCTGGACTGGCCAGAAAAGGGTCTGCAGCTGAAGCAAGAAACGCGCTTCCCGCAAGAACAAGGGACCACGCTTACCATCTCTGCGAATGCTCCGGTCGAGATGGCAATCAATCTGCGCATCCCGTATTGGGTGCAAGGCGGGAAGGTAAAGATAAATAGAACTGTGCTGCCTGCATTTGCCAGCCCCAGCAGTTATCTCACGCTTAACCGCCTCTGGAAGAACGGTGACCAAATCGAACTCAGTCTACCCATGGGGCTTCATATCGATAGCATGCCGGATGACGAAACGGTACAGGCGGTTATGTATGGGCCTCTGGTTTTGGCCGCACGTTTCGATCCGGTCAGCAAAAACATGATGTACGGCGACTATCAGCCGAAAGCCAACGATCTGTATAAAGTGCCGGACATTGTTGCCGACCCGGCAACGCCCACAGCCTGGGTTGAGCCCGATGCCAAGGAGCCGTTGTTGTTCCATGCAGTAGGGCAATCGCAACCATTGACACTCTCGCCACTTAACGAAATCATTCACGAGCGGTACGCAGTTTATTGGAAGGTGAACAAGAAAGCCGTCTAGTCTCTCTTCTCGAAATCCAAAGCCGGGAGAATGGTTTATGCTGCTCCGCGCTCTGTCGATTGTCGGTCTTGTCGCTGCAGTTTGTGTGGGCTCGCTTCCCAAATTACCGGCAACCGCGCAAGCCAAGGCTTCCGAAAGCCATCATGAACAATTGCTGTCTCTCTTCACTGAAGAATGGCAATACCGTCTTCGAACACATCCCGAATTCGCCACCATGCTGGGCGATAAACGTTACAACGATCGCTTGGGCGACCAGTCGGCGGCATTCTTTAACTCTGATCTCGAGCAAAAACAGAAGTTCCTGGCCGCTTGCGAGGCCATCGATCCCACAGGATTGTCCCCTCAGGAAAGCTTAAGCCGCGAGTTGTTCATTCGCCACCTCCGCGAGGAGATTGAAGAAGCGAAGTTCAAGCCCTGGGAAATGCCGGTCAACCAGATGAGTGGCCCGCACCTCCATCTGCCCGAGCTGATGATCCTTACCCCTTTCGAAAATGTCAAAGATTACGAAAACTATCAAGCGCGGCTGAATCAGGTAACACGGCTTTTTGACCAGGTCATCGCGAACATGCGCCAGGGTATGCGCGACCATCTGATGCCGCCCCGATACCTACTCGAAAAAGTTGCCGCCGAAGCATATGAAATAGCGGACAAGACGGGGGAGAAGAATCCTCTCGCCAAACCGATCAAGCAGTTTCCCCCGAGCATCCCCATTCCAGAACAGCAGCGGCTGCACACAGACATACTCTCCGCGATTGACAACCAGGTTCTACCCGCGTATCAACGCTTCGCCGACTTTGTCAAGAATGGGTATGCGCCCGAGGGACGCAAAGATCCTGGTATCTGGGCCTTGCCCGATGGAGCGGAACGATACCGATTCGACGTCCGCCGCCTGACCACCACCAATTTGACTCCGGATGAGATTCATGAAATCGGTCTGAAGCAGATCGATCGGATCGAACAGGAAATGCTCGCAGTTGCACACAAGCTAGGTTTTAAAGATCTCGCCGCTTTGAACCAGCACATCAAAGATGACCACGGCCTGTACGCGACTTCTGGGCAGCAGTTACTCGACCTTTACAACAATTACGTTCAGGGTATGGAACCAGACCTTCCAAAACTTTTTGGCCTCCTGCCAAAAAGCAAGCTGCTCGCCATAGCGATGGAAGCATCCCGCGCCAAAAATGCAGTTCCGGCGGATTATACCGAAGGCACGGCCGATGGCTCGCGTCCCGGGCATATCAATGTCAACGAGTGGGATCCCGAGCATCGTCTTCTTTTGAACGTGGAAGCCATTGCTTATCACGAAGGTATCCCAGGACATCATCTTCAGATCTCGCTGGCGCAGGAAATGCCCGATCTACCAGCGTTTCGGCAACACGCCGAGTACACCGCGTTTATTGAAGGCTGGGCTCTGTATTCCGAGCGTCTCGCGAAGGAGATCGGGCACTACCAGGACTCCTACAGCGATTACGGGCGTCTAGAGAATGAAATGTGGCGAGCGATCCGTCTGGTCGTCGATACCGGCGTGCACGAAAAGCATTGGTCGCGGGAGCAGATGGTGGACTACTTTCATCGCTACACCGCCATGGACGAACCGAACGTTCAGAGCGAAGCCGACCGTTACATTGCCTGGCCCGGTCAGGCACTGGCCTACGAAATCGGGCAACTGGCAATCCTGAAACTGCGCGAGGAGGCAAAAAGCAGGCTGGGTGCCGGCTTCGATATTCGGACGTTCCATGATGAACTGCTCGGCAACGGTGCGCTCCCCCTTGATGTTCTGGATCAGGAAGTTGGTGCCTGGATACTGGCAGGGGCTAAAAAATAAATGAAGTCCGTTGTCACGGCGATTGTTTTTACTCGAAGCGAATATGCTCATTGCCGGTACTTGTTTTGGGTGCTTCGACTGCTCGTGCTGCTTGCCGCCGCGCTGCCCGATGCGGTGAGCCAAAGCCTCCCCAAGGCACCGGGGGCAGAGATCACAGTTCTGACGCCGACTCCCGGGTTCTTTACAGAGCCAGCCGTCGCCGTAAACCCTTACAACCCACAGCAGGTAGTTGCCGTTTTTCAGGACAATGCTCATGCGGCGTATTCCGAGGACGCGGGCCGAACATGGCGGTTGGCGGAAGGAGTGGAACCGAAGAACTACCGAGTTTCCGGCGATGTCTCCACCGCCTTTGATCGTCACGGGCACGCATTCATTGCGTACATGGCTTTCGATAAGCTGGGCACGTTCAATTATTGGGCCCACAACGCCACCCGGAACGGGTTGTTCATTGCCCGCTCGCTCGACGGCGGCAAGACCTGGGAACCGAACCACAGCGCTGTGATCGTTCACGACACCGAGCCCGGCATTCCCTGGGAGGACAAGCCTTACATCGTGTCCGATACCAGCCAAGGTCGCTTCGCCGGTAATCTCTACGTTGGCTGGACGCGCTGGACGCTGACTGACTCAGAAATTCTGCTCTCGCGTTCCCTGGACGACGGCAAAACTTGGTCGAAGCCGATCGAACTGAATGAGCATCCAGGCCTACCGCGCGACGATAACGGGGCAGCCGAAGGTTTCGACGGTGTCGTCGCACCGGACGGGACCTTGTACCTGATCTGGTGCCAGGACAATCAGATCATGTTCACCTCGTCTCGAGACGGAGGCCGAACTTTCTCTCATCCCCGCGCAATTCTGCACACCGGCGCCATCATGTTCGCAGTCGAAACACTCGAAAGGGCTAATGGATTCGCACAAATTGCCGCCAGTTCGCGGCGCCTGTACGTCACCTGGAGCGACTATCGCAATGGCGATCTGGATGTCTTTTGTGCGAGTTCCGCCGACAACGGCCGAACTTGGACGAATCGAGTACGCGTAAATAACGATCCGATCCACAATGGCGCGGATCAGTTCTTTCAGTGGCTCGCGGTCGACCCAAACGATGGCGCGGTGAATGTGATGTTCTACGACCGCCGGGACGATCCGGAAAACCGCAAGCAGATCGTTGTCCTCGCGCGTTCCACCGACAACGGCAGTTCGTTCGCCAATTATGCCTGGACGGAGAAGCCTTTCGAAGCCAGAGGCGTTTTCTTCGGAGACTACACGGGACTGGCGGCTTTCGGCGGACGTGTTTACGGCGCATGGACGGAGAAGCCGACCGCAGAGCCCGGTTGCGATTGCAAAATGCCAAAGCAGCATTCCGCTCGCCAAGGCACGGTTGTCACCGTGGGAGTAGCCGATTTCACTCGGAAACAGGAAGCTCAAGCAGTGAAAGTGCGCGACTAGCTCGCTTGTCGAATCGGACCGGCCTTAGATTCGATCGCGCGTCATCTGCCCATCGACCATCCGCCAGATCCCAAGTGGGTTGGAATCCTTCAACTCTTCCGGCAGCGCAGCCTGGGGAAAACCCTGATAACAGACGGGCCGTGCAAAACGAAAAATGGCCTGACTCCCGACCGAGGTGGACCGGCCATCCGATGTTGCAGGGTACGGGCCGCCATGTACCATTGCATGGCTGACCTCGACCCCTGTCGGAAAACCGTTAAACACAAGTCGACCGACTCTTGTTTCCAGAATCGCGAGCAAGTCGGCATACTCTCGCAGGTCCTCGTCTGTCCCGTGAATCGTGGCGGTGAGATGTCCTTCCAGCCGGCGCGCAATGGCTAACAGATCCTCGCGACTGCAGTCGTCTACCATCAGCGTCGTTGGACCAAAGATTTCGCCGTCCAGGGCCGTGTTTCGCAAGACGCATGCCGGGCCGGTTTTGAACAGTACCTCACAGACAGCGAGGGCCGACTCCGCTCGACTGTTCAACGCTGTCGCGACCGATTGCACGCCGGGATGTTTCTGCCGCGTACGGATCTCCTCCACATAAGAAGACCGAATGCCCTCGGTTAAGAGGTGGTAGTCTCCAGCTGCATTCACCAGTTGTTCTAGCTTTTCTTTGAAGCTCCTCGCATTTGCGTCCTCTGGCAGGAACACCATTCCCGGCTTGGTGCAGAATTGTCCCGCACCCAGTGTGAAGGACCCGTGCAGACCGGCTGCAATGTCCGGGCCGCGCTCTCGAAGTGCCCCGGGCAGAACAAACACGGGATTCGTACTGCTCATTTCCGCGAAGAACGGAATCGGGTCGGGCCGGGAACCGGCCAAATCCATCAGCGCCCTCCCTGCTCGACGCGATCCCGTAAAACCCACCGCCTTGACTCGAGCATGTTTAACCAGAGCCGTCCCAACCTGTGTGCCGCTGTCGAAGAGCAACGAGAAGACGCCTGCGGGCAAGCCGCAGTCGCGCACTGCATCGCGAATTGCCCGTCCCGCCAGTTCACTTGTGCCGGGATGTGCGGGATGAGCCTTAACAACCACGGGGTTGCCGCCAGCCAGAGCCGAGGTCGTGTCCCCGCCGGCGACGGAAAACGCCAGAGGAAAGTTGCTGGCGCCGAAGACTGCTACCGGGCCGAGTGGGCGCAACATGGAGCGAATGTCTGGCCTGGGTATTGGTTTACGGTCTGGCTGAGCACGGTCAATGCGCGCTCCCACCCAGGAACCTTCCTCCACGACTTGCGCAAACAATCGCAACTGGCCGCAGGTGCGCGTCGTCTCTCCCTGCAGGCGGGGCTTGGGCAAAGCTGTTTCCTGGTTGGCGCGTTCGATTAATTCGTCCGCGATGGACTCGAGATTCGCAGCAATCCTGCGAAGGAAAGCCCCCTTTTCCCGTCCGGATGCGCGCCCATAGACCGCGAAGCTCTGGAACGCCTGTTCCGCCGCGCCATCCAGTTCCTCCTTGGTGGCCGCGAAGAAGCCAGGCTGCAGGGTTTGTCCTGTGGTGGGGTTTACGCCGTAGAACTGCTCCGTCCCTGCCGCACCTTCGTGAAAACCGATCATGGATCGCCCTGTCAATTCGGCCATCTGATAGCGACTTCCTTTCTCCAGGCAGTTGTCGTTAAAAGTATTCGCGCTTCCCTTGTCAACAGCTCCGCAACCATCCTCGCGGGTGAGTGCTTCACCGCTCTGATCAAGATTATGGCTCCGGATTCGGTTTATCAGCGAGGTTAGCCCAGCTTTCCACAAGTACCGGAAAAATCGGAGGACGCACGGACTCGGTATTCCAGTTGAACAGGAATTGAGTAGCCGGACCACACACTCGGCCCTGACACGGGCCCATGCCGCAGCGCGTCTGCAACTTAGCCGCACGCCATGCCGTATAGGGCTGCAGCCTGGAAAAGGAGACATCTTCGCAGCGGCACACCAGCGTGTCGGACGAGGCCAGCCGCCGCAGCTCCTCTCGCAGCCGAAACGCATCTTCCAAGGCGGAAACCACCTTCATTCCCCTTTTTCGTTTGCGGAAAAGAAGGCGCGCTTCCGCCGTGCGCTCGCCCGCCGCTAACCCGGCAATCTGGCCCTCGACCAGAGCTAGTTCCACTCCCCCGACTCCCGTCGGCTCACCCGCACAAAATGTTCCGGTAATGCTCGTCTGTTGGAAATCGTCGACCTGTACACAACCTCGTTCTATACGGCAGCCGATCAGTGACGCGAGCTCTGTATTCGGTACAAGATGGAAGCCACAGGCGAGATAGTCGCATCGAATGTTCTCGACTCTCCCACGGCGCCAGATGCTCACGCTTTCAACTCTGTCCTTGCCATGAGCCTCCACCGGCCAGCTGCTGGTTGAAAACGGAATGCGGGCGAGCTCCATCTTCAGCCGTAAAGCCTGCCCGATCTTGACGCGCTGGCCGGAGAGCGCCACAGCGAAGCGTGCCAAACTGCGCCACGAAGCTTGCTCGGAAATTACCGGAATCCGAGCTCCCATCTTCAGCAAGTAGGTGGAGACAGCCATAAGCAGAGGTCCACTACCGGCGACCACCACCCGTTTTCCCTTTATAGGCAGGCCATGCTTTACCATTGCCTGAACGGCGCCCGCGCCCATCACATTGGGCAAAGTCCACCCGGGAAATGGCAGAAATCTTTCCCGCGCTCCGGTTGCAATGATCAGCTTGCCGTACCCAAGCTCCGATATGCCCAGGGGTGTCTCGGCCAGCAGGACACCGCGTTCGAGTTGATCAAAGACGCGGGTTCCGAAAAGGACGTCGATCCCGGAACGCTCGAATGCCTCGAACCACCTTACCGCCTCGGCAACCGGGACTCCTCGAGAACCCGTTCTCCAAATCTGCCCACCAGGATGAAAATTGTCATCGACCGTGCCAACGCGCAGCCCGCATTTTGCGGCTGAAATTGCCGCTGCCATGCCGGCCGGTCCGGCACCAACCACTAGAACGTCAAAGTAACGCCTGCCTCTACTAGACATCTGTCCTGACATCCATGCCGGGCTCGCACAGCATTTGACAACTCCGACAATGCAGTTGGCCGTTGATGATGACGCGACACTCGAAACAAATGCCCATGCCGCATAATGGTCCGCGGGGCGCACCACGGACCGACGTTCGGCACGGCTGTCTGGCCAACACTGTGGCATTAGCGACCGTTGTGCCGCGTTGTACTTCCATCGTTACCCCGTTGATCGTCAACACCACTCGGTCAGGCATGAACCTGCTCTCTCGCTGTCCGTGATGGGAGATACGGCTCGATATCGATTTCCGGTTTCACACCCGTCAGACAATCGGCCAGAATACGCCCCGTACCCAGCGATGTGGTAATACCGAGCCCCTCATGTCCAGTCGCTAACCACACCGACTTGTCCGGTGGCCAGGGCCCGATCAGAGGAAGCTTGTCCGGCGTCGCGGCGCGAAATCCCGTCCAGGCGCGGACCATTAGCATCTGCCCAAGACCTGGCATGTATTGTTGCGCACGTCGCAACATGGGTAACAACATATGGTGGTCAACCTCGCTATGCTCGGCACCGTACTGCCGTGAAGATCCAATCAGAAGCTGACCGGTACGTCGAGGCTGAACGTTGAAAGCAACCGAGTCAGCGGTGAGCGTATGAGCGCTCTTCAGGTAACCCAGTTCGACGAGTTGGTGCCGCGCGAAGCCAGGATAGCGATCGGTAATGACCAAGTGCCCCTTGCGTTTCCTGATCGGAAGACCCGGAGTAAGCTCCGGGGCAGACGTGCCCGCCGCATTCACCAGGATGTCAGCTCGAATCTGGGAACCACCGAGCGCGACCTGACCCTCCTCGAGGCGCGTTACCGGACAGCCGAGGCGAACATTCGCTCCGTGCCGCTGTGCCCGTTCCATTAGGAAACGAGCCGCACAGGGCGCGTATAAAACTCCATCTTCAGGAACCAGCAACCCGCCCACCAAGCCCTCGCGCAAATTCGGCTCGAGATCGCGTAATTCGCGAGCATCGAGAACTTCTGTGGGTACACCGCGTTCAGCATAGAGCCGCTGTTTCCGGTGCACTTCCTCGATTTCTTCTTCGTCGTCGGCCACCCAGATGGTTCCACACTGGTCGTACTCGACATCATCGGGCAACTCAGGCCTCAGTTCCTGCCATAGCCGTTGCGAGTACCGAGTGATGGCGAATTGCGCTTCCGAATCGTCCATCACGACGATGTGCCCCATGCCCGCAGCGGTTGCTCCCGCTGCGATCATTTCGCCATCGACCACGATTACCTTCAGCCCACGTCGAGCACATTCATAGGCGCAAGCGGCACCCACAATTCCCGCCCCGACGATCGCCACATCACAGCCGATTGCGCTCATGTTCGGATTCCCATACAAAAAGGATCTCGCGGATCGAGTACCAAGTCCGCTTCCCCGTTCACAAACGCCGAGCCTTTAATGCTCGGGTACAGCTTTCCATCGCGAACCGAAATCCAACCCTCAAACACGCTGCCAACGATGCTCTCCTGTCTCCATACCTGCCCTTCACAAATCTTTCTCTCGGCATAGAGGCACGCGAGTTTTGCACTCGTCCCGGTTCCGCACGGAGAACGGTCGTACGCTTTGCCCGGACAGAGCACAAAATTCTTGCTGTTCACTCCTGGTTTGTGAGAAGGGGCATAGAGTTCGATGTGATCGATCTCCTGGCCACGCTCACCCGTGATGCCCTGGGCTCGCAGCGCCTTACGGATCGACCACGTGAATGTGGTCAGTTCATCGACATTTCCGAGTGACACTTGCAATGGATGCTCGTGAACCAGGAAAAACCAGTTTCCGCCCCAGGCGACATCGCCCTGAACTCGCCCGTATCCCGGCAACTCCACCGAGACTCCGGCCAGATGACGATAACTTGCTACATTGTTCACAGTCACGTCGCCGGATTCGTGCAGCCGAGCCTTCACAATACCCACCGGAGTTTCGATTCCATGTTCGCCAGGACCGATCCGCCCCATGTACGCCAGGGTTCGAAGCAAACCGATGGTGCCGTGCCCGCACATGCCAAGATACCCAACGTTATTAAAGTAGATCACCCCGGCGGCGCACGAAGGGTCAACCGGCTGGCACAATAAGGCCCCGACAATCACATCGGAGCCGCGCGGCTCGTTCACGACCGCTGACCGGAACTCATCGTGTTCGCGGCGAAAACGTTCCAGCCTTTCCGCCATGGACCCTTCACCGAGATCGGGACCGCCCTTCACCACCAGCCGTGTCGGTTCACCGCCGGTATTGGAGTCGATTACCCGAACTCGGCGGCTCTCACCTGCATTCATAAGGAAGCGGTGCTCTCCCGGTCCGAGGCCGCAAAAGGATCGTGGTTGAAGAGTGGATGACGGTTATCAAACATGGGAATAGCCTTTTGTCGCATTTTATGTATACAATATGCAACCGTCAAACTTTGTCTTCCTCCTCTATTTATAGGCCAGCAAAATTGACTCCCAAGTTCGCGGACGCCACACCCGATGTGCATGATGACCCGCAGCGTCATTTCTCTCGCGGACTCGGCTTATTCGACTCCATCATGCTCGTTATCGGAGCCATGATCGGCTCCGGAATTTTCATCGTTCCGGCGGAAATGGCTCGTGAGATCGGCAGCGCTGGGTGGCTCCTGATAGCTTGGGTCCTTGCCGGTGCGCTCACCGTCGCCGGGGCTCTATGTTATGGAGAACTCTCTTCCATGATGCCTCACGCTGGAGGAATGTATGTGTACCTGCGCGAAGCTTATTCTCCTTTGTGGGGATTCCTCTACGGATGGACGCTGTTTTCGGTCATCGAAACGGGCACCATCGCCGCTGTTTCAGTCGCTTTTGCCCGTTTTACCGGTGTGCTCTGGCCGGGCATTGCGGAAGATAAGTATCTGATTCCACCCGTTCATCTCTCTACCCGCTACGCTGCGTCTCTATCGACCGCTCAACTGCTCGCCGTTGCGGTGATTGCCTTCCTGACGCTCTCGAACACTCTGGGACTCCGCTACGGAAAATTCATCCAGAACGTGTTTACCGTCGCGAAGACGGGGGCCTTGAGCATGCTGATACTGCTTGGCCTCTTACTTGATCGCAATGCCGCGGCCATTCACACCAATTTCAGCCACCCCTGGAGCACTTCGACTTTTCACCCGGCAACACTCACCATGACCACCCTGTTTGGCCTGTTCGTTGCCATCTGCCTGAGCCAGACCGGCTCATTATTCTCAGCCGACTCCTGGCACAACATCGCCTTCGCGGCCGGTGAGGTGAAACGTCCGGAACGTAACGTAACCCGCGCGATGGTAATCGGCACTATCATCGTGATTACCCTCTACCTGCTGGCCAATCTGTCCTATCTGGTCACACTTCCCTTCGAGGCCATTCAACACGCCCCGGCTGATCGAGTAGGAACCGCAACTCTTCGGGCAATTTTTCCTCAAATCGGTCCCATCGCGATGGCAGCTGCGATCATGATCTCGACTTTCGGGACCATCAACGCGCTGACACTGACCGGCGCACGTGTGTACTATGCCATGGCGCGCGAGAAACTCTTTTTTCCGTTTGCCGGTCAGCTAAACGCAGCCAACGTGCCCGCCTCTGCCCTCATCCTGCAAGGCGTGTGGGCGGCATGCCTGGTGCTGCCCCGTACCTATGATCCGGCTACGCAAGTCTGGGGTAATCTTTACAACAGTCTGCTCGAGTATGTGATCTCAGCGGCACTGATTTTTTACATCCTGACCG
>Ga0126378_10002454_pt1 | contig 13730 bp, 23 predicted proteins | sample PanSoiMetPlot_23_FD_92587 | JGI IMG/M metagenome (GOLD analysis project Ga0126378, IMG submission 92587) | Tropical forest soil microbial communities from Panama - MetaG Plot_23 | ecosystem: Environmental > Terrestrial > Soil > Tropical forest > Bulk soil | place: Panama | collected 2016-02-17 | reverse complement strand
GTCGACGCAGTGCTGGCAGCGGTGGCCGAGCACAAGCCCAACCTGATCGGCATCGAGGACTACTCGTACGAGTCCGTCGAGGGCGCGCACCTCACCGGCGAGCTGCACGGCGTGCTGTTGCACTACCTGTGGCGCACGGAGCAGGTGGTGGATCGGGTGCCCATCGGGACCTGGCGCCGACTCGCGCTGGGCAACGGGCAGACGGCAAAGGACGCCGTGGCGGCCGAGGTGTTGAAGCGCTACGGCGAGGAGTTCCGCACGCCGCGCGGGGCGATCGACGTGGACGTGACGGAGGCGTACGGGGTGGCAATCGCGGCGTGGATGCGCCGCATCGGCGCGGACAAACCGTTCAGTGCGCGACGCCGACCGCAGCGGCAGCTCCCGCTGCTCACATTCGACCCATTCAAGTAGGAGGTCAGCATGCCCGCATCAACCCCTGAGAAACTCGCAGCCGCCCGCGGCGGGGACCGCCACGTGATCTCGCAACTGCTCGAAGCTGCGCAGTCCGAGGGCTACGAGTTCGTCACGTTCAGCCTGTCGGAGAAGCCGGGCAAGGACGGGCCCAGCGTGCGGAAGATCACGCTCACCATCCAGCGGGAACTCGACGACCTGGAGAGCATCCTGTGAGTTCACCCCTGCGCGCGGGCGCTGTCCGCGGCGCGTGACCGGTCTGTGACCGGGGACTTGCGGTGACCGCGGCCGAGATCATCGCCTGCCTGACCGAGGCGCGTCTCGGGCGCGGCCTGTCGCTGCGGGACGTGGCCGACCGCTCGCCGGTGCTGTCGCACGCAACGCTCTATCGCCATGAACAGGGTCTTGTCAGCCCAAGCCTGGCCCAGCTGGAGGCATGGGCCGCAGCCCTGGACTGCCGACTGGAGATGGACCTGCTGCTACAGCGGCGGGACGTCGCGCCGGCAGTCAATTCGAATGCTTGCTTGGAGGCCGGCCAGTGACCGTCCCGCACATCGCCTACTGGGAGCGCGGCGCCTGGTGGCCGTGGTGCGAGGTCGACGGATGATTGTCGATCTCTTCGCTGGCGCCGGTGGCTGGGCCGAGGGCCTGCGGGTGCTCGGACTGCGCGACGTCGGCCTCGAGATCGACCGCTGGGCCTGCGCCACGGCTGCGGCGGCCGGCCACGCCACCATCCGGGCGGACGTCTCGACGTATCCCCCCTAGCCCTTCCGGGGCCGCGTCGAGGGCCTGATCGCCTCGCCGCCCTGCCAGGACTTCAGCAGGGCGGGGAGGCGCGCGGGCATGAACGGCAGGACCGGCCGCCTGGTGCACGAGGTCATGCGCTGGGCCGCGGATCTGCGCCCGCTGTGGATCGCGTGCGAGCAGGTCCCGGACGTACTCCCGATCTGGCAGGAGTTCGCCTGGCGGCTGCGCGGGATGGGCTACTCGACATGGACGGGCATCCTTTGCAGTGCTGATTACGGCGTGCCGCAGACCCGCGAGCGAGCGTTCCTGCTGGCCCACCGCGAGAAGCCCGCGCTGCCACCGGAGCCGACGCACTGTCGCGGCGGCCGGCCGGCCGGGCTGTTCGTGCCTGAGCTCCAGCCGTGGGTGTCGATGGCCGAGGCGCTGGGGTGGCCTCTCGGTCTCCTGGAGACCGAGAACCGCTCCGAGGTGGCGGGCGCCCACGTCGACTACCTGCGAGGCACCGACCGGCCAGCTCCCAGCGTCGTGTCGAACGCCGATCGCTGGACACTGCACACCAACCGCGACCAGCGCCCCAACGGCGACCGTCAGACGGTCGCCGTTGACCGGCCGGCGCTGGTCCTGACGGGGAAGTCGGGCGGGCAGTGGAGCTTCAGGGTGAACGCCCGAGAGAACGCCACGGTCCGCACTACCGATGAGCCGGCGCCCGCACTACATGTCGGGCATGGCTGGGGTGAGATGCGGTGGTGGGAGGAGCCTGCCACGACGATCCTGGCTGGCCGCAACCGCAGCACAAGCGAACTCCCGAACGGCGCAGGCGCGGGTAGTGTGCGGGTCAGCGTCCAGGAGGCGGCCGTGCTCCAGGGCTTCCGGCCCGACTATCCCTGGCAGGGCACGAAGACGGCGCAATTCGCCCAGGTCGGGAACGCAATCCCGCCGCCGTGGGCCGCAGCCATCCTGGAGGCCCTCCGGTGACCGCCGCGCCGCGCACCCACGGCACCGCCGGCTGCTACGGGGTCGGGGCCTTCGCTCCCACCGCGTACGCGCCCGAGAGCCCGAACGCGCCCAGCCCGCCAGCCAACAGCAGCGGCGCCGCCTCCCCCATGCGCCGGCCCCACTCGATGTCGTAGAAGCCGGCCCCGAACGCCAGAGCACCGCCGATCCAGGCGCCCACGTGCATCCAGTTCCGCTCCAGCCAGCCTGGCTGCGGCGTGGTGGCGATGGGCGACCCCGACGAGCCGGTCATCGTCACACGCCGGGTCCTCCATTGCCTGGGATGATCCTCGGTCCCGGGGGGGCCGGCGGCTCCACCGTCCAGCCGCGCGCCCGCAACTCCTCGGCCAGCGCGTCGTCGGCGCTGCGCGGCGCCGGCACCGGCGCTGGGATCACCTCGGGCTCGGAGCCTTCGGCCGCCGCCTGGGTGTGAGCCGGATCCTCGGAGTCGGGCGGGACCAGCGGCGGTGCTGCGGCGGCCGGCTCCGCGACCACCGTCAGGAAGCCGGCCGGGTCGAGGGGCGTGCCGTCGGCATCGATGACCTCGAACCAGAGTTCCGCCGCCTGGCCGGGGTCGAGGCCGACCTGTCCGAGCGTCCGGCCCGCCTCGACGCGCTGTTGCGCGTGCACGTTCAGCGACTCCAGGTGCCCGTAGAAGTACGTGTTGCCGTCATCGCCCTTCACGAGGATGCCCAAGGGGCCAACGCCGATGTCCGTCACAGCGCCCGGGCGCACGGCGCGCACCCACGCCCCCGGCTCTGCCGCGAGTCGCAGGACTGCTCCCGGGCCGACGGGGGTCCGCACTTCGAGCTCCTCAAGCCCATCCACCAGATCGGTCCGTACGCGATCGCCTACCTGCATCTCTCTCCTCACCTGAAAACGTGTTGGGCGACGAACGCCCCGAATACAGACACCGAGAACGTGAGCACCGCCAGGCCACCACCGAAGTACGCGAAGCGGGTGTCAACGCGCCCCCGCCACCGCATCCAGTCCTGCTGCTCGCTAGAGTAGGTCGCCACCATCTCGCGATGCGCGAAGGCGTCCTTGCGGTGGGCCTCGCTCAACCCTTCGAGCCGGCCTATGTCGCGGCGGATCTCGCCCGTCGCGTCGGCGATCGCGTCCTTGATCTGCCTGGCCAACGCCTCGTTGTCCATCATGGCCTCAGCTCGACAGCTTCGTGCCCTCGAGCTTCACGACGGCCGGCGCGACCGCCTGCGCGATGGCCTGAAGAAATGCCTGGTCGGCGACGAGTGCCTGGGCAATGAGCGGCGCCAGGACTGCGGGGTCGAAGGCGGGACGGCCGACCAGATCGGCCGTGCGCGACAGGAGCTGCTCACCGACGCCACCGGGCGTCGGCATGCCGGGCAGTCCACCGCCGAGCTGGGTGAAGAGGTTCTGGAGCCACGCGTGCTCTTCAGCTGTCATGACATCTACTCCTGGCCAGTGGTCGGCCACTTCCGAGAGGTCGAAATTCGCTTGGGTCAGCGCGGAACCGGCGTACTGCTTGGCGACGGCGCCGTCCGGGATCACAGGGACGTCGTCGTAGAGCGCGACCCACCAATGGGGCTCCGGCTCGCCCGCCGCAGCGAAGGCGTCACGCGCCTCCTGCCAGCGGTCGAAGGAGAGGTAGCCGCTGGGGTCCGCGCCCGCCTGCCGCCGCATCCTGACCCAGGACACGAGGCTCTGGGGCGTCATGTCGCCCGACTCCATGTCGCCGACGTCGCCGTCGTTGGTGTTCGCCGAGATCGCGATGCGGACCTTGACGGCGGCCGGGAAGCGAGCCCAGCCAGCATCGGACCACACGAAGATGCCGTCCACGTAGCCCGCCACCATCTGCGCCGACGCCGGAATCGCGAAGGGGTCCACCGAGTCGTACATCGTGCGAGTCATGGCTCTCCCCAGAGTTCAGCGAGGGCACCCGTGAAGTTGCCGGCGCTGAGCAGCAGCGTTAGAGAGGTCACGGCCGCCGGCGAGCTGGGGTGCCAGAACCCGACCGATGCCAGGCGGATGACGTTGCCGGCGCCATACGAGGTAGCGACATAGCCGCCGTCAGCCTGGACGACCTTGTCCGCGCTCGTTGACAGGTAGTTGTGGATGGTCAGCTCAAGGTAGCCGACCGCGTTGGCCGGGCCCGAGGTCCCGACGAGGAATCCCAGCGTGCCCTGCGCCGTCGCGTTGCCGCCATCGCTCAGCACACCTCCCGATTCCATGCGCTGCCGGGTCCAGTCGTAGTTGGTGCCCGAGTCGGCGTTGAACCTGAACTGCAGGTCTGCGGCTGCGGCGGCCTGGGTGGTGCGGCCAGTGATGCGCACGCGAATGCTGCGATAGCCGCCCGGGATGGTGAAGGTGAAGGTGCTGACGCCGCTGGGCGACTGCTCATCGAGCTTCACCCAGGTCGAGCCGTACGACGTCGGCGCAAGCGTGCCGCCCGCGGTCGGCGGCACGAGGATGGCGTTCCGATGCGTCACCAGGCCGGCATCGGAGATCAGTACGTTGTCGGCCGAGTCCGCGTTGTTCCGCAGGCTCAGCTGCGTCGCGCCAGGCACGATCTTGGAGCCGGCCGCGCCGAAGACGAGCCGACCAGCCGAAATCGTCTCGTCGCCCGTGCTCACCGTCAGTCCGCCGGCGATCGTGGCTCCGCCGGTGATCGAGGCCCCGCCGGCGGACACCGTGAGCGGCCCGCCCGTCACGGTCAGGTTGCCGCGGATCGTGACGTTGCCCGCGTTCGTGACGATGAGGTTGTCGTTCGCGTTCGCGTTGTCGCGGATCGAGAACGAGGTCGCGCCGGGCACCAGCCGCGAGACGGCGTCCGTCATGGTCAGCAGACCGCCGAGCGTCAGCCCGCCCGAAATGTTTCCGCCGCCGAGCACCGTCAGGCCGCCGTTGGCCGCGAGGGCGCCGGACACGGTTTCTGCGCCAGTGACGGTGAGGTTGCCGGTGATCGTGATCGGTCCGGCGACGGAGCTGCCGCCGGGGAAGTTGGGCAGCGGGCCGGTGAGGATGTTGGAGGCGATGAAGGGGCCGGCGCCGGCCGGGACCGCGACGTCGTAGTGCTTGAGCAGCCCGACCTTGACGGAGTAGTAGGTGTTCGCCGGGGTGATGTCCGAATTCCGGACAACCTTCGCCGACCAGAAGCCCGTCGTGTCCGTCTTGACGCGGAGCTCAATGGGCTGCAGCGCGACCTGGTCGGTGTTGCCTGCCTGGCCCGCCGCGACCGTGAAGATGACCGCCGGCGCCAGCCGGATCGTCACCTCCTGATTGATGAGCGGGTTGCCGTCAGGCCCGTACTCGCGGTCCTGGACGGTGACGGTGCTGACGGTTTCGAGCGGCATCAGCGCAGCGTCCCGTTCACGTAGGCCGACAGCCGCAGGTACGCCTGGATGCGGCCCAGGCCCGAGGGCAGCAGGGAGATCACGTGCCAGCCCGCCCCCGGGGTCTGCGTCAGGAACTTGAGCACGTCGAGCTCCACTACGTCGCTGTTGAAGGGCCCGCGCAGCGCCACCGTCTGGTCCACGCCGTCGAACGAGATGGTAACGCCCGTGGCGACCGCCCCCTCGGTGACGCCGAGCACCACCGAACCCGAGACGGGGTGCGTGTGCGATGCCTCGGTCGTCGCGTCCGTGCTGGGCGTGGTGTTCGTCGCGTCGGTGTTCTCGTTCACCGTGAAGCTGACGGAGCCGCCCGAGTTGTTGACCAGCGTCCCGCTCAGGTTCTGGATGTTGTTGCCGCCCGAGCCGGCGCTCGTGGGCAGGGTCGGGCTGTGGCTGTGCGAGTGGTTGTGGCTGCCGTGGTTGTGCGAGTGGGAGTGCGACGTGCCCGCCCCCGTGCTCGAGAACGTGAGGCTGTTGTACGTCCGGTAGGCCCGCAGCTTGAAGCTGAGTCGCGCGGAGATGAGCCGCTGCACGTTTCCCGCGACCAGGTAGTCGAGGTTGAGCGCGTGAGACGCGTCCACGTTGTCCTGGTTCGCGTAGGTGTCGTTGTGGGGAACGCTCAGCGTCGCCCCTGGGGGAGCTGGGCGACCGCTGAGCGCCTCCTTGAAAGCGTAGGCCTCGTTGAGCCGGCGGAGGTCCTGCGTACGGAGGTCCTCCAGCGCCTGGATGCGGGCGATGGCCTCTTCAAGCGTCCTGATCGGCAGCGCCATCGCTACTCCAGCGTCTGCTTCAGGATGACGCGGACGTAGCAGTCGAAGTCCAGCGGGTCGCGGTCGACGCCCTGGCGGTTCAGCATCGGAGTCTCCGAGTCCGCCTCGAAGTCGTCGATCTGGGCCGTGAAGCTCTGGCCGTTGGGATGGTAGAAGGTGACTGTCTGCGCGTTCTCGTAGGCGTTGTTGAGCAGGAAGTACAGATCCTTTCCGCGCAGCCCTTGCTCCTGCGTGTCGTTGCCGCCGACGCTGCCGCCCGCGGTGTCGAGGTTCTGGCGCCAGCTGGTGCAGTCGAGCGTCATCTCCCACGTCCACCCGGTGGTGATCTCGACCGTCTCGTCGAACACGGTGGGCGTCGAAGTCCCTGGGCCGTTCAGCCGCAGCACGCGGTACATGGAATGGCCCAGCGTCGCCTGCGGCAGGTTCAGCACCGTCACCACCGCACCGGCCGTGCTCTGGGTCACCGTGGCACCGGCCGGGTTGGGCGCGAGCGAGGTGGTGAACGCCGCCGGGTCCTGGTCGACGTGCGCCTCGTAGCTGATCGACTCGCCCGCGCGCAGCGGCGCCTGCTTCAGCGTCCCGCGGCGCAGCTGCTTGACGATGCCGGGCGTGTTGAAGTCGGCGCGAGACGTCACGAGGATGCCTGCCGCCTGGAAGGTCACCGCCTCGCCGAAGGCGCCCACCTGGTACTGCAGGTAGCCGAGGCCGCCGCTGACGAAGACCAGGGCGGCGGACCCGCCAATGGCGGCGACTTGGCGCACCGCGAAGTCGGCGGTCTGCCCGGCGGCGCCAGCGAAGTCGATGCTGTCCTGCACCGGCAGCCGGCTCACCGCGCCCGTGATGACGTCGTACTGGACGATGAAGCTCGGCGCCTTCGTGGTGTCGGTCTGCAGCGAGGCGTTGACGAGGGGCCAGTACACGTAGCGACTCGACGAGCGCGGCTGGAGGCATTCCTGCAGCGCCGTGAAGTTGCCCGGCACGGCCGGCTCGACGATCGGCGTGAAGGTGCCCGTGGTGATCTTCGCCAGCACGGGCGTCGCACGCTTCGAGAGTGCCTGCGAACTGAGGTAGAGGTCACCCAGACAGGTGCACAGGCCCCGCCCCTGGTAGCCGTCGAGGCGAAGGATGCGGGTCATGTTGATGCCGTCGTGGAACCAGACGTCCAGGCCGCCGCCCGAGATGTCGTTGGTGAGGACGGCGACGCCGTTCTGGTACGCGACGAGATCGACGAAGTGGATCGGGCTGGCGGCCGGCGGCAGCAGGATCGCCGCGCCCGCTCCCTGGGGGAACGCCTGGGTCAGGTCGTGCTTGTAGATGACGTTGTCGCCCGTGACGTAGTACGCGAAGAATCCGGCCGTCCCCTGGTTCACCACCCACCACTGCCGCGGCGTCCCGTTGACGGCGTTCACGAGCTGCGTCCAGCTGCCCAGCGCGGTCGGCAGCGCCCGCCACAGGCCGCCAGCGGTTCCCGCGTAGACGTACTGCCCGTCGGTGTCGAGGCTCACCAGCGCGGCCGCCGTAGGAGATCCGCTCGTGCCCGCGTTGGCGAGATAGACGTTCCCGTTCGACTCCGCGAACGTGAAGGCAAAGTCGCCGGCGACCGGCACCACCTGGCGGATCGCCCCCGCGGTGACGCCCTTCGTCTTACGCGCCCAGGCCGGCCGCAGCTGGACGTAGCCGGGCACGCGCAGCTCGAGGTCGGTGTCCCAGACGCGCGCCGGGTCGATGAAGGTGGTCTGGAGGATGCCCTTCGAGACGTCCCCCTGCGTCAGCCGAGGGTACGTGGCCAGGTCGCGGTCGTTGAGCGCCGCCGACGAGTTGATGATCTGGTCGCGCTCGCGGGTGTTGATGCGCTGGGCGAACTTTGTCCCCGGCGCCATCACGTACCCGTAGGCGATGAGGCCCTTCGCCGGGTCGGTGATACCGATCCCGACGTGGTACTTGGTCCCGATCTCCGCCTGGCTGACCGCCTGGGCGATGAGGGTGTAGGCCATCAGAGGCTAACGAGCCCTCGGCGGACGTCCTCGGACGTCACCAGCAGGTGATCGCGGCCCTCGACCACGCAGCGCACCAGCGGCTTCGCCAGCAGGCCCTCGAGCACGTGGCGCAGGCCGCGGGCGCCCGTGTCGCGGTGAGAGGCGATGTCGCCCACCGTCAGCAGCGCGCCGGGGCCGAAGTCGAGATCGATGCCGTCCTCTCGGGCCCGCACGATGTACTCCTCGACGAGGCCACCCTCCTCCATCAGGATCGCCTGCATCTCGGACGAGAGCAGCTCGCGAAAGGGCAGGTGCACGACGAGGCGGCCGCTGAGCTCCGGCACGACGCCGTAGGCCTGGAAGTCGCCCGGCTCCAGCAGCTCCCACTGCGGCTGCTCGCGGCGCTCCTCGACGCCCTCGTCGCGCAGGCGCCGCTCAAGCACCGACCGCAGCGAGGGGGGGCCATAGAAGGCGCCGGCGGCGATGACCAGCACCTTGTGCGTGTCGAAGCGCTCGCCGAGCTCCTCCTCCGAGGGGGACACCCACACGGTCGCCCCCTCGAGAATCGTCAGCAGCTCGTACTGCAACGAGCGGCCCTTGTTCCGGCCATGGTCGTCACGGCGCTCCTGCCCCATCCACTTGTCGAACTCGTCGAGCAGGAGCACGCCGGCCTCGGCGCGCTCGACGACGTCGTCCAGATCGCTGCGGTGGAAGAGCTCGGCGTCCACGTCCTGCCGGTAGGCGCCTGCAGGACGTTCACCGTCGAGCAGGTCGGCCGATGCCTGGAAGAGGTGCAGGAACATCTGCTCCAGGTCGGGCCCGACGTACCCCTTCTCGGTGTACTGCGTGGCCTTGACCTCAGCGAACGGCAGCCGGCACGAAGCGCACATGTCGCGGATCAGCATCGTCTTGCCGGAGCCGGTGGGGCCGGTCGCGATGCCGCCGGCCGGGCTGTTCGGCAGTCGGCCCGCCGCAACGTGCTGCTGACGCCTGAGAAGCCACGCCAGGCGCTCTTTGGCCTCCGGCTGGCCCTGGACATGGCCGACCGCCGAGAGCAGGCGCTGGAGCTCCGTCATCGCTCGTAGGACGGGTAGACGATCCGCATGCGCCGGCCGGGCCCCGGGACGCGCTTCAAGTCGTCGCGGGCCTCCTTGTACTCTCCCAGCAGCGTCTTCGCCAGGTCGACCATCACCTGCGCGCGGGTCGTGCCCGCCTGAGCGCCGTCCCCCGACGCCGGCATCGAGTCCGCCCGCATCAGCACGCCCGCCCGCTTCAGCAGCAGCATGCCCGCGGCGTAGGTGATGGGCAGGTGGAAGAGGTGCGGCTCCATGTCGGCCAGCCGGAAGTACGGCGTCCAGTACGTGATGCGGAAGCGGCCGGCCGGCGAGTAGTACTGCGATGTGCCGATGCGGAGGATGGTGGTCCCCACCCGTTCCCACCGCCGCACGGGGTCATAGTCGATCACCGGCGTATCGACGTCCTTCACCTCGAGGTTCAGGATCAGCGAGCGCGGGTCCGACGACCACGAGGGCAGCTGGTAGTCCCAGACGTTGATCTGCGGCCTCACCGTCTCGTCGATGCCGGTCTTGCCCACCCACCCGGGCAGGCGCCGAAGCCCGTCCGCCAGCGCCGTGAGGATGGTCCGATCGCGCCAGTAGACGGGCGTGTACTTGATGGCCACCAGTTGCCCGGCCGTCGGCACCGTCCCGAACGTGAACTCGCCCGTATCGAGGTTGACGAGCACCTGGCCAGCGACCGGCGTGAAGCTGGCCACTTCCTGGTCGACGTAGTGGACGGCCTGCGCCGAGCCGGCCACGCTCACCAGCACCGTGTTGTCGAGGATCGGCGGCCGGGTCGCGCGGTACGGCAGGCTCGACGCAGTGGGCGCTCCGGACGTCCCATCCGCCGACGTCGACTCCACCGTCGCCAGCGGGTAGTCGTGCATGGCGTCGCGCACCTCGAGGATCCACTGCGCCTCGTCGAGGCCAGTCTCGGACCCGATCTGCGGTCCGGGCGGCAGCGGCATCGGCCTACACCTGCCCCGGCTTCAGCGCCGGCGCCCTCGCGGGGTTGAGCACGGGCAGCGAGCCGGGCCGGAGCGCAGGAGCGCGCTTCGGGTTCAGGACGGGTGGGATGGCCGGCTTCAGCGCCGGCGTCTTCTTCGGGTTCAGGGTGGGCATCTTTCGATCCGATCCGTGAATGCCGAGCGGGGACCGGAGCGCCGGCGTCGCTCGACGGTCCCCCGCTCTGTGGCCTACGCCTTACCGGCGGTGCCGCTTGCGCCTGTCCACGCTCACACCTCCTCTTCAGATTCCCTGGCCGGGGCGGGAGCGCTCACGCCCCCTCTTGCAGCGTGAAACCCAGCCAGGGTCATCGGCGCCTCCGGGCTCGTCGCGCCTTCGCGCGCAGGCCAGGGACGTTGTGTACGGACGTCGCGCGTCGGCGCGGGCCGGTGGCGAGGTTGGGACCGCCCACCCGCTGCGGATGGGCGGCCAGGTGGCCAGCGCCGATCGAGTGCTTCTGCGCCGGATTGCCCAGCAGCTCCTCGCGGATCCCGGGCTCGAGCCGCCGCGCCATCAGCGCCTCCTCCGCGCTTTGCCGCGAGCGGCCTTCTTCGAGACGCGCTTGCGCTTGTGCACGAGGTGCTTGCGCATCGGCATCGCAGCCGCCATCGCCGCCATGGGATCAGGGCCCCCCCCCTGCGGGCCCATCGGCCCCGGCCCCGTCGACGTGGGCGACGGAGCCATCGGACCCATCGAGGGGGGGACCATCATCGCCATGGTCAGGCCTCCGGCGGCCCAGCGGTCACGGGCTCCGTGACGACCGAGAAGCCCAGGCTGAGGATGTAGCGCTTGCCCTCCTCGACGCTTCTGACGATCCAGTCGGGCACCGGAGACTCTCCGGTCTTGCTGATCTCGATCTCGTGGTCGTCGCTGCCCTCGTGCCGCAGGGCCACCGACGTCGGGCTGCTGCGCAGCGCGCGGTAGTAGCCCATCAGACCGTCTCGTCCGAGTACTTCAGGTCGCCCTGCCGCGGCAGCAGCGTGGGGTTGTTGAGGTCCACGCCGGCCACCGTGGGCGGGATCTGGTGGAACGACGGGAAGCGGTTGGTCGGGATCCGGTCGGGCTCGTAACCCGCGTTGACGCGGTTGGCGAGCTCCTCCTCGGAGCCGAAGAAGTGCTTGGGCTGCGCCAGGAGGTCGCCGACCTCGCCGTTGCCGAATGGGGCCGCCATGGTGATACCTCCTCTACGACTTCCCGATCATCGAGATCGTGAACGTGGCGCTGGTCAGCGCGACGCCGACCCAGCGGATCCGGATCGCCTTGCCGAGGCCGACGGCGACGCCGTTCGTGCCGCTCAGGCCCGGCCCGATGCTGAAGCTGGTGCCGCCAGCGACGACCGTGCCGCCGTTGCCGGGCGTACCGCCCGTCGAGGCGGTCGTGAGCGCCGTGCCGGTCGCGACGTTGTACCAGCGCTGGTCGGTGCCCTGGCGGTCTACGAAGAACTGGATCGAGGTCCCCGTGATGGCCGACAGGAAGATGTCGATGTCGACCTCGGCCCACCCCTCGACGCCGATCGGGCCCTGCGGGTTGGACGCGCTCCCGACGGTCGTGTTGTCGGTGCTGCCGTTGGCCGTGACGGTGTAGGTCGCCTGATAGCGCGCGGGACCCTGGGCGCCGGTTGACTCGCCCGGGACCAGGTTCTCGGCGTGACGGTTCAGGGCGACGCCCATCGAGCTACGTGAGCCCTCCCTGGGTGTTGTTTGCGTTGGCGCTGTTGTTGGCCGGCGAGGTGCCCCAGCCGCGCTGCCGCGACAGCCAGTTCGTCACCACCATCGCTGGCGGCGCCGGGTAGGCGGTCGTGTCGTGCACGTGCGCTGACCGCGCCGGCGTGCCATCCACGATTGCCTCGTAGAACCAGTCGTCGCTGGCCAGGGTCGGGCTGAAGGTGGCCGCGCCGTTGATGTCGACGTGCTCGCGGAACAGATCGCACGGTGAGCCGGCCGGGTACCCGCGGGCCATCAGTGCCTCCGCCGCACCTTGTGGCGCAGCTTGAAGCCCGTCTTCTGCGCCTTGATGCCGAGGGAGAAGGGGCGGTTGTGCGACCCGGGCGTGTGCGTGTTGCTCTGTCCCTTCCCGCCGATGTTGTGGTCGAGGCGGGCCCTCATCAGTACCTCCGCTTGCGGGGCCGCGGCGAACCGCCGAACGCCACCTTGCGCGCGGGCCGCCCCACCGGGTTCGGCTCCGTGTTCGTGTGGTGTCGGCCGTGCAGCCCCTTCATCGCGTGCCTGCGGTTCGGCTCTCCGCGGTTGGCCATCAGCTCTTCACTCCTACCAGGAAACTCGCCCAGAGTTCGGGCGTCGCGAGCCCGGTACCCGTCACGATCTTCGCGAGGACGATCGTGTCGCCCGTCGCGATCGGCCACGGCAGCACGGTGCCCGTGGGATTCGCCAGGACGCCCGTGCCGGCCCCCGGGACCGTGGCACCGGAGGCCACGTTGTAGTTCATCGGGGCGAAGGACACGGTGACCACCCCGGCCGCGCTGAAGGCGACGCGGATGTCGTTCTTCAGCACGCCGGCCGAGCTGTACTGCTGCAGTGCGATGGAAGAGAAGTTCGTGGCCTGGCCCGTCAGCACGCCGTTGGTGGTGATGTTCGCCTCGAGCACGAACTCCTGCGCGCCGTCGAGCGTGCCGACGGCGAAGGCGTCGAAGTTCATCCCCTCGAAGCTCTGCGTGGCGGCGGCGATCGCCGCCAGCGAGAGGTTGTACCTGTGGCCGCCGTGCTTTCGGATGGGTGCCATGCTCAGACGCTCAGGTTGTTGTGCAGGAGGTGGGCGAAGCCGATGTCCGTCCCGGTGTTGCGGATCTCCAGGCTCCACTTCGAGAGCATGCGGAGCGCATCACCGTCGCGGAAGCTGGGGGCCGAGATCGTGAAGAAGGTGGACTCGACGAACGGCCGGATGAAGATCCGGTCCATGTCCAGCATGAAGATCTGGATCGAGCCCTGAACGTCGTTGAGGTAGATGTCCTCGACGAGGTAGTGCTTGTTCGCCATGGAGGGGGTGAACGTCCGCGCGTAGAAGCCGCGGTTGCGCTCGTGCTGCTCCATGCGGATGCGGTCCTGGTAGAGCTGCCCCACCTTCTCCAGGCCGGACACGTTCGACGCCAGCACCTGGCTCAGCGCGCCCTGCTTGTGGATGAGCTTCGCGAGGTTGTTGATGACCGCGTCGGTCAGCACCTCGGCGGTCGTCACCGGCGTCGCGGTCGCGTTCGCGGTGCCGTTGAGCCAGTAGTTGACTCCCCACATCGTCGAGAAGTCGCCGCCGGTGGACGCCGAGCCCGAACTCGCCTGAACGCTGAACCAGAAGCCGTTCTGCATCCAGCGCTTCAGCTCCAGCAGGCGCTGCTGGAACTGGTAGCTGAGCTCGTTCTTGATCCCTGGGGTGTAGCCGTACTTGGCC
>Ga0126378_10002453_pt1 | contig 13730 bp, 5 predicted proteins | sample PanSoiMetPlot_23_FD_92587 | JGI IMG/M metagenome (GOLD analysis project Ga0126378, IMG submission 92587) | Tropical forest soil microbial communities from Panama - MetaG Plot_23 | ecosystem: Environmental > Terrestrial > Soil > Tropical forest > Bulk soil | place: Panama | collected 2016-02-17 | reverse complement strand
TAAAATTTGAATCCATCAAATTGACTTGACAGCGGGTAAAGTGAATGTTACAACCGCACCATTGCAAGCGTTTGCGGTTTGGGGTGTTTTGCATGTTTCCAAGAGAAATGGCCCTCCGGGCCTGTTTTTTTGGCCCTCCAATGCAAGCGGTTGCAGCGGTGCCTCGACAAACTTCAGCCCCCTTTTGCAGCTCCCTTCAGGAGGTCTCATGAAGATGTTCGCTCGCTTCGGCAAGCTGGCAGTTGCAGTGTTTCTCGGCCTGATCTTTTCCACCGCGGCCTTCGGTCAGTTTCGCAGTTCCATTGAGGGCTCCGTCACCGATCCCTCCGGTGCCGTTGTCCCAGACGCCAAAGTCACCCTCACCAATGTCGATACCAGCATCTCCCAGTCCGTACAGAGCAACGCCGAAGGCCTCTTCCGCTTCCCCAGCCTCGGCCCCGGTCGCTACAAACTCACCGCCGCGAAGCAAGGTTTTGCGACCACGGTCGAAGAGAATGTCGTTCTCTTAGCGGAGGAGATTCGCACCGTTAATCTTGCTTTGAAGACCGGCGCTGCCACCGAAACCGTTACTGTCACCGGGGAAGTTAATCCCATCCAGCTGGCTGAGTCCAAAGTTGCTAGCGACATTTCCTCTCAAGAAATCAGCCAGCTTCCCCTGCCCGGTCGTAACGTTGGAAACCTCCTTAACGTACTGCCCGGAGTTACCGGCACGGGCTCGGCGTCGGGCAACAACACCGATAACGACATTTTTGGTTTGGTGAACAACCCCCAAGTGAATGGAGGGGGCCAGAGGGGCGAGGGCAACACCTTCTACATGGACAACACCCTGGCCAACAGCAACCCAGACCCGGGCGTATTCAACATCACTCCTAGTCCCGATTCAATTCAAGAACTGCATGTCTCGGTGAACGACTACTCTGCCGAATATGGTCGCTCCAGCGGACTAGTCATTCAAACCGTCAGCAAGTCTGGCACCAACGAATTCCACGGCTCTTTGTTTGAGTATCATCAAGACAATGTGTTGTGGGCACACAACGCTCTCTCTCAGGGTCAAGCCGTTCCAAAATTTCGGCGGAATGAATTTGGCGGTTCTCTTGGCGGTCCTATCTTGAAGAACAGAATGTTCGGTTTCTTCAGTTGGGACCAGAAGAAATCATCATCTCCAGTCGTCTTTCAGGACCAGGTCGAGGCGCCGGAATTCGTGAGCTACCTTAAGTCAAACCTCCCGAACAATCTGTCCACCAAACTGCTTACAAGCTTTCCGGGTACAAACCACGGGTTTCTATCGGGGACGGTATTGACTGTGCAGGACCTGGATCCCAACTGCGCCAGCACTCCGCCCCTCCCAGGGGTCTCCTGCACAATGCCGTTGTTTGGAACCACGACAGAAAGCTTTGCTGGCTACGACAATGGAAAGCAGTTCAATACTCGTATTGACCTCAACTATACGAAGGACCGCTTCTATGGCAATTACTATCGAAAAGTTCACAACACTCAGGGCATAAACACGCGACCAGCGTTTGCCTCTCCGGATAGCTTCGCCGGCATTTCAAACTATGCAAATCTGGGTTGGACCCACACATTCTCTCCCGAAATCGTAAACGACGCGGCCATGGGTTTCACACGGATCTCAGGCCTAGGTACTTGTGCTCATTGCGAAGTACCTTCGATTTTCGGGATGGATTTCGCTGCGTTTGGCACTGGATTCGCTCCAGCCGAGTTCATTCAAAACGACTTCGAATGGCGCGATCTGCTCTCGTGGAATCATGGGAAGCACGCGATGAAGTTTGGCTTTGACATATTCCGCGATCAGGAAAACGACCTCTTTAGCGGGCCCACACAGCGTCCTAGCTACGGCTTCGGCGTCAATAACCTTTCTGGAGCTCCCGATCAAGGGCTTGACCCAATCTTTGATTTCGCGCTTGATCTTCCTCTTACTCAAGGGGCCATCAACTACGATCTCCGCACAGGTGCTTTGTCGCAGCAGAGTATCGGGTACCGCACGGGAAACTTCAGCTTCTTCGGTCAAGATGACTGGAAGCTGAAACCCAATTTTTCGCTCAACCTGGGCTTGCGTTGGGACTTTGACACCAGCCCCAATGAACAAGCAGGGCGAACTTCTTCCATTATTCTGGGCACAGGCTCCACCCTCATGCAGAAGATCGCAGGTGCCTCAGTTGGTATCGTGAAAAGCGTGACGCCGAATCATGGCATCGCTTACTTCGGACCGCGATTGAGCTTCGCCTGGGATCCAACAAAGCAAGGGAAACTGAGCATTCGCGGAGGAACGGGCGTGTTTTTTGAGCGCGCACCCAATATCTTCTGGTCGGACGCCATCCGCGGCAATCCGCCGTTAATCGGCAGTATTACCGCCGACGCAAGCAACCCGAACGCACCGCAGCCTGTCTATGGGATTTGTGCGCTCGATCACACTCCATTCAATTGTCCTCTGCCTCCAGCCAGCCAATTGCCGACGGGCTTGAATCCCCGCGGCGGAGCGTTGGCTTGTTGCTCGAGCTTCGGTGGAGTTGACCCTGCCACAAAGCAGGCTTACACCATCAGCAGATTCTTCGGGGTGCAGTATGCGCTCACGTCGAGCTGGGTTGTCGAAGCCAATTACCTCGGCTCACAAAGCGTACATGAATATGTTCGAACCGAGCGCAATCGCTGCGTTGGATGCTTCAACCCAGTCACTGGCTCGGCGACTGGCTTTCGGCCTAACAACTTCTTCCGAGGCATCTCCTACGGTGACAACAGCGGTTGGGCTCACTATAACGGCGCCTCGTTTTCCGTTCTGCACCGCTTCAGCCGGTCCTTTACTTTCCAGGGATCATTCACACTCAGCAAGACTATCAGCATAGTGGATGCCCCCGGTTTGGGGCGGGATAGTTTGCTCTCCCCAGTTTACGATCCCTATAACCTCAATGCTCAAAGCGGCCCAGCGAGCTTCGATATTGCGAGGGCTTTCAGCGCGCATGGTGTCTGGGAGTTACCGAAGCTTAGGAACCAAAACTCCTTGGTTCGTGGCATCCTTGGTGGGTGGCAGTGGACCGGAACCACTACGCTCCAAACCGGATATCCTTTCACTATTGTGGATTGCAACCACAGTCCTACGGGTAACGGCGGAAGCTGTCTGATTCCCAATGTCGCGGACAGCGTGAAGGGTAGAACGTGCGGCCGCTCCACTTGGGAGAACAACGGCTGCTTCACTGCCACCGAATTCACCATGCCTTGCCCGACAGTGCAGGCCCCTTCCAGCACGACACCGAATCCGAACCCCTTCTTGCTGAATTGTGGTTCGGGGCCATGGGAGGGAAATGCCGGGCGTAATTCCTTCCGCGGTCCAGGCTTTGCCAATGTGGATTTCAGTTCATCGAAGTACTTCCATATTCCATGGTTTGTCGGCAAAGAAGGGGCAAAACTCAAGATACTCGGCGAGTTCTTCAACCTCTTCAATCGAACAAACTTGTTCCTTAGTGGCCCCAACGGCGCAACTAACAATTTGGCTTTCAGGCGCAATATTGCCGTCACCGATCCTAACTTTAAATCCACAAACGGCACCTTTGGTCGGCCCGTCGGCGCCTTCAACCCGAGGCAGCTTGAAGTTGGCCTCCGGCTCGAGTTCTAGGCTCGATTTTTCCCTACACCCCAGACACACCCCTTGCCCTCTCTCCGAAAGGAGAGGGGGCAGGTTTTTTCGGCCTCTCATTTAAGCCGAAGAGCCTGTTTGATTGTCGGGTGAGGTGCTACTTGGGTGATAACATCTTCGTTCAGGCATTCAAGCTGAAGAGCGTGTTTTGAATATGACAGCGGTCTTTCCAAGATTGCTCCTTTGCTTGCTCTTGTCCCTAGGTGCTGCTTTGCCTTTAGTCGCACAGGAGCCTCCAACCTATGCCCGCGCTGAGGCTCTCGTTCGCCAGGGGCATCTCGACGAAGGCATCGCAATCCTCCATCCGCTGCTAGCTGCAGAGCCGCACAATCTTAAGGCGCTGAATCTTCTCGGCATTACCCTTACGCAAAAAGGCGATATCCCGGCCGCCAATCACGAGTTCTCGCTCGCCATCCAATTAGATCCAAAGTTCTATCCCGCGCTGGAAAATCTCGCCGCCAACGAATTCACGGCAAAAGACTACGCCGCTTCCGAAAAGCACTTTCTCGAAGCGGCCAAATTCGTCCCGAACGATCCCACCCTCAACTCTTTCCTCGGCAAAATCACATTCAAGCGCGGCGAGTATGCGCGAGCCGCCCAATATCTCCAGAAGGCGGAATCACTCTTCACCCAGGAGCCCGCGCTCGCCGTGGCTCTCGTGCAAAGTGAACTCGAAACCGGCAACGACGCTGCCGCGGTCGCAAGGCTTTCGCAAATCAGCGCGCGATCGACTCCTCTTCGCGCGCAATTCCAGCTTGGTCTCGCGCTTGCCAGCCACGACCACTTTGCCGAGGCGGTCCCTTACTTTGAAACCGTCCAAAAACAGTATTCAGACTCCTACGACGCCGGCTTCAACCTTGCCATCTGTTACCTGCAAGCCAAAAAGCCCGAAAAAGCCATCGACCTGCTCTCAGCTCTCAAGTCTCACGGCCACGAGACAGCCGAACTCGACAATCTCCTCGCCGAAGCCTACGAAGGTGCCAATCAACTCCAGCCTGCCATTAACGCCCTACGCGAAGCCACGCAACTTGCTCCCGAAGACGAAAACAATTACATCGACCTCGCCTCTCTGTGCATTGACCACGACGCCTTCGATCTGGCTCTCGAAGTCCTCAATGTTGGCCTGCACTACCGGCCTCAATCTGACCGTCTGATTTTTCAGCGCGGCATTGCTTATGCCATGAAAAATGAGTTCGAACCCGCCGAGCGCGACTTTCAGCTCGCCAGCAAGCTTGCCCCGGAGAAGAGTTTCAGCTATGTGGGCTTGGGCGTCAGCTACATGCAAACCGGGAACGTCGCCGAGGCCATCCATACTTTGCGCAAGCGCATAAAGGAAAAGCCGTTAGATGCGACGCTTCAGTATCTCCTCGGCAAAGCCCTGATAAAGGCGGGCGCCGCTCCCGGCGATGCGGAGTTTGCCGAAGCGCGCACAGCTCTTGAGACTTCCGTTAAGCTAAGCCCGGCCTTCGTTCCCTCGCTTGTTGAGCTTGCCAAGACCGATCTAATCGAGAACCGCATTGATGAAGCCGTCCCGCTCTTGGAAAAGGCCCGCTCTCTGGATCCAAACGACAACGCCGCCTGCTCTCAGTTGGCCGTCGCCTACCGCCGTCAGGGCAAGCTCGACAAAGCCAAAGAACTTTTTGCCTCCCTGGCCAAGCTCAACGAGGAAGAACGGGTTAAGGGCACTACCGGCCGCATCCGCTTAGTGAAGCAGGATCCTTCGCCCACTCCGTGATTGTTGAAAAGCCGTGAAAGATAGCCTTCTAAGGGCTAACGCGTTCGATAGAAACGGAAGTGCCTGTCATCCCCACTGGGATTCGCAGTGATTGCTCTTCACCGTTCTTCGCGGTCAGCTTTTGCGCGAGACGATTCTGCACGGTAGCGCGATAAGTTCCCTGCGGCAACCCCGCAATGCGAACCAGCGCATCGTGGCCCGCTGCCGCGCGATTCTCCAGCGTGAACCGGACGACTGCAAGGGCGTCATCAAACGAAACCGGCTTATCCTTCGCAAAGCCGTCGCGATCCAGCAGGATGTCAACGCGTTGTGCCCCGAGCACGATATGGAATCGCGCTCGCAAACCGTCCTTAGGCACAACGCTCGTCAAGTTCTTCTCTCGCGCGATGTCGCCGCCATAGGCAAACGGCCCGAAGATCGGATCATCCACCACAATCGTCGCGGCAGATCGCAGCGCTCCGCTGTAACCCAGGTCGATTTCTCCGGAATACCACCACGACCCACGGCCCATCTCCTTGTTGCCAAGCCATGCGCGTCCCCACGGCCGCGGCTCGAAGCCTCCGCCTGCGCCACCATCGTTGTTCTTGCCGGGATACCAGTAGCCGTAGTTTGATTCGGGCGTGCCTGAATTTAGCAGCGCCCACGAACTCAGATTCGAGGCATAGCCCAACCGCAAATACGGAATAGGATCCTGCGCGAAATACAAGCCATAATCCGAAACGGCCCAGCCGCCCATTTGCGCCATGTAACTGAGCGTGTAGGCGGAAGGGCCGGAGCCGCGATAGTCGCTGCCGAGATAGTAGTAGGCAGTCTCGAGCCAGCCGCGGCACGCGAGATTCAGTTTCATCTGCTCTTCCAGAAAAGCCGAAGCGTCGTCGCGCTTTACGGCGCGCCGGAAATCGTCGTCCTTAATTTCGGGTGAAAGAGCCTCGCCCCCCTTAAGCACATGGCTCATAGCGTATTTCGCGAATGCATGAGTAGACTCAAACCCGGTCGAATCGAACGGGTACTCGGAGCCGAAAAGATAAGGATGATCGTTGATGAAGTGCTTGACCTTTTTCTCCCACGCCGTTCGCAGCCATTCGGCTTGGTTCTTGTGTCCCTCTGCTTCGAGCGCGTCGATCAGGTCAGGAATGACAAGCTCGTTATAAGTCCCCGTTTCATACGCGGACCATTTCACGATTTCCATGGGCACAGTGAAAAACGCCTTCGCGGTTCCAAACGCACGCTCCAAATACCCATCCTTGTCGAGATATTTTGTCATCGTGGGATAAATGCTCGCCAGCCTGTACATGTTGTAGTAGAGAAGGATGACGTGCGGGTAATCGTAGATTCTCCAAATGTGCTTTTTGCCCGTGTTGTCGTCTTTGGAGCTGGTGCGATTCACCTTCCAGTTCGGGATGCCGTAGATCGCAAAGGGATAAGGTTCCTTATCCGTTTGCTGCAGACCGCCCCAGACAAAATCCCTGATGTAGCTTTCTACCGCGTCAATTTCCGATTGGTCGGGGAAGAAAATGTTCTTTCCAGCAATATATGGCGCTTTTCCAAGCGCCGGATCGTCCGAAGCGACCGCGTAAGACTGCAAACCGTCCAAATCTTCGGGGCTGCGCAAGATTTCGTGCTTCATGTCCCATTGAGAAAAAACGGTCTTGTACCATTTCGATGGATCGCGGACCTGTTCATGTGAAACCAGGAAGGCGGCCCGCTTTTTGAAGAGAGTTTCCAGCGGCTCAGTGACAAAAAATTCGAGCGTAAGGTATTGCCCTTCGCCGTATTCCACTTTCAGCAGGTTTTCACCCAACCGCGAGAATCGGACTTTGTAGACGTGTACATCTTTGCCGCGCTCTCCAGCGGATTCGACTTTCGTTGCTTCGGGATGCTCGGGCACGACGGACCGGATTGCATTGTGCGTGCGCAACGAAAACATCGCGGTCAAATCCGTAGGCACGGTCATACCGGGAACCACGTTGACGTCGAACAGGCCCTCCTCGTAGAGAACGTCTCGAACGGCGCTGTAGTCCTGAGCCCAACGGAACCGGAACTGATAGGTTGCTGAGTCACCTGATTGGCCGCTTGGTTGAAGAACAAGTTTTGTGCTTGGCAGCCTCCATGTGCCGCCTTTCGTTTTCAGTTCATCCAAGCTCGCCGCGGAATGAACGTAATATGCAACGCCACGCCCAAAGCCCTGCGGCTCGAAGTACTCCAGCTTCGAGCCGCCCACTGGCGTCATGACTAGGTAAGGGCCCTCGGTGTTCGTGCGCATCCAAAAAAGAAATGAGCCACTTCCTGCTATTAGGCTGTGTGGGATGAGCCGCTTCGTGTACGTTTCGGTCTTGTCCCACACATACTGCGTGTTGAATTGGAGCGGTAGCGCGAGATCGCCGACTTCCAGTTCGCCACCGGTCATGTTCTTCAAGGAAATTGTCCACACCAACCTATTGTCTTGGAGGCGGAAACTTTCTTGCGCTTGCAAGTCGTGAATTGGCGAAACCTTTCTCCCTTCGCCATTGAGTCCCCATTCGAATAGCCCCGCGGTGGCACCGTCTTGCAGTTGAACCTCGAGGCGAAGCGCGGACGTCGTAACCGGAGAGAAGGCAACTTCGTTAACCTGATCCGCGGCTACTCCATAGAGCGAAGGGGAATTCACTTCCTTCCAGTTGTCGCCATCGCGATAGAGAACGCGCCAGCTCTTGGGCACCTTGCCGGGATTATTATCGTCTTCGTGGACGGCCCAATAGACCTGGACGGAGCGAACTTCTCTTGGCTCCGGCAAATCGTATTGCACCCATTCGCTGGTGCCTTTGCGGCCAAACCAGACGAAGCGCGGGATGGCGTCGTCGTGAGAATTGCGGGGAAGGAGTTGATCGTTGAGAGCAAAGACGGGCGCGCGTACGGAAGCCGAGGTGCGGGCAAGGGAAGCAAGGGTAGGCACAAGCTCACCGATGGTGTAGGACACTTCTTCCTGATTCGCCGCTGCGGCGGCGCCCTGGAGGGCGGCGGAGGCTTTCTTCCACTTTTTGCTGCCAGTGGCGCGATAGCGGATCAGCAGATCGCCGAGCGTGCGGCCACTCGCAATGTAGTCCGTGTCGTATTTGTCTTGAACGTGCTTGAGGCTGGTTACGCCAGAGGGGGTGTAGGCGAGTTGAAACTGAGAATTCTGGAGGGACTGGGCGACAGCCGAAGGAGCGAAAGATAACCCGACAGCGAGGAGTAACGCGGGGACGGGTCGCACGGAAAATCCTCCTGAAGGAAAAGCAAGCGCTTGCAATGTAGCATAGCGCGTGTATTATGCAATCGAAATGAAGGCTTGCCGGCACTGAGCAAAGCTTGATTTTGGAGCAGTGGTAGCGCTTGCAGGAGTTATCCGCCTTGGGTGGATGGCAGAAGCCACAGAAGGGTCTTCCGGAGGATCACGAAATGAGCCAAACTCACCGGAGTGCGCGTTCAAAATACCTGACTCCAGCAGTTTTTGCGGTGCTGTTTGGCTCTGTAGCCGTGTGGGTTGCGACCGCCCAGCAAGAACAGAAGAAAGAACCACCGACGCCAGGCCCTATGCTTGAGCAAGGGTATTTGGATCTTGACACACCAGCGTTTTCTCTTCGGCTTGTACGTTCCTCGCAGACCGTCGCAGCACTCAAACCGAAAGGGGCGGGGGATTTCGACTTTGCGCCGGGCGACCTGCTCGTAGAGCGGTCGAAGGACGGCTACTACCACTTGGGCGACATCGACCTTCGTTTGCGTACGGGAACTTCGGGTGAATGGCAGGACTATTCAACGGCTTTAGCGCGCAAACCCGTCACGGCCCTTCCGACGTCGTCGCAGATTCTCGCCTCTGCCGATCTGTCTCCGACACTGCCCGCGGACATTCCGCTGCAGGTTACAAGGTCGTGGGCGCTCGAAGATGGAAAGCTTGCCCTGCGGTTCACGCTCAAAAACAAAACAGCAGGCAGCGTACAGGTTGGAGCGCTAGGCATTCCGATGATTTTCAACAATGTGTTGAACGACCGCTCTCTCGAACAAGCCCACGCGATTTGCTCGTTTTACGATCCCTACATCGGAGAGGATGCGGGATATCTGCAAGTGACCCGATTGAGCGGACATGGCCCGGCACTGTTGGTTCTGCCGGACGGAAAGACGCCTTTCGAGGCCTACAATCCGATCCTTGATGCGCGGCACTCGACCGGAGCTTCTATTTTTCGCGACCTTACTCCTCGCGGCATCACGTTTGAAGGTTTCTACGACTGGATGGTACACAGCGCGGCGTTTGCCGAGAACGAATGGAAGAAGGCGACGCCGTGGAATCCGGCAACGCAATTGACGCTTGGGCTCGGCGAATCCAAAACCTACGGGGTAAAGTTCGTCACCTCAGACACGATTCGCGACATCGAGGAGACTCTTGCGGAGAATCGCCGCCCCGTTGCCGTCGGTATCCCCGGATATGTTTTATCTATGGATGTCGAAGGGGCACTTTTTTTGAAGTACCCCGAGGCCGTCAAGTCTATGGCCGTCGAGCCGGTGGGAGCGGTTGCCATCAGGGAAGAATCAGGTGCAGCCGGGGGTTGGAAAAAATATTCGCTACAGGGAAAGTTGTGGGGCCGCGCGCGCCTGACAGTTACTTACAAAGACGGTTTGATCCAGACGATTCAGTATTTCGTGACCAAGCCTGAAGTTCAAGTCCTGGCGGATATGGGTCATTTTCTGGCGACGAAGCAATGGTTCACGGATACAACGGATCCGTTTCATCGCGCTCCGTCCTTCATGAGCTACGACCACGAGACGAATGAGATCGTCATGCAGGACAGCCGTGCGTGGATTGCAGGTCTTGGAGACGAGGGAGGGGGAGGCGCGTGGATATCGGCGATCATAAAGCAGTTGGGCGAGCCCGATAAAGATGAGTTGGATAAGTTTCAGAAGTTTGTCGACGGCGTACTCTGGGGAGGCTTGCAGTACAAAGATGGCCAGAAGAAGTTCGGTGTGCGCAAAAGCCTTTTCTACTATCAGCCCGATCAGATGCCGCCGAATTTTTACCGGAAGGATTTCGACTGGACCTCGTGGACCAGTTGGAACAAAGCGCGTGCGGAGCGCGTGGACCGCTCATTTGATTATGTCCATGTGGTCGCAGCGGATTGGGTCTTATACCGTCTGGGGCGCAATTACGACGGATTAGTCGCGAATCATCCCTGGGATTGGTACCTGACGAACGCTTATGAGACCTCTGTAGCGATGGTGAAATTTGCGCCGGAGTACGCCGTCTTCGGTCAAATGGAAGGAGATATTTTTCTTCAAGTGCTCGCCGATTTGCGGCTCGAAGGATGGAACACGCAGGCGGATGACTTGGAAGCGAAAATGCGGGTGCGCGCAGATCGCTGGAAACAGGAAGCGTATCCCTTCGGAAGCGAAATGCCATGGGACTCGACCGGGCAAGAAGAGGTTTACGCCTGGATGAAACACTTTGGCTACCAGGAAAAGGCGAACGTCACGCTCAACGCTATTCTTGGTTACGATCCCACGATTCCGCATTGGGGATACAACGGCAGCGCGCGCCGCTACTGGGATTTCATCTTTGCGGGCAAGCTTCGCCAGCTGGAACGACAATTACACCATTATGGTTCCAGCCTAAACGCCATCCCCGTTCTTTCAGAATACCGGGAGCATCCCGACGACTTTTACCTACTGCGGGTGGGGTATGGCGGGACGATGGGCACTCTCACAGATATCGATCAGGAAGGTTTCCTAGCTCCAGCCTTTCATGCGTTCCCGGATCTGCTAAGGCCTGACGGGATCACGGGCGATGATGGGCCGAATTTGTTCGGGCACGCTTGGAACACGGCGACCTACGTTTTGCATCATCCGGAGTTTGGTTGGTTGGCGTTTGGAGGCAATATTCGCACAGACGGTCAAACCGTGAAGATCACGCCGCTTGATTCGTTCCGGATGCGAGTTTATTTGGCGTCGGCAGGCCTGTGGCTGACCTTGGATTCCGGGCAGTTTGATGCTGTTGACGTGAACGCCAAGACCGGGGAGGTCCGCGTCGGGTTCGCGCCAGCGAATCAATATTTGCACATTGCGCGACTTCGTATTGAGCAACCCGCCAAAGCCGCCAGTGTCGCAAAATATCAGCCAGCTAAGCCTTTGAAGCAAGAACGCGGCGCCTATGTCGTCCCCATCGGTTCCGGAACAACTTGGGTGCAACTCGTCGCGAATCCATGAATTTCGTGCCCTGAGGCACTCGCACCGACAGTGTTAAGCGTGCAAGCCAGCGGGAACGCCGCCGGTAAAGCAATCCCAGCGGCGTTACCTGCAAGCTTCTCTAGATGTTTCCTCGCACCTTCTCGAGCGTAAAGATGAAGTTCAGTACGATCACAGGTGGTGCGGGAGCCTCTTAGCTTTGGTGTTGACGTTGGTGTTGCCACTCGCCGCTGGGGCCGCATGGTTGTGTGGTGCTACAAGGGTTGTGCCCTGGATATTCGTCGACGGCGCGCTCGCTGCGAACGTCGGCAGGTTGTGCGCACGCACTTGCGTCACGGCTTCGAAGCCGGACGCTAGCTTGATCAGTGTCGGTTCGCTGAACGCTGTTCCGAAGAAGCTGATCCCCAGTGGAACGCCGTATTGCGTGCAGACGGTGGGCTGTGTCGCGGACGCGCACAGCTTAGGAAAGCCCGCCGGAACTTGTACGATCGGATAGCCTCCGGCCGCCGCAATGCTGGAAGTGCCGAAGATGAAGTGGTCGCCGAAAAGGAGGTCAGTAGCCCACGCCGGGTTGTCCGTGGCGGAGACGATCGCGTCGAGATGCTGCGCGTTGATCGCTGCATCGACGTTCATCACCGTGAAATCATGGTCCGCCTGGAGCGCCTGGTTGTAGGTCATCCCCCCGAAAGCAGGCTGGGGGTCGTCCGGGCCAGGCGCGAGCGAGTTGCAGAAGTCGAAGATGTCCTGGTTGAAGAACGGCATTTCGACGTCCGCATGGGCGTTGTTGAAGTCGATCGCGCTCTGCAGCGTCCCGCCCGCCACCGGCACGCCGGCGCGCGTGGCAAAGTACGCCTTCACGTCGTTGCGGAAGTCGAAACAGAGGACGAGGAACTCGCCGGGGCCTCCCGAGAAGTTGTAGCCGAGCGCGTCGAGATCCACGAGGGTGGCGCCTGCGTCGGTGAGCGATTGGAAAGCAGCCTCGATGGCGTCGGTCACCGGCTGCGGGGTCGAAACGTTCGTGAAGCCGCTCAAGCCCTGCCGGGTGACCCCGAGGACCGCGCCCTTGAGACCGTTCGGGTCCACGAACTTCGTGTAGTCGGTGGGAATGTTTGCGGGACGAGTTTTGCCCGTTCCTTGCCAGCCCAGCGGGACGCCGCCCGTCGCGGGATCGCGCCCGTCAAAGGTGCGGCTCTGTGCGACGCTGAGCGCAGCAGCGGCATCAGCTACTGTCCGTGCGTGGGGACCGACGGTGTCTTGGGTATGAGAAATCGGCACCACGCCCGCGCGACTGGTCAATCCGACCGTGGGCTTGATCGCCGCGACGCCGTTAGCATTTCCCGGGCACACAATACTGCCGTCAGTCTCGCTTCCAAACGATACCGCAGCGAAATTCGCTGACGCGGCAGCGCCAGAGCCGGAGCTGGAGCCGCAGGGATTGCGATCAATGCCGTAGGGGTTGTGCGTCTGGCCGCCGCGGCCAGACCAGCCGCTGATGGATTCAAAGGAGCGAAAGTTCGCCCACTCTGAAAGATTGGTTTTACCCAGGATCACCGCGCCGCCCGCGCGCAGGTTTGCTGCCACCGTGGAGTCCTGCGAGGCGGGCATTCCAACCAGTGCGAAAGAGCCCGCGCTGGTTTGCATCTTGTCGCCGGTCCCGATGTTGTCTTTGAGCAGCACCGGAAGACCGTGGAGAGGCCCCAGCACGATGCCGCGCCTGCGTAGCGCGTCCATATTGCGTGCTATGGCCAAGGCGTCCGGATTGAGCTCAATGACGGCATTGACTCCCGGCCCGTTCTGGTCCAAGGCAATGATGCGGGCAATGTATTCCTGGGTTAGCTGTTCTGAGGTGAGTTGCCCGGAGGCCATTGCTGCTTGGAGCTGAGCTACGGTCCATTCGTTGTGTTGCGTCGGAACGTTCTGGGTGCTGGCAGTATTGCTTTGAGCATTTCCGTTGGCTACCCCCATCAGGGACACCAACAGAAACGCCAGCAGTAGCTTGCGTACTTTATAGATTGTCATTTTTTTCTCCTGCGTGCCGGGGTCGTTGGAGGCCCATCCTCTCAGGCGAGACGACCGGGAACTACTCGCCCCCCAAGGACCCCACCCCGGTAGGCTATTTTGAGGCCGCTAATCTATGCCGCACGCGTTGGCAAAGTC